>OIYS01000239.1_pt1 | contig 40574 bp, 52 predicted proteins | sample 1588271 | NCBI WGS metagenome assembly OIYS01 (sample SAMN03283286) | human gut metagenome | biome: human-associated habitat; material: feces | host: Homo sapiens | place: Peru | collected 2012
CGTGGGTAGATAAAGCAGCCGCAAAACGGTGGGATGACTTTATAATTCCCATCCGAGAGCGGTATGGCGTTAAATTAAAATAATTTCAAGAGCGCTGAGGACATTCCCCAGCGCTCTTTGTATCACTTGGCCCCCATTGCCTTAAAGTATGCTATCTGCCAAACGCCTTGTTGCTCTAACGTAAGGCATTTGTCAAAATTGGCCCTAAACGTGCCAATATCAACCTTTGCATATTGCTCTGCGATCTGGCGCTCAATCTCGTCTGTGGCCTTACCCATTGCGTGGAGCTTGTTGATCATGATCGTTGCCTCCCTCAGCGGGTAGCGCTGTGCGTTGTCAATGTCATTGTTGCCCCGCGCGCCGGTGGCTTTGCGGCAGATCACAAAAATGGTGGCGATTGCCTGGATTTGCTCATTTGTCATTGACATTGTGTTGTGCCTCCTTACATGCAAAAATGTGGATACTATCATCTTTGATCCAACCTTATTACCGCCCAGCCGTGCCAAGTGTATCCACGCTGACCGGCATCATAAAGTGCCTTGCAGACAGCGTCAATCTCAGCGCGGCCTCCATTTATCCCAAATAGATCTGTGTTTGCCCGCACAAAATTGCGGAGATTATGCACTTCATAAACCTGCCCGCCATATTGCAGGCGGAATGATCTGGCCGCTATATGCTGTTCTCCGGGCCTTGTCAGCGGGGACAAAGCTTGAGCGGTCACTCTGGCCGCTGGGTCCTGCTGGACGGCTTGCAACGCGCAACCGCAAGACGTTGTATGCCCGGATTTTAGGTTGCTCATAGCCACGGTGGTTGTCTTGCCGCAATCACACCGGCAGAGCCACAAAGATTGTCCGCCGCGGTAGCCCTCTCTGGAGAGGGCTACCAGCTTCCCGAAGCGTTGCCCGGTAAGATCAGCCCGGCGCGACACGCCCTTATCATGGCCGCAGGACGTGGACTTACCACCGCGCAGATTGGATGATGATACAATGCGCTCAATCCCGCAGGTGCAGCGGCAGCGCCACATCATCCGCCCCTTGGAGTCCTTGCCAGCAGGACCCAAGACATGCCAAAGGCCAAAATCTTGCCCAGATAAGTCTATCATTGCCACGGTATCAACTCCTTATCAATATTTTACTACGATTCTAGGCAATGTCCAACTGTGCATATTGCACAAATGTCAACGCTCCCATTTGGATTTTTCGATATCCTTGACGGCGATAATGCCGGGATGGCTCTTTTGATAGGCGGCAAAATCCTTTAACGCCTTGCTGCGCTCTGTGCCGGGGTATTTGGTCTGCTCCAGGGCCTCCGGCTCTACGCCGTCCACCTCTCGGACTTTGCGCACCGTAAGCCAGTACCAGACTTTACCGTCATAGAGCTTCTCACGCCTTAAAATCACCTCCAGGTGATAGGGGGCTGTCTCAAGCAGCTGCACGCGGTCATAAAGCAGCTGTTGATATGCCTGCATAGTCTCAATTACGGCTTGGGCCTCTTTGATGTACCGCGCCGCCTGTCCGCCCTGGTAGCTGATCCGGTGCATATCGTTGAGCTTATCCGGGGCCACAAGATAAATGTGGTGTGTGGCGCTATACTCTCCACGGCTGGCAAAATGCCGCGCAAGCTCATCTTTTGTCATGGGATATTCTCCTTTCCCTCCCGGCGGCCTTAAATGGCCACCGGGCAGTTTCCGCGGCTGTAGCTCTCACTACCGCCCTTGATAGTCTGTGATCCGTACTTGCCGCGTATCTCGTCCATGGTGGTTTTCCCTCTGCGCCACTTGTGGCCGGGCTCCGCATGGTGCCAGCTCCAAAGCTGCTTGTTGCTGCTCCAACGGCACCCGGCAGCCTTCAGCGCGTCCTTGTGTTCCCGGGTGTTGCCGCCGATCCAGAGCCAGGAGCCGCACAGCTCAATTTCCAGCCCGTCAAGCTTGATCAAGATGTTGATAATCTCAATAAACTCGGCGGCGGTCTCGGTGGTCTTGTGGTACTCGTCAGCCTGGGCGTTGTGCGCGTCCTTAAGCCGCTGCTGTGCCTGCTCATACTCGTTGTTGATGGCCTTCATGGTTTCCAGGTCTCCGCCCCGGTCGGGGTGGTTTGCAAAAGCTAGCTTGCGATACTCGCGTTTTAGATCGTCCAGGGTGTGGCAGTTGGCAAAATACATTGTGATATCCTCCTTAATAGCAAGGGTTGGTGTTGCTGAGTTCCCAGGCCGCGCCATACTTGGCAGCGTGGGCGGCCTCGTAGGCCACAAAAAACTCCTGGTCGGTGCAGGGTGCCAGCTCTGCATTGAGCTGCTCACAAATGTCAGCGTCCATCAGGACAACCGCTGCTGCAAAGTTAATCATAGTGCCGTTAATGTTGGTAACCATTTTGTAATCCTCCTATTTGATATATACTTAATAAGTATGTCTTTATTTGTGAGGGCCAATTAGTGGCCCTCTTTTTTTAACTGCTCGGCGCCCCGTCTAAATATGTCCGTGACGCCTACGCTGCCCTTGACCGACTCCACAAATGCAATCAAGTCGGCGTCCTCGTCCTTGCGCAAGCTGACCTGATATCGCTTGTAAGTCTTGGCATTCCAGCGGTTTTTTACCTCGCTGGATGTGGTTGTTTTCCGCGGCATCAGCCCACCTCCTTTGTTGTCCTGGGCGCCTCGCCCTTTGTGCCATCATCATAGCACATACTTATGGCGTATGTCAAGCCATTTTTTTAAATTTTTTTAAAATTTTTACGCTTGACTTTTTAGGGACTTTGCTGTATACTTATTGTAGGGATTTTATACCCTGATATTTTATACCCATTATCTAGTATATATTACTAGGTAACATAGTACAATTTACTAGATAGGAGGTCAGGACATGCCAAAGTCAGATAAGCGTGGAGCACCACCACAATTTCCGTATTCCGTCGCGGAGATCAAGGCGAAATTCGAACAATACAAGGCGGAATATGAGTCCGGAGAGCTTAAAAAACCGTGCTGGCCTGACTTTTTGGCGAGAAATGATATTTCTGTCGAAGAGGGCAAGGACACAATCAATAATCCGGTTAATAGTAACATACTACTATCCAAAGAGCTGCAAAAAATGCTGGACTGGTGTACAGCGGTGCTGATGACTGCCCCCGGGTGGTCCGGCCCTAACTCGATCAAAGCGATATATCTCAGTAAGCAGGATTTCGGGGGCCGGCCATACTCAGACCGCCAGGACATCAACGCATCCGGTAAGATGGACATCAATGTCCGGTTTGGGTCCAAGAGCAAAGACCCTTTCAGGTAGGTTTCAAACGCAACAAAATATAATTTTTGTCGCGTTCGATTTTTTCAAAAAGTTGTATAAACTATATAGTTTTATAGCACTTCGCGACTTTATGCGATATATTCAGTATAAGATAACATATCTTGTATACAAAAGAGGTGGATATTGATTGTATAAGCTTGGTAAGGCTGCTGCCCTGGGCGTGGTCCTCCGGCGGGGCTGTGTGCCTGGTCTGCTGGGCTGGGCATGGCTCAGCTGAGCGGGAGAGCACCCCCCCTCCCCCACGCACCCCGGTAGGGGGGGAGCGGAAAACGGGCGGCCCGGCGAGAGCGACCTATAGGGTTATATACACACCCTCACAAAACATTCCCGACAAGACATTCTTGAAAGCGAGGTGGCAGAGTTGGCAAGAAAGCCCAAACCGCAGGCGGGTAACGTCGAAATTGATCTGGGGCGTCCCAACTCCAAGCCCCAAGAAGAGTTCTTTTCCAGCAGGGCAAAGTACACCTGCTATGGGGGTGCCCGGGGTGGCGGAAAAAGCTGGTGTACCCAACGGAAAACGGTCGGTGGCTGTATGGCAAACCCAGGGTTAAGGGTTCTAGTTGTCAGACGCAGATATGAGGACCTGGAAAACTCTGTGATCGAGCCAATTTTGAGCCTTGTGAACGACAAAGTCGCAATTTACAATGCGGCACAGCATCTGTTGACTTTCCTGAATGGAAGCTATATCAAATTTGGCAACATGGAAAGTTATGGCGCGGCCACGTCCGGCAAATACCAAGGTCAGGAATATGACTGGATTTTCATCGAAGAGGCAACGCAGTTCACGGAACAGGAATTCCGTGGTCTAGCCGCCTGCTGCCGTGGTGCGTCAAGGCACCCAAAGCGGATTTACATGACAGCAAACCCAGGCGGCGTTGGTCACCAATGGGTAAAACGGTTATTCATCAGCCGGGAATTTCTACCGGAAGAAAACCCGGAGGACTATAAGTTTATCAAGGCCACAGTAGAAGACAACGTTGACCTGCTGAAAGGCTCCCCGGACTACATCAACGCTCTGAACCTTTTGCCTGAAGACATTCGGAGGGCACACAGATACGGCGATTGGGATGCACTTGCGGGTGGCTTCTTCCCGGAATTCCGGATGAGCACACACGTTGTTGAGGACTTCCCTATTCCGCCGGAATGGGCGAAATACAGAGCGTTCGACTACGGCCTGGATATGTTTGCCTGCCTCTGGGTGGCGGTAGATTTTCAAGGCCGGTGCTATGTGTACCGGGAATTGGCGGAAAGCAAGCTGATTGTGTCGGCTGCTGCTCATGCTGCATTGGGAGCTACGCCGATTTACGAACGGGTAGAATACACGATTGCGCCGCCGGACATGTGGAGCACCCAGAAGGACACGGGCAAGACCATGGCCCAGGTGTTCCTGGATAGCGGACTTGCGATTGTGAAGGCAAACAACAGCCGTGTTCAGGGTTGGATGGCAGTCAAGGAGCTTATGAAGCCCATGGCCGATGGAAAACCGGGGCTGGTTGTGTTTGAAAGCTGCAAGGGCTTGATTGATGACCTGATGGCCATTCAGCATGACGAGAAGAACCCGTCAGACTGCGCGAAAAATCCGCATGAAATCACCCACCGGCCTGACGCATTGCGTTATTTCTCCCAGTTGAGGACGCTGAGTCCAGAAATCAAGGAACCGGTTGAGGAAGATGACGGCCCTGTGAAGCTGGAAGACTACGACGAGTACATGACCGGCGGAGAGTTGAGCACAAGCTATCTCAGCTATGTCCGATAGGGGGTGATTGAGCGTGACAGACGCGAATTGGATTTTTGACAGGGCCATCAACCTGATGGACGAGCAGAACGAGCAAAACGGTGAGACACGGACCCAGGACACGGAGGAGTACCGGTACCGGACTCTGAGCATCCTGAACGTTCTGCGCAATGAGGTCTACCCCTACTCCGACACCTTCGTGGTTGGGGATGATGGAAAGCGGGCTATCTGCCCGGAGATCAAGAGCTTCGAGCAGATTTTGGACATTGATGATGCAATCGCGCAGACCGTGCTTCCGTATGGCCTGGCGGCCCACCTGCTGATCGGCGAGAACGACACGTTGGCCGCGTTTTTTAATCAGCGGTACACGGAACTGCTTTACACCATCGGCAGCAGACGGCCCGCACAGTGGGAAGACATTCCAACGATGTATTAAGCTAGGAGGTTTTTGAGATGAACGAAGAGACTCAGGTTGAGCAGGTAGACACCGATGACCTGTTTGACGATTATCCGGAAGAAGCCGGTACGGACCAAGAAGCGGGACCGGCAGAAGAAGCACCCGGCACACCGGAAACTGACGCCCCGGAAGAAAGCAAACCGCCCCAGCAAGAGGAACCGCAGGAAGAACTTTACGACCTGACGGACGATGCAGGCACCACGCGGCAGGTCAAACGGGACGAGCTGACCCAGCTTGCACAACGGGGGATGCAGTACGACCGGATGTCCATGCAGATGTCTGACCTCAAGCAGGAGCGGGACGAGCTGGCCCAGTACCGGCAGACTAACGACAGCACCCTGACCGAGATTAGGCAGCTGGCCGATATGGCCGGCGTGGACGTGCCAACCTACCTGACAGCCCTCCAAGAAAACATCTTGGTGTCTAAGGGCATGGAGCGGGAGCAGGCCAAGCTTTGGGTGCAGCGTCAGCGGGAACAGGCCCGGCAGCAGGCCGCAGCAGAGGCCCAGAGACGCCAACAGCAGGATGCAGTCCGACAGCGTCAGGAGGCCGATATCCAGGAGTTTGTCAGCCGGTATCAGTCGGTAGACCCCAAGACCATCCCGCAGTCTGTATGGGACGAAGTCCGAAAGGGCGATACCCTGGTAAATGCCTATGGCCGCTACGAGGTACAGCAGCTGCGGGATGAAAATCAGCGGCTCCAACAGCAGCTAAAAACAAACCAGAAGAATGAGGAAAACAAGCAGCGCAGTGTCGGGTCCGTGAGTTCGAACGGGCAGCCAAAAGAAGATCCGTTTATGAGCGGCTTCGACTCTGCGTGGGATTAAAAGGAGGTAAAGAAAAATGCCTAGTGGTATCAACCTTGCATCGAAGTATGCAAGCAAGGTCGATGAGAGATTTAATCGCCAGTCTCAGGCCATGCTGGCTCTGAACAGCGATTACAAGTTTGTGGGTGTGGATACGGTCAACGTCTACTCCATCCCCACGGTGCCCATGGTGGATTACACCCGCAGCGGCGCTTCCCGCTACGGCACACCGGACGATCTGGCCCGCAATGTCCAGACCCTAAAGATTGAGCGGGATCGGGCGTTTACATTCGTTATTGATCGGGGCGATAAGCTACAGTCCGGCATGGTGAGTGATGCGGGCAAGGCCCTGGGCCGTCAGATCAAGGAGGTCTGGGTGCCGGAGTTTGACACCTACGTATTCCGCAAGCTGGCGGCGGTGGCTACGGAGCGGGGCAATGTGAATACCGCTGCCATCACCAAGAGCAACGCCTATGAGATGTTCCTCAAGGGCATGGAGCAGCTGGGCAACAAGAATGTGCCAGACATGGGCCGGGTGGCGTTCTGCTCCTATGGGTTTGCAAACCTTCTCAAGCAGGATACGGCCTTCATGAAGACCGGAGACAAGTCTCAGGATATGGTACGCCAGGGCGTCATCGGCGAGGTGGACGGCTGCAAGATCGTCAAGGTACCTTCGTCCAGACTGCCTAACGGCTGTGCCTTCCTGCTGACGCATAAGGTTGCAGCATGTGGCCCTAAGCAGCTGGAGCAGTTCAAGACCCATGACAACCCGCCCGGTATTTCCGGCTGGCTGGTGGAGGGCCGCGTGATCTATGACTGCTTCGTACTCAACGAGAAGGCGGACGCAGTGTATTACCACGGCTCTCAGGCGGTGCTTCGGAATCTGGATGTGACCTATGCAGACGCAGGAAGCGGCAAGATCAAGGTCCTTGTAAATCCCGAGGCACAGAGCGGCAACAGCTTTGTGTATAAGCTGGGAGCAAAGCCTACAACCGTTGCCTATAATGCAGACCTGTCCAGCGGCTGGACAGACCTGGAAAAGAGTGGCGCGGAAATTGCAGTAAGCACCAACAAGGCTATTACGGTGGCCGAAATTGGGTCCGACAAGAAGGCGGTTGCTGCTGGCAGCGCCGTATTTGGCTGATTTCCCTTGCGGGGCGCGGCGGTTGCGCCGTTGCCCCGCTTTTATATTTTGGAGATTTAACATGGCAAATATCGTAGCCAATGACGCGATCAGCGTCTATCAAATTCAGAAGTTTCTGGGGCTGAATGAGAGTCCCGACGGGGATACCCAGCTGGCCATGGGCGAGGCGGCGGAGATGCGGAACTGGCAGGTGACGGACCAGTATCATCTGCGGGTGCGGTCCGGGTTCCGGACTGTGCGGCAGTTCCAGGGGCCGGTCCGGGGGCTGTGGACCGGGTATGTGGCCGGGCAGCGGCAGACGGTCTGCTGTGCAGACGGCGGCGTGTGGGTCCTGGATGGGGCCGCGTTCCGGCGCATCGGCGACAGCGCCGACGCGGCCACGACCCTCTTCGGCTTCGGCGGGAAGCTGTATCTGCTCAACGGTCAGGAATATCTGGTCTGGGACGGCGAGGGATTTGTGGACACGGTGGAGGGGTATGTGCCCCTGGTGTCTACGGCCATTGCGCCGGGCGGCGGCGGAACTACCGTGGAGAGCATCAACCGATTGACGGGAAAGCGGCGCTGCCGCTTTTCCGCCGACGGGACTGCCAAGGCGTTTCAGCTGCCGGAGACGGGACTTCTGTCAGTGGACAAGATTGTCATCGGCACCGAGGAAACCACGGATTGGACAGCGGAGACGGAAACCGGCGTGGTGACCTTCCAGACAGCACCGGAGGCGGGCAACAGCAATGTAGAAGTCTGGTATACGGCGCCCAACACCCTGCGGGCGCTGGTGGAGGGGATGCGGTTCGCCGAGCAGTTCAACGGTGCGGCGGACACCCGCGTGTTTCTTTACGGCGACGGCACGGCCAAGGCCATTTACTGCGGCGTCACCGAGGACGGGCAGGCGTCGGCGGAGTATTTCCCGGACCTGTACGAAATGCTGGTGGGCAGCGAGAACGCGCCGCTGACCGGCATGATTAAGTATTATGACCGGCTCATGAGCTACAAGGCCGACGGCGGCGCGTATGCCACCACCTATGAGATTACCACCCTGGCAGACGGCAGCATGGTGCCGGGCTTCCGGACCGTATCGACCAACCGGGAGATCGGAAACGACGCCATGGGACAGGTCCGGCTGGTGCAGAATGCACCCCGGACGCTGTACGGCGGCAACCTGTATGCCTGGGTGTTCGTCAACTACGCCACCCGGGACGAGCGGAACGCTAAGCTGATTTCCCAGCGGGTGGAACAGAGCCTGCGGCAGGCGGACCCGGAGAAGGTATTCTGCTTCGACGATGACGCCCGGCAGGAGTATTATCTGTTCCTGAACGACGCGGACGGGACGGCGCTGGTCCACAACTATGAGGCCGACGTGTGGTACCGGTATACAGGGCTGCCGGCGGTCTGCGGGGCCAGGGCCGGAGAGAAGCTGTATTTCGGCTTCTCCGACGGGCGGGTGGTCCAGTTCGGCGAGGAATACCCCAGCGACGATGGCAAGGCCATCGACGCCTTCTTTGCCAGCGGCCATATGAGCTTCGAGAAGGACTACCAGCGGAAGCATTCTTCGGTGATCTGGGTATCGGTCAAGCCTACGGCCAACGCCAATCTGGAGGTATCGGCCCGAAGCGACCGGCGGGGCGACTACATCGACAAGGCTGTGACCATGCGGCTATCCACCTTCCGGGCGATGAACTTCGGGGCGTTCAGCTTTTTGGTCAACCGCAGTCCCCAGATGGAGCGGCTGAAGCTCAAGGTGAAGAAGTTCGTCTACTATCAGCTGATTTTGAAGAGCGACTTTCCGGCCTCCGACGCCACGGTGCTGGCAGTGGATTTCCGGGTGCGCTACACCGGCTACGCCAAATAGGAGGATTATATGGAAAATTTGATTTTTGTGCTCTGCCTGGTGATGGGCATTGCCTTCACGGCCATTCTGGCCGTTATGATCGGGGTGCTGGTTTACTTTGTGGAGCATCTGCGGCGGGAGGACCGGCCTGTTGACCAGGCAGAGCCACAGGAGCTGCCGGAGGAGCGGGAGGCACGGCGGCTGGCCGCAGAGGCCCAGCGCCGGTATGAACAGGGCTTCGTCAATCTGATGAGCTACGACGGCAGCCCACGCCGGAAGGAGGAGCGTGAGCAGCAGTGAAGGACCCGGGCTATGAAAGCGTATATCAGCGCTACCAGAGAAGCGTCAGCTTCAACCACCAGATCGACCTGTACGACACGGTGGAAAACAACGAGAATTTCTTTATCGGCAAGCAGTGGGAGGGCGTCAGGGCCAACGGCAATCCCACGCCGACCTTTAACTTTCTGAAGCGGGTGACGCTGTTCCAGGTGGCTACCGTGTCTTCGGACAACATCACCATGCAGGCCACGCCGCTGTCCTCCACCAGCCGGTATTCCCTGGGGGATATGGAGCGGGTGTCGGATGTGATGAACAAGCAGTTCGCCGCCATCTTTGAGCGGAACCGGGTGGTAACGCTGACCCGGGAGTTCATGCGCAATGCGGCGGTGGACGGCGACGGATGCACCTACACCTGGTTCAATCCGGACATCGAGACCGGGCAGGAGGCCAAGGGCGACATCGTCACCGAGATTGTGGAGAACACCCGGGTTCACTTCGGCAACCCCAACGACAAGGATGTGCAGAACCAGCCCTGGATTCTCATCAACCTGCGCCGTCCGGTGGACGAGGTGCGGCGGCTGGCCCAGCGAAACGGCTTCCCCGGCGAGGAAATCCGGCCCGACAGCGAGTGCGACGGCAGCGAATACGACCGGCTCAGCAGCGACCGGGCCACCCTGCTGGTGTACTTCCAGAAGGACCCGGAGACCGGCCACATCTGGACGGGCAAGTATACGAGAGACGGTCAGGTGGAGGCGTTCCGGGACACGGAACTGAAGCAGTACCCCCTGACCTGGATGAACTGGGACTATGTGCAGGACTGCTACCACGGCCATGCGCTGATTTCCCAGCTGATCCCCAACCAGGTGTTTGTGAACCAGCTGTTCGCTATGGTCATGCGGAGCTTGCAGACCACGGCGTTCCCCAAGGTGATCTACGACAAGACCCGCATTCCCCACTGGGACGGCGGTGTTGGCCGGGCCATCGGCGTCAACGGCGGCGGGGACCTGAACAGCATTGCAAAAATTCTGGACCCGGCGGCGGTTTCGCCCCAGATCAGCCAGTTTATCGACGCGGCCATCAACTACACCCAGAGCTTTATGGGCACCACCGACGCGGCCCTGGGCGATACCCGGCCCGACAACACGTCGGCCATCATCGCCCTGCAGCGGGCCAGCAATGCGCCGCTGGAGCTGGTGAAGCAGAACATGTATCAGGCGGTGGAGGACCTGGGCCGGATTTATCTGGACATGATGCGGGTCTACTACGGCCAGCGGTATGTGCAGGTGAAGATGTTCACCAAGGACCAGATGACCAACCAGCCCCTGGGAATGACCATGGAGGAGCAGGACGTGAACACCCTGTTTGACTTCTCTATTCTGGACCAGATTCCCCTGAGCCTGAAGCTGGATGTGGGTGCTTCGTCCTACTGGTCCGAGATTGCGGCGGTCCAGACCCTGGACAACCTGCTGATGCAGGACAAGATCAATCTGGACGACTACCTGGAGCGCATTCCCGACGGCTATGTGAGCAAGAAGCAGGAGCTGATTGACAAGCTGCGCGGCGCTCAGCAGAACCAGGGCGGCGCGGCAGGGCCGCTGCTGGACACCAACCAGCCCATTCCGGTGGAGGGCGGCTCCGGCTACGGACAGCTGCAGCGGGCGCTGAACACCACCGGCATGGCATAGGAAGGAGGAACCCATGAGCATTCCCACTCTGACCGCCGATCTGGCGGTCATTCAGAAGCTGGCGGACCTGCCCAACTCCACCGACGGCCTGACGGCCCAGGAGCTGAAAGCGCGGTTCGACCGGGCGGGTCTGGAAATCCAGACCTGGATCAATGAAACGCTGGTGCCTGCTCTGCAGGCAGCGAATATTCCCTTCGCGGCGTCGGCCCAGATCAACGCCGCCAACGTCCAGGACGCCATTGCGGCGGTCCAGTGGCAAATCCGCGACGCGGCTGCCGGTACGATTGTCAACGGCTCCGTGACCAAGGAGAAGCTGGCGTCGGACCTGCTGGCCCGGGTGTTCGGCGGCCTGCCCTGGGTCAGCATGGAGGAGCCGGACAGCGGTGACAATCCGGACGCCGGGTTCCCGGTGGGCCAGGTCTGGCTCCGGCACGGGTTCACGGTGAACAATTCCGCCGGGGACAGCTGGACCGGCAACGGCTGCACGGTGGCGGACGGCGTGGTCACCGGCAACAAGACCGCTGCCGCGGCCACGGCGTCCCAGAGCCTGACGGACCTGGGGCAGACCGGGGACCGGGTACTGGTTCTGTTTGGTATCAAGGATAAGAACCAGGAGGTCAGCGGCATTACGGTGTCCTTCAACGGCGGCGCGGCACAGAACGCCTCCGGCGGCGTGTTTGAAACGGCACTGCTGACCGGCGGCGCGCTGCAGGTTCAGTTCACCACCACCTGGAGCAGCGCGGCCCTGGCCCAGGACGGCTGGACCCTGGAGAATTACACGGTGGTCAACCTGGACGCGGCAGTGCGGCAGGCAGACGGGGCAAAGGAAATCGGGGACTGGGAAACGTACCTCAAGGCCCTGCTGCCCTTTGTGTCCTACAGTGTGCCGGATGCGCTGTATATCCAGACCGGCAGCGGCGTCTGGCGGCAGCTGGTGACGGCTCCGGAGGTGGAAAACGGCTACTTCCGGGTAGCAGGCGGCAAGCTGCTCTGGTCCGACCGGAACCAGGTGGCGGAGGACTTGGGCGCGCTGCGGATGAAGCAGGGCAGCTATACCGGCACCGGTACGGTTGGGACCCAGGAGCTGAACGTGGCGCCAAAGGTGCTGGTGATCGGGACAAAGGGTAAGGTCAGCGATGTGGAAAATGACCATAGCAATGGCAAGGACAATCCGCTGGTGCTGCTGAACGGCACGTCGGCTGTCAAGAGCTTTTCTGTGTCCTACGACAACAAGACGGTGCTGCTGGACTCGACGGTTTCCCTCAGCGAGAGTACGCTGACCTTCTCCGGCAGCACCAATCACGGCGACAACGCAGTGAGGCTGATGAACCGGAAAAATATGGAATACGTCTGGACGGCGATTTATTGACAAGGAGGGCGCTATGGCAGGTCTGAGCAATTCGGATAAGCAGAATTTGACCAAGGAACAGCAGGCCCAGGTGGCGGCTCTGAAGGAGCAGTACGCCCAGGCTCAGAAGAGCGGCGACACAGCGGCCATGGAAAAAGCCCACGCCGATGCAGAGAAAATCCGCAGCAGCGCAGGCTATTCCGGCGGCACGTCCGGCAGCGGCTATAGCAAGCTGGCCTCCAACCAGGGCGGCCAGTCGGCAGGTCAGGTCCGCCAGTGGGTGGACGACTACACCAAGGCAGGCTATGACAAGAACCGGGGCTGGATCAACGGATACAGCACCGCGATGAACACCCGCAGCAAGGCCAACTACATCCGCCAGCAGATGCAGGCCAATTCGGAGGCCTGGAAGACCGCCGACAAGGCCACCCAGGACTACCTGCACCAGCAGAATGTAGAGCTGGCAAAAATCCTGGAGGACGCGGTGGGCGGGGCCAAGAGCACCTACAACGCCTCCACCGGCCAGTGGGAGAACTACAACCCCAACCTGGGCTACGGCGTGGACGTGACGGCCAGGGATATGCCCCAGGTGGCGAATTCCTGGAAGAATTACCTGGGATATACGGATGATTACATCAAGAAGTTCTCCAACGACCCCAGCCGGTACAGCAACTTCGTGGACTACAACAACCTGGAAAAGGGCGTGGACGCGGACGGAGACGGCTATTCCGGGCGGTATGAGGCATTTGCAAACGGTCCCAAGCTGGCGCTGATGGGCGCGGCCAGCGGTACCCGGATTTTCGACTACAATCCCACCATGGAGGGACACGACCGGGTGTATGCCTACAATCCGTCCGGGTATACCAACCAGTTTACGGACTACGCGGCGGACGGCGTACTTCAGCCCAATGTGCTGTCGGCCATGTACGGCGGCACGAACAATACTTACACCCGGCAGGGCAACACGGTGGACGCGAACCGGTATATCGGCGTGGGGAACAAGACCGACTACAAGCCCAATACCGGCGACGATACGGACTACTATGAGGCCCAGAAGGAGTATTTGCGGCAGACCGGCGGGCTGTACGGCAGCTCGGGCGGCGGTTCCGGCAGCGGCAGCAGCTACGAGGACTATCTGCGGAGTATGTACGGTTCGGCCCTGGCAAGCCAGCTGGAGAACCTGAAAAGCTCCTATGAGCAGAACCTGTCGGACCTGGACGCCAGCGGGAAGAAGACCGATGTTGGTTATGTGGAGCAGAAGCGGCAGACCACCGGCGATGCAGCCCAGAGCGCGGCCAACTGGCGGGAGATGGCGAATGCTTACGGTCTGAACTCCGGTGCGATCGGTCAGGCCAATCTGGCCCAGAGCAATCAGCTGCAGAGCAATCTGAACACCCTTGGCACGGCCCAGGCGGCGGCGCAGGAGGAAATCGAGCGTCAGCGGACCCTGCTGGGGCGGCAGTACCAAGCGGCCATCAACGAGGCCAAGGCCAACAACAACTACCAGCTGGCCCAGGCGCTGTACCAGGAGGCCGTCCGGGCCGAGGAGGCTCTGCGGCAGCAGGAGCAGTACAACAGCAATCTGGCGCTGCAGTATGCCCAGCTTGCCATGCAGCAGAGCCAGTGGCAGCAGGAGTTTAACCTGAAGAACGCGGCGTCTCAGGCCAGCGGCTACAGCGGCAGAGGCAGTGGCGGAAACGGAACCCAGCCGGACCAGGTGGTCCTGACGCCGGACAGCTACCCACTGGGTTCCGGCCAGTTCTACCGGGCTGTCTATGAAGCCGCACGGGCGAATGGGCAAAGCCCAACGGATTACTTGGCCAGCAATTATAAGTCGCTGGGCATTCCGTACAATCAATTAAACAACTACACGGCGTCGGCAGAAGGCCAGGTGCAGAAATACGGCTACCAGCAGAACACGCCTCAGCAGGTCTACGCAAGCCTGGCGGACCGACTGTCCAACAGCCGGGTGTTCCAGAACCGGCAGCAGATGCTGGACCTGATTGAGGCGTATGAGAATTCCGGCGCGATTACGGACGATCTAGCGGCACAGCTGATTAAAAACTTCGGCCTTGTGGGGTGATACAGTGAACTTTCAGGATTTGATGAAGCAGGCCCGCGCTTATTCAAGCGCCCTGGACCAGCGGGACGAGCAGGAACGACTGGCCCAACAGGCGAGAATGCGCAATCAGACCATTCAGTCTATGCAGACCAAGAAGTATGAGCTGGACGAGCGGAAGTTGGGCGTTTCTCAGCCAAAGACACAGTATGTGTCTGCGCTGCCCATCCTGAACACGGTTGACAGCGTAGTAAACCCAGCACTCAAGCAGAATACACCGGCGGTGCAGGGACTCAAAAAGGCAGTGCAGCAGTATGCACCTGCACCCACCCTGGCAAACATGGGCGTCAACAACGACCTCCTGAACCAGAGTAACCCGCTGCACAGCCGGTATCAGTCTGCTATGCCGAATGCGTCCCTGGTACAACAGGCGACAAACAACTTTCAGCAGTGGAACACGCAATATGAGCAGGACGAAGACCGGTACATTGATGATCTGGACCGGGTTACTACTCTGATTGGCCTGGGTGCGCCCAATGAGGACGCCGATAAACAGTTGGCTGAAAGTGAAGAAAAGTTGAACCAGACGAAGGCACAGTGGAACTCCATGATGCGTCAGACACTGGATATGCTGGGACCCGGGGTCGAAAACTTGATTAGAAGCGTAATCAAGGACGCGAAGGACAAGAGGCCAACGACTTCACCCGAGAAGTACCAGCGTATGCTTCAGGCAAGAGAGCTTCGAAAACTTCTAGGTAATGACCTTTACGGTGAGCTGGCTGAATACGTGCGGCAGCAGGAAAATTCCATTCGAATGAGCAAAAAGAAGGAAGAGGCCGCGAAGTTTGCCAATGAAAACGGTGTTGGGGCATCTGCCGTTTCCATTCCGAAGAAGCTTATTGGCGGCGTCTCAGGCGTATTTGATACATACGCGCAGACATTTGATCGGATTTTCTCTGGCAGTCATGCACCGCTTGACTGGAATACGGAACTTCAGGTTCCGAACCGAGAGGCAAGCACCATTCGCAGCACGGTGGCGCAGAATATTGCAGAAGACACCGGAAGCACCAAAGTCCTGCCGGGGCTGTACAATTTTGGAATGGGAATGTTGGATTCTGTGGCTGCTATGCCAATCAACGTCGTTACCGGTGGCTGGGGCACAGCGTTGATGGCATCTGCGGCAGCAAATGACACAATGCAGAACGTAAAAGCGCGTGGAGGCTCTGACGATCAGGCGCTGACACTTGGCACCGTTACCTTGATTGCGGAAATCTTAACGGAGAAAATGTCCTTCGATGACCTGGATGCTCTGGACGTGAGTGATATGACGAAGTTCAAGGAAACACTTTGGAACAACGTCAAATCGCAAGGGAAATCCGAGGGGATGGAGGAAGGAATTGCCGAGAGCATAGAAGCGATTGCAGACGCGGTTATCATGGGCGACAAGAGCGAGCTGCGGCAGAGTATGCGGGAATATGAGGCCCGAGGCTATAACCGGGACCAGGCTCTTGCAATGGCCATTGGCGGGGCGGCGGGAAACATCATGCTGAGTTCTGCGGGTGGCGCGGTTTCTGGTGGCCTGTTTGCAGCAGGGAAAACGACTGGTGCCTGGGCCTTGAACAAGATTAGAGGGAATTCTCAGAACGTCAACGCGGACGTTGATGACAATTCTCCGTTCCAGGCTCAAGTCCAGCAGGACGTTCAACAAAACCAGGCCGAACATGCCACGGTAAATCCCATCGAAGTCCAACGGACCCAGCAGAATGCACAGACAGCACAGGACCAGCTCAACGGCCCCATTCTGGCGGCCATGAATGAGCTGAGCGGGCAGCAGACGAACCAGAATGCCGATGTGCAGCAGCCCGGGAAGGTGCCTGCACCTGGCGTCGAGGCAGAAGTTGACAAGCAGCCAGCACGGGGCGTAGGTGCTGCCGAAAGCGGCTACTCTGGTGACATTGGCACTTGGAAGCGGGACGCATCTGAGTTTATCAAGGATACAGAGCTTCCGAAGCAGGACAAATCCGGTGATACAATCAGTGACTCCGCCGGGTCTATGTTTAAGTCTAATGTCCCGAAGGAAACGAAGGAAACAATCGAGCACTATGCCTATGAAGGTGAATACAGCTACGAAAAGGACGCGAACAAAGCCCAGATTGAACGCGTCCACAAAGCAATCGAACAAGACGGGTTCGACGCCGTCTATGAGCGAACAGTCCAGCAGCTGACGGACCATCGAGCTTCCGCAGACACCACGGCCCAGGCGTGGGTTCTGTTTATCCAAGCGGCCAACCGGGGAGACAGCGCGAAAGCGGCCACGTTGTCGAAGCTTATACAGCGGTACAGCACCAGTGTTGCACAGGCCATGCAGGCTAATTCGATTTACAACAAGCTGACACCAGAGGGCCGTTTAGCGTCAATTCAGCGAACTGTGAACAGAATTAACCAGGACATTGAGACCCAGCGCGGAAAGAGCGGAAGCAAAGTAGGACTGGACGGCGTTGCAGAAGTGTCCGTTGGGGATGGACAGACGGTTGAAACAGCGTCTCAGGCGGCGATCAATGATGCCTATGAAACCAGCCTCGACCTTATCCGAAACATCTATAAAGCATTCAGTGAAAACCGAAATGGTGAGAAGCTGGACTTTGATCAATGGATGCACAAAATCGGTGAAACCTTGGCAAAATCTATCAAAGGACGGACTCAGGGCAAAAACAACATGACGGTCAGCCGGATGATCGAGCAAGACATTCTTCGGTTTGCAAAAGATTACCTTCCGGAAGCTGCAAAGCGCAAGGGCCGAACGGCAATTGATACCCTGACGCAGTATTATGAGCACAAGGATTGGTACCACGAAGCATGGGAAACTGCACAAGATGTTTTAGCCGAGGGTTCAGGAAGGAAACTCGATAACTTGGCAGTGGACCAAACACCGGTCATGGAGCGGGCAATCATTGAAGCAGCGGCGGACCAAGAATTGTCGAAGAAAGACATTCGGCTACGGGACTATTTGGGCAGTCGGAACGCGCTTGCATCGCAGATTTCCGCTGAGTTAATCAACCAGACTGGGGCTACTGGGACAGATGCAGACAATATCAAGAGCGCTTGCTTGCGGTACATCGTAGAAGTATCCGAAGGTGAGGGTTCCGAAAGGAAAACTCGAAACGGCGGCACGATCAACAAAGCGGAGGCTCAGGTCCAGGCTGACACCAACAAGCTCCTGAAGGAAGCCGGGACCGACATCTATAAAATCTTGAAGCAGCACCCATCCGACAGAGAAGCTGTTGCAAATGAAATCGCGGACAAGCTGGTTTTGAAGTATGGCCTTGATGAAAAAGCCGCACAGAAAGCATCTCAGAAGATTGTGGAGCAGTTCAACAAAATGGTTGCCGATAAGTCCAAAACGGCGATTGAAAAGGTTATAAAGGATAGCAAGAAGGAGCCGACGCCCAAACAGAGAAGAACGTTGACACAGGCGCTCCGCGAAGCTGCCAATAGCGGTATGTTTTCTCAAAAGGACTCTGCCGCAATTGTCACAAGGAAACTCTTTGGGCAGGAAGTCCAGATTGACAGCGCACTCATGCAAGAATATCTGAGTGCAAAAGGCGAAGATCAAATCCAGGCAGTTGAGGACAAAATTTACAAAAATATCGCCTCGCAAATGCCTGCAAGCTTAGGCGAAAAGGCCCGGGCTTGGCGGTATATGGGTATGTTGGCGAACCCTAAGACACACATCAACAACTTCTCCGGCAATGTCACAATGTATGGAGAACGTAAAGCAAAAGACACTATCAAGGCTGGACTGGAAGCGTTATTTCTTCCACAGGATCAGCGGACCGCAGCAGTTTTGCCGGGTAAAGAACGCCGCGCCGCCGCTGCCGCTGACTATGAAAACGTGAAGAGTATGATCCTGGACGGCGATAAATACAGCGACAGTGCCGACAGCAAAATTCAAGAAAACCGCAGGATTTTCAGCAACAGCATTCTGGAAGGCATCAGGGTAAAAAACGATGAGCTTCTGAACGCATTTGGTGATGGTATTTTTGCAAAAGCAAATTATACCGATGCGCTTGCTGGCATCTTGAAAGCCAGAGGCTATACAGCAGAGGATTTCACCAATGGCAATATCCCAGAAGCGCAGCTGGATTCTATGCGGGCCTATGCAATCAAAGAGGCACAGAAGGCAACGTTCCGAGACTTGAACAGTTTTTCGCGGTTTGTTCGGGACATCGGGTTCAAAAATACCGAAGGGAATGCGTTTAAGAAGGGCGCGAATGTTGCAGTTGAGGGTGTGCTTGCGTTTAAGAAAACTCCGGCAAACGTGCTCGCAAGAGGCGCCGAATACAGCCCGGCTGGCCTTCTAGATGCACTGACCCGAGGGTCTAAGCAGTTAGCCAATGGAGATATTACAGCTTCTCAGTACCTCGACCGTGTGTCTTCTGGCCTTACAGGAAGTGCCCTTATGGGGTTTGGATACCTTCTGAGCAAGCTGGGCCTGCTGAAAGGCGGAACGGGAGATGATGACGAACAGGACAAGCTGGAAGGCCGGCAGAATTTTGCAATTGAAATTGGTGGGAAATCGTACACACTGACCTTCCTTTCCCCGGCATCTATGCCATTGTTTATGGGCGCACAGCTAGAGCAGATTCTCGATGGAGGGGCCGGAGACGGACCAATGATGGACAAAGTTTTGAACGTCTTTAAAGGCATTTCTGACCCCATCCTGGAAATGTCCATGATGAGCGGACTTCAAGACGCATTGGAATCTACAGACTATGCCGACAATAAAATCCTTGCCTTCGTAGCGAATGCGGGGTTAAGCTATCTGACCCAGTATATGCCAACACTTGGTGGGCAGATCAAGCGAACCTTCCAAAAGCCGCAGCGGACCACAACCTTTGTAAACGAAGCTGACCCCGTCCTAAACAAAGACGCACAACGCGCAATCGGAACAGCCACCAACAAAATTCCAGGACCTAGCTATCAGCAGATTCCGTATATCGACGCCTGGGGCAGACGGCAGGACCAGGGAAACCTTGCAACGAGAGCATTCAACAACCTTGTGAACCCCATGTATGTTTCTGAGCTGAAACAGACCGATGTGGATCGTGAAATCCGCCGTCTGGAGAAGCAAACTGGCAAAAATTACACGCCGTCCCGCGCAGACAACGTTCTGACCATTGACGGTGAGACGGTCATTCTAACGGCGGACGAATACGTTACTTACGCTGAGTCCAAAGGCCAGAATGACTTTGAAATGCGGTCCAACCTGATTGCATCTTCCACATACAAAACTCTGGATGACTACACCAAAGGTAAGGCGATGGAAGCATCGAAGGATTATGCCAACAACCTAGCTGAGAAGGAAATCGGCCTGAACCCGCCTACGCCACCATGGATGGAAGAATTAGAGGGAAAAACTGCCGAGGAAGTGACTGACGCATTGATTGTCCACGTTCTGGCTGCCCAGGCAGGCAATTCGGAGAATAAGTACAACGCATATGCGGACCAGATATCCAGCGGCGTTCCCGCAGAGACCGTCCTGATGGCCCTAACAGACCCGCAGCAGGAGAACTACTCCAAGTACATTCAGAAGGCAAAAGTCCCGGCAGAAACGTACCTGGACGTTCTCAGCTTTGAGTCTAAATGTGTGTCCGACAAGGACAAGAAAGGAAACGTCATTGCGGGGTCCAAGAAAGAGAAAGTCGTGGCCTACATTGACGGCTTGAAGCTGACAAGGAAGCAGAAGCGGGCACTTTACCTGTGCTTCTACTCCGAGAAGGACGATACTTTCAAATAAAAGGAGGCGGTACAATGCTTTATGCAACGGTCCGGCAGAGGAAAATCTACGTGAAAAAGCCCACCACCGTGATCCAGAACGGCGTGGGCGTGGATGAACTGGTGCTGGATATGGACATGGAATGGTCGGACATGACCGCTATTGTCTGTGTGTTCACGCTGAAGTACACGGAAACCACGTCGGAGGAAACCAGCACCGACGGTGGGGAAACCACCACAACGACCACGACGGTGACCAACGAAATCACCAAGGAAAAGCTGCACACCTTCGGGGAAAATATTCTGGTCCCCTGGGAGTGCCTGACCAAGACCGGTCTGCTGTCGGTCAGCTGTACCGGCTATGTGGGCAGTACCAAGGTCATGACTACCATGCTGCCGGACAGCTTCTGGAACGTGGTCCAGAACGGTCCCGTCACCGGAGACACGCCGATGGAGCCGACGCCGACGCTGTATCAGCAGGTGCTGGCGGCAGCCGGCGCGGCCAACACGGCGGCGGAAGCGGCCAACCAGGCCCGGGCGGCGCTGCTGGCGGATAAGGAAAACGGCGTATTCGACGGCGTCAGCCCCACGGTGGAGGTGGGCAGCGTAACCACCGGCGCGGCAGGATCGGACGCGAAGGTGACCAATTCCGGCACGTCCCAGGCGGTGAAACTGGACTTCGTCATTCCCAGGGGTCCGTCCGGCCCCACCGGCGCACCGGGCAAGGATGGAACGCCGGGCCAGAAAGGTGACCCGGGCCAGAAGGGTGCAGACGGAACGTCCCCGGAACTCTCTGTTGGAACGGTAACCACCCTGGAACCCGGCAGAAATGTGACCGTCACCATGACCGGAACCAAGGAGAAACCGGTGCTGAACTTCGGCATCCCGAAGGGCGAACCGGGAACCGGCGGCGGAGGCGGCGCTACAAAGCTTTCTGAGCTAGAAGACGATGCGGACCACCGAACAGTCACGGATACGGAGAAAGCCGCCTGGAACGCCAAGTCAGACTTCTCTGGGGATTTTTACGACCTAACGAACCTGCCGACATACGGCATTGTGTCTTACATAGGGTATGTGGGCGGCTCCCTGAACGTCATGGGATACAACCAGGATGGCGGGACACAGATTTACGGGTACGATATCCTGCCCAACCTGAATGAAGCCGCAAATGGCGCTTTCTTGCGAGCCAGGAATGGAGATGTGGCGTGGGAAACACTTACCAACGTAGCAGAGGAGGGGGCATAAATGGCATTGACAGATCAAGTGATTATGCCTGGTGCTGATTATCAGGCGGCAGCAGACCAGGTCCGGGAGCTGAACGGGACCACGGCCCCACTGAAATCCGGTGAAATGGTGACGGCCCTGGAGGGTGCGAACGACACTGTAGCCACCCAGACCACCCAGATCAACGCCTTAATCCAGCAGGCCAACAACCTGCCGGATGTGGGCGGGAGCGGCGGAACCGACATCGCCCTGGGTATCACCGGGGCGACCGTGGGGCAGATCGCCAAGATCACCGCTGTGGACAGCACCGGCAAGCCCACGGCATGGACGCCGGTGGATATGCCGAGCGGGGGCGGTGAGACGTGGGAGCTTATCAACGAGGTAACACTCAGTGAAGATGTTATGGCTGTTGTGTTTGACAAGGACAAGAGCGGGGCAGCATTCGCCTTGCGAAAATTTGTAGTCGTTGGCAGGACTAAAGGCTCAAATGCATCCAATACAAGCGGTGGGGTCATTTGCATCAACGTAGCAAATACTGCCGATGATAGATACTCTATCATCCCCCCCGTCACTAATCACGCTGCACTTAAAGGCGATCAATTTCGCAGTTGGCATGCAGCCGCAGAGAGCCTTGCCGAAAAGGGCTGGCGCTGGTATCTTACCGGAGCAGATAATACGCAGAAAACAGACAAGGTAAATATCAGCACAACACTAATGAGATTGTCGCAAACAATCCCGAAAGTGGCCACATATCTAGCCTTGTGGAGCCGTACAAGCGGGTCCGCATTCGCGGCAGGATCAAAAATCGAATTGTATGGGGTGAGAGCATGAAAATCTACGAAAACGGAAACCTCCGCGATATGACCGCCGCCGAGGCTGCGACAATTGATGCAATCCCTGTTGAGCCTGTCCACCACTCTGCCGCAGACGCCATGGAGGTGGTGGCGAAAATCCTCCTGCGGGACTCTGTGCCCGAGGACGCGGACACCCGCATCGTCTGCGCGGCCCTGCTGACGGAGTGGATCGCCGGTGCCCATAAGGTGGGCGAGGTCTACACGGCGGGGGGCCAGGTGTGGGAGTGCTACCAGGCGTATGATAATGCCACACATCCAGACATCCGCCCCGGGAATGCGGCATGGTACACCTTCAACCGGCCCCTGCATGGCACCAGCAGGGAGACGGCCCGGTACTTTGTGCAGCCAACCGGCGCACACGATATCTACAAGGCCGGTGAGTGGGCTATTCACGGCGGCAAGATGTGCCGCTGCAAGCAGGATACGGCGTACAGCCCCACGGACTACCCGCAGGCATGGGAGGTGGGTGCATGAGTCTCAGCGGCAACACCCAGCTGCTGACCCAGCTGGGGACCATCCTGGCCAACAAGGCCGCAGACAGCGGCGCAGATTTGCCAACGTTGCAAAATCCTGGTGACGCAGACAAGCTCCTGGAGGGCTACCAGCTCATCGACCAGTCCGGCCAGGCCGTGACCGGCACCATCCCCAGCAAGGCCGCGTCTGACCTGACGGCCAGCGGCGCAACGGTGACGGTTCCGGCGGGCTACTATCCGGCCCAGAGCAGCAAGTCTGTGTCCACAGCCACCCAGGCAACACCGTCTGTCACGGTGGACTCCGGCGGCAAGATCACGGCTTCGGCCACCCAGGCAGCAGGCTATGTGACGGCGGGCACCAAGACGGCCACCAAGCAGCTGACGGTACAGGCAGCCAAGACCTGGACGCCGGGGACATCCAACCAGACACTTGCATCTGGCCGGTATCTGACCGGCACCCAGATCATCAAGGGCGATGCCAATTTAAAGGCCGCCAACATCGTCAAGGGCGTCAGCATCTTCGGCGTGACCGGAACGGCAGAGACAGGAGGGGGCGGGGGCGGCAGCGACGCAGACCTGGACGCGCTGATTGCCAACACAATCACAAGCGTCACCAGCCAGGTGGCAGCCGTCCGAGACCGTGCCTTTAGCTCATGCACCAGCGTGGTATCTATCAACCTGCCGGGGGCAAAGACTATCGGCAAATGGGCCTTTATGCAGTGCTCCAAGCTGGCCACGGTCAATCTTCCAGAGGTTACAACACTTGAGTCGAGCGCTTTTAGCTCCTGCCCGGCCCTGACGAGCGTGACCATCCCCAAGGTCACGTCGCTGCCGTCGCAAGGCCTGTACAACTGTACCGCGCTGCAAAAGATCGACCTACCGGCAGTCACATCCATCTCTGATAGTGTCTTTATGATGGACAGCAAATTGACGGCGGTTATTTTACGGAGCGCAAATCTCGTGACGCTGCAAAACAAGAGCGCCTTTAGCAGCAGCGGCATATCGGCGGGCACCGGCTACATCTACGTGCCGTCCTCGCTGGTGGCTAGATACAAGGCGGCGACCAACTGGAGCACCTACGCCGCACAAATCAGGGCCATCGAGGCCTATCCGGACATTACAGGAGGCTGATACTATGATTGTGACAGGCAACTACACACTGCGGACAGACGGTGTCCAGCTGGTCCGGACCTACTCGGACCTGGGCCGCAAGATCATGCGGGACGGTGTGGCCTACGACGAGGCAATCGACCCGTCTGACTCCGGGCGTGTATACACCGAGGCCGACGAGCCGACAGAGCTGACCGCAGACGAGGCCCTGGACATCCTGACAGGAGGTACGGCATGACAAAAGAGGAGGCAATCCGGCTCAGAGCGGCCATGGAAAAGGCGGCGGAGTCATTGGACGACAAAACCGCGTCCACGGCCCCGCATATGTTCCGGCGGCTGACCGGCAGCGGCGAGGCAGTCCAGGCCGGCACAAGGATAAACTGGGGCGGCCAGATTAAAAAGGCCAGCGTGACGCTCTGGGACAGGGAGGATCAGGACCCGGACCACGCGCCGGAGCTGTGGGCCGACCTGGATTATGTGAACGGCGTGCGCAAAATCCCGGACACCATCACAGCCACCCTGGCATTTGCAAAAGGCGAGCTTGGATGGCGCAACGGTGTGATATACAAGAGCTTAGTGGATGGCAACGTCTGGACGCCGGAGGTGTATGCCGCAGCCTGGGAGGTGGTAACGTGAGCGACGCAATCATTGTGGCGGTACTGAGCCTGGCCGGTACCATGCTGGGCAGCTTGAGCGGTGTCGTGGTAAGCAGCAAGCTTACCACGTACCGGATTGAGCAGCTTGAGAAAAAGGTCCAGGCACACAACAACTTCGACACCCGGCTCCATACACTGGATACGGAGGTTGAGGTCATTCACGAGCAGATCAAGGTGGCGAACCACCGAATTGACGATCTGGAACAGGCGTAAGGAGGTAAAAAAACATGAAGGATTGGAAAACTTGGATTAAAGCTGCAGGCGTTCGCGCCATCAAAACCGTAGCGCAGACGGCGGTGGCAACCATCGGCACCAGCGCGGCCATGGGCGATGTAAACTGGATCATGGTTGGCTCTGCATCGCTGCTGGCCGGCGTGCTGTCTCTGCTGACCAGCGTGGCCGGCCTGCCGGAGGTGCAGACCGGTGAATAAAGACATCATCCTGTGCAACCGCAAGAGCTACGGGGGCCTTCGGGCCGGTCCGGTGCGGTACATCGTGGTCCACTACACGGCGGGTGACGGCGATACCGCCGACGGGAATGGCCGATACTTTAGCCGGGTCCCCCAGCAGGCGTCGGCCCACTGGTTTGTGGATGAACAGGAAGCGGTTGCGTCGGTGCCGGAAAAATATGTAGCCTGGCACTGCGGGGCGGATATCTACGTCCACCCGGAGTGCCGCAACTGGAACTCTATCGGCGTAGAGCTGTGCAGTCGGAAGGATGCACAGGGCGAGTACTACTTTACCGCCGCCACGGTCCGCAACGCCTTGGAGCTGGTCAAGGAGCTGATGGACAAGTACAACGTCCCCGTGGAGCGGGTCATCCGCCACTACGATGTGACCGGGAAAATCTGCCCTGCCCCCTTTGTGGGCAAGGGCGCGGAGGATTGGAAGGAATTTAAAAAGATGCTGACCGAAAAGAGATACGACACCCTGGACGATATGCCCACCTGGGCAAAGCCTACCGTGGGTAAGCTGCTGAACAAGGATATCTTGCAGGGCACCGGCAAGGGACTGGACCTGAGCATGGATATGCTGCGGATGCTGGTGATCCTGGACCGCGCCGGAGATTTTGACTAAGCTGTAAGCCACGCCCGCGCCCGGAAAGGGGCGAATATGGGAGAGAGCCGTTATAGGCTACCTGATGACCTGGCCGCGCTGCTCCGGTCCGAGTGGGAGACGATCATAGAGCAAGGTGGCTTTGACGCGGTGGACGAGGGGATTATCCGAGACTGTATCTTGGACCGGTATACCCAGGCGTATGCTGCGACCGGCGTAAACCGGACGCGATCGACGGTATACCGGCGTCTGCCGCGCATCATAAAAAGGGCGCGGGACGTGGCGAAAAAGCTGAGGATACTGCAAATGTAGCACAAATATCGCACAAATAACGCACAACAAACGCACGGATGCTCCTTAGATGGAGCACCCGTGCGTTTGTTTTATGCCAAAATAAAGGTACCGGGAAACCGGAATCTTGTTTTGGAGGTATCATTATGGAGTATGCAAGCAATGGAAAAGCCAATGCCGCCCTGACTACGGGCATCATCGGCACGGCGGGCGTTGGTCTAGGCGCTGTCAGCAAAATCATCGAATGCCTGAGCAACCGCGCACCGTCCGCGTCGGATACGATTGCCCCGGCGATGGCAGCAGCAGCCGCGGCTATGGCCGCTGGCGGTATGCGGCAGCCTGTGGCGCCGACCTGCAGCGAGAATATGCCAGTATCCCGCTATGAGCTGGACCGGGAACAGCAGCTGGCAGCCAAGGACAGCGAAATCGCCCTCCTGAAGGCCAACGCCTACAACGACCAGAAAATGCTGGAGATGTATGGATATCTGGACAGCAAGCTGAAGGATATCAACCAGCGGCTCTGCGACCAGGCTGTACACAACCAGCGCACGGAGGACAGCTTTGTGCTGGCGCGGCAGGATATCGCGTCCGTCAAGGCCGAGCTGCACCGGGAAATCGAGATGGAGGCCGAGCGCCGCTGCTGCGGTGACAACTCCATCGTCACCTATGCCAACGCGACATTTTATCCAAAGCAGGTGGCCGACGTGACCACGGGCACCGCAACCACGGCACAGACTCTTTACAATCCTCTGCCCAAGTGCGGGGGCTGCTGCAACAAATAAGCGCATAGGGGCGGCAATCGCCGCCCCGAACCCTGAAAGGAGACTCATATGATTGCAATCGATCAGGCTATCCGTGGGGCTGTGCGCTACGCCGACGCTGAGATCATCCCCCATCTGCCAACCGGCAAGGGCATTGGAGCCGGAATCGCCCTGGCCCTCATCGCAGACGGCGGAAGAAATAAAATCCTGGCATATAAGGACCACCCAGCCGTCCAGATGATGGCCATCATGGACGAGTCCGGCAACATTGATATTGATCGGCTGTACAGTATCGCTCGTCCAAAGATGGAGGGGCAGAAAATCCCGGTGACAATCCCAATCATCGGGGAACTGCGCTTTGACGTCAACGACCTGGATAGACTGTATCAGTATATCAAGGAGGGATAATCGTGGAATGGATGAACCACTTGCAGGAGTATCTGCGCGAAGAGCTGGCCGACTGCATGAAGTACGCCGAAATGGCCAAGAACGCCACCGGAACTGACCGGCAAATCCTCCATGATATGGCCAAGGAAGAGTACCAGCATGCAAAGCATATCTGCCATATCATGAAGGAGCATGGAATCCAGAGGGACATGAACGAAGGCGAAGTATTCGCGAAGGCAATGCATATGCTGTATGAGTAATTTTTTATGAATTCCAGCATTTGAGAATATGCTAATTATTTCCTGTGTTCATTACTGTGTTCAAACCGGTGCTAAAAGATGCCGTTTCGCGTCAATTGATGCCAAGAAGCATATAGCCTAATATATTCTGAGTTTTCGGCATTTCCTCTATATTTTAGTCTTAAACTCAATCCATATGATAGAAAAACCTCCGTGAAGTTTCTTTCTTCACGGAGGTAATTTTGGCGGAGTGGGAGGGATTTGAACCCTATTAAAATCGTTGAAAATCAAGGCTTTTTTGAAAAACTGTGTTCGTTCTGTGTCCAAACGATTTTAGGTTAAAATGCGTCTTCCATTTTTCCTGCTGCCGCTTCAATTTTAGTCTCCAGGATATCTGTATAGATATCCATAGTGGTTGAAAGCTGGGCGTGGCCGAGAAATTGTTGAGCCATCTTGAAATCAATCCCGGCCTCGTAGAGCGCGGTGGCGTATCCGTGGCGGATTTGGTGGGGCGTGACGGTGACGCCGGTGCGCTTTTGATAGGCTTCGTACATGCGGCTCACCTTAAAATCCGGGAGCGGGGACTTGCCACCATCGCCAGAAAAGATAAATCCATGCAGCTTCTTCGGGAGGACATCGGCCAGAGCGTCCAGCAGAGGGACGGAGCGAACACCAGCTTCCGTCTTCGGGGCCTTTATCATCGGCATGGTACCGACGTTGTAGACGCTGCGCTGTATGCTGATGCGCTTTTTCACCCAGTCGATATCTTCGTACCTTAACCCCACAGCTTCCCCACGTCGGCAACCGGTATAATAGATCAAGTAGGCAAACAGGCCGAAATCGTCGTTCACGCTTTCTTTGATTTTTTCAATCTGGTCCGGGGCTGGGGATGAGCGTTTCTTTTGCGGCAGATTTTTCGGGAGCGGGCAGGCGTCGGCCGGGTTTACCGCGATGTATCCTTCGCGCTGGGCCTTGTGCATGATCTGTCGGATGATCTGACGCTGGGTTATGACGGTCTTTTTCGCGTAGGTCTTAGAAAAATCCGCGATGTAGTTTTCAATATCCTTGGCGGTTATATCCGCTACGTCCTCTTTGCCAAACTCTGCGACAGCGCGTTCATATGCTGGGCTGTATCCCTTGTGGGTGTTGGCGGCAAGCGTCGGTTCCAACTCATTCCACCAGGCCCTGGCCACCTCTTTGAAGGTGGCCGTTTTTTGTTTTTCAGCCTCTTCGCGGTAGGCCTTGATCTTTGCACGGACTTCCCGGTCTGTTTTTCCCCGGAAGGCCTTGCGCTTTCCGTTCACCCAGATGATGGACTCATGTAGTCCATCGGGCCGGACGTAAAATTTTGATGTGGCCACAGCACTACCTCCCCGAGCAGAAAGTACGGGATACAGGGAGCTGATTGGAGGCACCGAATAGGTGTCGGAACCAGCCGATGTTGGGATTTACAATATCGATCAAAAGTACGATAACAAGGAGAGCAAAAAGAAGAAGCAGAAGCGAAGCCAAGAACCTGATCCAGCGGTTTTTATACCGGATGGTGCGGATATAAAATCCTTGCATCCGATCAAGCTCTGCTTTGTGGGCAGCGATCAACTGGCAATAGTGCTGCTGGGATATCTCGTCCGGGGCGGTATCTGCTGCTTGCGGAGCGGGTTGCAGAGGATCGTCGGCGCCGCCGATAGCGGTCATAATCCGGTTAAATGAGCCTGTGTCCGCCTCCTTTACTGCCCCACTCATGTACCGCTGGACCGTAGACGAGGATACAAAGGCTTCGGCTGCGATGTCTTGGCATGTTTTCCCGGACTCCTTTTTCAAACGCTTCATTTCCCCAAGCATTTCATCTGTGATTTGCAATTTTCTCATCCTTTCCACGTAAAAACCCGCAAAACCCGCCGAAACCAGCCGAATGACTGAAAAAATGACTCAGAAAACCCGCGAGATGATGTTGCAAACCCGCCATGGGACGAGTAGGCTATAGACAAGGTCTCCCACAGACCGAGAGCAACTCCGGCCGGTGCGGCCAAAGGGTAACCTGCGGCCGCATTGCTATTATTTGCTAATATCTATATTAACACATTGTTCATATATTCGGAATTGGCAGTATCTACAAAAAGAGAGGAGTATTTTTGTGAGCGCACAAGAGAGGATTAAGAAGCTGCTAAAAAAGGCCACGGCGGACCAGTTACATATCATCTTGAGATTGGTGATACAGATCGTAGAATAAGAGGAAAGCCCCGGGGACGTTAGACGTCCTCGGGGCTTTTTGTGTCTGCAAGCGAGTCAATAAACTCTTCCAGCACGGCCAGTTTATCCGGTGGGAAGGCCAGGAAGGCGGAGACGAAGCGCTTACGGAAGGAGTCATCCGACTCGGCCATGAGATCGGCCACCATCAGGGCCAGCTGCTCGTTCCGGCTGCGCTGCACATACATCTCCCCTTCTCCGTCCTGGAGCCAGGCAAGGGAAACGCCGAATTCCCGGCAGATATCGGAGATTGTGCGGTCAGTGAAAGGCTTACGGCCAGAGCAAAGCGCGGAAACATGGGGCTGTGTAAGATGGAGTCGGTCTGCAAATTGGGCTTGAGTGAGATGTTGGTCCCGCATTAAAGCGGAGAGTCGCTCACCAATAGAAAACATGGGGTCACCTCCTTTTAAAATAAGTATAGCATACGAAATCGCCGAAATCAATAAATAAATATAGCAAAGAAATAAAAATGTGCTTGACAATATAAAAAAGACATGCTATCTTATAGATAAGAAATATTAAACCCAGTCAGGAGGTGACACCATGGACTACACGATGAAAGATTTTCTCGAAACCGACGAGCCTTACAAATATCTGTATAGGCTGAAAAAATCCGACCCGTTCCGGTACGAACAAGCCCTTGTTGCAGTCAAGAACAATGCTCGCACCGTTGGGGTCAGAGATTTCAACCGGCTTTATGCGGGTTATGTCAATCGGGAGCGACCCGACCGAGGGAATATCTGAAATTCCCGTCATCGGAGTCGTAATAGGTCACCACACCTAACACGACCCAGCCGTCATCAAGGTAAGATTTGGCGTTGTCAGCGCCGATCACCTCAACCACTTCAACAATCTTTTCGTCTTTGAACAACATATCGTCACCTCCTTCCCATGGATTATACCACAGGAAGGAGAATTCCGAAAGAGGTATCATCATGAACCCAGCAAAAGACCTTCGCCGCGAATGCGACGAGATTTTGGCCCGAACCGGCCAGTATATCGCACCGACGCGGCTGACCACGCTGATGGCCGCCGCCCAGAAGGTCACGAAGACCATTCTGGAAGCCGGTTACTGTATCAGCTATCACGAGGCTACGCTTGTCCTTCAAATCGTCCTGGGAGCTATCCAGGGCGCGACGATGAAAGGAGATGAAATGGATGAAAAATATCAAAGATGATGTGTTCCAGTGCTGCAAGCAGCAGACCGAACGGATGCTGACCAAAATGAGCAAGCTGACGCCGGAGCAGCGGGAAAAGGTCCTGATTTTTATGTACGGCGTCGAGGCAGGCGCGGAACCTGCGCGGAAGGAGGCGTGAGCATGAGAGAAGCAGAAGGATACCGGGAAAACTTGGAGTTCCTGACCGATTTGTTCCCCGGCAAGGCGGCAATCGGCATCAAGGATTGCTGCATGGCGTTAGACCGGGACCGTCGAACGCTGCTGGCCGACAAGAATTTCCCGGCCAAGCAGGTTGGAAACCGATACACTATCGCCCTGCCAGAGCTGGCCCGGTGGATGGTGCGGAGATAAGGAGGTAAAAAAATGACACGTGAAGAAATCTTAGCCGCCGCGAAGAAATGCGTGTGCGGGGACCGTGAACAGGACTACGGAAGCCCTGAGAGGAATTTCCAGACAATCGCCAATTTGTGGGCAGACTATCTGGCTGCAAAGGGCAATGGGGTCGTTGAAATCGCCCCAACAGACGTGGCCGCTATGCTGGCCCTACTTAAAATCGCACGTATCGCAAGCGGCCATGCAAAGGATGACAACTGGATTGACCTGGCGGGGTATGCAGCTTGCGGGGGAGAGTTGGAGTGCGCAGAAGATGATCCTGAGTTCGTCTGAACCCAAAGTCCTTATCGCTTGCGAAGAAAGTCAGACGGTGTGCATAGCCTTCCGGGGGCGCGGCATTGAAGCTTACTCCTGTGACATTCAGGAGCCATCTGGTGGCCATCCGGAATGGCACATCCTTGGGGATGCATTAAAAGCCATCGGGGGGGGGCAAGTGACCACAATGGACGGACAGGCACATGATGTAGGGCGGTGGGCCTTGCTGATCGCACACCCGCCATGTACATATCTCAGCAATGTTGCCGGGATACATTTTTCGCTGAAATACACTCCTGCCGAAAAAGTGATAGCCAGATGGCGGGAACGCGCCTGTGCTGCTGTTTTCTTTATGCAGTTCTTTACTGCGAACGCAGATAGGATAGCCGTAGAAAACCCGGTAGGATTTATGAATTCGGCATTCCAAAGTGCCGATCAAACGATCCATCCGTACATGTTTGCGGCTTCTATGGACGATGCAGATCAGTACGTAACGAAAGCGACGTGCCTGTGGTTAAAAAACTTGCCGAAATTAAAAACAAATGGCTTGCCAAAACCTGATAACGGGAAGATTTTTAGCAAACTTCCTAGCGGGAAAAATCGCACATGGGAAGATACATATAGTCGGTGTGCAAAAACGCGAAGCAAAACATTCCCCGGCATAGCCGCCGCAATGGCTGACCAATGGGGGCCGTTACTACTAGGATAATATAACATGGATGATCTGGGCATATCGCCCAAACCGGAAGCAAGAAAATGAATAACCCGCCATAGTGGGAAATATAGGAGGAATTATTTATGATCGGAAAATATTGCATCGTAAGAGGAAAGAGCAGCGGCGTTTTCGCTGGAACCGTAAAGGAAATTGAGGGCCAGCAGGTGCTTATGGAGGATGTCCGCCGGATTTGGTATTGGGACGGTGCTGCCAGCATTTCGCAGCTGGCAAAATCCGGAACTGTAGCTCCCAACAACTGCAAATTCACGGTTCGCGTGGATAGCGTGCTGATCCTGGATGCGATCGAAATCATCCCATGTACAGAGAAGGCAGTGCAGAGCATTGAGGCGGTGAAAGAATGGAAAAGGTGATCGAAGAATTCCTTAAAGAAACCGGCGACGGCTCCGGCGACGGCGACGGCTACGGCTACGGCTACGGCTACGGCGACGGCTCCGGCGACGGCTACGGCTACGGGCTTTCCGTTGTAAACGGGCAACGAATATACAGAATAGACGGGGTCCCAACGATAATTGATAAGGTTAAAGGCGAGGTTGCACGCGGTGCAATTCTGAATGCCGATTTCACTTTCACGCCATGTTATATTGCAAAATATAACGGATACTTTGGGCACGGGACACATCTTGGCGATGCGCTGGAAGCTGCAATTAATAAATATGAAGAGAATATGCCGGAAAGCGACCGGATCGATGCGTTTGTGAATGCGCACAAGCCGGATGTAAGCTATCCAAATTCGGATTTTTTTAAATGGCACAACAAGCTTACCGGCTCGTGCGAAATGGGCCGAAAGCAGTTTGCAAAAGACCATGAAATTGATCTGGAAGACCGTATGACCGTTCAGGAGTTCATATTGCTGACGGAGAGCGCTTACGGTGGAAATGTTATAAAGAAATTGAAACCTTTCTACGGAATGGTGGAGTGAAATATGGATGTAATCAAAATTTTAGACACCAATCACGCCCGCCGGAAGTGGGCGGAGGAAGCCGAAGCGATGGATAAGGCTGCGACACTGGAAGCCATGGAACGCGCTAGGGCTGCACGTAAGGCCCGCAGGAAGCGCGAGGCCCTGGTTCAGGCCCACTGGGCGTCCGGCGTAGGAGCTGGCGTTATGGCCGTACTAGCTGGCGTGTGCGTCTCTAAGGCATACGTGCTGCTTGCTGTGAGCTGTGCGTTCGGCGCGTCGGCCGTTCTGATTGCCGCCGCCATCGTGGAGGACTTACTGGATGGACGATAACAACACGCCGGTCTGCCCCTTCTGCGGGGCAGAGGCAGACAATTTTTACATCAATAAAAATCGTCAGGTCGTAGGGTGCGACATCTGCTTGTCCACTCTAGCCTGGTACGAGGAGGAATTACATGAGCGACTGCAAGAGCAGCAACGCGCCGGAACTTGATATGCTCCGCCGCTTGCTGAAAGCCAAACTGGACACAGGTTATCAAAGCCTGAGCTATGATGAAATCTCGATGGTTTGCCTTATGCTTGGCATCGAGAAGGAGCCGGACGATGACTGAGCGAGAGTACCGGGCGCACCCGGCAGTCAGCCGTTCGGATCTGTGGCGGTTTCACGAGTCCCCGGAGAAATTCAAGTTTTCACTTGAGCACCCGGACGAGCCTTCCCCGGCGCTCCTGTTTGGGCAGGTTTTCCACAAGCTAGCCCTTGAGCCAGACGGTTTCGGCGATGAGTTTGCTGTGGCCCCTGACGTTGACCGGCGTTCCAAGGAGGGCAAGGAGGCCTGGGCCGATTTTATGGCCCAGGCTGACGATAAAACTGTTATTACCCAGGACGTTGTGGACGTCGCAACAGATATGGTGACGTCCTTGATGTCGGTCCAATTCGTTCCTAAGCTCCTGTCCGGGGAGCGGGAAACTCCGTATTTTTGGGCGGACAGAACAACCGGCGAACCGTGCAAGTGCCGCGTGGATTGCCTGTGTACCGCGTTAAAACAGCCCGTGATCGTCGATTTAAAATCAGCAAACGACGCAAGCACAGAGGCATTTACCCGGGACGCAGTCAAGTACGGCTATGATCTGCAAGCGGCTATGTATTCCGAGGGTGTGGAGGCCTGTACCGGCGTGAAACCCTTGTTTGCGTTTATTGTGGTCGAAAAAAAGCTGCCTTACGCGGTGAATATCTTCCTGGCGGATGATCTGTTTGTCAAGCGTGGGGAGATGCTATTCCGGGAATTCCTGGCAGAATATCACTATTGCAAGCAGTCCGGAAACTGGTACGGCTACATGGGCCGGGATAATCAAATCAACAACCTTGTGCTGCCGGTCTGGTTGGCCAAGGAATTGACTTAGGAGGGTTATATGAGCGAAGAAATCATGCAGGCGAATCAGCCTGCGCAGATGCCGAATATGCCGCAGTCCGGCGTAATGGCACAGTTGGATAACATCAACCAAGGCACGGTAGCCATCGAGGCCAGCCGCGCCATTGCAGAGGCACAGGGCAAGCTTGTGATTGCAAAGCATTTCCCCCGCGATGAGGTCCAGGCTTACGCGAAGGCGATGCAGGCTTGTCAGCGCCCGACTATGGCTGAGAAGGCATTCTACAGCTTCCCGAGAGGCGGGCAGGTCGTGTCAGGGCCGACAATCCGGTTTGCCGAGGAACTGGCCCGGTGCTGGGGAAACATCGACTACGGTATCAAGGAGCTGTCCCAGGATGACGGTAAGAGTGAGATGCAGGCTTACGCCTGGGACTTGGAGACGAACGCCCAGAGTGTGCAGAACTTCACAAATCCGCATCAGCGGGAGCAGGGGAAGAAAATGGTCACGCTGACCAGCCAGCGCGACATCTACGAGAACAACGCCAACATGGCAACGCGGCGGCTCAGATCCCGCATCCTGGCCATTCTGCCGTCCTGGTTCGTGGAGGACGCCGTGGATGAGTGCAAACGCACCCTTGCGGGTAAAAACGAGATCCCGCTGATCGACCGCGTGAAAAAGATGGTGGTTCAGTTTGGGAAACTGGGTGTTTCTCAGGAGCAGATTGAAACCCGCCTGAAGAAGGAAGTCGAGGCCATGACCGCTGACGATTTCACCGAATATATCGGAATCTTCAACGCCATCAAGGGCGGCGAAAGCAAGGTCGCGGAATGGTTCGAGGCACCTAGGGTCGCAAGCAAGTTCACGGACGAGCTGAAAGAAACGGAGGCCGATGCCGGGTGCTGAACAAGATCGTTTTGATGGGCCGTCTTACCCGTGACCCGGAACTTCGCACGACCGGCAAAGATACAAAAGTCGCCAGTTTCAGCATCGCAGTGGACCGGGATTACAGCTCTGGCGATACCAAGGAGACTGATTTCATTGACATTGTCGCCTGGAGAAGTACGGCGGAGTTTGTTTCCAAGTATTTCGGCAAGGGCCGCATGGCAGTGGTCTCCGGCAGACTGCAAATCAGAAGCTGGACAGACAAGGACGGCAACAAGCGCCGCTCCGCAGAGGTGGTAGCAGATAACGTCTACTTCGGTGACAGCAAGCGGGACACTGCACCTACTGGCGAGGTCACGGTGGCGCAGCCTGCTGGAGCATACCAGCAGATCATGGATGATGACGGAGACGTGCCGTTTTAATGAAGGAGGCTTACAAGTGGTAATCTCGTGACAACACTGCCCCCCCCGGTTAACGCCGGGGGCATACCAAAAAATGGAAGTGGGTGAAGTGCATTGCCGCAAGGCGTTAGGATCGAAGGAGTGGAGTGCGACGCTGCTGAAGCAGAAGTGATGATGACTCCGGCGAAGTATACATATGAGTACAGCGATTTTCTGACGGAAGATCCATACGACAAACTGTACGAATTTTTTCAGGTCCCTTTTGTCATGAACCGAGAGCTTATCAAGGTTGCGGATCGTGCAAAAGAAGTAGGCTTCCGGCAGTTCAAGTCCACATGGAAGGATTATCTTTCGGCCAAAGAGCAGGAACGGCGGCAGCAGCTGTCCATGGTCCCAAACCAGACTTCATTCGATGACCAACTGCTGGAGCTGAACTGTGGAAGCTGGGAAGCATCAGACTTCGGGATTTTCCGCCGAGACCGGTACGGCGCCGTAGAGTACGCCTGCACGCATCCGATTATGCCAGTCCAGCGGCTGGTGAATATCGATACCGGCGAGGTAAAAATCCGGCTTGCATACAAACGGCCTGGCCGGGACAAGAAGTGGCAGTTTATTATTGTGGGGAAGGACATTACATCTGACCCGAAGGCGCTGAATAAGACACTATCCGCTGTCGGCGTATCCGTAAACCAAAAGTCCGCGCCGGTCCTGATGGAGTATCTGACGGAAGTAGAGGACAGCAACTATGACGCTATCCCGGAATCCAGATCGATTGGCCGCCTGGGGTATATCGAGGGGGAGGGCTTCTCCCCCTACGTGGACAACCTGGTGTTTGACGGTGATGCAGCTTACCGGCACCTGTACGAGTATATCCGCCCGGGAGGCAGTCAGCTCGACTGGTATGACATCGCCCTGGAGTGCCGAAAAATGTCCGTGACGGCCCGTATCTTTCTGGCCGCAAGCTTTGCGTCACCGCTCCTGTCTGTGATTGGCGCGCTGCCGTTTTTCGTACACGCCTGGGGCGGCTCCGGGACTGGTAAAACGGTAGCTCTGATGCTGGCGGCGTCTGTCTGGGGAGACCCGCTGAAGGGCCGTTTTCTGCAGACATTCAACGCGACCAGGGTCGGCCAGGAACTGACGGCGGCATTTTTAAACCAGCTGCCGATGTGCATTGACGAGTTACAGTTGACCAAGAACGGCAAGGGCCAGTCAAGCTTTGACGTCTACCAACTGGCGGAAGGCGTTGGCAGATCACGGGGCAAGAAGTCGGGCGGTGTTGAGCTTGTGCCGACGTGGGACTGCTGCTTCCTGACAACCGGCGAAGACCCGATTATCGGCGCTTCGTCCGGCGGCGGCGCGGTAAACCGCGTGATTGAGATTGAGTGCAGCTCTGACGAAAAAGTTATTGAGGACGCGCCGCGGATTGCGGCGGCGCTAAAGAAAAATTTCGGATGGGCTGGACAGATGTTTGTCGAGAACCTGTACGAAAGTGACGATGTTTTAGAGCAGGTACGCACGGTATACCAAGACGTTTTGTCCGAGCTTAACAAGGACGGGGCGACAGAAAAACAGGCCCTTGCTGCATCCGCTATCCTGACGGCTGATATGTGCGCCACAGCGTGGATTTTTAAGGACGGTACGGAACTATGCGTTGATGATATAAAGCGCTTCCTGGCCTCCAAGGAGGCCGTATCGACGGGCGCTAGGGCTTACTCCTGGCTCTTGGACTGGGTGGACGAAAACCAGAACCACTTCTTCCATGAGGGGTTTTCACCGACCATGAGCGTCTACGGGGCCTATGATGAGTGTTTCGCGTACATTAACCCAAAGGTGGTCCGGGAGGCACTGAACGACGCGGGGTTTAACTACACTGCGACGATGAGCGAGTTAAGGAGTAAGGGGCTGATTGTTGCCAAAGCGAACGAATTTACAAAATCTAAACGGCTTCCGGACGGGACGGCAACCAACAGGATTTGGCTCCGGAAACCACGAGAAGAGGAAGAAAACCCCAATTATGACCAACTTCTGTAAATTGTGGGGGTTTGTGGGGGTTATGCCCCCACAAAAACACTCGGCAAAATGTATGCATATATACTGAATATTTGTGAATACAAACTTAATTTCAAGCATGAAAATTCACAAAAATTTGCTGTGGGGGTTGTGGGGATTGTGGGGGTTTCCCGATATACCCTATATATAGAAACATATATAAATTTTCAGTTTTTTCAGGAAACTAAATTTTATTTTTCCTTATATAGAAAAGTGGATTTTACCCCCACACCCCCACAAAACCCGGAAAGCCTTGAAAATACTAGGTTTTTTGTGTGGGGGTCAACCCCCACACACCCCCACAACCCCCACACAGGAAGGAGTGATCCCAATCATCCATCTTTACGACTATCAAGAGGACCTGTACAGCCGCGCACAGGCTTCCTTCCGGGCCGGTCACAAGCGGGTGCTGATCGTTAGTCCGTGCGGCTCCGGCAAGAGCTACCTATTTCTCAAGATGTGCGAACGGGCCATAGCCAAGGGGAACCGTGTGCTTGTCCTGGTCCACCGCAAGGAGCTGGCGGAGCAGCACAGGCAGCTCTTCCGCGACAACGGCCTGGAAACAGATCAAATCCGGGTGGCGCTGTTTTGGTCCGAGTCCCACCACCTGGGCGAGTATCCGACGCCTGGACTGATTATCGCGGATGAGGCACACTGGATACCCAATACCCTGCGGACCGTCCTGGAATTTTACGGCAGCAGAACAATCGGCCTGACAGCTACGCCGTGCAGACTGACAGGGGACCCGATGGGCAGCGTGTATGAGGACATGATCGTTGGCGTCAGCGTTCGAGACTTGATCGGCATGGACCGGCTTGCGCCGTATGATTACTACTCCGTCCCGGTGGCAGATACTTCTGGCCTGTCAGTCAGTCATGGAGATTATACCATGTCGGAGGCGGAGGCACTGCTCTCAAAACCGGCCATCTTCGGCGACGTGGTTGAGAACTACAAAAAATTTGCGGATGGAAAGAAGACTATCGTCTACTGCACCAGCGTCAAGCACTCTCAGCGCGTCGCAGAGGCGTTTTCTGAGGCGGGGTACCAGGCAGTACACATGGACAGCAACACGCCGAAGGCGGAACGCCAGCGGATCATGAGCGGGTTTCGGAGCGGGGATATACAGATCATCTGCAACGTTATGTTGATCGTCGAGGGAATTTCAGTTTCTGACTGTGAGTGCTGCATCCTCCTGCGGCCTACATTGAGCACGACTATCTACATTCAGAGCGCCATGCGCTGCATGAGATACCAGCCAGGTAAACGGGCCGTGATTATCGACATGGTAGCCAACTACACCAAACTGGGCTTGCCTGACGATGACCGGGAGTGGACCTTGGACAAGCCCATCAAGCCACGCAAGGAGATGACGGATAACGGGGACTTTAAATTCCGGACGTGTCAGAGTTGCTTCAGGGTTTTCCCTTCCGCTGCCGTCTGTCCGTACTGCGGAGCTGAATATAAGCTACAGCCAAGGGAATTACGCGCCCACGAAGAAATCCGCTTAGAGCGCATTACAGAGGCTCAGAGAGTGGCACTAGAAAAGCAGCGAAAACGCCAGCGCATGGAGGTTGGCAGGGCGCGAACTTTCGAGGAGCTGCTGCGCATCCAGAAGGAGCGAGGCTATAAGCCTGGTTGGGCATTTATCCAAGCCCGGGCGAAGGGCATCCCGATAGAAAGGAGCCTGTTTTGAGTAGATCGAAAGAAACAATATTACAAAATCAGATTATCTGTGCGCTGTGCGCGGAAGGATGTTTTGCGGCCAACCACACGGTGGGAAACTTTTGGACACAGTACGGTGGGCGCGTGAAAGTCGGAACGCCAGGCGAAGCAGATATCTGGGGGCACCGGGCAGACGGTAGGGCGCTGTACATCGAAGTGAAGCTCCCGGGCGAGCAGCCGCGACCGGAACAGCAGCTGTTTTTGGATGCTATGGCCAATACCGGCGCTATTTCCGGGTGCGCTCACAGCGTGAAGGAGGCACTTGAAATTGTCCGAAGAAATTAAATCACTACCATATGAAAAATATGCCCAGCGCGGCGCAGATATGCCGTCAGGGCTTGATTTCGTAGACCAGACGATGTTTCAGGCGCTGGCACATCTGTACGCCAGATACTACGATAACGCCATCACGCGAGAGAAAGCAGCTGCGGAGAAGAAGGCCCTCTTGCGCGAGTATCGGCATAACAAGTTCATGTGGGGGCTCGTCGATCATTCGACGGAGGTCACCAAACGAACAGAGCTTGCAAGGGCCGAGTACCGTAAAAACCGAACACTCGAAAACGCCGATAAGCTGTGCGCCGCAATCGACGGAATACCAAGGAGGGAGCCGGATGGAGATTAAAATCGGCCAAAAAGTTAGGTTTATGCCGACGTTTACATACAAGGGTAAGCAGGTTGATTGGTCCATGGTTGATGATCCGTATGTTACTGCGGTGATATCGTACATCAACCGGCGTCGTGGCTGGGTCCTCTGCACTTGGACATCGGGCGTTAGTCTGATAAAAGAGTGCTTCAAGTTATGCGACTTTGCGGATGGGACGGTGACGCTTGTATGATCAAGCAATTTGAAGTTTACGACTGCCATGGCGTGACGGTCTGCATCGGCGATGCCCGAGAGTGCTGCAAATTCCTGGGCATGTCAGACACCCAATTCCGGCGCTGCGTGGAGGCGGAGAGACTTTTGAGCCGGATGCAGTACCGTATTG
>OIYS01000241.1_pt1 | contig 40483 bp, 40 predicted proteins | sample 1588271 | NCBI WGS metagenome assembly OIYS01 (sample SAMN03283286) | human gut metagenome | biome: human-associated habitat; material: feces | host: Homo sapiens | place: Peru | collected 2012
ATATACTTCATTACTTTCAGTATCTGCATAATATTTTTCTGCCGCTAGTTCTATTTCTGTTTTAACATTTTTGTATTGCTTATCTAGTATTGTTTTTCTTATAGAACTTACAGAAAAAATGCCAATAGTTATTATGATTCCTAAAAGTACGATCACACTTAATAACTCTACGGTTGTAAAACCTTTTTTATTTTTCATATCTTTACTCCTATCATATTAAGTATATCAAATTAAAAAATTTTTTCAAGATAAAAAGTAGCATTTCGCTACCTTTGATAAGAACCAGTAATTTTGTCATATTTTGCTTTTAACTTAGCTATTCTTTCCTCAATTCGAAGTATTTCAATTTGATTAAATTTAATTTCATCAAAAAGTTCATTTGCTCTATAAAAATCCACGGTTTCATTATTTAAAATAAATTGCATATTTTTTATATCATTTTCAAGTTCTTCTTTTTGATAAATTAAATCATTAATCTCATCCTCTACAGCAAATGGAGTAATTTCTATAGCCGTATCATATGCATTTACAAATTCATCATCGGTAAGAAGCATTATCTCATCTGGCTCATTATAACTTTTACTTTTTTCATATTTTGTATTCATTATCTTTTTAACTCACTTTCTTTATTAAGCTGGTGATAAAGGACACTTTGGTTTAAAAACTTTTCATATCTAATTAGATCATTTAAAAATTTTTCATAGTCCTCCTTTTTTAAAAATTTTTTATATTCATACATTAAAGTTTGTCTTAATTTTTGAGTTTCTCCTAAAACGACAAAAAAGTCACTGTCTGAGGATTCATCACTAAGTGATGCAAGTAAAGCAAAAACTCTTTTATATTCTTTAGTAAATTTATTTAAAATTATTTTGTTAAGAGCATCTGCATCATATACAGTAAATGATTTAACAATATCATTTTTAGGGTTAAAAGTAAATCCATCACTTTTTGTAAATTCTAAAATATCTTTATTTGTTTTATTAATCTTTAATACATACTCACTCATTTATCATTCTCCATTATATCTGGCCTTTTTTCCATTGTTTTTTTCATAGCCATATCTTTTCGCCATTCATCTATTTTTTTATGATTTCCGCTTACTAAGACATCAGGTACTTTCATTCCTTCATATTCATAGGGTTTTGTATACATCGGATAATCTAAAGTATTATTTGTAAAACTCTCACTATCTAGGCTTTCTTTAGTAATTACTCCAGGGATAAGCCTTATTATTGCATCCATCATACACATCGAAGGATATTCTCCACCAGTTAAAACAAAATCGCCAATTGATATTTCCATATCGCATAAAGCTCTAATTCTTTCATCGAAGCCTTCATAATGACCACATATAAATATTAAATGTTTTTTATCCTTTAAATCATATGCAAGTTTTTGATTAAACTTTTGACCATCTGGTGTAAGAAGAATTATAAAACTATCAGGTGTTCTAATACCTTTTATACATTCAAATATTGGTTCACACCTAAGAAGCATTCCGGCTCCTCCACCATAAATAGTATCATCAACTTGACCATTTTTAAGTGGTGTATAATCACGAAAATTTATAATATTTATTTCTACTTTATCATTTTCAATTGCTCTTTTTATAATAGAGGTTGTTTTAAAACCATTAAACATTTCTGGAAATAAAGTAAGTACATCAATTCTCATTTAAATCACCTATATTTTTTAAATAAATAACATTATTTTCAAAATCAATTTTTTCAATAAAGTTATCAACGATTGGCACTATTATATCACAAACTTTTAAATAATTATATTTTTTACTAAGAAGAATTTCTTTTACTTTACCAATGCATCTATCTTTATCATATACATCCATATTTATAAGTTCAATAGTAAGGTAATCTACATTTAAGTCATCTCGATTAACGTAGACCTCCTTTTTTAAAATCTCATCAGTCAAGGATATATCATCAATACCTTCGAATTTAATTATTTCACATTTAGGATTTTGTTTTACTGAGGTAATAAGATATTTTTTTTCATCAATATATAAATAATTTCCTACTTTAAAGATTTCATTTTTATGATTAGTCTCACTTAATACTTTTACCTCTCCTTTTAATCCAAAAGGTCCTGTAATATTTCCTACATACAATAACTTCATATTTACCTCCCGAAAAACTTATTTGGATCTTTGAACACAATTAGTTCAATATTTTTATCATTTGTAATAATATTTAATTCATATGATTTTAAAACAATAACCTTATTTCTATAGGAAAACTTCCCAGTACTCCTATCATTTGTTTTACTATAATTTGGTTCATATGAACTTGCAGTTTCTTTAATATAATTAAATGGTTTTATATTTACTTTTATTTCTTTTACATTTTTAATGTCTTCATAAAAAATTCCCTCTTTATTTTCGATTACCATTTTAATAACATCATTATCTAAAGTTAAATACATATTACCACTTTTATAATCTAATCCTTTAATATACTTGCCTTTTAAACAAGGTTTATTAGGTAGTGTTAAATTATTAAATTTAATAATATCTTTTTCTTTATACATTATATAAACCATCATAATAATTAAAGATATTGGTATAAGAATATAAATAAACTCCATAAATCACCTGTTATAAACTTCATACATCAAGATACTACTTGCTACTGCAGCATTTAAGCTTTCGCAATTTTTACTCATATCAATATAGATAAAATCATCACAAAGTTCTTTTACTTCGATACTTACGCCTTTGCCTTCGCTACCAATTACAAATGCTACTTTTTCTTCATTTACATTTTTAATATTTTTACCGTTTATAACATCAGTACCATATATTTTATAACCAAGTGATTTAAGATACGGAATAAAAGAAATTAGATTATCCTTAATAATATTGGTATTAAAAATCATTCCCTCCGATGAACGGATAACTTTATCATTATAAACATCCACTGTATCCTCGGAAACAATTATTGTCAGAAAATTAAAAGCAACAGCACTTCTTATAATGGTACCTAAATTACCAGGATCTTGAATATGATCAAGTATTAAAACATTTTCTTTTATATCATCAGGTAAAATAAAATTACATACAGCCATAACTTTGTTGGGTGTAACTAAACTACTTATTTTTGCCATTATTTCTTTTGTAACATTATAAGTATCAACACTATACTCTTTATCCTCTGTAGTTATTATTTCTTTTACAATACCTTTTTTTAAGGCTTCATTAACAAGGTTTTCACTTTCAACAATAAATAAATGTTCTGTATCACGATATTTTTTCATTTTAAGTTTAGCCCAGTTGGCAACTTTAGGATTATTTATACTAGTTATTTTCATTTCCTTAACTCCTTTCTAGCTTCTTTATAATTAGGGCACGCAAGTGATACTATATTCCAAAACTTTTTTGAATGATTACCCTCATAAAAATGAGCCATTTCGTGAATGATTACATAATCAAGTAACCATACCTCTTTTTTAATTAATTCTTTATTCAAAGTTATAATATTATCTCTTCGATTACATACTCCCCATCTGGTTTTCATTTGTCTAAATCTTAAAGTAAACTCAGGAAGGTTATTAAAACAGTTTTTGCAAATAGAAACTTCTTCATTAAAAACTCTATTAATTTCTTCTTCAGTAAATTTATTTAAGTCTTCTTCATTTTTTGCATAAATAAAATCACCATTTATATAAACATTATCAATATTTTCATTAAACTCAACATTATAAGTTTTACCAAGTAAGTGGTAACTTTCATTATATTTTTTTCTTTCAATAGCTTTTTGATACATTTTAATTATTGCATCTTCATTTTTAAATATTAATGATTTTATTTCCTCTTTCGAAACTTTTTTATGACAAGTCACAACTAAAATTCCATTTTCATTAAATCGAAAATAGATATTTTTATTATTTTTATAAATAATTTCTACATAAATGTTGTAATCTTTTATATTTAGTTCCATGATTATATTTTAGCAAAAAGTGTAATCAAAAACAAGAACTATATATAGTTCTTCAAGATAAACATTGCAAAATTCAAGTTCAACTTAAATTGTTATTTACAAACTAAAAAAGCCATAAAGGCTTTAATATTTTTCGATAATTTTATTTAAACTATCAATATCTTCATTTATAAGGTAATCACTAAATCCATCTTCAATATAATGTTTTTCAAGTCCTTTTTTACTTTCATTTAGCATTACTATACAAGGCGAACTAAATCCTTTTATCTTTTGCATTTCTTTTAGTGTTGATAGACCACTTACTTCTTTCATTTCATCACTGATAAGAATAAAATCATATTTTTTATGTGACTTTATTTTATCTACTGCATCTAGCCCATAATATAATACAGAATATGAAACACCATTTTTATTTAATATATTTTTAATCTTACTTATTAATGTTTTATCTTGTGATACTATTAAGGCTTTTTGATAGTTATTAACCACATTTTCATAATTTGATAAGATACTTTTTGTTTCATCATGATATACTCTTTGATCTATCGTAAGGATAAATTCACTACCTTTTCCTAAATCACTTTTTATCATTAAGTTTCCACCCATCAGTTTAGTTACTTTTTGACATAGTTTTACATCTACTTCTTTTTTATTAAGAAGTTCTACTTCTTCCTTATCAAGTGAGCCAGTTGCCGATAATATTTCATTTATTTTATCTATTTCTATACCAGGTCCTGAATCTGTTACCATAAATATTACTCTTGCATAATCATATTTTTCAATTACATTTACTTTAAACTCTACATACCCTACATTTGTTTTTTCTAATGAATTTACTATTAATGAATAAAGTACTTGTTTTATTTTCATATCATCACCATATAAATATAAATCATTATGGGGAATAATATATTTAAATTCAATATCTTTTTTATTTTCTAAGGATACTCTTTTTGTAAGCTCTTCGCATACTTTTTTTAAATTATATTTCTTATCTATTATATTTATTTTTTGAGCATCTAGAGTTGATACATTCATTACATTATTTATGGTAAAGTCTAGTCTTTTTGCTAAATTTGATAAATCTTTAACATTTTCTTTGATTACTTTTATATCTTTTTCATCTTCGATATTTGAACATATATTTTCTATACTTTTAAGAGGATTTCTACTTTCTTGAGTTATTTCAAATAAGAAGTTATATTTATCTTCATAATTAGATTCCATAATTTCTTTGTTTTTATATAATTCATTAAGTATTTTTACATCCGGATTTTCAATGGTAAAGAACATTATAGCGGTAATAATAGATTCAGAGTAAAGTAGCAAAAGAACTGTTGGAAATATCATTTGTACAAGCATTACCATTAACCCTAGCACCACAAATGAAACCAATGGTATAAATTCTCTTTTTGCAATTTTCTTTAAATTTTTAAATAAGCAATATACAATTATAATAGCAAAAATAATTGATATAAAATAAACATAATTTGCACTTGGACCATACGAATAGATTTTATCATTTTCATTATGTATATGCAGTGGTAAAATTAATATAAAGGAAATATTTATCAAATAGCATATATATTTAAGTTTGGATATATTAGAGAAAATATTATTATTTGCAATCTTGGAAATATATAAAATATAGATAACAAAAAGATATAACCAAGTAAAATAATATAATAGATTTAATTTAGAAATAATAATGTTTACTGGTGAAGTTAAGCTTATGGTATGCATTGTTATATAACCAATTATATCTATAATAAGACCTACTGTATTTGTAATAATTAAAAATGAGTAAATTGAATTGTCTTTATTTTTTATTCTTTTCTTTGAAAAATATATTATTAAAAAGATTAGCATAAATACTAACGAACATATTGAAAATGAAAATGTTACCATAACCTATTCCTACTTTCATAATAATTTTATCAAAAAAATAGCAAAGTGTAAACTCGCTATTTAATATTTTGAAATATTTAAAACTCTTGAAAATGACTTTTCTTTATTTTTAAAATAATCTATTTTTGATATCTCTAAAAGTTTTTTTGTATCAACCTTTCCCCCAAGGTTAAGTGGTAAATCTGATACAAATACAATTTCATAAGGAATCGAAGTTTCCTCTAAAAACTGATAACAGTTTTCATTAATTATATTTTCGGCATCTTTTAAGGACATTTCTTCTTTTAACTTAACGAATGCCACAGGTACCATTTGTTCATCAGGATGATTTATTCCCATTACAAATGCTTTTTCCACTATTGGCAAAGAACTTATGAAATCAGCTACTGCATTTGGATGAACATTAAAACCTCTTCGTGCAAATATATTTTTAATTCTATCTTTAATAAAAATTTGTCCGTCTTCGTCCATATATCCAATATCAGCGGTATGAAGCCATATTTTACCATCTTTATGTTTCCTTAAGACTTTATTTGTTTCTTCTTCATTATTAAAATATTCTTTCATAACTGTTGGACCATTTATACATATTTCTCCATCTGTATTAAATCCAAGTTCATCATCCGTACCAGGCTTAAAAATTCCTATTGTTTCATAAAGAAGTGGGATTCCAACACCATAAGGCTTATAAGCACCTTTTTTTGCGTATGTACTTGCTCCACCATTTTCTGTACATCCTAGTCCTTGTCTTACAAATATATTTTTTTCATCAAAAGTACCATCTTCATTTATTTGATTTAATTTTTTTTCAGTACTTTTTGGTAATGATGCTCCTCCAGAAACAAAGTTTTTGCCATAAATTAAAGGATCATTTTCATGATGAGAAACTAAAGTTTCATAATGAATTGGACCTCCAGCAAAGTGATCGGGTTTATATTTTTTTAGCATTGGGTATATATCACTTTGAAGTGTTGGAATTAAAATAGTCTCAAGTCCGCACACACCTTCATAATGCATAACCGAAAGGCCATATCCAATCGATGGTATTAAAATATCAAGCATTTTATCTCCAGGTTTAAAATTTAAACTTCCATTTAAATGTTCAAGAGCCATTGAATTAAGATTTTCATTTGTTAAACATACACCTTTTGGAGTCCCAGTTGTTCCACTTGTACCAATTATCACACTAGTTTGATTTTTTTCAAAGAAAGGTATATTTTTTTCTTCCGATTTACAAGTAATAAAATCATCCCAAGAAATTATTGAATCAGGTATCAAAAGATTTCTATTTTCTTTTTTCAAACCATCAAGTAAATTTTTAAATTTTAAAATATATTTAGGAATCATATCTGTTCCGTATGCCATAATAACATTTTCTACGGGACTATTTTTTACTGCAGACAAATATTTTTGATAAAACATATTAAATATAAATAAATTTTTCACATTATTTTCCACTAAAATTTTTTCAAATTCCTTTGGTGGAAGAAGTGGATTTATTGGGTATGCAATTGCTCCAATAATATTCAATGCATAAATTGTGGTTCTAGCTTCGGGAATATTTGGAAGAAAAACTGGAACTATTTCGCCTTTTTTCACCCCAAGTTTTTTTAACGAGTTTGCTTCACTAATAATTTTATCTATATACTTTTTAAAAGACAATTTAAAATTCATATAATTAATTGCTATATTATTTGGCATTTGTTTAGCACTTTTTTCTAGCAACATAAAGATTGATTCTTGCGGTGCAGAAAAGTTATCATCAAAATTTTCATAATATTTTTTCCAAGGTTTAATGTTACTTGGATACTCAGCATTATTCATTTTATCCCCCTCTTAACTACATTAATTTTATCATAAAACTAGTAAAATGTCAAATTTGTGTCAACAAAAAAGCCATATTGGCTTTAATATTTTTCTAATATTTTATTTAAACTATCAATGTCTTCATTTATAAGGTAATCACTAAATCCATCTTCTATATAATGTTTTGCAAGTCCTTTTTTACTTTCATTTAGCATTACTATACAAGGCGAACTAAATCCTTTTATCTTTTGCATTTCTTTTAGTGTTGATAGACCACTTACTTCTTTCATTTCATCACTGATAAGAATAAAATCATATTTTTTATGTGACTTTATTTTATCTACTGCATCTAGCCCATAATATAATACAGAATATGAAACACCATTTTTATTTAATATATTTTTAATCTTACTTATTAATGTTTTATCTTGTGATACTATTAAGGCTTTTTGATAGTTATTAACCACATTTTCATAATTTGATAAGATACTTTTTGTTTCATCATGATATACTCTTTGATCTATCGTAAGGATAAATTCACTACCTTTTCCTAAATCACTTTTTATCATTAAGTTTCCACCCATCAGTTTAGTTACTTTTTGACATAGTTTTACATCTACTTCTTTTTTATTAAGAAGTTCTACTTCTTCCTTATCAAGTGAGCCAGTTGCCGATAATATTTCATTTATTTTATCTATTTCTATACCAGGTCCTGAATCTGTTACCATAAATATTACTCTTGCATAATCATATTTTTCAATTACATTTACTTTAAACTCTACATACCCTACATTTGTTTTTTCTAATGAATTTACTATTAATGAATAAAGTACTTGTTTTATTTTCATATCATCACCATATAAATATAAATCATTATGGGGAATAATATATTTAAATTCAATATCTTTTTTATTTTCTAAGGATACTCTTTTTGTAAGCTCTTCGCATACTTTTTTTAAATTATATTTCTTATCTATTATATTTATTTTTTGAGCATCTAGAGTTGATACATTCATTACATTATTTATGGTAAAGTCTAGTCTTTTTGCTAAATTTGATAAATCTTTAACATTTTCTTTGATTACTTTTATATCTTTTTCATCTTCGATATTTGAACATATATTTTCTATACTTTTAAGAGGATTTCTACTTTCTTGAGTTATTTCAAATAAGAAGTTATATTTATCTTCATAATTAGATTCCATAATTTCTTTGTTTTTATATAATTCATTAAGTATTTTTACATCCGGATTTTCTATTGTAAAGAACATTAGAAATGTTACGAAAGTTTGCATTGGAATCATAAGTGTTAATTCCGGATTAAAATATTGAACTAGCATTGTAATAATGCCAAGAATTATAAAAGAAAAAACTGGTGTATACTTTTTAGTTTTAATATTTCTAAAGTTTCTAATAAGCATAAATATTATAAATGCAATCATTATACCACTTAAACCATAAACATAATTAGCACTTGGTCCATAAGTATAATTTATATCATTGGCATATAAAGGTAATACAGTAACTAAAACAATTGATATTATGCAAATGAAATACATAATCTTTTTCATTTTTTTAATTTTGGATAAATAAATATTTTTTTCCTTATACCTATCTTTAGAACTAATAACATAAATATAATAAGTAAATATTAACATCCACACTACGAAATAATATAATATAAACTTTAAAATAAATATTGCCATATTAGGATTAACATTATTGATTACCCTTATTGCTAGTGTAGCGGGAAATATCTCAATAACTAATCCTAAAAAGTTTGCTAAAACAAGTCTTTTATATATAGCATTTTCATCACTATCAATTCTTTGTTTGGAAAAATACACTATAATAAGCATTATACTATAAAATAAACTTACTATTGAAAAAAATATGTTATCCTTCATACTACCACCTAGTATAAGAATAACATATTTTTATATTTTTTTAAACTACTTATGTAAAACTTTTATATTATTTTTTTCAAGTTCAATAGTTTCACATTCAATATTATTTGCAAGTTTATCAAGAGTTTGATAATCAACTTTTCCAAGTGGAGTTCTAGGAAGTGATGGGTAAATTACTAAATAAGCTGGTCTTTCTTCGGAAGTGAAAGCATCATTTAAATAATTTATAAGTTCATTTGTGCATTCTTCTTTAGTTTTTCCACATAAATCATCAAAAGATACGTGACAAACTATCTTTTCGTCTTTATGATTTAATTTACATAGTTTAACACAAGGTAGTTCTTTTATTTTTTCCGCGATTAAAATGAGATTTACTTCTTTAGAGTTGATTTCAAGTGGTTTTTGATCTCTATCAAGAACAAATAAACTTCCTGTATCGTGAACAAAACCAAAATCTTTAGTATTGTACCATTTTACGCCATTTTTATCAGTATAAATTACACTATCGGTCATCTGTGGATTATTATAATAACAATTCATCATTGCTGGTCCAGTAACCCATATTCTACCTGGTTCATTATAACTTAAATCATTAAAACTTCTATCTTTAATCATTACATTATTAAATGGAAGTGGTAGTCCTGAAGAACCAATCATATTACAATTTGGATGAGCTACACTAAAACATGAATCCATTTCACTAGCACCAAAACCTGCTTCTTGAGTTATACCTGTTTCAGATTTAAATCTATTAACTTGGTTTATATCAGGTCTTTCACCACCAATAACCACTTTTTTTAGATTTCCAATATATTCATCTTTATTTTTATCATAAAGTACTGAATCCCATAAATATTGACTCCATATACCATAATTTGGTTTATGTTTAGCTAAATATTTTGGAACACTTTCATAACTTAAATCCATTTCAAGTATATTTTCAAGACCAAGACTCATTGCCATACCAATTATATCAGCATCCCAGAATGCTAAGAATGGTGGAACAAGTGCTAAATTCTTTTCTCCTCTTTTAAGACCTAAATCAGCAATTTCGTGTTGCTTTGCAAGTGCATTATTTGCATCGTGTGAAAGTAATATTGCTTTGCTTTCTCCAGTTGTGCCTGAAGAAAGTGCAATATTCGAAGGAAGATGGTCTTCATAAACACTTTCCATAGGTCCATTATAATACTGACCATAGCTAACAAATTTACTTAAACTTATTGCTCCCTTAACATTTTTATTTTGGAGTTTATTATTAAGTGTAAATAATGCGGTCTTTAATTTTTCATCATTTAAAATCGGTGTTGAAGCAGAAACTGGAAGTCTTAACTTTTTAATACTTTTAAATTCTTCATTATTTAATACTTCACTAATGCTAGGCTCTAAAATATCAAGAAACATAATTAAACTTGGATTTAAAAGTTTAATATGTTTATACATTTTTTCTTTATCTTCAGTAAAGTTAAAATGTGCAGTTATTGCTCCAACATAAGCACAAGCATATTTAAAAGCTATTAATTCTGGAGTAGAAAGTGCAATTGATACAACCTTATCTCCTTTTCCAATACCCATAGCTTTTAAAGAACGTATATATTTATTACGCATAGCTATAAACCCACTATTAGTGATTTTTTTAAGACCACGGTTATTTAAAATAACATCATTTGGATAATCTTTATTACATGTTTCCTCGTAATCTGCTTGATTCATTTTAGGCAAATTCTCTTTCATTTTTTTAGGATCGTACCATTGTTCCCAAATTCTATCATTTTGAATAACTCCAGTAATTTGTCTATTTAGGTTAAATTTTTTATTGTTTTTTACAACATCATTTTCTCTCATTAACAACCACCCCTCTTAATGTCACTAATTCTATCACATATTTATTAAAATGTCAAATTTAGTGTAAACATTTTACCGAAACAAAACATAACTTACATTCATTTATTTTATATTGTAATTAATTTCATAAAAAAAGATACCTTATTAGTATCATTTGATAATTATCTTCTTTTAGGCTGTGAACCTATTTCAAGTATCCTTTTTTTTCTGTGTTTTTAAATCACTATAATTTCCAATATATTTAGTTATTTTTTCATCTTTAATTTCAAAAGTTGTTTGTGATATTTTATCAATAAAATATCTGTCATGAGAGCTTATTAAAATACTACCTTTATAATTTGCTAGATATTCTTCTAGCCATTCTAAAGTATCAATGTCTAAATGGTTAGTTGGTTCATCTAATAATAATATAGATGGCTCGCTTAAAATTAAAGTAGCAAAATTAACAATTGTTTTTTCTCCTCCTGATAAAGTATTATACTTTCTAGTTAACATTTCTTCACTAATTTTAAACCCATTACAAACCTTGCTTAAATCTGCTTCTAGTAAATAACCTCCAATATTTTCAAATAATTCTTGCAATTCACCGTAAGTTTTTAAAATAGAATCTAATTTGTCAGGAGCTATAGTAGAAAGTCTAGATTCCATATCTCTTATTTTTTTTCAATATCATATACTTGTTGTTTTCCACTTTTTAATACATCTAATACAGTTACATCATCAGAATATATTTTTGGAATTTGTGAAAGCATACCTAAAGTTGCACCTTTTCTTATTGAAATCGTACCACTTGTAGGACTTTCTTCTTCCGTAATCATTTTAAATATAGTAGTTTTTCCACTTCCGTTTGGTCCAATTAATGCTACTCTTTCTCCAGTTTTTAATTCTAAATCAAACTCATCTAATACTCTTTTAAATCCAAAGTTCTTTACAACTTTATTTAAAATTAATTCTATCATTATTTTCACCTTTTTTTTGAGTTATATTCTAACATTTTGTTAAAAATAGTGCAAATTTCTATTTTAATTAACTTTTACATACTGATTAATTTATTTTAACTCTTAATAAATCATTTTCATTTAAATGTTTATCAACTTTTAACTTAACAATCATTCTAGGCATATTTGCTTTTTCAATTAGTTCATCATTATCATTAAATATTTCATTTACTGTATAATCAAAAGTTTCTGTATTAGGTCCAAAAAACTGAATATTATCTCCTTTTTTAAAGAAATTTCTTTCTTCGATTACTGCAATATGAGTATTTTCATCGTACGATTTAACGATACCTAAAAAGTCTTGATTACTTTCTTCATCACGAAGATTATAATATTGATCATTTACACTCGGAAGACTCTTAAAAAACTGGGGAGCACTTTCTCTATTTGCAACTCTATTAAGGATTTTTAAATAATATGTTTTATCTTCTTCGGTTAGAGTATTATTTAATATTTTATCAATAATTTTACGATAGCATAGTATTACTGTAGAAATATAGTATATAGAACGCATTCTACCTTCGACTTTAAATGTAGTAACTCCCAAATCAATCATTTCTTTGATATTTTCGATCATATTTAAATCTTTTGGTGTCATTGTAAATGGAGTTTTATCTTCATTAAAAACCCATCTGCAAATTTGAGCACATCCACCCCTGTTAGAGTCTCTTCCTGTCATAAACGAAGATAATATACATTTACCAGAAATACTCATACACATTGCCCCATGAACAAAGCATTCAAGTTCAAGGCCTGTTTTATCCTTTATAGCTTTAATATCATTTGTCAAAGCCTCCCTTGCAAGAACTATTTGATCTACTCCAAAGTCTTTATAAAACTCTGACGTAAAAGAGTTAAGTGAGCTTGCCTGTGTAGAAAGGATTACCTTTGTTTTAAGTTTTAAATCTTTAATCATTTTTAAAACTACAATATCACTTGCAATAATTCCATCAACATTAACACTTTCAAGATATAATAAATAGTCCTTTAAACCCTCAAGGTTTTCATTATGAAATACAATATTTACCGTAACATATACTTTTTTATTTAAACTATGAGCATACTCTGTGGCTTTTTTGATATCATCTAAATCAAAATTTTTAGCATTAGCTCGAAGTGAGTAATTTTGACCACCAAAGTAAACTGCATCTGCACCATATAAAAAAGCAAATTTTAATCTTTCAAAATCTCCTGCTGGAGCAAGTAATTCTATCATTTCTTGTCCCCCTTTATTTTATAAATAGTTTTATTATGTAAAAATCCATCATCTGTTTCTACATTTATTTTTCCATTTACTAAATCTTTTAAATCATTTTCACTTAAACATATTGGATGATATATTGCATACTTAATATCTTTGTTTAAATTATTAAGTCCATTAAAATAAGGTAAATGATAAAAATATGTACCATACTCATTTTCAAATAAAATAAATTTATGATTATTATTTTCTATAACCAAAGGATTTTCATACTTAACATTTTCATGTTTACTATAGTTTTTAATTAAGTATCTTCGTGAATAAGCACTTCCAATAAGACCAAAAGCATATAAAGAAACCTTTTTCGAAGATTTAGATATAATTTCATCCACTTCATCCTCGGTTATATCAAAGGGAAGTACTACACTATCTACATATTCATTATAAATATTAACACTTTCATAGTTACAAGCAAAATGACTTGGCATTAATATCTTTTCTATTTTAACATCTTTGATCATTTTAATAATACCAACATCATCAAAGATAATCCCTTTTATATTACTTGGAAGACTATGAAGCAAAGTATTTAACTTATTAGCACTATCTTCATCAAGAACTCTATTTACAAATATATAACTATTATCTTCCTTAATTTCACTTAAAGAAAATTCATTTTCTACGCCAACACAAAATGAAAAAAGTGGGTAAACAAAACTATCTACACCATTTTCCTTAAGTAAATTAATTTCTTTTTCACTTTTAATAATAAAAAGCTTATTCATGATTTTTCTTCTTACTAACTGAAAGTCCATCTCCTATATCATAAAAGGTTGTCTCAAAATCAATATTGTTTTTTAGAAAATCAATATAACTTTCAATTTTTGATACAAGTTGGCGTAAATTTTTACTTTCAATCGTATCACTTTTACCTACATAACCATGAAATTTTAAATTATCAGTTATAATAACACCAGTGTCCTTTAAAAAATATTGATATTTTTCAAAAAATCTTGTGTATTGTCCTTTAGCGGCATCAATAAATATTAAATCATATTTAGCCTCCACTGGAATATTTAACTCTAGAGCATCTTGAAGTGCAACATTAATTTTCTTATCAAGACCACATTCTTTAATATTTTTAACGCACTCTAAATATCTTTTTTCATCTCTTTCAATAGTGGTTACATAAACATCATCTTTAGCACTTGCCATAAGTATTGCAGAATAGCCTATTGCACTACCTATTTCTAATATATTTTTTACATTATTATCTTGAATATATTTCATAATAAATGCTATTGAGTTTTTTTCAATTATTGGAACGCTATTTTCTTCCGCATATTTTTCTATTTCCTTTAATTTTTCTTTCATTTTTAATTTTCACCTAATTTCTTTTGAATTTCATAAAACCCTTTTATATCCTCGGCAAAATAAACTTTTCCTGTATTTATATCAGCATAAAAGTATTCAAAGTTTGTGTCTGATGGATTAAGTGCTGCATTAATACTTTCAAGTGATGGATTACATATTGGACCTACAGGAAGACCAATAAATGATAAATTCCTTGTATTATATGGATTAACAGCATTAAGTTCTTTAGTAGTAATCGTCTCTTTTAAAGATAAATGAGAACCATAATATGCTGTAACGTCCATTCCAAGAGCCATTTTTTTATCAAGCCTTGTATAAATAACTTGACTTACTTTTTCTCTGTCTTCCTTATTAACAGCCTCTTGTTCTATAATCGAAGCAATTGTAAGAAGTTCATGTATAGAGTACTTACTTTCTTTTAAATCTAAAGTACTTAATTTCTTTTTAGTATTATTAAGCATTGTTCTAACAATTGTTTCAAATGATGAATTTTCATAAAATTCGTAAGTATCTGGGTAAAGATATCCCTCTAAAGAGTAGTAAATATCTTTATTTTTTATATCATTTGTTATAAATGAATAATCTTTAATTAAACTATCTAAAAATTTTTCATCTTTTAAAGTTTTAATCATATCATCATAAGTAATATCAAAATTAGCCTCAATTTGTTTTAGATATGTTTCTATACTTTTACCTTCGACAAAAGTAATATTAATTGTTTTAATAATTTGATCTATTTTACCATCATTAATTTGATTAATAATACTTATTGCATTTTGCTTTTTATTAAATGTATATTTACCTGCTTGTAAATTTAAACTTGGATTTATAAATACATAAGCAAGAGTTGTAAATTTACTTTTAATAAGTCCTGCTTTTTTTAAATTTGATACTATTTTTACTTTATTATCACCAGCATTTACACTAAATGATACTGAAGCATCCTCTTTATGGCCTGTAAAAAGTGTAATGTAAGAAAATACTCCAATAAGTAGAACTACCACTGCTACAGTTATAATTATTATATTTTTCTTTTTCATTTTGCCCTCTTTATCTTATCTAATATTCTATTGGCAATTTCAATTTCTTTATCAGTTAATTCATTTAAAATTAAATCATCCTTAATTTTACCAATGTATGCATATTTAATACCTTTATTATTTTCTTTATTATCTGTGTAAACAACTATTGTCTGTTCTAAATCATTTTCAAATGTAAAAAGTATATTATTCTCGGTTTTTGATTTACCATTTCCTGTAACAATTTTAGCCTGCATTTTTACTCCTTATATATGTTTCAAGAATTATGGCTGCGGCTTGCATATCAACTTTGTCTTTAATGTCTTTAGCGTGTTTGCCATTTGCAAGGAGAATCTTTTGTGCCTCTACTGAGGATAATCTTTCATCCACTAAAGCGACTTTTATATCAAGCGTTTTAAGAAGCTTGCAAAAATTATAAGTTCTTTGAGCAGCAAATCCTTCACTTCCATCCATATTTTTAGGAAGTCCAATTGCTATTTCTGTGATATCCTCTTTAGCAATTATTTTCTTAAGTTCTAAAAAAGCAGTTTCATACTCTTCACTTTTAAATCTAATAACTTTATAGGGTGTAATAATTGTATTTGTTCTATCGGAAATTGCAATACCTAACGTTTTTGTACCTAAATCTAGGCCCATATATCTTGTTTTCATCGTCCTAAATACCCATTTATAATAGCCATTAATACTTCTTCACGAGAAAATTTAGCAATCTTTTTTCTAGCATCTTTGTATGATGTTATGTAAGTTGGATCACCAGATAGTAAATAACCAATTAGTTGACTGGTGGGATTATATCCCCTTTCCTCGATGGCCTTAATAACTTCATTAATACTTATCATAATTAACTCCTGTCTTAAAACTTTTAAATCAAATATTGAAGTCTTTTCAGAATTCATTAAAATCTCACTTCCTTGCACTTTTATTTTATCAAAAAAAATATTAAACTGCAACATTACAAAAAAATGTAAGCATTTTAACTTACATTAATCATTCTTATTTTTAAATTCTAATATAATTGGTGTTCCGTCAAGTTCAAAGGTTTTTCTTATTTGATTTTCTAAATATCTTTCATAAGAAAAATGTACTAATTTTTTATTATTTACTTCAAAAGTGAATTTCGGAGGTTTAATACTTGTTTCAGAAGCAAAATATATTTTAAGTCTTTTTCCTTTATATGAAGGTGGATTATGCATTTGAACGCTTTCAATTATGCAATCATTAAGCGTGCTTGTTGCAATAACTCTATTATGTGATTCATAAGCATTAATTATTTCTGGCATTAATGTTCCAAGTCTTTTTGAGGTCTTCGCAGAAACAAATACTACTTTAGCATAAGATAAAAACTTAAATTCATTTTCCATTAACAGTTTCCATTTTTTAAGTTCTTCTTCAGGACTTTCTACAGTATCCCATTTATTTACACATATTATAATAGCCTTACCAGCATCAGTTATATATGAGGCAATATGTTTATCGTGTTCAATAATGCCCTCTTTGGCATCAATTACAAGGACACATACATCACTTCGATCAATTGCTTTTAAAGAACGAATATAAGAATATTTCTCAATTTGCTCATAGATTTTACCTTTTTTTCGCATACCGGCAGTATCAATAACAACATATTCATTCCCATTATATTTAAATATACTATCAACAGCATCTCTAGTGGTTCCTGCAATATCAGAAACTATCAATCTATCCTCTTTCAAAAGAGCATTTACTAATGAACTTTTTCCTACATTTGGTCTTCCGACAAAGCAAAATTTTACTCTATTATCTTCTTTTTCTTTACCTTCACTAATATTTGCCTCTAAATAAGAATTTAATTTATCAAAACCAATATTATGTTCTGCAGAAATAGCAATCATTTCCTCAAAGCCTAATTCATAAAAGTTATATAAATTATTTTGTCTTTCTTTATTATCGGCTTTATTTACTAAAACTAATACCTTTTTATTAGATTTATGAAGCATACTTGCAACCATTTTATCTTCAGTAGATATTTCACAAGTGGCATCTACGATAAAAAGAATTAAATCAGCTTCATCAATTGCAAGAGTAGCCTGCGCTAAAATATCTTTATTAAAGTCACCATTTTCTAAAGAAAGTCCTCCGGTGTCAATCAAATGAAATGCTTTATCTTTTAAATTAACAATTCCATAAATTCTATCTCTTGTAACACCTGGTGTATCCATTATAATTGATTTTTTTTCTTTTATTAATCTATTAAAAATTGTACTTTTACCAACGTTTGGTTTTCCTATTAAACATACAGTTTGCATAAACTGTCCCCCTTTCTAATTACAATATAACTCTTCACTATACTTATCAAAATCAACAATTAAAGTCTTGTTATTGTTTGTTTTTTCTATACACGCATAAACTCTTTTATTTTTTGTAAATACTTTAATTGATAACTCATTAACTACTAAATTATCAGAATTATTAGTTACAACATTTTTACATAATCCACCATCTTCATATCCGAGTTTAGAACTCTTATTATTAGAGCATTTTGTATAACTATAAAGTTTTGGATCAACGGCTTCCTCAGATTCATAGTAATTATTGATAATCAAATCACCAATAGTTAAAGTTGTTTCTAAACTATCTTTATTATCTTCTCCCCATTTTTCCGCTGCTGATATCGCACTAGACATTTTATCTTCGAATAATTTTCTATTCATTTGTTTTCGCACGCCAATTACGCTAGACACACCAATTAAAGCAACAACTGATATAAGCACTATAACTGCCATAAGTTCCACTAAAGTAAATCCTTTTTTATTCATATTCTTTTTCTCCTTTATAAATAACTTTCTATAATTTTAAGTATATCATCTCTACCTTTTTTCGTAATCGTAGAAAAAGGTACAAACACTTCTTCATCACCAAGTTTTAATGCACTCTTTATTAATTTATCTTGTTTAATACGACCATTTTTCTTGATCTTGTCATATTTCGTGGCCACTACAGTGATATTTAAATTATAATATTTTAAATAATTATACATTAGTATATCATCCTCAGTCGGTTTATGACGATAATCCACAAGTAAAAAAACACATTGTAAATTACTTCTATTTTTAATATAGTCCTCAATCATAAGACCAAATTTCTTTTGTTTTTCTTTAGAAACATTTGCATATCCATAACCAGGTACATCTACTAAATAAAAAGTATCATTTACTAAATAAAAATTTAGAGTTTGAGTTTTACCTGGCTTCGAAGATGTATGAGCAAAGTTTTTTCTTTCAACTAAAGAATTTATAAAACTTGATTTTCCTACGTTACTTCTTCCGACAAGTAAAAATTCTTTTTTATTATCACCAGGATATTGAGATACCCTAACTGCTATATTGGGTTCTTTTACAGATATTATATCCATATACTTTTTCACCACCAATTAAATTATAAAGGAAAATGTTAAAAAAAGCAACATTCACAAATTTTAAAATTGTATTGAAAATGCAAAAAAAGAGCATAAACTCTTTTTTATTTGGAACTAATTTTTAAAATGAATTTATCAAAATATGAACTTGCAAATGATAATATTAAACTTACTAAATAAATACCTATATTAATATCTATAAAACTAAATGTAAAAGTAAAAACTCCTAAAAGAAAACCATATATATACTGCCCACCTTTAGTATAAGGTGAAAAAATACTTACTGTATTTAAAATTACAAAAGAAAATATTAAATTACTATTAATTGCTAAATTATGATCAAAACTATTTGATAGTGCAAAATATAATGAAAGCAAGATATAATAAGTAATCAAGGCCGTGGTTGAAATATGCTTTTTATAGAAAAAATTACAAAGTAAATATACAAGTAATATAATACTATAAATAAATAAAGTATTGCTTATACCCCCTTCACCACTACCAAACAAATAATTTATTATACTATAACTATGACTGACTGATGTTTCATAAACATTTAAAAATGTATACTTATGAAATATTATAGCAATTAAAATTAATAACAAAATGGTATTTAAACTTATATTAACTTTTTTATATGTATATAAAATATTTACTAAAAATAAAATTATTAAATAAATAAAGATATTTGTATTAGGCATAACTATTAATCCACTTAAAAGGTTTAAATAAAGTCTATAAGAAATAAAATCTTCTTTTTTATATTTTGAAAATACATAACTAATTAAAAAAGAAATTAAAATTAATAGCAAAGGTTTAAAACTATTAAAGATATTTACATATCCATTTTTATAAAGCAATATCCCATTTTTATATATACCATAAAGTAAAAATGGAATTAATAATAGCATCTGTTTTAATAATATTTTTTTTTCATTAATTTTTGACTCTAAATATACTTTCATTTTTGTCCTCTTAAATATTTTCTTAAATTGATTTTGCACGGACATATATAAGTGCATAGTCCACAGTCAATACAATTTTTACTTTTTTTACCAGTGTCCATAACATTTTTTGGGTTTACTTTTACTGGACATATTTTATAGCACATACCACATAAATTGCATTTCTTTGCTTCTTCATTTTCATTTGGAATAATTAAAACAGCCTTAGTATTATTTGTAACTACACATTTTTTATAATCAATTTCGTACCCTGTCATTAAGCCATTATAAATATATAAGGCATCTTTAATATCAATATTTAATTTTTGAAAAACATCACTTAATAAAGTCCCTATTTTTACATTAACAACATAACTTTTTTCTAAAAAGGGGCTTGCAATTGTAATAAACGTATTATCCTTAAAATCATTATAAACTAAACCATTATAAATACTTAACATATCTTTTGCACTTATTACTAAACTATTTTCAGATAATCCCATATTTTCTAGCAAAAAGAAATTTGTCCCTAAAAGATATTTATCTTCGATTAAACTTAAATTTATATTTGTATAAGTTCCTATTTTACTTAAAAATAAATTAATATTTTCTGTATCGTTACTTTTAATTGCAATATATGAATTTTTAATTTTAAATGTATCACTAAAAGCATCAGTCATTTTTAAAATCTCATTAGCATAAAATTGTAAAATATAGGGATTATTTTCTATATATGGTTCATCCTCGAGGCCATTTACCACTATATTAGAGATTTTTCTTGTCCTAATAATATTTAAATAGTCATCAAAGTTAAGACTTATAAGAGTGCTAATTATATCCTCAGTAGTTACACTCTTTATTTTATTTTTAGTCTCTTTAGTATTTTCTTCATAATTATTTTCAATGACAATACACTCTTTTAATGCTTCATCACACATTAAATTAGTTGTACCAATAATTTTTCCTGATATACTACTTTTAATTTTTTTTAATTTATTTTCTAATATGGCTTCGTTTTTTAAAACTTTAGAGTTTTGTTTTTTAATAAGTTCATAGCCATCTTCAATTGGAACATAAATATGGTCTGGATCCATAAATGAAAATATTTTACTAGCAAATTTTATGTCATATATTCTATCTAATTTTATCAATTTTCTCATATAATTTCCTCATTTATAATGATATCATAATCTTATCTAACTTACAATTTTAAATTTTGTTGAAAATATTCATTTATTATTTCTAATACTTACAATTATGTTTTTCCTATTTTTCTCTATATTTTTAATTACAAAATTTTCATTATAATCAAAATACTATTTCATAAAGTTATATCGCATAGTTTAAATGTGATTCATAGATAAAAGTTCTGTATAATGACTCCAGGTCAATTGTGTCCACATTGTGGACACTTTGTGATTACTAAACAAATTATAAAATTGCTTCATTCTAAATAGAGTTCTACGATTATATTTTTTACCAACTTCATTAACTAGTTTTTCTGCATAACTACCAATAATATCATTACCATATTCTTTACCAGCCTTGCTTAAAAGTTTACCTACTTCGAAATAAGTAAGAACTTTATTTCTTTCTTTTGAATAATCTTTTACCTTTGCATAGATTTCATTTTTTAATAATTTTTCTTTTATTTCATCATAATAATTCATTTAATCATTTCCTTTCTAATTTGTAATTTTAAATTCTCTTGCAAATATTCTTTCATCAGAGCAGTACTCAATTATAAATTGATTATTTTTTTTAGATATGATAATACCAATAGATTTATTATCAGTTAAGTCTTTAACATTACTATCAATATAGTTCATATAAACCTGTATTTGACCTATATGTTCTTTTTTAAGTTCGGTTACTTTGAGTTCTATAACTACATAACATTTATATTTTACATTATATAAAAGTAAATCTATGTAATTATAATTATTCCCCATTTTAATTTTGTATTCATTACCAATATAACTAAAGCCATTACCAAACTGTTTTAAAAAATTATCCAAATTATTAAGTATAGCTTGTTTTAATGCATACTCGGTTAATTTTTCTTGATTGTCTTCAAATTTAATCAAAATTGGATTTGGCACTAAATCAGGTAACTTTAATTCTTCATTTTTAATTAATTTATTCTTTGTTTCTTCGCCTAGTCTTTCATATTCTTTGGATTTTATAAGCATTCTTAAACTTCTTACGTCTAAATTTCTTTGTTCACATACTTTAATATAATAATTAATTTTATTGTTATCATTTAATGGTAATAATTCTACATAATGGCTCCAGGTCAAAAGTTGCGACAACGTCGCGACTTTTGTATCAGAAAAGATATTGTAGAATTGTTTCATTCTAAATAAGGTACTTCGATTGTATTTTTTACCTACTTCATTAACTAGTTTTTCTGCATATTGGCCAATTATATCATTACCATACTCTTTACCAGCTTCACTTAAAAGTTTACCTACTTCAAAATAAGTAATAACTTTATTTCTTTCTTTAGAATAATCCTTTACCTTTGCATAAATCTCATTTTTTAATAATTTTTCTTTAATTTCATCATAATAATTTGTCATTTTAACACATCCTTTCCATTTTAAATTTACTTTTAAATACTCTTTCCTCCGAGCAGTACTCAATTACATATCTATTATTTCTTGCACATATAATTATTCCTATTGTTTTATCATGGTAAGGTTTCTTAATTACTTTATCAACATAGTTCATATAATTTTGAATTTGCCCTATATGTTCTTCCTTAAGTTCTGTAACTTTGAGCTCTACGACTACATAGCATTTAAATTTTACATTATATAAAAGTAAGTCTATGTAATTATAGTTACTTCCAATTTTAATTTTATATTCATTACCAACATAACAAAAACCGTTACCAAACCATTTTAAAAAGTTATCTAAGTTATTAAGTATTATTTGTCTAAGTGCATATTCAGTTAATTTTTCTTGATTAAATTCACTTTTGACTAATATTGTGTCTTGTACTAAATCTGGCAGTTTCAACTTTTCATTTGTAATTAATTTATTCTTAGTTTTCTCGCTAAGTCTTTCATATTCATTGTATTGAATAGCGTTTTTTAAACTTTTCACATTCAAATTTCTTTGAACACATATTTTAATATAATAATTTATTTCATCAACATTTTTTAATGTAATAAGTTCTCTATAATGACTCCAGGTCAAAATTGAACACAGTGTGTTCAATTTTTCACTATTAAATATTTCATAAAATTTTCTCATATTATGTAGAGCTCTTAAATTATATTTTTTACCTACTTCATTAACTAATTTTTCAGCATATTGTCCTATGATATCATTACCATATTCTTTTCCTGCCTCACTTAAAAGTTTACCTACCTCAAAATAAGTAAGAACTTTATTTCTTTCTTTTGAATAATCTTTTGCCTTTGCATAGATTTCATTTTTTAATAATTTCTCTTTAATTTCATCTATGTTTTTTAATGATAAAAGTTCTTTATAATAACTACAGGTCATTTGTTGCGCCAGTGGCGCGACTTTTTCATCAGAAAAGATATTGTAAAATTGTTTCATTCTAAAAAATGTTCTTCGATTATATTTTTTACCTACTTCATTAATTAGTTTATCTGAATATTGGCCTATAATATCATTACCATATTCTTTTCCTGCTTCACTTAAAAGTTTACCTACTTCATAATAAGTAAGAACTCTATTTCTTTCTTTTGAATAATCTTTTACTTTTGCATAGATTTCATTTTTTAATAATTTTTCTTTAATTTCATCATAATAATTTACCATTTTGTTCCTCCATTTTTAAACGATTTAAACTATTACTGCAAAATAAAAAGCAGAAAAACATACCATTTTCCTTAAGAAAAGGTATATTTTTCCGCTTCGTATATATTTATTACCCCTATTTAAATATATGTAATCGTCTAATAATAATTGCTTGGTTTATAAGAGGTCTACCTTGCATATACATAATATCAAAAATAATTTTATTAATCAAGTTTTTTATGAAGTAATTCTTTTGTAATAATTGGGTTAGCTTTACCTCTAGTTTCTTTCATAACTTGACCAACAAAGAAATCAAAAATATTAGTTCTACCATTTTTATATTCTAAAATTTCTTTTTCATGTGAAGATAAAATTCTATCAATTATACTTTCAATTAAGTTTTCATCACTAACCTGTGCATCTTCTTTACAAATAAAGTTTTTAGGTTCTTTTTCTTCCTCTAAAGATTTATAGAAAACCTCTTTAACTTGTTTTGATGATAAGACTCCGCTTTCTTTTGCATCATTAATTTGTTTTAAAAATTCTGGTTTTAAATAAAAATCATTTATATTAATATCTTTTTCGTTTATATATGAAGTAATAATTCCGTTAATGTAATTTGCAGCCTCAATTGGTTTAATTCCTACTTCAACACATTTCTCAAAATAGTTTGCAATATTAATATCTTTAATTAAAATATTAGCATTATACTCATCAAGTCCTAAATTACTCATATAATTATCTTTTCTAGCATCTGCTAAAACTGGAATAGTTTTTCTAATATTTTCTACAAATTCATCAGTTATTTCATATGGTGGAATATTAGGTTCTACGAAATATTTATAGTCAATTGCATCGGCTTTACTACGCATATGAATTGTTGTACCAGAAACCTCATCAAATCTACGAGTTTCTTGATATAATGGTTCATTATTTTTTAGTGCCTCAAGTTGTCTTTTTTCTTCGTAAAGAATAGCTAATTTTACATTTGCTAAACTATTAACATTTTTTATCTCAACTTTTGGAGTAATGTAATTTCCATTATCATCCATAAGATTAACATTAATATCACATCTTATTTGGCCTTTTTTTGTATCTGCCTCGGAAATATCCGTATATTTATAAATTCTACACATTGTTTCTAAAAATGCAATTGCTTCATCAGCTGAATGCATACAAGGAGCAGTAACAGTTTCAAGAAGAGGCACACCAGCACGATTATAATCAATAAGTGAAAACGTAGGTAAATGGTCAAGTGCTGCAGCATCTTCCTCTAAATGGATATCTAATATTTCTACATTAAATTTACTGCCATTAAGTGACACCTCTAAATTACCATTAATACCTACAGGTCTAGTATTTTGAGTTATCTGATAACCTTTTGGAAGATCAGGATAATAGTAATTTTTTCTATCAAAAAGCATATACTTTGCAACATCACATTTTAATATTAATGCCATTTCAACTGCTTTTTTAACACATTCTTCATTTAAAGAGGGCATAAATCCAGGAAATGCTAAATCAATTTCATTAATATTTACATTAGCCATTTTATTATATACATTTGATGATGGTGAAAATACTTTTGTAGTACTTTTCATTTCAGCATGCATTTCAAGGCCAATAACTAACTTAGTCATGGATATCCTCCTTTACAATTTTTTCAATGTCATTTGCTACTGCAAGCATATAACTATCATTTTTAAAGCCTGATGTAATATTTACTCCAACCGGCATACCTTCAAGTTTATTATAAGGTAAAGTTATTGATGGATACCCACCAAAGTTTCCTATTACTAAATGATTATCAAGTACATTTTCATCTTTACCCATTTCATCAGTTGTATCGCATATTTTCGGAGCAATATCACTTTGAGCTGGAAGAATTAATCCATCATATTTAGTAAATAATTCATTAAATGTATTTACGACTACTCTTCTTACTTTTTTAGCATTAATAAAATATTTTTCTTGATTTTCTTTTTGTAAAATAAATGATCCAATTACAAATCTTCTTTTGATAAGTGAAGAAAAGTTTTTAGTTCTAAAGTTTTTAATAACATCCATTGCACTTTCACCTTTTTCACGATGACCAAAACTTATTCCAGTAAGATTTGAGTTATTTGAGGTAACCTCAGCACAAGAAATTGATGTATAAACTGGTTTTAATGCTTTTAAAATGTTTTCATCAATACTTTCTTCATAGATTTCATAACCATTACTCTTTAATAAATCTAAAAGTTTATTAAAATCATCAATTATTTTAATTGTATTTGGATTTGTATATTTTGATTTATCCACTATTTCTTTAATATAAAATAATTTTTTACTATTTAAATTATTAAAATCTTTTGTTAAATCTATTTCATCCATATCCTTAATTGTAGTCATATCTTTATCATCAGAACCCTTAACAGTATTTACTACTGTTGCAGCATCTATCACAGAATTTGTAATAACTCCAATTGTATCAAGGGAGGAAGCAAAAGCAAAAAGTCCATATCTACTTATAAGACCATAACTTGGTTTATAACCAACTACTCCAGTATAAGCTGCTGGTTTTCTAATTGAGTCTCCAGTATCTGTACCAATTGCAAAAGGAACTGTTTTAGTTGCCACTGCAACGGCACTTCCTGCTGAGGAACCAGCTGAAATCCTTTCTTCATCATAAGGATTTTTAACTATGCCAGCATTACCAGTAAGTCCAGTTCCACCCATAGCAAGTTCATCCATATTAGTTTTACCAATCATTATAGCACCGCTTTGAGAAAGTTTTTCATAAACTGTAGCATTGTAAATAGGAACATAGTCTTTTAAAGTATTAGAACAAGCAGTAGTTCTTATTCCTTTAGTTGAAATATTATCTTTCATTGCATATGGAATACCGCTTAATAATGTATTTATTTCATTATTCTCCTTTGAATCTAATACTAAATTATAAGCATTATATTTTTCATTTGTTTCTAATATTTTATTTTTAGAAAAATCAATAAGTTCTTTTGAAGTAACCTTCTTATTTATTAAATCATTATGAATTTCAATAATATTTTTATCATAATAGTTCATTACTTCACCACCCTTATTATTTCAACTTCTCTATCAATATAGTCATCACAATTTTCAAGTGCATCTTCAATATCAATCATTCTTGAAGCCCTTCCATTACGTATTTCTTTTACCATTAAATCCTGAGGAAAATGTAAAGGTTCAACGTTTTCTAGTCCCTTTACATTATTTATTTTAGACATATTATCATTAATAACATCAAATTCCCTTAATAAAAGTTCATTTTCTTCTTCAGTAAGACCAATTAATAGTTTATCAGCATAATCATTTATTATGTCTTTAGTAAACATTATTTTTCCTCCGTAATGGTAATGCCTAACTCTTTTAATTGTTTATCAGTAAGTGTATTTGGGCTTCCCATTAATAGGTCCATACCTTGTACATTTGGAGGGAATACTTGTACTTCACGAAGATTTTCTTCATCAGTAAGAAGCATTACGATTCTATCAATACCTGGAGCCATTCCAGCGTGAGGAGGTGCTCCAAAAGTAAAGGCAGTATAAAGACTTCTGAACTTATCTTTAACAACATCTTCACTATAACCTGCTATAGAAAAAGCTTTTTTCATAATATTTATATCATGATTTCTAACAGCTCCTGAGGCCATTTCATTACCATTACATACAAAGTCATATTGATATGCAACTATATCACCAGGATTCATATTATTTAAAGCATCAATTCCGCCTTGAGGCATACTAAATGGATTATGTCCAAAATCCCATTTTTTATCTTCTTCATTATATTCAAAGAATGGAAAATCATTAACAATACAAAATTCAAATCTATTATGATTAGTAAGTTCTAACTCTTCACCTAAATAGTTACGAAGTAGTCCCGCAATTTTAATAATATGTTCATCTCCAGCAAGGATAAATAATACATCACCATCTTTAAGTTCAAATCTTTTATCTAAACTATTAATTTCTTCTTTAGATAAAAATTTTAAGATAGCACTTTTAATTTCACCATCATTCTTTTTAAGGTAAGCAAGTCCACCAGCTCCTTTACTTTTAACAAACTCCTCTAAATGTTTATACCAAGAATTACTCTTAGTTACATTAGAGCATTTTATGCATCTAACTATTTTACCTTTAAAACCAGCAAATTCACTATTTTCAAATATATCTGAGGCATCCTCAATTATAAGAGGATTTCTTAAATCTGGTTTATCGCATCCATATTTTAACATTGCTTCTTTAAAAGATATTCTTCTAAAAGGTGCTGGAGAAACATATTTATCTGTAAAGTTTCTAAATGTTTCATAAAATACTTTTTCACCAACTTCATAGACATCTTCATCAGTAGCAAAACTCATTTCAAAGTCTAATTGATAAAATTCAAGAGTTCTATCAGCACGACAATCTTCATCTCTAAAACAAGGTGCTATTTGAAAATATCTATTAAATCCTGATACCATTAAAAGTTGTTTATATATTTGAGGTGCCTGAGGAAGTGCATAAAACTTACCATGATAATTCCTTGAGGGAATAACAAAGTCTCTAGCTCCCTCCGGAGAAGATCCAGTAATAATTGGTGTAGTAATCTCTGTAAAATCCATTTCTTTCATAGTTTTACGGATAAAATCTACTACTTTACTTCTGAAAACTATTTTATCATGAACATCTTTATTTCTTAAATCAAGATAACGATATTTAAGTCGTGTTTCTTCATTTGCTTCTTTACTACGATTTATTTCAAAAGGAAGTACATTTTCACATTTGCCTAATACTTCAATAGTATCAAGAATTATTTCTATTTCACCAGTTTTCATATTAGGGTTTACATTACCACTTCTTTTTTGAACAGTACCTGTAATTGTTACAGTACTTTCTCTAGTTAAATCTAAAAGTTTTTCACTTTCTTCACTTATAACTTGAACAACACCGCTTTCATCACGAACTGTTAAAAATACAAGTGAGCCAAGATTTCTAATTGAATTAATCCAGCCACCAATTCTAACTGTTTTACCAGCATCCTCGATAGTTATTTCTCCACAATATTTATTTCTATATTTATTATTACTATTCATATTAAATCCTTTCTAAAATTCACAATTTTTTGGTGTTCTTGGGAAAAGTATTACATCACGAATATTATCTACACCAGTAAGATAAATAAGTAATCTTTCAAATCCCATTCCAAATCCTGAATGAACACATGAACCATATCTTCTTAAATTTAAATACCAGTTCATACTTTCAGTGTCCATATTAAGTTCTTTCATACGAGCAAGAAGTTTATCATAATCTTCCTCTCTTTGACTTCCACCCATTAACTCACCTGCTTCAGGTACTTCAAGATCTACTGCCGCAACAGTTTTACCATCATCATTTTGTTTCATATAAAATGCTTTAATGTCTTTTGGCCAGTTATAAATAAATACTGGTCCATTAAAATATTCTGTAATATATTTTTCGTGTTCTTTAGCAATATCTTCACCATATTTTGGTTCAAATTCAAACTTTTTACCACTTTCAATTAAAAGCCTAATGCACTCTTCGTGAGTAATTCTTGTAAATTTTGAATTAACTAATTTTGTAAGTTTTTCTATTAAACCTTTTTCTACAAAACTATCTAAAAATTTCATTTCATCTTGAGCATTATCAAGAACATACTTAACAACATACTTAAGCATATCTTCCATAACTACCATATCTTCATCAAGATCTGCAAAAGCAATTTCTGGTTCAACCATCCAAAATTCTGCAGCATGAGTTTTTGTGTTACTATCTTCTGCTCTAAAAGTTGGACCAAATGTATAAACTTTTTTGTAAGCAAGAGCACATGTTTCTGCTTGAAGTTGTCCTGATACAGTAAGTGCAGTCTTTTTACCAAAGAAATCTTTTGAATAATCTGGTTTTTCTCCTAAAGGAAGAGTTGTTACTTCAAACATTTGACCAGCACCTTCGCAATCACTTGCAGTAATAAGTGGTGTATGTACATATACATAGTTATGTTCATTAAAATATTTATGTATTGCATAAGCCGCTACACTTCTTACTCTAAATACAGCTGTAAAAAGATTAGTTCTAGGTCTTAAATAAGCTTGCTCTCTTAAAAATTCACGAGTATGTCTTTTTGGTTGAATTGGATAATCCTCAGGACAAGAAGATAAAATTTCAATAGCATTTGCTTTAATTTCATAGTCTTCTTTTCCTTCCGAAGGAACTAAAGTACCTTTAATTTTTAATGCAGATGACACTAAAAGTTTACTTACATCCTCAAAATTATTTAAAGTTTTATCATAAACTACTTGAATTCCACCTTGAGTAGTACCATCAGAAAATGATATGAAACCAAATTCTTTCTGAGGACGATGATTTTTAATCCAACCACATACCTCTATTTCTTTTCCAACATATTGCTTTTTTTCTTTTAATAAATCTTTTATATCCATTTTAAATCACTCCTAAAATATAATCTATTATTTCATCTTCGGGAACTTTTACTTCTTCTTTTGTAACATTATCTTTTACTGTAACAAGTCCTTTAGATAAATCTTCACTATTAAGTATTATTAAATTTTTTGCATTCATATTATCAGCCTCTTTAAACTGGGCTTTTAAACTTTTACCCATAACATTAGTTTCACATATAATATTATTTAGTCTTAAATCTTGAGTAATAATATTTGCTTTAATCTTTTCTTCATCATTAACACACATTACATATACATCAATGTTATTAAAACTTTCATCATTCATTTCATTAATAATTCTTTCTATACCGCAGGCAAATCCTACCGCTGGTACTTCAGGTCCTCCTAAATTTTTAACAAGGTGATTATATCTTCCACCACCACCAAGTGCTAAAGAATCATTAAGTTTAAGTTCATAAACCATATAATCATAATAATCAAGACCTCTTACTAAAGTATTATCTACTTCATAATCAATATCTAGATAATCTAAATATGTTAATATTTTATTAAATCTATCATTACTCTCTTTAGAATGATAGTCTAGTATACTTGGGGCATTTTTAAGTATTTCACTTTGATCATCTACTTTACAATCAAGTATTCTTAAAGGATTAGTTTTAATTCTATTTTGACAATCTTCACATAAATCATTTATATGTGGTGTTAAATATTCTACTAAAGCTTTTTTATAATTTTCTCTGTCTTCTACTGAACCTAAATTATTAATTTTAACAGTAACATCAAGACCAAGCTCTTTTAAAATATTATAGGAAAATGATATTACTTCAGCATCCATCATTTCATCATCAGAACCTAAACATTCTACACCAAATTGAGTAAATTCACGGTTTCTACCTAGTCCTGGCCTTTCATAACGATACATTGTACCAATATAAAATTCTTTAACTACAGATGATTGATTTCCATAAAGTTTGTCCTCAATAAAGTTTCTTACTACTCCAGCAGTACCTTCAGGTCTTAAAGTAAAATCTCTTCCTCCACGATCAGTAAAATCATAAGTCTCTTTTTGAACTATATCAGTGGTATCTCCTACACCTCTTTTAAAAAGTTCTGTACTTTCAAAAAGTGGGGTTCTAATATATTTATAATTATAAATCTTAGCATATGCAGAAACTACTTCGCATATTCTTTGATACTTTCTTGCAACTTCACCAGTTACATCATAACATCCTTTAGGTTTTGTAATCATTTTAATTCCTCCTTATTACAAAAAAACCTAGATACTGTAAGGGCAGAAATAAATTCCACGGTACCACCTTACTTCTAGGTCTTAACTTTTTATCGCACTTATGCGTTTCTATGTTAACAAAAGTTTGTCGGGCTTTCCATAGAAAAAAATATTACTTTATTAATATAACACACTTTTTCTTAAAATTCCACTAAAAAATTACATTTTTTTAAGAAATAATAAATAGTATAAATTATGTAAAGTTATCTTCATAATCATTTACTAAAAAAGAAAAAAATTATATAATTTAGATGGTGAAGATATGAAAAAATATATATTTAGAGAATATGATGTAAGGGGTATATACCCTACTGATTTAAACGAAGATGATGCATTTACTTTTGGTCATGCTTTTGCTTCATACATAAAAAATAATAAAGTAATAATTGGTCATGATAATAGACTTTCCTCAGAGGGATTAAATTCTTCTTTAGTAAAAGGCCTTTTACAAGGTGGAGCACACGTAATTGATTTAGGATTATGCACTACTCCTATTTACTATTATTATAAAAAACTATTAAACGTTGAAAATGGCATAATGATTACAGCCTCTCATAATCCAAAAGAATATAATGGTTTTAAATTTTCTTTTTCAATAAAGGGTAATGCATGTGGTAAAGAAATATATGACTTTAGAGATTTTCTATTTAAGGGTAATTTTAGAAATGCCCAAGGATTCTATCAAGAATATAATGATAACTTTGAAAGTTATATAAATAAAATTACTGAAAGTATAGATTTAGGAAGTAAAAAAATAAAAGCTGTATTTGACCCGGGAAATGGTACAGGAAGTATTATTTTAGAAAGAATCCTTAAAAAATTTGATATTGATTACAAAATAATTAATGGAATTAGTGATGGAAACTTTCCAGCTCATCATCCTGATCCTTCAGTCGAAGAAAACATGCAAATGTTAAAAGAGGAAGTTATAAATAATCATTTTGATATAGCTCTTGGTATAGATGGTGATGCTGATAGAGTTGGTGTTGTTGATGATATGGCAGTATTTACTCCAATTGATAATGTAATGATAAATATGTATAAATATTTAAATCCTAATTTAAAAAATAGAAATGCAATTATGGATGTTAAATGCTCTAAAGCAGTTATTGATGAAATGCAAAAAATTAATTTACCCCTTACAATTTATCGTACAGGTAATAGTTATATGAATTTAAAAATAAATGAAATGAATTTAGATTTTGGCGGAGAGTTTTCTGGCCACCTTTGGTTTAAAGATAAATGGATTGGAACTGATGATGGAATATATAATGCTTTAAGAATAATTGAAATGCTATCTAAAAGTAATCAAACATTTAGCCAGATGACTGAAAGCATTCCAAAATACTACCATACTCCTGAAATTAAAATTGAAGTTACTGAAGAAAATAAATCAAAAATAATCGATAAATTAAAAGAATATCTTGATAATGAAAATATTAAATACAATAATATTGATGGCATAAGAATTGATTATGAAGATGGATTTACTTTAATAAGACAATCTAATACAGGGCCAGTTCTTACAGTAAGATTTGAAAGAAAAGATGAGGAAACTTTAGAAAAAGAAAAACAAAAATATTTAGATTTAATCAAAAAAATATCATTAGAACTTAACTAATGATTTTTTAATTCATAATACTTTTCCATTTTGCTTTTAAAGTAATATTATCAAATACTAAAGTATTTTCATCAAACTTTTTATCATCGTAATACCAACCTTCAAAAATATAACCCTCTTTTACTGGTGATGGTGGTAAATCAATTTTTTGTGCAGGTCTTACAGAAATTGCTTCATAACTCTGTGCGCCATCAGTATCGAATGTAACCGTATATGATTTACTACACCAAAGTATTAAAAAAGCAAGTAAAACAGTAATCATTATACCTAAAAAAATGTATGTAAATCTATACGCTTTTGTCACACTTTTCACCCTTTTTCTATTTTCTATCTATTAAAATAATATAATATTTTTTGTATTTAGTCAATGAATAACCATTATGTTTTATTTTTTTATAGTGTATTATTTTGAATCCTCACATCATTTCCCTCAAAAGAAAGTAAGTTAGGCATATATATAGTATTAATTTTATCCCTGTTATTATGTAAGAAATTACTATCAATAAATTTAACACTTGGAATATAAATATTTTTAATTATTTTATTACTATATAAAAAGTTTGCTCCAATAACCTCAAGGTTTGGTAAATAAAGATGGCATAATGCAATATTATTTGCTAAAAAATTATCCTCAACACTAAATAAGTTTGGTGCATTAAGTCTACTTAAATCTCTATTTTTTCTTAAGAATGAAGCGCCAACTAAATTTAGATTCGGAAAATCGCACTCTATTAAAGAATTATTTTCACTCATAAAGGAATAACCTACTCTTCTTAAATTTGGTAAACAAAGTGATTTTAATTTCTCATTGTAATATAGAAAATTATTGCCTGCTACCTCTAAAAAAGGCATATATACACTTTGAACATTTTTAGCATATGATATAAAACTGTAATCAACGCGTTTAACATTTGGTAAATTAATAGTTTTCAAATTTTCCGCTCGCAATGCAAAACTATTACCAATAATTTCACATTTAGGTAAATAAATATATTCTAGTTCAAAAGAGCTTTTAAGAACTCTATCTTCGATAATAATTGTATCTTTCGAAGAAAATCTTCTTATATGAAAACTATTTTGCATAAAATCATAATTAATTCTTCTTACGCCATCCATTACTACACTGACAACTTGATTAAATTTATTAAGTTCTAAATATATTTTAATACCATCTTCACAAACAATATAAATTTCTTTACCCGTATCAATATTTTCAATCTTAATTGTTTTGATATGTTTGATAACATCCTCAGCAGTATCATATCTACATTTATCATAACATTTAAATTTTTTATTTACTAAGTCAAGAACAAAGTCATCAAATAATATATATTTTTCTTTTGGAAAGGTTACTTCCTCAAAATTATGAATTACAATGTTATCTGCACAGTAATAATTATTATTACATTCAAGATTGTATCTATAATACTTTCCATCAATAGTTCTCACATAATTTGGCATTTCAAAAGCACAATTAGTATTTCTTTGCTTTATTCCAAAATATTTTTCAAAGGAATACGTAAGACCTTCAGCAATATTTTCTAAATTATTTTGATATGTAGCATCTGGGTTATTAACTGTATGATTATATCTATTTTTAATTGATAAATAATTAGTGGCTAATGTAAACTGCAATGAAAGGACACTAGTTCCGTACTCATCCTCCCTTTGAGGAATAGATTTTCTTTCTATACCTAAAGCATTATTTTTAACTGCAAAAAATACTCTATTTGTTTCAAGACGATTACCTTTAAAGGTACATAATTTTTCACCTTCGGCATAATACTTTTTATATGATAGTACTTCTTCATTAGTATGGCATTCTTTTAAAGTATAGCCTGCATCTTCAAATAGTTCATAAGGTGTCTTTAAAGTCTGACTTAAAATTACATTATTTTTATCAAATTCATTCATAATAAATTCTTGGAACTTATTAACCATATTATTTTCAATTAAATCATCATACAAAAAATGATTTTCCTTAAATAAGGATAATATTAAGGAAGATAATACGCCTTCATTTTCAAGTATACTTGGAAATAAGTCTCTACATAATTTACTAAATTTTTCACCATATTTTTTCTTTATAATTTTTAAATCACTATTCATAATACCCCCAGAAAGTAATAACTATTATAACATTATTTTTAAAAAAAGAAATAGATTTTGCTCTATTTCATTTTTCTATTAAAGTCCTTTATTTCATCTTCATTATCAAGATTGCTATCTAAAAGTTCCTTGAATAATTTCTTTTGGGATAAAGTAAGTTTAGTAGGAATAATAATATTTACTACAACATACATATTACCACGCATAATTGAATTTGGACTTTTTAAACCTTTTCCTTTAAGTTTTAACTTTGTATAATTTTGAGTTCCTGGTTTTATTTCAAGAATAACATTACCAGTAAGTGTTGGTATTTCTTTTTCACAGCCTAAAGTCGCCTCTGCAACATTAATTGGAAGTTCAAGATAAATATCATTACCTTGTCTTTCAAAAAGAGGATGCTCTTTTATTTCAAAATCTACATAAAGATCACCATTTTCGCCATTTGAAGAGGCATTACCTTTACCTGCAAGTCTTAATTCATGACCTGAATCAACGCCTTCGGGAACTTTAATTTTTATTGATTTTTTTTCATTTACAATACCCATTCCTTTACAGTCTGAACAAATATTTTGATAAGTAACACCTTTTCCCATACAATCAGGACATACTTTTTGGGTTTGCATTACTCCAAAAATAGAACGAACTTGCTCTAAAACTACTCCACGACCACCACATTTTGAACATGTTTTTTCATTAAAGCCACCTTTACCATCACAGGTTTTACAAGGACTTTTTAAATTAACTTCAATAGTTTTTTCACATCCAAATGCAGCTTCTTCGAAAGTAAGAGGAATAGTTACTTTTATATCACTACCTCTTGAAGTTCTTTGCTTTCTTCCTCCACCAAATGAGGAAAATCCACTTGTAAAGGATGAACCAAAGTCATCATCCTCTCCAAAAACATGGCGAAGAATATCTCCTAAATCGATATCACTGGCATTAAAATTAAATCCACCTTGACCACCAAAGTTACCTGTTCCATCAAAGGCAGCTGAACCATACTGATCATATGCTTTTCTTTTTTGTGGATCAGATAAAATTGCATAAGCCTCACCTATTTCCTTGAATTTTGCTTCATCACCAGTTTCTTTATTATCTGGATGATACATTTTAGCAAGTTTTCTAAAGGCTCTCTTAATTTCTTCGTCAGTCGCAGATTTTGAAACACCTAAAAGTTCATAATAATCTTTTTTACTATTCATAAAGACTTTCTAACTCCTTTCTTTTTTCATCAAAGAATTCAAATACTTCATCATAAAGTGATGGGCTTTGTATATCTACGCCTGCAACTTTTAAACTTTTAACTGGATCAAGTGTTGAACCAAGTTTTAAAAATTTAATATAACTTTCTAAAGCACCATCTTTTTTATTTATAATATCATTTGCTATTTTGAGTGCTGCAGCATAACCTGTGGCATATTGATAAACATAGAAATTATAATAAAAATGTGGAATTCTATAACATTCGTATTTAATATCTTCATCAACTTCAACATTTGGTCCAAAATATAATTTATTTAAGTCTAAATATTCTTTTTGTACTAATTCTTTAGTAAGAACTGTTCCATTCATTTCTTTGTTATGAAGATTATCTTCGAAATGTGCAAACATAGTTTGCCTTATCATAGTTGCTTTAAATCTTTGTAATATACTATCTAATATATATTTTTTCTCCTCAATATTATCTGTATGATTTAACATATAATTTGTAAGAATTATTTCATTTACTTGACTTGCAACCTCCGCTACAAAAATAGAATAATTATAGTCTTCATAAGTATTAAAGTTTTGAGCATAGTAATAATGCATTGCATGGCCTAGTTCATGAATAAGAGTTGATACATCATCAAGTTTTCCCTCATAATTTATAACTACATAAGGATGAGCAAGATATGCACAAGTACAGTATCCACCATCTCTTTTATTTTTTTTAGGATATACATCAATCCAATTATCAGAAAATGCTTTTTTAATTACCTCTACATAAGACTTTCCCATTACCTCTAAAGAAGATATTACAAGTTTTTTTGCTTCATCATATGTATATTTTTTATCAAAATCTTTTGTAATATTTGCATATGTGTCATATAAATGAATTTTTTCTAAACCTAATACTTTCTTTTTTAAATCATAATATTTATAAAATTTAGGTAAATTATTTTTAATACCATTTATTAAATTATCATAAATATCATTTTTAATATCATTTGAATATAAACTCAAACATCTTGCAGAAGTAAATCCTCTTAACTTAGCAACCTTATTATTACTCATTACTTTTGTTGTATATATTGTATTAAATGTATTTTCATAATGTTTAATTTCTTTATAAAGCTTTAAAAATGCCTCTTTTCGAACATTTTGATTATTACTTCGAATATAAGTACTAAAGTTAGATATTGTTAAAGGCACAACTTTACCTTCTTCATCTGTAATAGTGCCAAAGTCCATATCCGTTGTAAGAAGCATTTCACTTGCATCCTCGCTCTTAGAGTACACAGATGTTAAAAGTGTAATAATCTTTTCTTCTTCTTTAGACTTAATATATTTTTTAGCTCTATAAATACTTTTTAAATTATTTTCATATTCCTTTAACTTTGGGAATTTTTTTATATATTCTTTAACAAATTTAAAATCCTTTTCAAGTAGTTCTGGAACAACATAACTTTCTTTTTCTGATAATTCATTTAAGAAGTTAAGTACATTACCTAACATTTCATTATAATTTTCATTTGTTAAATCTAAATCATTATTAATATGAGCATATAAATAAAGCCTTTCAAGTCTTTTTGAAATTTTATTATCATACTCTAAATATTCATATAACATTTCTGGATTTGATAATATTTTACCTTCATAATTAGAAATATTTTTAGCATATTTTTTTAAGGAAATAAGTTCCTTTTTAGCATCTTCATCACTTTTAAATAAAGCACTTAAATCAATTTTTTCTTTCATATTTTATAACCAAATATTAGGTCCTAGAAATAGGACCTAATACTCTACCTTTCTTTTATTATTTTTCTTTATATTCAGCTTCTTGGGCATCGTCTGATGAATCATTTGAACTAGTTGTTTCAGTATTTTCAGCATTTGATTTATTTGCCTCATATACTTTACCAGCAAGTTCCATAGCCTTTTTATTTAAGCTTTCAGTCTTAGCTTTAATATCTTCGATGTCATTTCCCTTAAGAGATTCCTCAAGGTCTTTAATTAATTTTTCAGCTTCTTCTTTATCTTTAGGATCAACTTTATCTTTTAAGTCCTCTAAAGCACGATTTGTTGCAAGAATCATTGAATCTGCTTCATTTCTAGCTTCGCTTTCAGCCTTTTTCTTTTCATCAGCCTCTTTATTAGCTTCAGCCTCTTTCATCATCTTATCAATTTCTTCATCAGAAAGATTTGTTGATGATGTAATTGTAATTGATTGTTCTTTATTAGTTCCAAGATCTTTAGCAGTAACGTTTACTATACCATTAGCATCAATATCAAATTTTACTTCAATTTGTGGAACTCCTCTTCTTGCTGGAGGTATATTAGTAAGTTGGAAGTTTCCTAAAGTTTTATTATCTGATGCCATTGGTCTTTCACCTTGAAGTACGTGAATATCAACAGCAGGTTGGTTATCTGCAGCAGTTGAGAATACTTGACTCTTACTTGTTGGAATAGTTGTGTTTCTAGGAATAAGTACAGTCATAACATTTCCTAAAGTTTCAATACCTAGTGAAAGTGGTGTAACATCAAGTAGTACTACATCATTAACCTCACCAGTAAGTACGCCACCTTGAATAGCAGCACCCATTGCTACAACTTCATCAGGGTTTACACTCTTATTTGGTTCTTGTCCAAGTTCTTTTTTAACAAGTTCTTGAATATAAGGTATTCTAGATGATCCTCCAACAAGGATTACTTTATTAATATCTTTTGCAGTAAGTCCAGCATCTTTTAAAGCCTTTCTAACTGGTTCAAGAGTTGAATCAAATAAATCTTTATTTAAATCTTCAAATTTAGCTTTTGATAAAGTAATGTCCATATGAAGTGGTTCTTTATTTTCATTTTGAGTTATAAATGGAAGTGAAATTTGTGTTGTAGTCATAGATGATAAATCTTTTTTAGCTTTTTCAGCAGCATCTTTAACTCTTTGCATTGCCATAGCATCTTTTGATAAATCAATACCATGTTCTTTTTTGAATTCTGATACTAAATAATTAGCAACTCTTTCATCAAAGTCATCTCCACCTAAATGGTTATTACCTGCAGTAGACTTAACTTCGAAAACACCATCACCAAGTTCAAGAATTGAAACATCGAATGTTCCTCCACCTAAGTCATATACTAAAATTGTTTGAAGAACATCTTGTTTATCAAGGCCATAAGCAAGTGCTGCAGCTGTTGGTTCATTAATGATTCTTTCAACTTCAAGTCCTGCAATTTTACCTGCATTTTTAGTTGCTTGTCTTTGAGCATCATTGAAGTATGCTGGAACAGTAATTACGGCTTTAGTTACAGGTTCACCAAGATAGTTTTCAGCATCTTTTTTTAGTTTCATTAAGATTTTAGCACTAATTTCTTCAGGTGTATATTTTTTACCTTCTGCTTCAACCTTTTCACCAGTACCCATTAATCTTTTAATAGATCTTATAGTATCAGGATTAACTACCATTTGTCTTTTAGCAGCTCCACCTACTATAATATCTCCATTTTTAAATGATACTACTGAAGGAGTAGTTCTCTCTCCTTCTGGATTAGCTATTACTTTAGCTTCTCCACCTTCAAATACGGCAACACATGAATTTGTTGTACCTAAATCAATACCTATTGTTTTACTCATAATTTATCTCTCCTTTTCTTATTTATTTACCTTAACCAT
>OIYS01000242.1_pt1 | contig 40471 bp, 39 predicted proteins | sample 1588271 | NCBI WGS metagenome assembly OIYS01 (sample SAMN03283286) | human gut metagenome | biome: human-associated habitat; material: feces | host: Homo sapiens | place: Peru | collected 2012
ATTGTTACTCCTACTAGTATTAACATTACTATTATTGTTATTATTAATGCTATTAGGGTTATACCCTTTTGTTTGTATTTGTTCTTAGATGTGTTTTGTGTTTCTTTTCTTGTGTTTTTCATTTTTTCCTCCTTTTCTTTTGTTTTTTCCTTAACAAATCATTTTACCTATAAATACCTTATAGCATTGTTTTTTTTATTTGTCAATATGCATTTTTATATGTTTAAGATACGTTTTGTTTATATGTTTAAGATACGTTTTGTGCTTTTTACATTTTTTATTTCACTCATATTGTAGCATCTTACTAAAGTTTCAAATAAGCATAAATACTTTATTTTTGTCAATAGTTTTTAGCATTTTCTTTAATTTTTCACCTGTTTTTCATTCAATTCAAACGCGTCCCTACTTCATTTTTTCTTTCATTTTAGACAACACATTTAGTGCATCTATTGGAGTTAGTTCGTTTAAATTTACTTTATCTAATTCGTGTGCTATTTCTGCTAATTTGTAATTATAAAAGTCTAATTGTCCTGAAATTACTTTTTTGTTTTCTTTTTCCACATTCTTGTTTCCTAAAGCACTTTTTCTTTCAAGAGATTTTAATATTTCATTTGATCTTTTTACAACAACTTGAGGTACACCCGCAAGTTTTGCTACGTGTATTCCATAGCTTTCGTCTGTTCCTCCTGGTACAATTTTTCGTAAGAATACTATATCTTCTCCTTTTTCTTTTACTGCTATAGAATAATTCTTAACCCCTTCTATTTTGCTTTCTAGCTGAGTAAGTTCGTGGTAGTGTGTTGCGAATAATGTTTTAGCTCCACATTTCTCTTTGTCTGCAACGTGTTCTACAACTGCCCACGCAATTGACAATCCATCATATGTAGAAGTTCCTCTTCCTATTTCGTCTAATATTATTAAACTATTGGCTGTAGCTTCTCTTAATATAGTTGCAACCTCCATCATTTCTACCATAAAAGTACTTTGCCCCATACTTAAATCGTCAGAAGCGCCAACTCTTGTAAATATTTTGTCTACTACTCCCACTCTTGCTGAAGCTGCAGGTACGAAACTTCCAATTTGAGCCATTAGTGTAATTAATGCAACTTGCCTCATATATGTAGATTTACCTGCCATATTAGGTCCTGTAATTATAGCTAACCTATTTTGTTCTTTATCTAAATATGTGTCGTTATCTACAAAACTTCCCCAGTCTATCATTTTTTCTATTACTGGGTGTCTTCCGCCTTTTATGTCTAATACTCCGCTGTTGTCTACTTCTGGCTTTACATAGTTCATATCTTCTGCAACTGTTGCAAATGATAATAATGTATCTAATGTTGCAATAACACTAGCAGTTTTTTGCAATCTTTCTATATTTTTAGCTAGGTGTTGTCTTATTTCTACAAATAGGTTATATTCTAGTGTTACAATTTTATCTTCTGAACCTAAAATTTTGCTTTCTAATTCTGTTAGTTCCTCTGTTATATATCTTTCAGCATTTGTTAAAGTTTGTTTTCTAATAAATCTTTCTGGAACTAAATTCAAGTTAGATTTTGTTACTTCAAAGAAATAGCCAAATACTTTATTGAAGCCAACTTTTAAATTTTTTATTCCTGTTTTTTCTTTCTCTTGTGCTTCTAATTCTATAAGCCAGTTTTTTCCTTCTATTGTAGCTTTTTTTAATTCATCTACTTCTTCATTATATCCTTTTTTTATTATTCCACCTTCTGTAACTGCAATTGGTGGTTCTTCTACTATCGCCTTTTCTATTAATTCAAATAAATCACTGCAAGTATCTAAATTATTATACAATTTTTGTAACATATTAGATTTCGTATCTTCTATTAATTTTTTTATGCTAGGTATTTGCCCTAAAGAATTTTTTAGTGAATTTAAATCTCTTGCGTTGCAGTTTCCATACGAAATTTTTCCTACTAACCTTTCTATGTCATATACATATTTTAAGCTATTACCAATTTCACCTTTTAAAATTGTATTATCTTTTAATTCTTCTACTGCATCTAATCTTTCATTTATTTGTTTTACATCTACTAAAGGTTCATTTATCCATCTTCTTAAAAGCCTTCCACCCATTGAAGTAAGAGTTTTATCTAATACCCAAAGTAAAGTTCCTTTTTTAGATTTGTCGTGCATTCTTTCTGTAAGTTCTAAGTTTCTTCTTGCCGATATATCTAAAGACATATATTTTTTAGTGCTATATATATTAATTGAATTTATATGTTCTAATTTAACTTTTTGTGTTTGATTTAAGTAATCTAAAAGTGCATTTACACTAGCTACTTCTAGCAAATAATTGTCTAAATTTTCTAGTTTTTTTCCATCTTCATAAAATGTATAGTTTTGCAATAAATTATCTGTTTCTTCCTTAAATGTTTCTTCTGGTAAATTATCTATATATGCTCCAAATCTTTTTCTTATTTGAGCTATTTCTTCTGTAGATTCAAATAGCATTTTATTTACTATAATTTCTGCTGGATTAAATTTTGAAAGTTCATCAATTAAAGTTGCAAAATTGTTGTCTTCAGCAATTTTACTAGCATAAAAATCTCCTGTTGTAACATCGCAAACTGCTATTCCAAAGTGGATTCCTTTTTTCATAATAGCCATTATGTAGTTATTTTTCTTTTCATCTAGCATATGTGTTTGAGTTATTGTTCCTGGTGTTACTACTCTTATAACATCTCTTTTTACTATTCCTTTGGCTTGTTTTGGATCTTCTAGCTGTTCACATATTGCTACTTTATATCCTTTTTCTATTAATTTTGATATATAGCTTTCTGCAGCGTGAAATGGTATTCCTGCCATTGGAGCCCTTTCAGCTTGTCCACAGTCTTTACCTGTTAAAGTTATTTCTAACTCTCTTGCTGCTATTTTTGCATCTTCAAAAAACATTTCATAAAAGTCGCCTAATCTATAAAACAATATACAATCACTGTATTTTTCTTTTGTTTCCAAATAGTGTTGCATCATTGGAGAAAACTCTGCCATACTTATGTTTTACCTCCCTCTAATATATCTCGCCTTTTAAATACCATTTGTGTTCTGATATTATTTTTAAATCTATTACTTGCCCTATTAACTCTTCTGTTCCTTCGAAAACTACTACTTTGTTGCTATTTGTTCTTCCTGTAAGCATTTTATCGTTTGTTTTACTTTTTCCTTCTACTAATACTTTTTGTATTGTTCCAATATATTTTTTGTTATTTTCTTCTACTTGTGTTTCAAAAAGTTCTTTTAGTCTATCAAACCTTTTATGCTTTATTTCTTCTGGTATTTGATTTTCCATTTTGTCTGCTAAAGTTCCTACTCTTCTTGAATAAATAAACATAAATATTTGCTCAAAATTTACTTTTCTTACAACATCTAAAGTTTCTTCGAAATCCTCTTCAGTTTCTTCTGGAAAGCCAACTATAATATCTGTTGAAAATAGTACATCTGGTATTTTGTTTTTTATTTTTTCTATTAATTCTAAATAGCTTTCCTTTGTATATTTTCTATTCATTTTCTTTAAAACTTGTGTACTTCCAGATTGAAGAGGTATATGTATTAATTTTGATATTTTTTTACTTTTAGCAATAACTTCTATAACATCATCTGTAAAATCTTTTGGATGTGGAGATATAAATTTTATAATATCAATTCCATCTACTTTTTCCACATCTTCTAAAAGTTTTGCAAATCCATAATTTTCTTTTCCTTTATATGAATTTACATTTTGCCCTAAAAGTGTTATTTCTTTATATCCCTCTTTTGCCAATTCTTCTACTTCTTTTAAAATATCCTCTGGTTTTCTGCTTCTTTCTCTTCCTCTAACATAAGGAACTATACAATATGAGCAAAAATTATTGCAACCATACATTATAGTTACAGAAGCTCTTTTTCCATCATTTCTTTTTATTGGAAGGCCTTCATAAACTTCACCATCAATATCTTCAATGTCTTTTATTTTCTTTCTTTCTAATAGCACTTTATATAAATCTTCTGGGAATTTATGAAGTGTATGTGTTCCAAATATAATATCTACATAAGGGTAGCTTTGTTTTAATTTTTCTTGTATATGTTTTTCTTGCATCATACAGCCACAAATTGCTATTATAGAACCATTTTTTTCTCTTAATTTTTTTAGTTCTCCAAGTTTTCCAAATAGCTTTTCTTCAGCATTTTCTCTAACACAGCAAGTATTTATAATATATAAATTTGCCTTATTTAGGTCATCTGTAGGTTTATAACCCATTTTAGTTGCCATACCGCTAATCTTTTCAGAATCGTTCTCATTTAACTGGCAACCCATTGTTAAAATATTATAATATAGCTCTTTTCCTTCATTTAATTTTTCTACTTTTTCTATATATTTTAGTTGTTCTTTTATAATATCTTCGTTCACCTTTATTCCTCCAAACTATGCTATATTGTAATATAATTTTACAAATTTTTCAATATGTAATTTGTACTTTACATATATTCTTATTTTTGATAAACCAGATAGGCTCAGAACTCCATTCCACTATTTCAAATTTTAATTTTTATAGTAAATGCATATTTGAACTTTTGCTTCATAGACTATATTTTAAGGAGGTTGTACTTATGTCTAATTTTAAAACATATGCTAAGGCTATTCTTATTCCAGTTGTTGTGGGAGGAATTGTTGGGCTTATTATTTCTGGTTCTATTGATTATAATTCGCTAAAGCAACCACCACTTTCTCCTCCTAGTATTCTTTTCCCTATTGTATGGTCTATTTTGTATATTTTAATGGGAATTTCTTATGGAATTTTAGATAGCAATTTACTTGTTGATTCTGGTATTAATTCCATTTATTATTTACAATTATTTGTAAATGCTTTATGGTCTATATTCTTCTTTGTTTTTAAATGGAGATTTTTCTCATTTTTGTGGATTTTACTTTTATTAGCTCTAGTTGTTATTATGATTGTTAGGTTTTATCGTAAAAATAAAGCCAGTGGTTTACTTCAAATTCCATATTTGCTTTGGATTTTATTTGCCACTTATCTAAATTTAGGTGTATATTTGTTAAATAAATAGCAAGAATTGAATGCTATGTATTGCATTCCATATAATATTTTTCAGGAATTTTAAAAAAAGCGGGCGATTAAAATCGCCCCTACATCTTTTTATTATATATTTTTTCCGTGCATATCATTCCATATAATATTTTTCAGAAATTTTTAAAAAAACGGGCGATTAAAATCGCCCCTACATCTTTTTAATATGTACTTCATATATTTTTTATTCATATCAAATTATTTTAATTTTCTATTTCACTGCTCAGTTTTCCAATTGCCTTTTTTTCTATTCTAGATACATAACTACGCGATATTCCCAAGGTTTGTGCTACTTCGTTTTGTGTTTGTGGTTTTTTGCCTCCGCAGTCCAAATCGCAGTTCTATTATTAATCTCTCCCTTTCTTTTAATACCTTTTTCATTTTGTTACACAAGTCTTTTATTCTTAATTTTAAATCTATTTCATCTTCTATATTCATTTCGTCATTTTCAATTATGTCTATTAAACTTATTTCGTTATCGTCTTTGTCTTTTCCTATTGGTTCATTTAAGTATACTTCTGCTCCGTAATTTTTTTGTACTTCTTAGGTACATTAACACCTCATTTTCTATGCATCTTGCAACATATGTAGCAAGTCTTACACCTTTTTCTGAGTTAAAACTATTTATTCCTTTTATTAATCCTATTGTTCCAATAGAAATTAAATCATCTTGGTCTAAATTGGGTATATTATATTTTTTACAAACATGTGCTACTAGTCTTAAGTTTTTTTCTATTAATATATTTCTTGCCTCTTCATCTCCTTTGGCTAACCTGTCTAAATATATTTTTTCTTCTTCTGCTGTTAGTGGTTCTGGAAACAAGTTATTATTAGAAATATATCCCACCATAAAAAAAGTTGTCTTTAAAAATGTTAAAAGACCCGTAAAAAAAAGTAGCAAATAAAATGCACCCCCATTTTTCTATAACAAATTATATGTTCTAGAAAAATAAAAGTGCATGACCTTTTTAAATTTTATCTTTAATAAAATCTTCTGCATATTTAATCATATGTTTAGCAGTCTTTATTTGTTTTTTACAATCAGATTTTGACACTACATAAAAGTCTACATAGTCACTCTTTTCTCTAAAAAATCTTGCCTCGCTAACATTTTTACCTAGTTCTCTTGGAAATATATTTTTACTGATATATTCTTTGTTAAAATATGCTATTATTGATGAATGTTTTTTAAAATCTGTTTGTTCTAATGCTAATATTGCTTTTATTGAATGAAATATAGAATAATATGCCCTATTGCTTGCTCCTTTAAATTTATTTATTTCAAATAGAGCTTCTGCCTCTTCTAAATTCTCTTTTGCTTGTTCTAATCTATATTGAGCTAATATTTGTATATCTTTATTATCCATTTAACAAAACTCCCTCTTTTGCAATATTTTTATAAAACTCCATATATTTAATTCTGTTATTATATTTGTCTATGTTTTCTATAATTGGAGATAACAAAATGTCATATTCTAAGTCTAAATCATAACTGTAATCAATTATTTTCTTTTCTAATTTTTTTATTTCTCTATCATTTAAATCAACTAATATTAATATATCTATATCGCTAACTTCTCCATATTGATCTTGATCTCCTCTTGCATACGATCCATATAAGATTACCTTTTTTAAATTTTCTCCTATAATTTCTATTAACCCTTCCACATACTTTTCTAAGATATTTTCTATTCTTTTAGACATTTTGCTCACCTCTCAACTTTCTTATAATATTAATATAGCATATTTTTGTTATTTTTACCACTTTTTTAACTTTTATTTTCTTCTTTTTTTATTCTACTTGCATATGTTATAAAGTCATATCCATATTTTTCTTTTAAACTATCCATTATATTATCTATTTTATCTAATTTTTCTTTGTTTTTGTCTTCAAATAAGGATAGTTGTCTTTGGTTTTTATCTTCTAAGTTGTCTACTCTTATTCCAATTAACCTTATAAATGTTCCTTTTACATACATTTCTTCTAGTAATTCTTTTGCTTTTGAATATATTTGTTTTGTGCTAGCTGTTGCTACATTTAGTTTTCCCTGATGAGAAGCATCTAAAAATTCCTTTGTTCTTATTTGCACATTTACCGTGTTTGCTATTAATCCACTTTTTCTTAGCCTATATGCTACCTTTTCTGTAAGTTCTAATAGTACTTCTTCTAACTTTTCAATGTTGCAAGTATCAATTGGTAATGTAATAGAATGTCCTATTCCTTTTGGTTTTTCATATTTATAATTTACTTCTGAATTATCTATTCCGTTTGCGTACTCCCACATTAGATTTCCGTGTTTCCCAAAGGTTTTTATTAGTTGCAACCTGTCCCTTTTTGCTAAATCTCCTATTGTTTTTATTCCCATTCTATTTAATTTAGGAACTGTTTTTCTTCCTAGCATAAATAAATCTGATACTGGCAAATTCCACATTTTTTCTTGTATTTCGTTTGGATAAAGAGTGTGTATTTTATCTGGTTTTTCAAAATCTGATGCCATTTTTGCAAGCATTTTATTATTAGAAATGCCTATATTTACTGTAAACCCTAATTTTTGTTTTACTTCACTACTTATTTGTTTTGCTTTATTTTCTAGTGTATCCTTCATTAAATACTCTGTCATATCTAAAAAGCATTCATCTATGCTATATCTTTCTATTTTATCTGTATATTGTAATAGTAGTTTATATAATGCGTTAGAACATTTTCTATAAATTTCAAAATTTCCTTGAAACACTTGTATTTGTGGGCATTTTTTCTTAGCTTGGTATATGGGTTCTCCTGTTACTATTCCAAATTCTTTTGCTTTATTACTTTTTGCAAGAACAATTCCCTTTCTTGCTGCTTCATCTCCACCTATAATTGCAGGAATAGTTCTTATGTCTAAACTTTCGCCATTTTTTAGTTTATACACTGCAAGCCAGCTCAAAAATGCATTATTTACATCTATATGTAAAATTTGCCTTTGCATAAAAAATCACCCACAAACATTATAGAACTTTTGTTTGTGAGTGTCAATATTATTTTTACATTATATAGAGTAATATGGCAAGGAATTGTAACAAACTTCCTGCAAAAATAAATAAGTGAAATATAGAATGGAAGTATTTTTTCTTTTTTCCTAAACCATAAAATATAGTTCCTATTGTATATGCAATTCCTCCTGCTACTAAAAGAATTATTCCGGTTTGTGATATTGTTTTTAATAATATATCAAACCTTACAACAATGCACCAGCCCATAAGCAAATAGCTTATCATTGAAAATACTTTTGTACTTTTTAAATCTATAGAATTTAATGTTATTCCTAAAGCTGCTGCTCCCCATACTACTCCAAAAATAATCCAACCCCAAGCTGTATTGTAACTTCTTATAGTACACAAAGATACTGGTGTGTAGCTTCCTGCTATTAATAAGAAAATAGAGCAATGGTCTAGCACTTGGAAAACTCTTTTTGAAAATCTCTTAGGGCTTAGTCCGTGATAAATGCTAGATATTGTATATAGCAAAATCATTGTAAAGCCATATATTGCTCCACTTACTACACCATACACATTGTGATGTATTGCTGCCATAATTACACATAAAGTTGTTGCAACTATTCCTAAGGCTCCACCTGCTATGTGTGAAGTCATATTAAATATTTCCTCACCTTTTGTATATGTTGGAAGAATTCTATCTGCTAGTTTTGTTCTTCGCATCTTAATCACCTTTTAATTTTATTTGTTGTCGTTTTTTCGAATTCTTTATCTCTTATTTCTACTTCTGAAATATGTTTATATACTGGTAATTCTTTTGTAACTTTAGCAATATCTCTTTTTAGTGTATCTTCTACATCTGTTATTTCTAATTCTTTTAATTTTTCTTGGTTTAAGTACACTTCTGCACATAAAGAAATTTCTTGACCTATATCATTTTTTATTGCCTTTACTACTGCTTCTGATACATATGGTATTCTAAAAATATAGTTTTCTATTTCTTCTGGGTAAATGTTTTTACCATTATTTAAAACTATAATGTTTTTCTTTCTACCATTTATTATTAATTGTCCTTTTTCATTAAGTCTACCATAATCTTCTGTATTAAACCATCCATCTTTTAATACCCTTGCTGTTCTTTCTGGATCTTTATAATATCCCTTCATAACAATGTCGCCTTTTACGCAAATTTCTCCATCTCCGTCTGGTGTAACATTTTCGAATTTTATATCGCAACAAGGTAATACAACTCCAACTGTTGAACAGTCGTTAAAATCATCCATATTTGCACTTACAAGTGGTGAACATTCTGTTATTCCATATCCATTAATTAAATTTATTCCTATGCTATCGAAGAATTTACCTAATTCTGGTCTTATTGGTGCTCCACCAACAACAATTTTTCTTAAATTTCCACCAAAAGCTGTATGGATAGATTTAAAGAATACTTTTCTCTTATCTATTCCTATTTTTCTTAAAGCATTACTTACTTTAATTAAAATTTTTAAGCCTACTTCTTTTCCTTCTTTTTTAGCATTATTCCAAATACTTTTATAAAATACTTCTGCAAATGCTGGAACTAAGTATATATAGTCTGGTTTAAATGTTTGTAAATTTTTTAGTACATTTTTCAAACTATCATTTATACAAATTGTTACGTGTTTATGTAGTCCAACTAATATACCTGCAACAGCTTCATATGTATGATGGTATGGAAGAACTGACAAGCATTTTGTGTAAACTGTAGAAACTTGTAAGCCATAGTAAACACAGCTTACTAAGTTGTGTTCTGTAAGCATAACACCTTTTGGTTCATCTGTAGTTCCTGAAGTATATACTAATAATTTTAATTTATCTGTGTCTGTATGTTCTATTGAAGAATAGCTTGTATTTCCCTTTTCAAACTCTTCTTTTCCTTTTTGTATGAACTTTTTATAAGACAAAATATTTTCTTTATCATCCTCTGCTTCAAATTCAATATAATATTTTATATTAGGAAGAGCTTTGCTAATTTCACTAATATATTTTTCATATTTACTTGCAAAAAATAGAAATTCACTATCGCTACTTCTTAATACATTAATAATTTCTTTTTCTGTTAATTCCTTATCTATTGGAACTAAAACTCCATTAGACTGCAAAACAGTTAGGTAAACAGTAATCCAATTATAGCTATTGTCGCCTATTACTGCTATATGGTTATTTAGCATATCTATTGTAGATAATGCTGTTCCTAAATAGTTAATATCGTTTTGGAATTCTTTGTATGTAACTTTAACAATTTCTTTCTTGTTTTTATACTCGAATGCTATTTTATCTCCATCTTCTTTTACTGCTAAATTAATTAGGTCTTTTATTGTTTCAATTTCTGGTACATCATAATATTTTAATTTTTCATTATATCTTAAATTTTCTTTTCTCATAAATAAAAAAACCTCCCATCATTTGACCCTTATTATATAATAAATATATTATAAAGTCATTAAACCAGATGGTCAGTTTTTTTAATTTAGAACCTTCATTATATATTCTGAATAATTTTTATATAGCTTATCTATATCTGTTTCTCCTTTATCTTTATACATTAAGCAAGAACATATTACACTATATATTCCATATGCAATAATTTCCGAATTTCCTTTTTTTATTTCCTTTTTATTCATCCCATCTTCTACTACTTTTTTAAGTATCTCTATATAATCTTCAATGCACTTTTTACAAGCTTTATTTCTATCTTCAGTTCCCCACATTTGTCCTAAAATAAAGCGTACGAAATTTTCATATTTCATAGTTACTTTTATTTGTATTAATATTATAGATTTTATTTTTTCTATTGAATTATCTTCATTTTTTACTTTAATATCAATACTATTTTTAAGTAACTTCATACCTTCTTCTATTAGGAAATAGAAAATATCTTCCTTCTTTTGAAAATGATAATAAAAAGTTCCTTTAGCAATTCCCACTACAGATGTTATTTCTTCTATACTTGTTGAATCATATCCCTTATTTGCAAAAAGTTCCATAGACTTTTCAAATATTAATCTTTTAGTTTTATGCATATGCTTCTCCCTCTTTATATAAAATTTTCTATTTTGTATAATATCATAAAAGTGGGTAATTATCAATTACCCACCTCTTATTTTTTTATTTGTTTTCAAACAAATCTGAATGACTACCAGTTCTCACTGCTGTCATTATTAATTCTCTTTTATCAATGAAATATATTAACAGCCAATCTGGTTTTATATGGCATTCCCTATATCCGTTTGTAACCTCCAATTAATGAATGGTCAAAATACTTTTCTGGTAGAACTTCTCCTTTTGCTAATGTATTTACTACTTCTTTCAATAATTCAATATTTAATCCTCTTTTTTTCATAAGTTTTAAATCTTTTTTGAATTGATTTGTATATTTTACTATTAGCATACATTTTACTCCTCATTATCTAAATCTTCCCACATCTGTTCTAAATTTGTATAGCCCTTACTCAAATTTTCTCCTTTTTGCACATCTTCAATAGCTTTTATAGTTTCTTTATTCAATTTAGGTTTCTTAATTTCAAAAGGAATACTTTCCGTTAATATAATCTGTTTAAAATATATTGTTATTGCCTCAGCTATATTCATTCCTAATTCATTAAGTGTCTCTTCAACTTCTTTTTTTAACTCTGGTTCAATCCTTACATTTATAGTATCTGTTTTAGGCATTACACTCACCCCCCATTAGTTATAATTATTGTAGCACATTGTATATACATTGTCAAACATATTATATTCTTTTTAGTTGAATTTTATTCAATATTTTTTACAATTATGCGTTTTTCTTTATTTTGTTTTTTAATATCATCTGCCCTATATGAATAAATTCTATACTGGTTCTTACCATCAAATCTAATACTTACTGATTTTGTATAATTAGTAGTTTCAGGATTATACTCCTCAATAACCAAACTTGCCTTTGTAGTTTTCAGAGTTTCAAATGTAGTTATGAAACCAATACCACTTCCGCCACTATCTTTATGAGTAGTTACTTGCTCTTTACCAAGTTTTAGCAAAGTATCTATTTGGAACTCTATACCGGTATCATAAATAGAAAGTTCGTAGCATCCATCAACTAGACCTAAAGTAGTTAAAATACTTTTATAAGAATTATCGCTAGCATTAACTGCAATAATTGCGTCCCTCAAATGGTCACCCAATAAAGTTTCAAACATATCTTTTGGAATAATGTTATCTATTAAGTCATTAATACTCTCATTAATCTTCAAATCGAAATTAATATTACACTTACTAGCCTCATCTTGCATATACTTAAACATATTATCAATACTTGGAACATTAGTAAGAGGCAAAATACACTTAACCACATCACACTCTTTAGCAAAACTATTAGAAAGATTTTCTGTATCTTTTAACATAACTGAAAGCTCATCTGCAAACTCTGTATTTAAATTATGAGAAATAGCACTCTTCATAGCAAGCTCCAAAGAAGATAATCTATGATTATACTTATGGACTGCAGTAGCTAGCTTTAAATTTTCTGCTTTCACTTCTTCAAGGAGCTTCGTTTGCTCATCTATCTCAGCCTTTTGCACACTAATAGTACGATCACGCATATTCTTTTTGTACATTTTTGTAGTCTGATTCTTTAGCCATATTATTATACTAACTGCTGTAAATATGACTCCTGCAACTAAGCAGGAATTCATTTCCCAACTATTGGTTGCATTAGCTATACTATGAATTATTAAAACTATTCCAAAAATTAGTATTGAGGCTGTAATTAATTTTTCAATTTTGTCAGGACTTTTAAAGCAATATATTCCATTCTTGAATCTTTTAATTCTGAAAAATGTTAGTATTAGCAAAATATCTATAATAATTATTACAATTATGCACAAAGAGTTATTATATGAAATATTAAACATATATAATATCATTCCAGCTATTACTGAAGATATTAAATACAACACATAGCTAATTGCAAAAGAAATCATAACAATTATTATAGTTTTTTCTACTTTTTGCTTCATTAGCCAAGATAATGTTATGCTATACGCTAAATATAATATGGGTGAAAAAATAATCGGACTAATATAATAAGATAATATATTATAATTAAATGATAAAATTGAGCACATCAAAATTATAGATATAATTTTATATATACTAATATGCTTGTAATCTATAGATCTTATAAATATATAAAAAATGCTTAAATTAATAAAAAAATTTTTAATTATGTTGTTAAAAATATCTATTTTATTCATATTATCTTCCTCTTCTATATAATTTATATATTTTTACTCATAATTAATTATATTATATATAAAAAGAACAGTCAAATTAAAAATTGATTTGACTGTTCTTTTCTATTTTATGCCCAATATCCGAAAAATTTCATTACCCATTCCCAATATGACATATTGCTCCACCTCCTTCTGTATTTATTCTCACAACTAAAAAATACCATTTTTTGCCCAATTTTTTGGGTAGAACGGAGGTTGTAAATTAATGTCGAATTATGTCGTTTTTTTATTTATAATAATTAGTTGGGGAAAATATTTGGGCGGGTTTAGAACCCGCCCCTACGCTTTTTCTATTGTTTCTTAGAAGTTCGGGCGATTAAAATCGCCCCTACATAAAACAAAAATCCATATGAGTAGTTACGAAAATCAGGTACAAAGAAATTGCAAATAAGCAGAAAATACATTTTTATAAACAATTTAATTCTGCATTTTTTGCATAAAAAAAGGCCCTTACGATACGCATATATCGTAAGAGTCTTTTACAAAATTCTTTTTAAATTATAAAGTTTTTTTAATTTTCTTTGCATAATAGTATATAAACTGTGTTGGGTTTGGAACACCTGTATTATAATCTACTATTGCAGTATAATGTATTTCCAAATCGTCTGGAGATGAAGTTCTCCAAGCATAATTTATAGCAGTTTGCATTACTCTACTAACACTACTAGAAGTTCTCTTATACAAACTTGCCACATAATTAAACACAGTTTCTCCTGCATCATCTTCTTCCGCCTTTATCAAATACATTATTGCATCGTGTAGATACTTTCTTCCTTTTAGATGAGAACTAATTCCTATTAAGTCTAGCTCTGTATCTATTTTATTGGAAATTTTAGCATTTCTATCTGCTGTTGATTCCCCAGGCATTTCTTGCCTCTTTTCAGATGCATTGAATTTATACAAAGTTTTTCTTAGTGAAAGCAACGTAGAAACAATTAACTTTGGAGAATAATCTTGTTGTTTTTTATAAAATACTAAATCTACTCCATCATCGTGAAGTTTGTTATATAAAATAGTAGAAGAAGCATTTGTTGTTACTACTATTATTGGTCTAAAATCATTCATACACTTCTTTGCATTTTCTATAAATTCCAAACCTGAACCTTGTCCTTTGTGTAATTCTATATCTACAATTACAGCCTCTGGAACATATGTCTTAAAAAGTTCTAATCCTTCATCACTAGAGTTAGTAGTTCCTATTAACTTTGTATTTTGAGTTGTTTCTACATAATTTTTAAATCTTTCGCATTCAAATTCATCATCTTCTATTAATAGTATAGACATTGGCTTATCTTCCATAGTTTACCTCACTTTACTATTATAATATAGCACATATTTTTTCATATTTCTACATTTTTTTACATACTTTTAATTCATAGCATTAAATTTTTAATGTATTAAAATGTATTTAAAATTTGTAAGGAGGTTTTAATATGACAAATAAAGAAATTTTAAAAATAGAAATTGGAAAAAGAGTTGAAGAAATAAGAGAAAATACTATGCATATGACTAAATGCCAATTTGCAAAATTAATTGGTATGAAAAACCAATATCTTGGCTATGTTGAAGTTGGAGATAAAGGCTTAACTGTCGAAAAAGCTGTAGAAATTTGTAATAAAGCTGGCGTATCGGCAGATTATTTACTTCGTGGTATTAATAATCCATTAAAATCTCAACTTCAAGAATTATTACAAAAGTATAATGAGGAAGAAATTAATAAATCTTTTGAAATATTAAACGACCTATTGCCATTATTAAAATAAAAATTTTATAGGACATTAAAAAAGCCAGATATTATATATAAAATAAAAAACGAGTTCGACCTACGTTCGCTTCAAGCAACTTAAATGCGAAGCATTTTTGCTGAAGCGGAATACTGGGCATATACTAGTTTTCGTAATACTGTAATTTGAATTTTTCTCGGATTTTCCGCGGTCGGAGAACGGAATTTTTTATTTTATATATAATACCTGGCTTAGGTGTTAATTATATTTTAAAAATTTTTATTTTATTCTTTGCTTTACAACTTCATACATTACAATTCCTGCCGATACAGATGCATTTAATGAAGTTATTTTTCCCTTCATTGGAATTTTTACTAAGAAATCGCAGTTATCTTTCACTAATCTGCTCATTCCAAAGCCTTCGCTTCCTATTACTATTGCAATAGGTCCATCAAACTTTTCATTATAATAATAATTTTTTGCATCCATATCTGTTCCACATATCCAAATATCATTTTCTTTTAAGTATTTAATTGTTTCGTTTAAGTTGTTTACCCTTGCAATGTTCATATGTTCTACTGCTCCTGCAGATACTTTATAAACAGTACTGTTTACCGTTGCAGCTCTTCTTTTAGGAATTATTATTCCATTGATTCCCGCTGTTTCTGCAGTTCTAATAATTGAGCCCAAATTATGAGGATCTTCTATTCCATCTAAAATTAGTATAAAAGGCTTTTCATTTCTTTGTTTTGCCGAACTTAATATGTCTTCCACTTTGCAATAGTCAAAAGGCGGTACTATTGCTATAACTCCTTGATGGTTGTCTGACATAGCCATTTGGTTTAATTTTGCTCTATCTACTTCTACTGTTACAACTCTTCTTTCTTTTGCCATTGATATAATTTTATTAATAGAGCCGTGTTTTTCACCTTTTGCTATAAATATTTTATTTATGTCTTTTCCTGTTTCTAATAGTTCTAGAACCGCATTTCTTCCTTCTATTTGGTCTTGATATGCTTCCTCAAAATTTTTTTCTTTTTTATTCATCTTTTCCTCCAGTTCTTGACTAAATATATAACTATTTAATACAAGATTAAACTAATTTTCTTATTACTCATCATCTAGTTTTAATACACTTAAAAATGCCTCTTGTGGTACTTCCACACTTCCTATTTGTCTCATCTTCTTTTTACCTTTTTTCTGTTTTTCTAACAATTTTTTCTTTCTTGTTACATCTCCACCATAGCATTTTGCAAGTACATCTTTTCTCATTGCAGATATAGTTTCTCTGGCAATTATTTTTCCTCCAACAACTGCTTGAATTGGCACTTCAAATAAATGTCGTGGTATAACCGTTTTTAACTTTTCAGCCATTTTTCTTCCTCTTGCATATGCTGAGTCTTTATGTACAATAAATGACAAAGCATCCACTGGTTCATTATGTATATGTATATCTAATTTAACTAGGTCTGCTCTTCTATATTCGCTAAACTCATAGTCAAACGATGCATAGCCCTTTGTTTTAGATTTTAATGTATCAAAGAAGTCGTATATTATTTCATTTAAAGGAAGTTCATAGTAAAGTATTACTCTTGTTGCATCTATGTATTTCATATCTAAATATATTCCTCTTCTATTTTGGCAAATGTCCATTACATTTCCAACATATTCTTTTGGTAATAATATTTCTGCTTTTACTATTGGCTCTTCTATATATGATATTTCTGTTGTTGGTGGTAAATCCATAGGGTTATATATTTCCAAAACTTCTCCTGATTGCTTATGTACTTTATATATAACTGATGGAGCTGTTGTAATTAGATTTAAGTCGAATTCTCTTTCAAGTCTTTCTTGTACTATTTCTAGATGTAATAAACCTAAAAATCCACATCTAAATCCAAATCCCAATGCTGCAGATGTTTCTGGTTCATATTCCAGTGCTGCATCATTAAGTTTCAATTTTTCTAAGGCATCTTTTAATTTTTCATAATCTCCACCATCTAATGGGTATAGTCCGCAATATACCATTGAATTTGCTTTTTTATATCCTGGTAAAGGTTCTTTTGCTGGGTTTTCTGCTTTTGTTATTGTATCTCCCACGTGAAGATCGCTTACTGTTTTTATACTTGCAGCAATGTAGCCCACTTCTCCTGCTTCTAGTGAGTCGCTTGGTGAATATCTTCCTGGTTCTAAATACCCCAGTTCTGAAATAACAAATTTTTTATTTGTTGCCATAAATAATATTTCATCACCTGTTTTTACGGTTCCTTCTACTACTCTTACATAACTTACTGCACCTTTGTAATTGTCGTAAAAAGAATCGAATATTAAGCATTTTAGTGGCTTATGTTTATCTCCTGTTGGTGCTGGGAAATCTATTACTATTCTTTCTAAAACTTCTTCTATATTAAGTCCAGATTTTGCAGATACACAAGGAGCATCTTCTGCTGGTATTCCTATAATATCCTCAATTTCCTTTTTTACTTCTTCTGGTCTTGCATTTGGCAAATCTACCTTATTAATTACTGGTAGTATTTCCAAATTATTGTCTAATGCTAAATATACGTTTGCAAGTGTTTGTGCTTCAACTCCTTGGCTACTGTCTACGACTAATATTGCTCCTTCACAAGCCGCTAAACTTCTAGACACCTCATAATTAAAATCTACGTGCCCTGGTGTATCTATTAAATTTAGTATATACTCATTTCCGTCTTTTGCTTTGTAATTCATTTTTACTGCCTGTGCTTTAATTGTTATTCCTCTTTCTCTTTCTATATCCATATTGTCTAGCACTTGACTTTCCATTTCTCTTTTACTAAGAAGACCTGTTTCTTCAATTAATCTATCTGCTAGTGTAGATTTTCCGTGGTCTATATGTGCAATTATGCTAAAATTTCTAATGTACTTTTGCTTGTCCAAAATTTTTCCCCCTCTAACGTAACAGCAAATAGTTAATATTGCTATTACGGCATTTCTTTAATTTCTACCGTTGCTCCCCAATATTCTAATTGGTTTTTTATACTTTTTGCCTCTTCTTCCGTAATATTCTCTTTAAGTGTTTGGGGAAGATTATTTAAAACTTCAGATGGTTTTTTATCGCTTCCCTCCATTATTTTTGTAAGATACTGTATAATATGAGGAAATGGCTGGCATTGTTTTAATATTACTTTAAATTTTTTTACATCTTCTTCTTGGTTTATGAATTGATCAAATATGCCCCCTGTTTTTTCAATCGTAACTGTTGCTCCAATATTTTCAAAATCTTTTTTTATCTTTTCTGCCTCTGCTTCTGTAATTCCTTCTTTAATAGTTTGAGGTGGATTATTGCAAATATTTTGTGCATTTTTCAGTCCACATTGCATTATCTTGTTAATAAGTTGTATAGTGGCTGTTTTGTTAGTTCCACTTTTTTGTAACACAACTTTTATATTTTTTTTCGTCGTTTTTTCAATTGAAGAACTTATTCCTTCTTCAACTTTCTCTGTTTGCTCTTTAGTGTTTGAAATTCCTCCTAAAAGTTTTACTCCTAAAGCAACTATAATTATTACTATTAGCACCGCTGCTGTAATTAGCAACGCTTTACTTGCATTTTCCATATATCCTCCTTTATTATATATATTATAAATTAATTTGATTTATTTTTATTTATGTACAATACTTATTATATTGTTCTTTCAAGTGTTTTTTGTTCATAACTTCATCTATGCCTTTTTGTGCAATTTCTTCTTTTATTACTGTTATAAACCTTTCTGTTTTTGGATTAAATAAATTTCTGCTTGTTTCTCTTTCATTCCAATATTCTAAAACATATTCTTTTTTCCAGTTTTTTCCCCTATATGCTTGTCCTGCAGCAATATGGTCGCAAAGCATTTCTACTGCACATTTATATGGAATTATTGGAGTTTCTTTTGCATTCCAGTCATACCAGTATTCAATATGATGTTTATTTTTACTTCTGTGGTGTAACCAAGCTTTAGAATATCCCTGCTCATTTCTTGCAATAGTTATTGGGCTTCTATTACCCTGGTAATATTTTGCGCTTTCTAAAAATTCTGTTAATGAATATTTAGATAAATCATGTACTAGTCCTCTAAATGGTATTCCAGCTTTAATTGCTAGTTTAAAAACATACCATCTATGTTTTGTAATTAATTTAAAATGTAACCAAAATTTATGCATAAATTTATCTCCTACTGTTAATTTTTTATGTATGAATACTAATTTCAAATTATAATTGCAATAGCTATATACAAAATAATTCTAATTAGTGAATTTGTAAGTAAGTAATACAAGGTAAATGGTATTCCTACATTATTTATCTTGTCATATTCCATAAGTAATTTTTCTTGTTCATCTTTTGTGCATAAATTCTTCTTATCCATATACTTTTCTGCTAAGTATCTAGATTTTGTCATTGCATCTATTTCTAAATATGATCGTGTTGCATATTTGATAAAAAATAGTATTAGCAATATACAAATCTGCAACAGTACATTTGTAAAAACATTTGTAATTGTTAGAATTAGAGATATTATAAAATAAACAATTTCTACATTAGAAAATATAAAATTAAACATTAAAAGCGTTTTGTCTTGCACTGAATGTGTGCATTCATGAGCTATTGTTTGAATTCTTCCATAATTATCTTTTAAATCTGCAATAACAATTTTATCTGTAATTGCAATGTAAAGGCTTGTTTTTGTGTCTTTTGCTTGCTCAATTTTTACATCTGTGTTTCCTAGCATTTTAAGCATATCTTTTGCTATATCAATGTTTTCTGGAAATTTATCTGTAATTTTTTGCAATTCTTTATTTTCTTCTAATTTCTTTGCTTTTTTAATATTAATTTTAAAAATAAATTTAAACAAAATAATTGTAAAAAAACAAAGTACTAATATTATTTCTTTCATTTATTCTCCTCATATTAAATATAGTAATCTATTTTATATGTTTTTTATTTAGCCTTATAAAGTCTTATTTTTGCTTCTTAGTTTTTCTTTGCATAATTTTTGTCCCATAGCAATCCAGCAATATAGTAAACCTCGCTTATATAGCCTGTATCATCATAAAGCCAAAAAAATGAAGCTCTCATTGGTTGCATATAATTGTACCTCTTTGACTGAGTAAATTTGTTTTCATATTCTTCATATGAAAGTGTATTCTCTCTGGTTAATTCAGGATCTTCGTCAATATATTTATAATACAAATCTTTACATATTTGTCTTCTGGCATCTGTATCTTCAGGGTTTTTTATTGCATCTAATAAATTACTATTTTTCTTACACCATTCTATCTTTTTTTTATTTACTTCATCTCTAGACAATTCTGGAAATTTGCTTTCAGTAGGGAATCCTTTACTACTTACTAAAGACATATAATCGTTTTCTTTATATTGCCAACCATATAATTTAATTTGATCATTTAGTTTTTTATTTCTTAATTCTATTTTTTCCATAATTTCTTTTGAATTTTTATTAGAATAAAAATTTTCTAAAAAAATGTTAAATTTTTCTTTTGATATTATTATTCCCTTTAAGCCTCCAAGTACTTCAATACTTGATTTGTTAGTTGCATTACTGATTTCCTGCCCCACTCTATTTGAATTTTCCGATGTGTTAGATACATTCTTTATAACTAAAATTCCTATTGCTATTACAACTATTGCAATTAATATTCCTGCAGATATTAATAAAGCTTTTGTAGTATTCTCCATTTTTTTCTCCTCTGTTTAATTATTTGCCTTTTTTGAAACCCAGTCAGAGGCAAATTGCAAATACGCAATGTAATATATTTTATCTATATAGCCATCCTCATCATAAGACCAGTTCCATTTTCCCCAACTTGTTACAGTTTTGTTATTTCTATCTGAAGTATAGTCTTTTTCTATTTTCTGCTTTGTTTCTTCATCTAATGTATCATATGTATCATACTTTGCATACCCGCTCTTTTCAGCATATACTTTTATATAGTACTCTTTATGACTATAAACGGTATTTGTTACTAATTCAAGTTCTCCACGCTTTTTTAATATATTAAATCCTTCATTTATCATATATTGGTGATATTCATCTAAGGTTGCATAATTGCTAGCACTTTTTAATATACTCGTTGGTATATCCTTAAAGTTTCTGGTTCCTGTATACACATATCCTGTAATCTTAATTTGATTTCTTATTTTTGCATTTTGCTTACTAAGAATATTTAGAAATTCCTTAGATGACCTATTTTCTTGCTTAAAATAATCTACAAATTTATTGAACTCTTCCTTTGTAATATAATTTTTTTGTACATCTCTAACAGCTGAATCTGTTGCAGGTGTTAATGAATTTTCTGTTTTATCAATATCTTCTTTTGTATTTTTTACATTTTTAATAATTAACACTCCCGTTGCAATTAGAGCTATTGCAATTAAAACTGATGCAGCTATTAATAAAGCTTTTGTAGTATTCTCCATTTTTTCTCCTTTGTCTTAAAAAACTATAATATATCTTTTACTGATTCACTTATAATTTTGTTTACATCTGCAAGCATTATATTAAATCTTACTTCAATATCAAAAAATTCTTTTATTTTAGGTTCTTTCATTAATATTTCATACATTTCTTGTAATTTTTTTTGTTTTTCTTCGTCTTGTTTTTCTCCTTGAAATGCCATAACTTGAACATCATATCTAATTTTTTCAAACTCTTCTACCTTTTGTTTCATATCTGGATTATTGTTTAAATCTTCTTTAGCTTTTTTATATTCTCCATACTCTTTGCTTTCTCTAATTGCTTTTGCCAAATTGTTTGCTTCGTCATATACATACATATTTTTTCCTCCTATACTTTCACTAAATTTCTTATGCAAATGCTTGGCGCTTTTTGAATTTTAGTAAATTTGTAATTTCTGTTTCCTTTTTTTCTTTTTTTGCTTGTTCTTGTATCATTTGTTCTTTTTGTTTTTCCGCAACTGTTTTGCATATTGCTTTTTCATATGTGAAGTATGTATCTTGTGCAATTTTTGCCCAATTAAACTCATTTTTTACTTTTTGTTTTGCTTTTTTAGTTATTTTATCGCAAAGTTCAGGATTTAGTAATAGTTCTAGTATTGAATCTGCAAGCGAATTTGGATTTCCTGCATAACTTTTCATTCCATCAACGCCATGTTCTACTATTTCGTTTAGTCCTCCCACATCTGATACAACTGTTGGAACTCCTGCAAGCATTGCTTCTAATGCCACTATACCAAATGGTTCGTATGTACTTGGGAACACAGATATATCTGCACATTTATACATTTTTGATACTTGTTTTGAATTCAAATATCCTGTAAAATATACTTTTTCTCCTAATCCCATTGTTTCTACTTGAGCTTTTAGTTCATCTATCATTCCACCTTTTCCCGCAATAACAAGTTTTGCATCGTGGTAGCCTTCTAATATTTTAGGCATTGCAGAAATTAAATGCTGTACACCCTTTTCATATACTAGTCTTCCCATAAATAAAATAATTTTCTCATTGTCCATAGCATATTTTCTTCTAAAATCATAGTCTTTTTCTAACCCACTATATGTAGTTGTATTTATTCCATTTGGTACTACATTTATTTTTTCATATGGAAGTCCAAATAATCTTTGTAAATCGTTTTTCATAAATTTACTATTAACAATTACTTCTGAAGATTCATATGTTAGCATCCATTCTGTATCATTAACATATTTTTGGTTTGCATTATGTATTCCACTATTTCTTCCAGCTTCTGTTGCGTGTATTGTTGAAACTAATGGTATTTCAAATGCTTCTTTTAATGTTTTTGCAGCATATGCCACAAGCCAATCGTGTGCGTGTATTACATCAAATTTGCCTTCTTTGTTCATTATTTCTGTAGCTTTTGAAATAATGTTAAAATTCAATTGCATTGTCCAGTCTATAAAATTGTTCGCATTTATCATATAGTTATCTACTCTATATACATGAACGCCTTTATCGTTCTCATAATATGGAACATTTCCTTCTTTATATGTAATTACTGTAACATCGTGTCCATCTTTTATTAATCTTTTTGATAGGTCATTTACAACCCTTGCAATTCCTCCTACTATTCTAGGTGGGTATTCCCAAGTTAACATTAATATTTTCATTTCTTATTCCCTTCTTTTGTCTATATTTATTCTAGTATATTTTATATAATAATTCACTTTTTATCAATAGTTTTTACTATTTTTTTTGAGGATGATATTAACAAAAATTATTGACATTTTTTTTCTTAAATTATATATTTATTTATATTATATTAGTAAGGAGGAATTTTTTTGAAAAAGAAAATTTTAGTTTATGTTTTTTTATTTTTATTAGTACTTAGCTCATCTGTTTTTGCAACCGATAGCTTAGTTACAACTACATCACTAGAGCCAGAAACTATTAACGAAGATTTGTTTACAGCTGAAGATTCATATGTTCTTGATGGCGAAGTTGATGGTAATGTTTTTAACTATTCAGATACTTTTGAAATGTTAAGCAATTCTAATATTAGCGGAGATTTATTCTTAGCTGCTAAAACCGCAATTTTAAAATCGGATGTATCTTATTCTGATTTGATTTCTAAAGATGGTGATTCTGCAATTGATAAAATTAATTCGTATGCTAATGTAGATGGTAACGCATTTGTTATATGTAGTGAATTTACTTTAGAATCTGGCACTGAAATTAGTGGTGATTTATACGTTGTTGCTCAAAAAGTAAATGTTCAAAAATCTTCTGTTATTAATGGAAATTTATTTATAATCTGTGAAGATTTAACTTTAAATGGTAAGGTTGAAGGTAGTGTTTATGCTACTGTTGATAATTTTAGTATGAATTATTATGGTTCTATTTATAAAGATTTAAATCTTACAGCAAAAAATATCGATTTAAATTCTGTTATTCGCAGAAATGCAAATATTTCTACCGAAAAAATAGTAACAGGCACTGATTTCCTAACATATGGAAATTTCACCTTAACTGCTAATTCTTTTGATTTTTCAGGAGAAATAGATGGAGATGCAAAAATTAATTCTAAGAATTTAAACTTTATAGATGGTGATGATGATACTTCATTTACTTGCTTAATAAAGGGAAATTTAGATTACTCTTCTTCTGAAGAACTAAAATTAACCAATACCGTAGTAGAAGGTACAGTAAATTACTCTAAATATGAAGAAAAAGCCACAAAGAAATCTTCTTTTAAATTTAAGTCTTTTATATTTAGCTTATTAACATTTGTAGCTTACATATTTGTTAGTGCTTGGCTATTTACACTAATAAATAAAAATTACTTATCTAAAAATTACAACATAAAAGTTGGAAAAACTTTTGCAGCTTTTGGAATAGGATTACTTGCTTTTCTTGTAGTAGTTATTTTGAGCATATTGCTATTAGTTATAAACATTGGTTCTACTTTAAGTTTCTTCTTAGTTTTTGCTTATATTTTCTTACTATTTTTAGCAATGCCATTATTTGTTTTAGATATAGCAAATTTACTAAAAGGAAAAATGAATTTATATTTGGGAATTTTAGCAATTGCTTTCATTTTAGCTTTAATTAGTAAAATTCCATTCTTAGGTGGATTTGTAATTTTTGTATTTATGACTATTGGTGCTGGAAGAATTATAATGCATTTATTTTCTAAATAAAAAAATAAAAGGGTAAGTTTAAAACTTGCCCTTTTTGTTATATTTTCAATTTACTTATTGCTTCTTTATAGTCATCTGCTGATATAATTGCACTTCCTGCAACTACTATATCTGCTCCCGCTTCTTTTACTTTATCCACTGTTTCGATGTTTATTCCCCCATCTACCTCTATAAATGTATCTAAATTGTTGTTTTCTATATATTGTTTTAATTTGCTTACTTTTTCTACTGTTTCTGGAATTAACTTTTGTCCTCCCTTCCCTGGCTCTACAGTCATAACTAAGCATAAATACATATAAGGTAAAAATTCATATATTTCTTCTACTTGAGTTTGTGGTTTTATAGATATCCCACATTTTACGCCATTTTCTTGTAAATATTTTATATGTCTTTTTACTTCTTCTTTATTTTCACAAGCCTCTAAGTGAAATGTAATTATTTCTGGCTCAAAAGGTAAATATCTATCTATATTTTCTTTTACATTTTCCACCATTAAATGTATATCTAGTGGTAAATTTGACATTTGCTTTATTTCATTTGTATATGTATACATCTTTTTTTCCGTGTTTTGTTCAACAAATTTTCCATCCATTACATCTATATGGTAATAATCTGTTTTTGCAACTTCCAAATCATAAAAAGTTTTTATTGAATTTTCTTCTTTTACTCCTAATATTGATGTAGATATTTTTGTCATTTCTTTACCTCCAATTAATTATATTCCTTTGGTTTTAGCTCTAAATATATTGGTTCTTCCTCTTTTATTATTGTAGATTTTCCGGTGTCCTGGATACACTATAGTGTCTTCTGGCAAATGCATTAGTTTATTTGTTATTGAGTCCATTATTTGTTCCATACTACTTGTTGGTAAATCTGTTCTTCCCCAAGATCCTCTAAATAATGTATCTCCTGAAAATAGTAGTTTTTCTTCTTCACAATATAAGCATATACTTCCTATTGTGTGTCCTGGTGTATGTATTACTTTAAATTCTAATTTTCCAATATGTAGTATATCTCCATCATCTAACCTTGCATCTTCTTCTATGCTTACTTCTCCTATTCCTATATGTGAACTTAAATTGATTTCTGGTGTTTTTAATCCTTCTTCATCAAATCTATGTATTAAAATTTTCCCACCATATTTTTCCTTTACTTGCTTTACAGCTCCTATATGGTCTCCGTGGCAATGAGTAAGCAAAATATATTTAACTTTTGCTTCTATAACATCTAGCATTTCCTCTATTTTCTCAAATGATCCACCTGGGTCTATTACCATTGTTTCTTTAGTTTCTTCATCTTGAATAATATAACAGTTTATGCCCATCATTCCACCGGCATTTACTTTTATTCTCTTAAGTATCATTTGTTTTCCCTCTTTCGTTTATAGTACTATTGCTTACGATTAACTTCGTACACGCTATCAACTTTTCTAATAGCTTTTAATACCTTATTTAACTGCTCAATATCTTTTACTTCTACAGTAATATCTATAGTTGCAATTCTGTCTTTATCTGTTTTTGTATTAACTGCCATTATATTAATTTTTTGACCTGTAATTTCTTTTACAATATCTCCTAAAAGCCCTGTTCTATCGTTAGATAACACTTCTATATCTACATTATAACTTCCCTGTTTTTCTTCTTTATACCATTCAACATCTATTATTCTTTCTTCTTCTGAAAGTAAATCTTTTACATTTGTACAGTCTTTTCTATGTATTGAAACGCCTCTTCCTTTTGTAATGTAGCCTATAATTTCATCTCCAGGAACAGGGTTACAACATTTAGAAAATTTAACCAAACAGTTGTCAATTCCTTTAACAATTACCCCTGAGTTTGGAACCTTTTTTACTTTAGTCTTAGTTTGTACAAGTTCTTGTATTTTTTCTTCTATTATATCTTCTTCATTTTCTTTTTTGTATTCTTCTAATAATCTTGTTAATATTTTATTTGGAGAAATTGCTCCAAATCCAATACTGGCATACATATCGTCTGTTGTATTATAGTTATATCTTTTTAGCACATTTTGTACCCATTCTTGTTTAAATAGGTCTGTATGTGTCATTCCAATTTTCTTAATTTCTTTTTCTACTATTTCTTTTCCTTTTGCAATATTTTCTTCTCTTTCAGCCTTCTTGAACCATTGTTGTATTTTGTTTTTTGCACTTGTGCTTTTTACAATTTTAATCCAATCTCTACTTGGCCCTTTAGATGTGTCTGATGTTATAATTTCTACAATGTCCCCACTTTTTAGTGGTGTAATTATTGGCATCATCTTACTATTTATCTTGCATCCTACCATTTTATGACCAACTTCAGCGTGAATTGAATATGCAAAATCTATTGGTGTTGCACCTCTTGGTAAAGATTTTATTGCGCCTTTTGGTGTAAATACATATACTTCGTCTTCAAACAACTCTGTTTTTAATGTTTTCAAAAATTCGTCTGGATCTTGCATTTCTTTTTGCCATTCCAAAGATTCTCTAAGCCACGCTAATTTATCATCTGTAACTACTACATTTGATTTTTTGTTTCTATTGTTATTTGCTTCTTTATATGCCCAGTGAGCAGCAATACCGAACTCAGCTACTTGGTGCATATCCCAAGTACGAATTTGAACTTCAAATGGTGTTCCTTTTGGTCCTAATAGTGTTGTATGTATTGATTGGTACATATTTGGTTTTGGTACTGCAATATAATCTTTAAATCTGCCTGGCATAGGAGTATATAGGTCGTGCACTACACCCAAAGCAGCATAACAATCTTTTACTGAATTTACAATTATTCTTAATGCAAATAAGTCATATATTTGGTCTAATGTAATATTATCTCTTTGCATTTTTCTATATATACTATATAAGTGTTTTGCTCTTCCTGTCATTTCTGCTGTTATTTTTGCCTTCTTTAATGCTTGCTTTATTTCCTCCATTATTTTGTCTATGAATTCTAAGCGTTCTTCTCTTTTCTTTTCAATTCCTAAAATTAATTCTTTATATTCTTCTGGTTGTAAGTATTTAAATGCTAAATCTTCTAGCTCCCATTTTAAAGAATAAATACCCAATCTATTAGCAAGTGGTGCATACAGTTCCATTGTTTCTTTTGCATTTGCTATTTGTCTATCTCTTCTTAAATAAGATAATGTTCTCATATTGTGAAGCCTATCTGCAAGTTTTATTAAAATAACTCTTATATCTTTTCCCATTGCTAAAAACATTTTTCTATAGTTTTCAACTTGTTGCTCTTCTATTGTTACATATTTTATTTTTCCAAGCTTTGTAACACCTTCTACCATTTCTGCAATTTCTTCACCAAATTCTCGAACTATGTCTTCTTTAGTTATATCTGTATCTTCAACAACATCGTGTAAAAGTGCTGCGCAAATTGTTGCATCATCCATTTTTAAATTTGCTAGTATGTTTGCAACTTCCAAAGGATGAATTATATATTCTTCACCTGATAGTCTTTTTTGGTCCTTATGGTTACTTCTTGCATAATTATATGCCTTTAGTATAAGGTGTGAATTAGACTTTTTATTATTTAGTTTCATTGTTTTTATAATATTTTGTATTTTTGCATCCTTTGCATCTTTTTGTTCTAGCATATTTACCTCTCCTTTAAATTGCTTTCATTATATCTTTTATATTTATTTGTATTTTTTCCATACCATTGTAATTGTTTTCTTCCAGTGTACCTACTACATCTACCTTGTCGCCAATTAAGAATTCACTTGCAAGATTTCCTAAGTTAAACCCAATAGCATCTATCATGAAATTATCATCCTTCAAAGTAAGTTTTAAATGTTTTCCTTCAGATAATGCTCTTATTGAATTTATTTTTAAGTTCTTATACAAAAACTTTGGTCTTTCATTTTTTTCTCCAAATGGCTCAAGTTTTTTTATTTCTTTTATTGTTTCAAAATTAAAATCTTTTCTAGTTATTTGGCTATCTATTTTTATAATTGGCTGTATTTGTTTTACATTTTTAATTTTTGCAATTTCTTCAAACTTAGATTTAAAATTTTCAAATTCTTCTTTTTTAATTGTTAACCCCACTGCCATAGCGTGTCCACCAAATTTTTCTAGGTGTTTAGATGAATAGTTTAGTGCCTCGTGAAGGTCAAAACCTGGTATACTTCTTCCAGAACCCTTCCCTTCCTCATCTTCAAAATCAATAAGTATAGTAGGCTTGAAAAAACTTTCAGTTATTTTAGAAGCTACTATTCCAATAACACCGTGGTACCAATTATCTCCGCCTAATACAATAGTGCTTTTATTTTCCAAATCTTCATTTTCTAGTTCTTCTAGTGCCTGCCTTAGAATTTCTTTTTCCTTTTCTTGTCTTTCTGCATTGTATTTATTTAAGTTTCTGGTTATATCTTTTGCCTCTACTATATTATCTGTTAAAAATAGCTTTAACGCCTCTTCTTGGTGCCCCATTCTTCCGCACGCATTTATTCTAGGTGCAACTCCAAAAGATATTGTGTTAGAGTCTATTTTACTATATCCTAAAGTATTTATTAGCTCTTTTAGTCCAATGTTTTTAGTCATTTCTACTAGTCTTAAACCTAATTTTGCAATTACTCTGTTTTCGTCTACAAGTGGCACTATGTCCGATATTGTACCAATTGCAACAATATCTAAATATTTTAAATATTCTTTATCTTCTAACCCTAATTCTTTAGAAATCGCCTGTATTAGTTTAAATACTACCCCAACTCCTGCAAGCTCTCTAAATGGGTATTGGTTATCTTTTCTTTTTGCATCTACTACTGCATATGCTTTTGGTATTTTCTCAGCTTGTTCGTGGTGGTCTGTAATTATTGTTTGAATTCCTAGTTTATTACATTCTTCTATCTCATTTATGCTAGAAATTCCACAATCTACTGTAATCATTAATGTATATTTTTCTTCTTTTATTTTTTCTATTGCATTTTGATTTAGTCCATACCCTTCTTCCAATCTATTTGGTATGTAATAGCCTGTTTCTAATCCTCTTTCTTTTAAAAACTTCTTTAAAACAGTTACACTAGTTATTCCATCTACATCATAATCGCCAAAAATTACTACCTTTTCTTTCGTTTCTATTGCTTTTATAATTCTGTCTACCGCTTTTTTCATATCTGGTAATAGTAGTGGATCGTAAAAATCGTTTCTAGTAGGTTCTAAAAAAACTTTTACATTCTCTTCTTTAGTAATTTCTCTATTTACTAATATTCTTGCCAACACTTCACTTATTCCAAATTTAGCTGCAATATCTTGTACTATATCTTCTCTAACTTCATAAAATCCCCATTTTTTATTCATAAATACTCCCAATTTATATTATGTTTTATTGTATATTATTTTTTAAAATTTTAAAAGAGTTTTTTAATATTTTTACTAAATTTCATAAAAAAAAGCACCTAAAAGATGCTTTTATATATAATTTTAAATATTTGTTTCTGTGGCCGTAATATTTATTCTTGAAACGTTTTCATATGTGAAATCTATTTCAAACTTTGCCTTTTCTCCTACATTAAAATATTTTATTTCGTGGTATTTTGTTCCTATTAAGTTATTGTTTTCATCATAAAAATCTGCTCTTATATATATTACATTTATTAGAACTTTTGTATCGTTAGTAGCAGTTCCTATAATTTTTTTATTAGTGCATTGATTTATTTGTATGGCTGGTGAAGTTGTTTGTGCTTGTATTGCTGGTAAATCTGGCTCTACTGTGCATTCTATTGATTTCCCATTGTTTTTGCTGTTTCCAATTCCTAAATATGTTAGCCCAGACACTAGCAAAAATAGTATTATAAAATTAATAAAATATTTCCAAAATTTTTTCATTGTTTTCATATATTAACTCTCCTTAAACATTATGTTAATATTATACTATAATGCTCTTAAAAAGTAAATATCTGTTTTTTTATTTTATTTATTATTCGTCATCATCTTCTTCTTTATAAGTGTAACTTATAGTTGTTTTTCCTTCACTTTTCTTTTCTTCTTTTTCTTCTTCCTTTTTATCTAATTTGTCCGATTTTATAAAGTTATTTGCTTTGTTTAATATATCTGGTATATAATCCACCAATTTATCAATTGTTGAACAATATTCAACTGGCATTAGTTTAATATTTCCGCTATTTATAACTAGAAAAGATACTGGTGTAATGTTAACACCCGCACCGCTTCCCCCTCCAAATGGGTTTTTGTAAGTTATTTCTTCATCTTTGTCTTTTCTATTGTATTCTTCTATTGCCTCTCCTTTAAATTCACTTCCTCCTGCCACAAAACCAAATGATACTTTTGATATTGGTATTATGCTTATATTTTCATTTATAACTATTGGTTCACCTATAATAGTATTTACATCTACCATATCTTGTATATTATTCATAGCTATTTCCATTAGGGATTCTATAGGATGTTCTTTCATTTTCATTCACTCCTTAGTTTTTTATCATCCTTTTAATTATTTCCCTATTTATATAAAAATATACAATTTATGGATTATTTTTAAGCTTTATTTATATCTTTTTGTAAATATCTCTTATGAGCTGTTTTTTCAATTTCAAAGTCGAAACTTTTAAATTCAAATTCATTGTCTTTGCTTAAAATTAAATCTTTGCAAAGTTTTTCTAAAAATTCTGGATTTCTAGCAAGTATTGGTCCTATTAAATATGTTCCATAAAATTTATTTTGCATATAGCCTTCTTCTTTTTCATTTTCTCCGTTTCCAAAGCCTTTTTCTACTGTAAACATTGGGTAATTTGAATGCATAATTTGTCCGTGATTATTTTGGAATCCTAGTATTTCAGAATTTATTCCATTAAATTTAAACATACACTCTGAAACAACTCTATTCTTAGTTCTTTTTGTATAATAATCAAATATTCCTAAAGTTTCTAATTGTTCACTATCATCTTCAATATATTTTCCAAATAGTTCAACAGCATTACCTGTAGCTAGTAAAAATTTATTGTTATCTACTAACTCTTTAATTTCTTCTTTATGTTTTTTTAAACATTCTAATGCGAGTTTTTCATTATTGTCTGTTCCTGTTCCAATATAAATAAAATCTAATTCTTGCAAGTTCCATTCTTCATTGTCTAAACTTATATTTTTTAATTCTACTTCTATATCTTGGCTCTCTAACGCTTCTTTCAGTGCTAAAACATTTCCACTTTCACCATAAAGGTTTAGTAAATCGTAAAATAAATGTCCAATAGTTATTTTCATTTTGTTTCTTCCTCCTTTAAAAAAGTAGTTTTAAAAGGTTCAACATAATCAAAATTTACAATTGCAAAAATATATTTTGAATTATATGTATCCATAAATTCCTTTGCTTCATTTAATGTATCAAATATTTTAATTTTAGTTTTTTCAAATCCTGCTATTTTAATTCTTGTACCAATATCATATGATTGTGGTCCAACACAAATAATTTGCTCTACATCACTGTTTTTTAATATTTCAAAATCTATGTCATAAAGCCAAGACAAATCATCAAAATTATATCTTCTACTAATTTCTTTCCAACCTATTAGCACAGTTTTACTTCCATTAAATCTTTCTGTAAATAATAGTGATTGATTAAATGTTGTGCTATTTTCATTTTTATTGTTTAAAATGTATACTTCAGAATTTTTATATTTATATGAATTATACATTTTACTATTTGGGTGCATTTGACTAATATATTCACAAACCTTTTTAGGTTCTAGTCCTAATAAGCAAGCTGTAGTGTATACTGCCATAGTGTTATATACACAATATAATAAATCATATTGTAATTTTATTTTATATTCATTATCAACTGTCATTTCAAAATTTTCGTAGTCTATATTTGTTATGTGATATTTTGTTTCTGGATGAGTAAAGTCACAATTTGGGCAATTATATTTTCCTAAAGTTTCAAAATGATAATATTCATATTCTAATTTGGTATTACATTTAGGGCAATAAATTAGGTTAAGGTTCTTGAATTTACTATTTTCATAAGAATACTCTGTTTTGTCTAAAGTATAGTATGTTGTTTGATATTCATTGTTTAAGTTAAACTTTAGTAAGTATGGATCATCTCCATTTAATATTAAATGTGTACCTGCTGGCAATGCTTTTTTTATTTCCGCATAAACCAAGTCAAAATCGCCTTGTCTTGGTGGTTGGTCTCTTGTTATGTTAGTTACAATAACATATTGTGGGGTAAGATCTTGGAAAATAAATTTTGCAAATCTTTCATCAACCTCGTATATTATTACATCTCCTTTTACTTTGCCTGTTAAAGTACAGTTTTCTAAAAGCATAGTTGTAATTCCTGCTTTTAAGTTAGCTCCTGAGCTATTATGTACTACTCTATACCCCATCTGTCTATATACATATGCAAGCATAGAAGATGTGCTTCCTTTTCCTGAAGACCCTGTTACTGCAATAATTTTTTTTGGTGTTTTTAGTTTTTTTACTAAGTTTTTGTCTATCTTTAAAGCTATTTTCCCTGGCATAGAGCTTCCTTTGTTTACTATTTTTCCTATAAATATAATAATTTTTGCACATATAATTGCTATAATTTTCATAACATACCTCGCTTTTTTTATATGCGTATATTATACTTTTATTTATTTTAGATTACAAGATGTTTTTTACGATTTTATCGTATTCTTATCCCTTTTAGTAATCTAAAAAAAAAGCGGGCGATTAAAATCGCCCTAACTAGTTATCTTTTTACTAATTATCTTGTAAAATTTTTAATTTCTTCTTGTATTTTATTTATAAATTCTTCAACTGGCATTTGTCCAATATCGCCATCTTTTCTTGAACGCACACCAACTGCATTTGCTTCTACTTCTTTATCTCCAATTATTAACATATATGGAATTTTTTGTAGTTGTGCTTCTCTTATTTTATAGCCTATTTTTTCTTCTCTATCGTCTAACTCTACTCTTAGTCCTTGTTCCTCTAATTTATTTAGTAGTTGTTTTGAATATTCTTTGTGTTTATCTGCTATTGGTAATATTTTTATTTGTACTGGTGCAAGCCATACTGGGAAGGCTCCTGCGAAATGCTCTGTTAATATACCTATAAATCTATCAAATGATCCAAATATTGCTCTGTGAACCATTATAGGTGTTTTTTTGTTTCCTTCTTTATCTATGTAAGATAAGTTGAATCTTTGTGGTAATTGGAAATCTAATTGAATTGTTCCCATTTGCCATTCTCTTCCTAAGCAGTCTTTCATTTTTATGTCTATTTTTGGTCCATAGAAAGCTCCATCTCCTTCATTTATTCTATAGTTTCCTTCTCCGCATATTTCGTCTAAAACATTTTTCAAATCTTTTTCAGCCTTATTCCAAGTTTCTATTTCTCCCATATAGTCGTCTGGTCTTGTAGATAATGTTAGTAAATATTCTAAGCCAAATACAGAATATAAATCTTTTGCAATTTCAATTATATCTTTTATTTCGCTTCCTATTTGTTCTTCTGTAATGTAGTTGTGTGAGTCATCTTGTCTAAACATTCTTACTCTAAATAATCCGTTTAATTGTCCTGATTTTTCGTTTCTGTGTATTACATCTACATCATTAAATCTTAATGGTAAGTCTTTATAACTTCTTAATTTTTGTTGATATATTTTTATTGAGTTTGGGCAGTTCATTGGTTTTAATGCTTGTTCATTTCCATCTGCATCTGTTAGTACAAACATATCATCTTTATAGTGATCCCAATGTCCAGATGTTTTCCAAAGTACACTACTATTTAATTGTGGTCCAGAAAATTCTTGATATCCTCTTTTTTTATGTTCTTTTCTCCAGAATTCTATTAATGTGTTCATTAATGTAAATCCTTTTGGCATCCAATATGCCATACCTGGTGCTGTTTCATCAAAGAAAAATAGTTCTAATTCTTTTCCTAGTTTTCTATGATCTCTTTTTTTAGCTTCTTCAATCATATTTACATATTCATCTAATTGGCTAGCTTTTGGAAAAGATATTCCGTAAATTCTTTGTAGCATTTTATTTTTTTCGTTTCCTCTCCAATACGCACCAGATGATGAAAGTAATTTTATTGCTTTTACTTTTCCTGTACTCATTAAATGTGGTCCTGCACAAAGGTCTGTAAATTCTCCTTGTTTATAGAAAGATATTACTGCATCTTCTGGCAAGTCATTTATTAGTTCTACTTTATATGGTTCTTCTTTTTCTTCCATAAATTTTATTGCTTCTTCTCTTGGAAGCTCAAATCTTTCTAGCGGCAAATCCTCTTTAATTATTTTTTTCATTTCTGTTTCAATTTCTTCTAGCATTTCCGGTGTGAAAGGTTTGTCTGTGTCAAAATCATAATAGAAACCATTATCTATTGATGGTCCTATTGCAAGTTTCATTTCTGGATATAGTCTTTTAATTGCTTGTGACATTATATGTGATGTTGTATGCCAATAAGCTTTTTTTCCATTTAAATCATTTTCAAAAGTTAATATGTTTAGCTTACAGTCTTCATTTATTACTGCTCTTAAATCTTTTATTTCTCCATTTACTTCTCCTACTGTAGCAACTCTTGCAAGTCCTTCACTTATTTTTTTTGCAATTTCTAGTATTGTTAAGCCTTCTTCCACTTCCATTTGTGAATTATCTTTTAGTGTAATTTTTACCATAATATCTCCTCCTACTTTTTTTCTTAAAACAAGCACCCCTAGAGATGCTCTCTCTAGGGGTGCTTAATAAATACACGGTTCCACCCTAAATTTAACTTAATTTAGAAGATTATATCGTATCTTACTCGTCTAACTTTCATTAGAAAACTCCGAGGTAGTTTTTCAGATATGTTTACTAAAATTAGCTTTCAGCCTATGGCTAATTATCTCTTGTAGCAACCTTTACCTTACTTTGTCTCATCATAGTTTTTTTATTTAAAATCTACATATATGTTATACCACATATCAGTATAAAAATCAAGTTTCATTATATAAAATTCTTTATATATTAAAATATTATCCCAATGCCACATCCAAAATCATCATAATTACAAACCCTATTGCAACGCCTATTGTTCCAATATTTGAATGTTCTCCTGCTTGAGATTCTGGTATTAATTCTTCTACCACCACATATATCATTGCTCCTGCTGCAAATGCTAAAAAATATGGAAGTATTGGAAGCATTGCATTTGTAAGTAATATTGTAATAATTGCTCCTATTGGTTCTACAATACCTGAAAGAGTTCCATATAAAAAAGCCTTTGATTTTGACATTCCTTCACTTTTTAATGGCATTGATATAATTGCCCCTTCTGGGAAATTTTGTATTGCAATTCCTATTGCCAATGCCAATGCCCCTGCCATTGTTATACCACCTTGTCCTCTAAGAGCTCCTGCAAATGTAACACCAACTGCCATTCCTTCTGGTATATTATGAAGTGTAACTGCAAATACTATCATTGTTGTTTTCTTTAACTTTGCTTTTATTCCCTCTGGCTTTTCATTGTTTAAGTGTAAATGCGGTATTACGCTATCTAATACAAGTAAAAATATAATTCCTAGCATAAATCCTACTGCAGCTGGAATCCAAACTACTTTACCCTGTTCTTGTTCCATATTTATTGACGGAATAAGTAAAGACCAAATAGATGCTGCAATCATTACTCCAGAAGCAAAGCCTAATAATAATTTTTCTATTTTAGAATTCATTTTATTTCGCATTAGGAATACCATTGCAGAGCCCAGTGTAGTTCCTAAAAATGGTATTGCCAAACCAATTATTAAATTCATATAGAATCCTCTTTTCTTTATTTTTCCTTTATTTTAATAATATAGTATAACTAATTTTTATTGTAAAATAAATCTTCCTAGCCTTCAACTTCCATTTTGAAAGGAATGATATTTAAATAACGAATTCTTTTATATCGCCATTTTTTATACCACGATTTTCAAAATTGTTATCTGCTGGAACGCCTTCCAAAATACAGCTAATTTATAGCTACGCCATTGCATTTATTAAATCTTATTAATCTTATCATATACTTCTTTTATTATATCATATCTTAATTTTATTATCTTTTTATAAAATTGTTTTCTTGTATCAGACATATATTGAATTTCGTCAATAAATCTATTAATTTCATTTATATCTATTTTTTCAAACATTCTACATATTGCTCTATTACATTCTTCATTTTTCATACTTTTTATATAAGTTATATAATTAATTTTTTTACCATTCTCTTTTATACAAGAATAACAATTTATTGTTAAATTTTTCAGTTCAGCTTCATTAAGTTTTTCCATTTCTTTGTCTTCTAGCATTGGATTCAAACATGAACCACAGTCGTATATTGGAGCAAATGTTATTTCCTTAGTTTTATTATTTAATATAAAGCCCCAATTGCCATTATGCCTATCTGTATTTCCAATAATACTATCTATAAGAAACATATCCCAAAATTTTTCTTTTGTATCAACTGTATCTATCATTTTGCTTTCATCTATAACTTCTAGAATATCTTCTAATTCAGTTCCTATCTTCTTATCTGGATTGGTACTTAATGCTAAACTTTCAAATTCATATAAAATATTATTATTGTCAGTAAAATCTTCACAGCCACAAACTATTTTTTCTTTTCCATTATAGAAATATTTTCCTAAAATAGTATTTTGCGTTTTAAATCCAATTAATCTAAATATATTACTGCCAACATATTCTGAAAATGCATTATTTATATATGATATATTTTTATTTTTTTCTCTTATAGGGTCTGGAAATTTTACTAAATATTTTTTATTATCATATACTAGTGTTTTCTTTTTTTCTGAACCTTTATAATTATTTAATTCTTCTACACACTCTGTAAAGTCTATCATTAATCTTCTCCCCTCTTCACTTTAACATCTTGCTCCACATTTTTTATTGATTTGCATTTTTTAATAATCATCATTATTAATAGAATTATTCCATAAATCCCCCAAATACAAGCAACTCCTAGAAAACTATAAATTATAATAACAATACCTAATAAACCCGAACCCATTTCTAAAAGAGCTTCTGTAAGAGCAGTAGCATCACTTCCATCAATATAAATATTTTGTGTAGGTATTCCGCTATCTTTTACTTCATCTTTTATACTCTTTCCAGCTGAAATTCCAAAAATTATAATTATTATTGAAATCAATATTAATATCTTTACTATAATTTTATTCATACAATTTATCTTCCTTTTTTTATATTTTTGCATAGAAACTAGTACATCTACCAGATTTATTTTGGCTAAAATTTATGATTTTTTATGGTTGTTCTGTTTGTGATAAACTCTTTTTATGTTCTTTATCTTCAATACCTTCAGGATTTAAATCGCTATTAGCATTTATTAAGCATTATTAAGATAAAGGTTTCATTGTTGGGAAGAATAATATATCTCTTATTGATGTAGAATCTGTTAAAAGCATTATTAATCTATCTAAGCCTATTCCCATTCCTCCTGTTGGTGGAAGTCCTATTTCTAGTGCAGTTACAAAGTCTTCATCCATTCCTCCAGCTTCTTCATCACCTTTATCTTTTGCTTCTTGTTGTTTTACAAATCTTTCATATTGGTCTAATGGGTCATTTAATTCTGAGTATGCATTTCCATATTCACGGCCGCCAATAAATAATTCAAATCTTTCTACTAATCTTGGATCTGATGGTTTTCTCTTTGTAAGTGGAGATACTTCCACTGGGTAATCTATAATAAATGTTGGTTGTATTAAAGTTTCTTCTACATATTCTTCAAAGAATTCGTTTATTATATGTCCCCTTGTTTGTTTTGTTTCTTCTAGTTCTATTCCTTTTTCTTTAGCTAAAGCTCTTGCTTCTTCGTCTGTTTCTATTTTATTAAAATCTATTCCTGTTACTTCTTTTATAGCATCTATCATAGAAATTCTTTTCCAAGATGGTGTTAAATCTATATCTACACCTTGATATGTTATTTTTGTTGTTCCTAGCACATTTTGAGCTATTGTTGATATTATTTTTTCTGCCATATTCATCATATCATTATAATCTTCATAAGCTGCATAAAATTCTACATTTGTAAATTCTGGATTGTGTTTTATATCCATTCCTTCATTTCTGAAGTTTTTACCAATTTCATATACTTTATCAAATCCGCCAACTATTAATCTTTTTAAATTTAATTCTGGTGCAATTCTTAAATACATATCTAAGTTTAATGTGTTGTGGTGTGTTATAAATGGTCTTGCTGCATCTCCTGTTGCTACTGTTGTAAGCATTGGAGTTTCTACTTCTAGGTAGCCTTCTTCTTCTAATATTCTTCTTAGTTCTTTTATGATCTTACTTCTTTTTATAAAAGTTTCTTTTACTTCTGGGTTTACTATTAAATCTAAATATCTTTGTCTATATCTTAATTCTGTATCTTTTAAACCGTGGAATTTTTCTGGTAATGGTCTTAAAGATTTTGTAAGTAATACCATTTCCTTAGCGTGAACAGATATTTCTCCTGTTTTTGTTTTAAATACAAATCCTGTAACTCCTACAATATCTCCAATATCATATGTTTTAAATAATTTATAGCTTTCTTCTCCTAAATCGTTTAAGCTAACATAGCATTGAATTTTTCCTTGCATATCTTGTATATGGCAAAAAGATGCTTTCCCCATAATTCTTTTAGCAATCATTCTTCCTGCAATTTTTACATCTTCACCTTCTAATTCTTCAAAATTGTTTTTAATATCTTCACTATTATGTGTTTTTTCATATTTAGTTATTTTGAAAGGATCTTTTCCCTGTTTTCGTAATTCCTCCAATTTTTCTTTTCTTATTGCTACTAAATGATTTTCGTCTAGCATTTGTTCGTTATTATTGTTTTGTTCCATTATTTATCATCCTTTCTTTAGGGCTTTGTAAATTTCTTCCCTTTAAAATTATTGGTTTATTATATAACAAATAAGCAAAAAAGTAAACCAATAAATAGATTTTTATGTATAATGTTTTTATATTTCTTCATTTTCTACATTTTTGTAATTTTTTGGTAATTTTGTTTGCCTATTGTAATATTCTTGTCATATTTACATTGTTTTATGTATACATTTGTAACCTTATTGTAATATTTATTCATATGCCTGTGCAAACTGTGGATAACTTTGTGAATAACTAATTTATCAATATTTTTTTATATTACTTATTCACTTTTTGAACCCTTGTTTTGTTTACATATTTTTTTATTATTTTATTATTCCATATTATGTGTACATCATACTTGTTCGGTAGAATTTTAAATTTTAGTTTATTTATTAATGGTTTACAGTTATAAGTACTACTGCTGTAATTATTTCTAGGATTAGAATCATCGGAAAGCCTATGTAAAACCTAGGTTTTTGGGTTTTATGCTTAAAATAATACATTCCGGCAATGCCTCCAATTCCGCCACCTAATACTACTAGCATAATTAGTGTTTTTTCTTGTGTTCTCCACTTGCCTTTTTTAGCTTTGTACTTGTCTATTCCCATACTTGCAAAACTTAGTAGGTTTATTGTTATTAAATATATTATTATATTTTTTATTGTAAATATGTTTTCCATTATTTTCTCCTTTAAATTTTTGTTTTCTTTTTTTAGTATATTATTTGCAATTTATTTTGTCAATTGAATATTTTTTTTAATTTAACAAATATTAATTATATAAATTGTAATTTATCTGAGCATTTATATGCAAATTTGGAATGTAGGGGCGATTTTAATCGCCCGCAAATACAAA
>OIYS01000243.1_pt1 | contig 40413 bp, 41 predicted proteins | sample 1588271 | NCBI WGS metagenome assembly OIYS01 (sample SAMN03283286) | human gut metagenome | biome: human-associated habitat; material: feces | host: Homo sapiens | place: Peru | collected 2012
AGAAGCCCTCTACCACGAAGGGCAGCCGGATAAAGCCGTTGGTCGCGCCCACCATTTTCATAATGGCGATCTCGTCCCGCCGGTCGTACATGGCCAGCTTGACGGTGTTGGAAATGATCAGCAGGCTGACCACCAGCAGAACCGCGATCACGGCCACGGAGACGATATGCAGCACGCTCTGCAGGGTGGTGAAGCCCTGCGCCAGCTCATAGGCCGCGCTGACCTTATCCACACCGGGCAGATTCTTCAGCTGCTCAGCGGTCTGCTCCATCTTGGTATTGTCTTCCAAAGTGACCACGTAGCGGTGGCGCAGATCCTGCGCCTGAACGCCGCTGAAGGCGCTGTCGTTGTCATGGTCGCTGACGAAGTTCTGAAGCGCTTCCTCCCGGGAAACGTATTTCGCGTCAAACACATTGTCCAGAAGGTTGATCTTCGTACCGATGGATCTTGCCTCGGCGTCGGAAAGGTCGCTGTCGATGTACACCATAATTTCGCTGGTCTTATTCAAATCCTGAACCATGATGTCCAGATTGTAAGCCAGCGCGGAGAAGCTGCCCACGATGATCAGACACGCCACCGTGACGCAGATAGCAGCAAAGGACATGAAGCCGTGCTGGAAAATGCTGCGGAAGCCCTCCTTGAGCAGGTACCCGATATTATTGAGCTTCATGTTTGCTTTCCTCCCCGATTCCATCTCTCACCACGACGCCCTCATTGATGGCAATGGTGCGTTTATGGAACAGCTTTGCCAGATTCTGGTCGTGGGTGACCACCAGCATGGTGGTTCCCAGATTGTTGATCTCCTGCAGCAGCGCCATGATTTCAAAGGAGCGCTCCGGGTCCAGATTGCCGGTAGGCTCGTCGGCGATGATGGTGGACGGATTGTTCACCAGCGCGCGGGCAATGGCAAGTCTCTGCTGCTCGCCGCCGGACATCTCATTGGGATGGCGGTTCATCTTGCTTTCCAGACCGACCAGCTCCAGCACGTAGGGAACCCGCTCTTTGATCTCGGATTCCCTCGCGCCCACGACCCGCATGGCAAAGGCCACGTTCTCATAGACCGTCATTTTTTCGATCAGGCGGTAATCCTGAAACACGACGCCGACCGTGCGGCGCAGGTAGGGAACTTCGCGCTTGCGAATTCGTTCCAGAGAATAGCCGTTGACGTGGACGGTGCCGGAGGTGGGCTTCAGCTCGCCGGTGATGAGCTTGATGATGGTGGACTTACCGGAACCGGAAGGACCGATCAGGAAGCAGAACTCGCCGTCCTCGATCTGCATGGTAACGCCGTTGAGGGCCTTGTTACCCTGCGTATAGGATTTTACAACATCAGTAAATTCAATCATATTCGCATCTTTCTCCCGTCATAGGCGGTACCGGAATTGCCGTTAACGCAACCCCATACCGCCCGCAGTGTAACCGAATTGTAACACATCACAAAATCAATGTCAATCATATTCCGAAATAAATAGGCCAAAAGCGCAGATTTAACATATTATCCACAATTATTCCCCCAATTTTTTCAGCTTTCTTTCATATTTCTCTTATATTACGCCCCAAAAACGGAAAACACTTTCCGTAAAAACCGGGTCGGGCATACAGAAGCGGGGCTGCCGACGCAGCCCCGCGGGACATGTTTTTTACCGGGTCTCCCGGGAAGTGAGGTACTTGCGCACCATCAGCGCTACCTTGAAGACAATGGCGTGGTCAAACTGCCGCAGGTCAAGCCCCGTGAGCTTCTTGATCTTTTCCAGACGATAGACCAGCGTATTGCGGTGGACAAAGAGCTTCCGGGAAGTCTCGGAGACGTTCAGGTTGTTCTCAAAGAACTTGTTGATGGTGAACAGGGTCTCCTGATCCAGAGAATCGATGGAATTCTTCTTGAACACTTCACTGAGGAAGATCTCGCACAACGTGGTGGGCAGCTGGTAGATCAGGCGGCCGATGCCCAGATTTTCGTAGTCGATGATGCTCTTTTCGGTGTCGAACACCTTGCCCACGTCAATGGCAGTCTGGGCTTCCTTGTAGGAATCCGCCAGCTCCCGCAGGTGGTCGGACACGGTGCCGATACCGATGACGGTCTTGATCCGCAGCTCGTTTTTCAGGGTGTCCTCCATGGACTTTGCGATCTTCTCCAAGTCCTCAGGGGTCGTCCCGCCGGTGATCTGCTTGATGACCGCCACGTCGCTTTCGTTGATGGACAGGACGAAGTCCTGCATCTTGTCCGGGAACATTCCCGCCAGCACATCCACGGTGGCAACATCGCTGTGACCCACCTGACGGATGAGGAACACCGCCCGGGGCGCGTCGGTGGCAAAGTGCAGCTCCTTGGCGCGGATGTAAATATCACCGGGCAGAATGTTGTCCATGATGATATTTTTCACAAAGGTGCCCCGGTCGTGCTTCTCCTCATAGAAGGTCTTGGCATCGTTCAGGGCGATATAGGCCATCTGGCAGAAGCTGCGGGCAGTCTCGTCGTCGCCGGAGCAGAAAACGGCATATTCCAGCACATTGGAATTGCCCAGAATGGCCTTGAAGCTGCGCTGACCGAAGGTGACGATGCTGTCGGCGGCGCCACTCACCTTCAGCGCGGCGTCCGTCCAGCGCTCACCCAGAATGGACATATCGGTGCAGGAAACCACGCACCCCTCGGTATCGATCACGCCGAAGCTGCGGTCCGTAATATCCCGCAACTGAACAATGACACTCTGAAAAACGCTGTTGGACATATCTACAGTCACTCCTTAGTATCTTGCATAAATGCGCATTTCACAAAAACGCATTATTATTATACACAGCTTTTGCGCACATTGCAAGTGCCTTTTGACATTTTATTGCAAAATCTCTTATGTTTTTTAGGTAATATACCAAGGTTTCCCGGAAGGCGCTTCCCCGAAAGGCTGTATCTTCCATCAAAATGACCGTTCAGGGCTGGGTTTTGCCTTCCAGCAGGGCGATCTCCCCTTCCGTCAGCTCCCGGGTCCGGCCTCTCGGCAGATCGCCCAGCGTCAGCGTTCCCTCCTGTCGGCGCTCCAAATAAGTCACGGTCATGTTCCGGGACGCCATCATCCGCCGCACCTGATGGTACTTCCCTTCCCGGACGGTGATCCGGCTCTCCCCCGGCCCCAGCGGCTCCAGAAGCGCGGGCAGGCATACCGTGCCGTCCCGGAGGGTCAGGCCCGCGGCAAAGGCGGATATGTCGTCGGCATTTGCCTGCCCCTCGTGGCGGGCGTAGTAGACTTTCGCCACTTCCTTCTTTGGGGATATCAGCCGGTGGAGCAGCTCGCCGTCGTTGGTGAACAGCAGCAGCCCCTCGGTGGCCTTGTCCAGACGGCCTACGGGCCTTAAGTCCATGTGCCGCCACGCCTCCGGCAGCAGCTCCATGACGGTCTTCTCCGCCGCGTCCTCCGTGGCCGTGACGTAGCCTGCCGGTTTGTTGAGCATCACCACCATCCGGTGCTTTCCGCCCAAAGGCTGCCCGTCCAGTGTAACGGTGTGGACAGCGGGGTCGATTTTCCGGGAGCCGTCCTTTTCAGGATTTCCGTCCACGGTCACCCGCCCCGCTTTTAAGATATCCTTCACCTGAGAGCGGGTGCCCGCGCCGCTGCCGCACAGGAATTTGTCCAGTCGTTCCATAGCTCCTCCGTTCTGCGTCCCGGTTCCGGCGCATAGGCTGTACCACCGAAATATGAACCGGGAGGGATTTTTTATGATGGTTATGACCGCGAAGGTCAATCTGAAAAAGGTAATGATCGCCCTTGCCGCCGTGGCAGCGCTGATCGTGGCGCTGATTTTGCTGCTGGGCGGGGGCGGGGATTCCGCCGAGACTTCCGCGCCCACGGCTTCCAGCAACGACGGCCGGGTGAAATTTCTGACGGATCTCGGCTGGGACGTCACCACATCCCCCACAGATTCCAGTCAGGTACGCATTCCCGCCGCGTCCAGCGACGTGTTCGAGCGCTACAACGCCCTGCAAAAAAGTCAGGGCTACGACCTGAGCGAATACGCCGGGAAAAAGGTCATGCGCTACGTCTACAAGATCAACAACTACCCCGGCGCTACCGAGCCGGTGTACGCGACGCTGCTGGTCTACAAAAACCAGATCATCGGCGGCGACGTAACGGACACCGCCGCGCAGGGAAAGATCCGGGGCTTCAAGATGCCGGAAGCCACGACTGCTCCCACCGCCCCCAGTCTCCCCACGGAGACCGCCGCCACCGCGCCGGAGACGACCCAGTAAACATGGGGAAGCTGCCGCGTTTTTTATCTATGGTATCACACAATTCCGCTCTTGACAAGCGCCCCGCTCTGTGCTACTGTGTACCCGAACTGAACAGTATCTTCAGGGCGGGGCGAAATTCCCCACCGGCGGTAAAGGAAGCTTTGATTCAAGACTTCCCAAGTCCGCGAGCGCGTCAGCGTTGAATCGGTGAAACTCCGATACCGACAGTACAGTCTGGATGGAAGAAGATACGCAAAGGATATTTGCGTTTTTTTCACGCCCTGGGAATATACCCAGGGCGTACTTTTGTTTTGAGGTGATACCAATGACCGATCTTTGGAAACAAATCTTAGACAATCTGGCATTCGTGGGCGTGATCCTCGCCATCGTGGTGGGGCTTGCCCTGCTGGCCCGGCTGGCGGAGCATTTTCTCCCGGAAAAGCGGAAGGTCAGCCCCGCCCGGCGGGTCAGCATCATCGGCATCAGCGCCGCCATCGCCGCCGTGCTCCATGTACTGGACTTTCCTCTGGTGATTCTCGCGCCGGAATTCTACAAGCTGGACTTTTCCGAGCTGCCCGTGCTGCTGTGCGGATTTTACTTAGGCCCCAGTGCCACCGTGGTCTGCGAAGGCGTGAAAATTCTGCTGAAGCTGCTGCTGAAAGGCACTTCCACCGCCTTTGTGGGTGATCTTGCCAATTTCGTGGTAGGGTGCTCGCTGGTTCTCCCCGCCACTATTTTTTACCACGCCCACAAGAGCAAGCACAGCGCCATCATCGGCCTTGCCATCGGCACGCTGGTCATGACCGTGTTCGGCAGTGCCTTCAACGCTGTCTATCTTCTGCCAAAGTTCGCCCAGCTGTACGGCATTCCCCTGGACACCATCATCGCCATGGGGACAGCCATCCGGGGCGGGGTCAGCAATGTCTCCACCTTCGTGCTGCTGTGCGTCGCGCCCCTGAACCTGCTGAAAGGCGCGGTCGTCTCCGTGCTGACGATGCTGCTGTACAAGCGGGTAGCAAAGCCCCTGTTCGGGCTGCATCAATAAGGGTCAGAACTGCCAGGCGTCCTATTGAAAATCGAGCAATTCCTGTGATATAATGTACGCGGTGGGGAACGAAATTGTCGGCAATATTGTATCAAAGGAGTTCATTATGAGAATTGAATTTGAAAACATCGTCCTTCGGGATATGATCGAGTCCGACATTGAGGACTATGTACGTTGGTTCACCGTGGAGCGTGAATGGAAAAACTGGGATGCTCCCTGGGAAAAAGAGGACACGGATGCGGAAGCTGAGCGGAAACGCTGGACGGAATATTACGAATCCAGGAAAAATCGTCCGGATGATGTCCGTCGTTACAGGCTCGAAATCGAATGGAACGGAAGGCATATCGGCTCGGTAAGCGCCTATCGCATTGACGAAAACTACGAATGGATCAGAAATGCCGAGAATGGGCAGACTGTCCATTTGGCTGTCGGCATTGATATTTACGAACCCAATTTGTGGGGCAACGGAATCGGCACAAACGCTCTGCGTGCCTTTATAAATTACCATTTTAAAAATGGCGAGGACGAGATTTACGCGCAAACCTGGTCAGGCAATGTTCGTATGATTCATTGTCTTGAAAAGCTTGGATTTGTTGAGTGCGATCGTGACTCATGCACAGAAGAGGTTGACGGACAATATTATGATGGACTGACCTTCAGACTGGAGAAAAAATGATACGACCGGTCAAAACCTATGACGAATGCCGGGATTTCGTATCCTGCTTTCAGGGAGACCCCCATTTTTCGGAACCCATGCTGAGCAGCGAAGAACAGCTTCAAAGCAATCTGATCAGACCGATTGGAAATCCCGACCGATACTGCGTCTTTGGCGTCTACCATGAAGAGACGCTGATTGGGCTGTTCGCATTCCTCGTTATCCGGGATGAACAATACGCCGAAATGCTGGCAGGCTTGTCCCATGAGAAAAGCGCCTATCTGGAAGCGCTCCAATATCTGAAGCAGCACTTCCCCGGTTACGGCATCGATTTCGTCTTTAATCCCGGCAACTGCCTGCTTCGGGAACAGCTGAATATGCGAAAAGCCGATTTTGAGCCGGAGCAGCAGAAGATGGTGCAGGAAGCCCCTGCGCCGGATATGGACACCACCGGCATTGTGCCCCTTTCCGGCCAATACGCAGAGCAGTACTGCGCCATCCACAATAAAGATGTGTACTGGACGGGCGAAAAGGTCATGCAGGCACAGGATCGTTTCCACACCTTCCTCGCAATCCGCGACGGCAGGGTCGTCGGTTACATAGACGTAACCTGTACGTCCAAGGAGAACGAACCCTTCGACCTGTTCGTCCCGGAAGAATACCGCCGCATGGGATACGGCAGGAAGCTGCTGGCAAAGGCGCTGGAAGCAAACGCGCCCAACGCCATGTCCGTCCTTGTGGATGCGGACAACGCCCCCGCCATCCGCCTGTATGCGTCCATGGGCTTTGCGAAAAAACAGACTATTCTGACGGCACACTGGACAGTGCCGTCAGCAGAATGATAACCAGGAGGTAATTTTTATGTGTGAACTTCTGAAAACCCGCCGCAGCATCCGCAAGTACCGCCCCGAGCAGGTGCCGGACGCGCTGCTGGACAGCGTGCTGGAGGCGGGGCTTTACGCCCCCTCCGCCATGAACAACCAAAAGCCCGTCATGGTGGCCGTCCGGGACAAAGCTACCCGGGATCAGCTTTCCCGGATGAACGCCGCCGTGATGGGTACCGACCGTGACCCCTTCTACGGCGCGCCCTGCGTCATCGTTGTGCTGGCTGACCCCACCTATCCCACATGGGTGGAAGACGGTACTCTGGTGCTGGGCAATCTGCTCAACGCCGCCCATGCCGAGCATCTGGGCAGCTGCTGGATCAACCGCGCCCGGGAGATGTTCGACACCCAGGAGGGCAAGGCGCTTCTCGATAAGTGGGGCGTTCCGGAACACTACCGGGGCATCGGCTGCTGCATTCTGGGCTACGCCGACGAAACTCCCGCCCCCAAGGAGCGGGCGGCGAACCGCATCCTGAAAATCTGACAAAGGAGAAAAATGATGGACTTTCTGGAAATTGCCCGCGCACGGCAGTCCTGCCGCAGCTATGACACAGAGCGGCCTGTAGAACAGGAAAAGCTGGACGCCGTGCTGGAAGCCGCCCGTTTAGCGCCCTCCGCCTGCAACGCCCAACCCTACCACTTCACCGTCTGCCGGGGGCAGGCCGCCAAGGCCGCGGTCGCCGGTGTGACCGGCATGGGCATGAACAAATTTGCCGCTCAGGCGCCGGTGCTGATCGTGATCTCCGAGCGCCCCTACTCCAAGAGCGCCGCTCTGGGTTCCAAGGTGACGAAGGTGGACTACCGCTCCATCGACATCGGTATTGCCGCCGCCTATCTCACCGCCGAAGCCGTCGCGCAGGGACTTTCCACCTGCATCATCGGCTGGCTGGACGACGCCAAGCTTCGGGCGGCCTGCGGACTTGACCAGCCGGTGCGGCTGGTGATCGCTCTCGGTTACGCAAAAGAGGGCGACCCCCTCCGTGAGAAAAAGCGCCGGGACATGGGAGCGCTGGTGGATTACCGATGAAGCATCCCATTGTGACCACATCCGGCGCTTTTGTCTGCCACTGCGTCCGTCTCCACCGGGGGGACGATCTGCTTCTCTCCATCCGGGAACTCGCTCAGGAAAAGCACATTGCGGCGGGAGTGGTGCTTTCCGCCGTGGGCTGCGTCACGGAAGCGAAGGTGCGGGACGCCAGCGGCGTGAACATCCGGTCCATCGGGGAGCACTGCGAGATCGTCAGTCTGAACGGCACCGTCAGCGAGCAGCGGTGTCATCTGCACATCGCCCTGTCCAGAGAAGACCTTTCCACATTGGGCGGTCATCTCTGCCCCGGCTGTATCGTCAACACCACCTGTGAGCTGGTGATCGCAGAGCTTCCCGGCGTCCGCTTCGGCGTGGAGCAGGACGGGGAAACCGGGTATGACGAGCTGATTTTTGAAGCTATCTGACTACATGGGCGGCCATAATGAGCTGCACCCCGTTATATAAGAAATGGAGCGTATCCGTACCGATACGCTCCATTCACTGTTTTATGGCCACCCATTAAATGACCGTCCCTCTTTTTCCTCTTGACAACGAGCCGTTTCCGTTGTACAATACATTTAACAATTCAGTTAATTGTTAAATGTTCGATCGGAGGTGAATTCCTTGGCGTTGCAGCAAACCCTAAAAGCCCTGTCCGACCCGACCCGGCGGGAAATTCTGAATCTGCTCAAGTCCGGCAGGCTGTCCGCCGGGGAAATTGCCGACCATTTTAGCATCACCCCCGCCGCCGTGTCCCGGCACCTGTCCGTTCTGAAGGATGCCGACCTGATCTGGGACACCCGGGAGGGAAAATTCATCTTTTATGAGCTGAACACCTCGGTCTTAGAGGAAATCATGCTCTGGCTCACGGATTTGAAAGGAGGCGCTGCCCCATGATAAAGCAATACAAAAAAGAACTGATTGTCTCCACGCTGCTTGCCCTTCTCCCCATCGCCGCAGGGCTGCTTCTGTGGAACCGGCTTCCCGGCCAGCTTGCCACCCATTGGGGCATGCACGGCGCGGACAGATGGAGCGGCAAGGCCGCCGCCGTATTTCTCCAGTCCCTTTTGCTGCTGGCCGCTCATTATCTGGTGCTGTTTTTCGTTTTTCGGGACGCTAAAAACCGGAATCAGAGCAAAAAAGTGGTAAGTCTGCTGTTCTGGATAATGCCCGCCACCTCCATCCTCGTCAGCGGCATCACCTACGCGGTGGCGCTGGGCTGGAAATTCCGGCTTGCCGGCCTTCTTTTCGCGGGGCTGGGACTGATGTTCGCCGCCATAGGCAACTATTTCCCCAAATGCCGCCCCAACCGCACCGTGGGCATCCGGATTTCCTGGACGCTGGGCAGCGAGGAAAACTGGAACGCGACCCACCGCTTCGCCGGTAAGGTCTGGGTCATCGGCGGTCTTATAATGGTGCTTGCCGCTCTGCTTCCGGAGGTGCCGGGGATCATCGTCACCATTCTCGCCGCGGCCGCTCTGTCCATCCTTCCCATCGCCTATTCTTACCGCTACCATCGGATCCACGGGACGAAAAGCGAACCCGACCCGCTGTCCAAGAAAATCTCCGTTGGCATGCTGATCTTCACGGCGGTGATTGTGGTGTTCGTCGCGGTCATGCTGTTCACCGGCAATCTCCATTACCGGTTCGACAGCGACAGCTTTACCGTGGAAGCCTCTTATTTCGACGACCTCACCGTAAAATACGATGCCATCGACGGCATCGAATACCGGGAGGGCAACGTGGACGGCACCCGAACCTACGGCGTGGGCAGTTTCCGGCTGCTGATGGGGACGTTTGAAAATGAAGAATTCGGCACCTACACCCGCTACACCTACTACCGCCCGGAAGCCTGCGTCATTCTGTCAGTGAGCGGGAAAACGCTGGTCCTCAGCGGCAGCAGCGCGGAAAGCACGCGAAGTCTCTATGACACTCTAGTCAAAAAAACCGGCCTATAACGGAAAGGAGAAAACGATATGAACACAGTATCTTCCGCAAGCATTACCGGCATGGTCGTCAGTCTGATTCTCTGCGTAGCAGCGCCCGTGGCGCTGTGCATCCTGCTGAAGCGCAAAACCGGTGCAAAGCTTTCCGACATGCTCCTGGGCGCGGTGACCTTCGTCATCTTCGCCATGTTCTTAGAGCAGATGCTCCACCTGGCCATGAGCGCCGTCTTTGGGGAGAAACTGACGGGCAACCTGTGGCTGTCCGCCCTGTACGGCGGCGCGGCGGCTGCGGTTTTTGAGGAATTCGGGCGGCTGATTGCCATGAAATACTTTCTGGGCAGCCAGCTGGAAAAGGAAAACGCCCTGATGTACGGCGTGGGTCACGGCGGCGTTGAAGCGCTGTTCGTCGGCGGATTGACCTGCGTTTCCAACCTCGCCACCGTTTCCATGGTCAACGGCGGCAAGCTGGAAAGCGCCCTCGCCGGGCTGGACGAAGCCGCCCGGGCGGCTTCTCTGGAGACGATCTCCCAGCTGTGGACGCTTCCGGCTTACCTCTTTTACATGGTCGGCGTGGAGCGGCTCATTGCGTTTGCTCTGCAAATCTGCCTGTCGTATCTGGTGTACCGCGCCGTGCGGTATCACCGCCGGGGCTTCTTCCTCGCCGCCATGGGCATCCACTTCGCCGTGGACGCCCTGGCCATGCTGCTCAAGGACGCCGTCCCCATCCCAGCTCTGGAAGCCATTCTGGCGGCCATCGTCATCGTGACCGCGGTCTTCACCGTCCGGCTGTACCGTGGCGAAACCGAAAAAGCCACGAGTGACTGACTCCGCGCCATATTACCGTCCGCCCGTGGCTCCCCACGGGCGGACATTCTTTCCCCGAAAACCGCAAATAAAACTTGACTATGGGGCATAATTCTTCTATAATGTTTGGAGCTATGGATATTTTTATCTGAGAAAGGATTTTGAATATGGCAAAAGAATTTAAGATCACCAGTCTGCGTCTTGCCGACCTGGAAAAGGAACTGAATTACCTGAAAACCACCCGCGAGCGCGAAGTCGCCGCCATGATCGCCGAAGCCCGCTCCTACGGCGACTTGTCCGAAAACTCCGAGTACGACGCCGCCAAGAACGAGCAGGCCAAGCTCTATGGTCGTATCGCCGAGATCGAGGACGTCCTGTCCCACGCCGTCATCATCGAGGACGAAAACGAGGCCAGCGGCCGGGTGGGTCTTGGCTGCACCGTGGTAGTCGAGGACGAGAACGGCAAGCAGACCGAGTACCGCATCACCGGTTCTCAGGAAGCCAACCCCATGGAGTTCAAGCTCTCCGACGACTCCCCCTTCGGCCGCGCCGTCGTCGGCAAAGCCGCGGGCGAGACCTTCACCGTCAACGCCCCTGCCGGCTCCTTCACCATGAAGGTGGTCAGCGTTTCCCGCGAGGGCTGAGCCATGGCAAAGTTTGTACCGCAGCCGGAGCTGTCTCTGAATGACCAGATGCAGATCCGGCGGGAAAAGCTGGCGGCGCTTCAGGCCGAGGGGCGCGACCCCTTCATCCAGACGAAATTCGATTTCAATGCCGATTCCACTGCCATCAAGGCCGACTACGAAGCCTTCGAGGGCAAGACCGTCAAGGTCGCGGGACGTCTGATGAGCAAGCGCGGTCAGGGCAAGGTCATGTTCTGCGATCTGCAGGACCGCGCCGGCCGCATCCAGATCTTCGTGAAGATCGACGAGCTGGGCGAGGAAGAATACAACCGGTTCAAGAAGTACGACATCGGCGATATCGTCGGCGTGGAGGGCGAGGTCTTCAAGACGAAGACCGAGGAAATTTCCATCCGCGCCAAGGTCGTCACCCTGCTGAGCAAGTCGCTGCTGCCCCTGCCCAACAAGTTCCACGGCCTGACCGACAAGGAAGCCCGTTTCCGTCAGCGCTATGTTGACCTGATGGTGAACCCCGAGGTCAAGCGGAATTTTGTCATCCGCTCCAAGTTCATCAAGCACCTGCGCAACTATCTGGACAGCATGGGCTACATTGAAGTGGAGACCCCCGTGCTGAACACCATCGCCGGCGGTGCTGCCGCCCGTCCCTTCGTCACTCACCACAACACGCTGGATATCGATATGTACATGCGCATCGCCACGGAGCTGCCCCTGAAGCGGCTGATCGTCGGCGGCATGGATCGGGTGTACGAGGTCGGCCGCATTTTCCGCAACGAAGGCATGGACCCCAAGCACAACCCGGAGTTCACCACCGTGGAGCTGTATCAGGCTTACGCCGATTTCCACGACATGATGGACATTGCCGAGGGCGTCTACACCACCTTCGCCAAGGAGGTTATGGGCAGCTACGAGCTGGAATGGATGGGCGAGAAGATCGACCTGACCCCCGGCTGGCCCCGGCTGACCATGGTGGATGCCGTCAAGAAGTACGTAGGCGTTGACTTTGGCGTCATCACCGACGACGCGGAGGCCGTAGCCGCTGCCAAGGCCGTTGGCGTTGAGCTGGCCGACGCCGCCGAGAAGACATGGGGCAATGCTCTGTACGCCTGCTTCGACCAGAAGGTCGAGGAGCATCTGGTGCAGCCCACCTTCATCACCATGTACCCGGTGGAGGTCTCCCCTCTGACCAAGAAGTCCCCGGAAGATCCCCGTCTGACGGAGCGTTTCGAGTTCTTCATCAACCGCAGCGAGATGGGCAACGCCTATTCCGAGCTGAACGACCCCATTGACCAGCGGGAGCGCTTCATGAAGCAGGTCGAGCAGCGCGAGCGGGGCGACGATGAGACGGAGATGCTGGATGAGGATTTCCTCACCGCGCTGGAATACGGCATGCCCCCCACAGGCGGCATGGGCATGGGCATCGACCGCGCCGTCATGCTCTTCACCGGTGCCGATACCATTCGGGAGGTTATCCTGTTCCCGACGATGAAGCCCCTCGACTAAAGAAAACACAAGATATGGTGTTGATTTCAGAAATAAATCACTATATGATGTGGCTTTCTGTAGTGTCATCCTCCCTTTGACAGCAATTTGACAGCAAATTCTTGAAGAATAACGCATCAACACGAAGCGTTGTGAATTTCAGGCAATACGGTATCAGGTTTGAACAGACCAAAGAGCACTTCTTAGAGTTACTCTGAGAAGTGCTCTTTTTTCGTTTTGCGGTCAACTTCTGTCCACACCCAAATCATTTTTAGGAGGATACCACAATGAAAGACAACTATGAACCGATCAAAAGTATGAAGGAAATCCCGGTACAATTACGAAAGCTGCGCAGAGAGTACGTCCGCTATCAACAGGCAGAGCTGATTTACAGTCTGTCTCACAAAAAACTGCTGGAGCTTGCCAGCGATGCAGGCGCGATTTACCGCTTTGACAGCACCGTTTTGATCAACAGAGATATTTTTGATGCTTATTTGGAGCGGTTCCATGAGCCTGCTACCAGCAAATACAGAAATGGAGGCGATGAGGAATGAGTGGAAATGTATGGATGTTTTCTGACCAGATTGATGATGAAGATGTGGAGTTTATGACCCGCGACTTTGTAACATACAACATGGCGTGTGATTATTACCGTCTGGGACTCAAGCCTGTCACTCGTATGGCACATGAAGCCGGAGCAGTTTATAAGATTGGCAAAAAGGTACTGATTCGCAGAAGCATTTTTGAGGCATATCTGAGAGAACAGCGTAGTGTGGAAAGGAGCGTGTAGGAATTCTAATTTTAGTCATGCTTGTTCAGCTCGTATTGCTTCTTGCACTTCTCGCTGCAAAACCAGGAATCGTCATCGGTTACAACGTAAGCCCTGTGGCAATACTTGCACAGCCGCAGTGGATTCTTTTCATCGGACAGCATGAAGGAAAGCGTCAGGTGGGCGCATTGCATCAGGGAATGGAAGTTCCACACAAGCGTGGGCTTGTCCTGAAGCATGATGTAATAGGATGGGAACACGCCACCGAATGCACCCATGACCGCAGCTTTGGCTTCTTCCGCAGACAGATCATTCTGGAAGCGCGGGAGCGTGATCCTAACAGGAAAGATGATCCATACTTGGCGGAGCGGCTGTGCGCGGAAAAGGAGAGCATCTTCCTTTGGGCGCTGGCGGGATTGCAGCGGCTGATCCGTAATGGCTTTCAGTTCACCCTCAGTGACCGGGCGAAGGCGAATATGGAGGCGGCAGTGGCAGACGGGAATAACATCGTGGAGTTTATGAAGTCCGAGGGCTACTTCCGATTCAGGGCGGACAGTGAAGTTATCATCCTGGCCGCGCCGGATATATTGGAGTGGCTCTCCAAAGCCATAGCCGTACTTGAATGTGACGATCTCATTTGCGAGGTTGACGCATATTTTGTGGTTTATGCTTTCGCGTACCTCTTTGGTTTTGCCCAAAATAGGCGTCTTTCCCCGGTAGTAATCCCAGAGATACTGTATCTCGTTTTGGTTCTGGCTGTGGAGCAGCTGAGCTTTGCGCAGTACATCTACCACGTTCTCTGCTGTGATATACTTCTCATCGGCGTATATTTTCCGCTTGCCGACATTTGTTGTGTATCCACGATCACCACCACCCTGCGCAAATTACTATTCTTCAATACTAAGTTACGGCATCAGGGCAGGGGAGGGCTATGGGGTGTAACAGTTTTGAGCGTGGTGTAACTGCGTTGATTGTGTCATTTTCATGTTGCTAAATGGCTTGATTCCTACGGCAATTTCTTTTGTTTGCTCGCTCGACTTTTTAGACAAAGTTTTTTGTCTCTTTTTGTATATATTGCATTATGTATCATAAGAAACATAAATTTAATATTTCCCAAACCCCCTGTATTTTCAATGCTTTCAGCGTTTTCTAAGTTATTTTTAATACTAATTTTTAATTGGACGTATTCCTTTAGATTGGGCAGGTGCACCAAAATATCTGATTGACAATTCTGAAAAGTTATGATAAGCTTCAGACAAGAAAACGATTGCGCAATCGTTTCGGCGGCTGAACCGTATAAAAAATACATTAGGAGGAATTTGGTATGAATAATGACATGAAGTCGTTCCTTGGAGCTTTAACTACCGTATCAGATGCCAGATTTGGAAGATCCTCTACTTGGGATCAGAGTGGCAAGAACAAAGACTACTGGCTGATACCTCCCTCTTCGACTGTTGTTCTTACAGAACTGGAAGGCCCCGGATGCATTAACCACATTTGGATGACCTCTTTCTGCAGAAGAATTCTCGGTCCTTCGACCCTTCTCCCCATATATAGCGGAAACAGCGCTCCTGTGGTTGAGATGGAAAATGCCGAGGGTGTTAACTGGGAAATCAATGATCCCGATTATTACCGCAAGCTACTTATCCGCATGAGTTGGGAACACTCCGATAAGCCCAGCGTTCTTGTTCCCTTCGGCGACTTTTTCTGCATTGGTAACGGCATGCCGAAGAGCTTTAACTCCATGCCTTTTAACATCTCCTCCAGACCCATAGAGGAATGTACATACGGCGGAACAGCTTCCATGAACTGCTATTTCCCCATGCCTTTCAATGAGCACGCAAAAATAGAGATTATAAATGAGAATGACCGCCCTGTTGGTTTGTATTTCCATATAGATTACGAACTTTTCCGCGAAAAAACTGAAAACATAGCATATTTCCACGCACTCTGGAAAAGAGTAAACTGCTGCAACGGTTGGGGATCTGACATCTGCGTCAATACTCCCGAGATAAACAGTGCTGCAAACCTTGATGGCAAAGACAATTATGTCTTTCTTGATGTCGCCGGATCCGGTCACTATGTAGGATGCAACCTTTCCGTTGTACATTTCCAGGGGTCATGGTGGGGAGAAGGCGATGATATGATTTTCATTGACGGCGAAGAGATTCCAAGCATTAACGGCACCGGAAGCGAAGATTACTTTAACCACGCCTGGGGTATGCAGAAAAACCATTCCCTCTTCAATGGCACCATCATACATGAATCTGAGACAAAGGGCTGCCAGGTGTCCTACAGATTCCATATCACTGACCCCATTCACTTCAGCAAGCACATAAAGGTAACTATGGAACATGGACACGCCAACCATCTGTCCGATGACTGGGCATCTACGGCATACTGGTATCAGACCATGCCGTTCCCTGATATCAGTATTCAGCCTGTTGAGGAGAGGTTGCCGCTTAAGCTGAGCTATAACATCCCCACACCTACTCGTCCTATGGAAATGACTGCTGATATGGAGCAGATTAAAGAACAGTGGGACAACAGAATAACTGAATATCTGCCCAAGAAGCAGCAGCAGGAAAACCTGAACATGGCACGTACAGCTCCTTCCTCTGCCGAGAATATAGCCGCTGCTAAAAAGCTGCGTCGTGAATTTGATAAAACCTGAGGATACTCCTGCCCGTAAAAGGCAGTCGGTATAAAATAAAAAATGGAGGGAAATAAAATGTCAACAAAGAAAATCTTTAGCAGACTTCTCTGTTTGGTAATTGTTCTCAGTCTTTGCATTCTAGCAACGGCTTGTGCAAATACCGAGAAAGAGGTCGCTCAGACCACCGAAAAGGACGTCATTCAGCTGTGGGACTTCCGTGTTGAGAAAGAAGCAGAAGGCATGCAGGAACTGGTCAAGCGCTACAATGAGCTTCATGACGACGTAGAGATTAAGTACCAGTCCGTAAACCAGAGCGACTACACTACCACTCTTATAACCACCGCGTTTGCAAACGGCGAATGCCCTGACATCATCTGTGTTGAGGCTGCAACTTACAATAAATTTGTTGATGCCGGAATCCTTGCCGATCTCACTCCCTACTACAACGATGAGCTTCTGTCCGATCTTCTTCCTTCCTTTGTCGAGGCAGCTACCGCAGATGACGGTAAAATTTACACCCTCCCCTTCGAGTGTGAGACTGTCGGTCTGTTCTATAACGTAGACGTTCTCGAAGCCGCAGGCATTGCTCCCCCCACCACTTGGGAAGAACTTTATGCAGCCGCAGCTGCCCTTACCACCGAAGACATGTACGGTCTTGTCATGCCTGTTGAAAATACCCCCTACACCCTTTACAACTGGTGGCCTTTCATGTGGATGAATGGTGCTAACATCTATTCTCCAGACGGTGAACTGGTTATCAACTCCGAGGAAATGGCTACTGCTCTTGATTTCTGGGGCAGCTTCTTCCAGAACGGCTATGCTCCCAGCTCTCTGCAGATTGGCCCCTGGAGCATTGACAACATTGCGACCGGTTTTGCGGCAATGCAGCTTGGCGGCACCTATATGATCAATGCTGCAGAAGCTTACGCAGAACAGGGCATCAATATCGGTGCTATTGCTCTGCCCTCTCCCGACGGCAGCACTTACTACACTTGCGCTGGTGGTCAGATGATGGGCGTTTGCAGCCAGAGCGAAAATAAAGATGCAGCTGCAGAGTTCATTTTCTGGGCCTTTGGTGACACCGAGGACATCGACATCGTGACTAACTGGTTGACAAATGTAAAGTTTGCATTCCCCACCCGCAAGTCCGTTGTTGAACAGAATCAGGATGTCTTTGCAAGTGGCCTGAAAGCTAATTTCGCTGCCTTCTATGAGACGGCTATTCCCGAACCCCAGCTTACTCCTGCCGTTACCGATATCGTTGGTGATATGCTCCAGAAAGTTATGTTCGGTGGCTACACCGGAGCGGAGGCCGCTGCTGAAGCTGAAGCTCTGATTAAGGCTCTCGGCTAAGCTTATTTTGCTACTTCTTTCTGCTTCCACGACGATAACGTCGTGGAAGCAGAATCGGATAAAAGCAAATCTGACAGCAAAATTGTGGTTATGGAGGTTGCTGAATGAACAACAAACACCTAAAACGTACTCTTAAAAGAAATGCTGTCGCATATTCCTTTGTGCTGCCGGATTTGATTGGCTTGACAGTATTTATCATTATTCCGATCATATACGCCATATATATAAGTCTTTTCAATTGGAATTTTGCAAATGTGAAGGAATTCATTGGCCTTCAAAATTATATCACCATGTTCAACGATTCCAAGTGGTGGGAATCATTAGGAAAAACTCTTAAACTCACGGCAATGTACGTGCCTTCTCTTTTTATTTTGGCATTGTTTTTTGCTGTATTGATCAGCTACATCGATCACAAAAAATCCGCAAGCATGATAAAGACGTCTTTTCTCATGCCCTATGCCATTACTTCTGTAATTGCCAGCTGCTTGTGGAAGTTTCTTCTGGTGGAGAAGCGTGGATTTGTAAATATGTTTTTGAAGACTTTCGGGCTGCCTGTGCAGAAATTCCTTGGTTCTCCTGGCCAGGCTATGGCATGCATAGTAGTTGTTTTACTGTGGATAAATCTGGGTTACAACATTATACTTTTGCTCTCGGCAATCAAAGATATTCCTAAGGATTACATGGAAGCAGCCAGAATCGATGGGGCAAATAAATTTCAGATATTCTGGAACATAACATTCCCCCTTATAAAGCAAACCAGTATCTTTGTTCTTATTACAACTACCATAGCCTCCTTCCAATGTCTCGATTTTATAATGGTTATGACTGGTGGTGGCCCTGCAGAAACAACTGAGGTTGCCGCGCTATATATATACAATCAATCGTTCAACTTGATGAAAGCCGGCTACGCTTCAGCCTTGTCTGTTGTTTTGTTCTTTGTGCTGGCAGTGTTTGCTGTAATCCAGCTCAAACTTATCAACAGAAAGGATTGATATTAAATGAAAACAGAAAGAAAAAAAGAACATCTTCTTATCTACGCACTGCTTTTTTTCGGAATTTTCATGTTGGTTCCGATTTATATTTTATTTATGGCAAGTCTGAGAAACGAATCCACCATATTCGTCAGTTCCTTTGTTACGGCTAATCCCACTCTCGACAGCCTGAAAACCGCCCTCACACCGCAGTTCATCAGAAGCATTGGTAATTCTTTTCTCGTTGCATCTGTTGTAACCGTGGTTGCCATGATACTTCATGCCATGTGCGGATATGCTCTCGCAAGAATGAATTTCTTTGGAAAAGAAGCTGTTTTCAATATAATCATCAGCACACTGATGATTCCAGTGTCCTCCATCCTGGTCCCTTTATTTATGGTTTCCAAAATTTTGGGTATAACTAACTCCTTTGCTGGATTAATCCTTCCTTCGATATTTAATGCCTACGGCATCTTTCTGTTCAGGCAATACTATCTAAGTTTTCCAAAGGAGCTGGAAGAAGCGGCGGAACTGGAAGGCTGTTCCCCCTACAAGATTTTTTTCACCATCGTTTTTCCTTTGTCCAAACCCATTATCGTTCCCCTGTGCATCGCATTTTTCCTCGGCAACTGGAACAATTATCTGTGGCCTCTCGTTGTAAATAAGAGCGCGGATTTTCAGACGGTTATGGTCTATCTGGCAAATATGGTCGGAGGTTATAACACAAGATGGAACATTGTTATAGCAACGTCTCTCTTGGCTTGTCTGCCTATATTCCTGATATTTGCCTTTTTACAAAAGCAGCTACAGGACAGTATCAAAATATCCGGTATCAAATAAAAGGCTACGAGTATATTTCTGGCGACAGACACTGCATTGACTATAGAATATTTCACAACAATTGGAGTGATACGGTAAGCTATGAAAGCACAATTACATCCTGGAAGGTTGATTCTTTTGCTCCCCCAGGAAAAAAATGTTTCAGAAAGAAAAGTGATTCTTAAGTACGCAGAAAATAATAAGAAAGAAATCACCCTGCCACTGGCCGAAAACAAAATTGATTCATGGCGCTGCCTGAAAATCCCAGAAGAGTTCGCCGGTCAATTTATTACAGTAGAAACCGAGAAATCCAGCTCCATGTTAGAGGCGGCACACCTTGTATCTAGCGAGGAGTTCGCACTGCTTCGCAGAGAGAAGGAAAGCGGTATTCATCGGATTGTTCCTTTCGGCTCAGATATGAGAATCAGAAACATATATCGTGAGGGAAAAACGTGGCAGTTCACTTTTTTTGACGGAAAGGATAGCGACGAAACCGAGGCCGTTATCTCATCAGATAATGGAGTGTTTTTCCATTCGGATATTTCAAGACCAGTATCCGGTGAGGTCTGCATAATCGAGGAAAACTGTAAATATGCTTGCGGCGATGTCTGCCAGAGTTTCCTTGTGCCTCATGCTGACGGTGAAAGCCTTGTGTTCTCACTGTGTAGCAGCGGAGACAAAAATACTGAGCCATATTTTGCTCTCCCCAGCCTTATGCGAGAGGGAAGTATATGCAATCCCCATCCTCAGCTCTGTCAGTTGAGAGTCTGGGAAAGAAAATGGAAAACAGCTGGTGAAAGTGTACGTCTTCCGCTTCGTTTTTCTTTGAAGCCCTCTTTATGGCCTAATATCTCCATAGAGCAGGCGGATAAAACAACGGACGATGTGAGAGCATCCGCTTTTGAAGCAAAAATAATCTGGAAAGGTTCACTTTCTCGCTTGTCTCTGGAACTGCCTTGGTCCTCTGTGAAATTGGATCTGTGTGACTCTGTGCTGAAATGTGATAATCATGTTTTTCCCCTGAAAAATCAGGAAAACGTCAACAGCTTACACCTTATTTTTGATGCTGTCTCAACCGAAGTGTTCTACGCAGGAAAGCAGTATGCTGTCACTGTGCGGAACGGAAGAAAAACAAGCCGATACAGCGTGGATAATGACGTCAGCGGTAATCTTGAAAAATGTGCGCTGGATATCTGCGAGATGCCCGAAATCGAAGTTAAATCCGAGTGTGCTGAAGGCACCAATATAGACATCAATCTGTACGGACTGCACGACAATGAATATAGCATTCAAGCTCTGCAGCTCTTGAAAGACAGCGTGAAGCAGGACAGTCGCCTTATCTACGAATGCAATGAGTTTTCAGTATACAGCGACAGAATCGAGGATAAATACTACGACCTGACTGTGGCACAAGTATTGTCGGAGGATGTTGTCGTGTCTCCAACCAGAGTGATTGAAGAATTCCAATGGAGAGACACCCCCTTTGGAGACATGACTCGCGTAGTTAACAGGAGTGACATAGGTTTTACCTCTCCCGACACATGCCGTTTCCCAAAGCTCCGCACCTCTGTTGCTAGCCTGAACGCTGCTTGGAACATCGCCGTGAGCGTATTTGCTCAGTGCTCACAAGAGCAGTATGCGATGCCTGGGCAGGAGGATATGTGGAGTGCCGGTCTTTTCCAAGGTAAAGGTGAAGGATTCGGTGTGTGGCTACGAGATACCACTCATATCGCGCTGAGAGGTGGTTGCCTAATCGATCCGGAGACTTGCCTCAGAACCATCAAATATGCAGCCAGCCGTGGCTTCGACAACGGCAGTGATGGCCCGGCAATGTGCATTGTTGGTATCTGGGACTACTATCTGGCAACGGGAGACAAGTCAGCTATTTTTTCAATGCTCCCTCAGCTACTCGACAACATCAAGCAGATAGATGAATTGTATGACAGCAAGGCAGAACTTGTGAGAGCTGCACAGTCTACATCCAATGACGCCTTCCCAGAACCAGAAAATGGTGGTTTCGCTCTAGGTTCAGAATGTTATTATATGAAGGCCTACGATAACATGGCTCAGATAGGAGAGCTTGTGGGATATGATAACAATGCGACGGAACAATGGAGACATAAAGGCGAGCTTATCAAAAAACACATTCAAGAGAGATATTGGAATGACGTTTTTGGCTTCTATACCAGCGGACCAATCGGAAGCGAAGCTTATGAAAATGGTGTTTGGGAAAGCTCTGGAGAAGAGGCCGCGATCTGGGATAAATTTGGCATTGCTACTTCCGCACAGAGACGCTCAGTCCTTAACAGCCTGAAAAAAACTGCATTAAGCCCTTATGGCATCACCCTCTTCCCCTGTAGAAAAGAGAGAAACCACTATGTTGGTACAATTTGGGCCGTATGGCAGGCAGGTTTTGCTGCTTCTGCTGCCAAAGAGGGAGACTCTGAGCTTTTGCTGCAAATCATAGCACAACAAATCAGAAATGCGGTTCTTCATAAATCCTTTTATGAAGTGCTTGAATCTGACAGTGGTAAATCATGGCGTTGGCCAGGCCAGCTGTGGCATGCGTCAGGTTTCGTTTCTCTTGTCTTTTATGGCTTGCTGGGAATTTCGTATGATACAAATGGAATGTCATTTTCCCCTTGTATTCCGGAAGCATTTTCCGGATTACGTCTTGAATGTCTCAAATATCGCAATTCTGTGCTTGATATAGTGACAGAGGGTTATGGCACAAAAGCCCAGATTTTCCTTGATGGTTTGGAGTGCGAATCCATCCCCACGGATATTACAGGAAGGCACCGTGTAAAAATAATCACCACCTGATGAAAGCAATAAAACGTTTTCGCATTCTAACAACGCCATTTTACTTTATGTTCTTCCATTTTATATGTGCTTCTGATATAATGCGTGTGATTATAATTTCTACGAGGAGATAGTATGAAACCAAAGATAACAGATGTAGCCCGATTGGCCGGTATTTCTTCATCAACAGTTTCCCACGTAATCAATAAGACTCGCTTTGTATCAGAGAGTACAACTCAAAAGGTGCTTGATGCTATCAATGAGTTGGGGTATACCCCCGACGTCTCAGCTCAGGTCTTCAAGACTGGAAAGAAAATGATGATCGGGTTTCTAGTTCCTGATATTAAAAACCCGTTTTTCTCTTTATTGATTGAATGTGTAGAAAACGTTGCCTCCGAGCAAGGATACAGACTTGTGGTTGCAAATACCAGAGACTCTGTCGAAATGGAAAAAAACGTAATACGCAATCTGGTTTCCGGAGTAGTGGATGGGTTGGTTATTGCAACTTCAGCAACAAGCATCGAGGAAATCGAGGAAGTAATTCCCAAGGATTTTCCTGTGGTCTTTGTTGACAGAATCTTGGAAAACTATGAACAAGACAGCGTTGAACTGGATATTCAGGACGCAACGATCCAGATGATAAGCGACCTTATTGATCAAGGTCACCGTAAAATCGGTTGCATCGTCGGTATGTCACGGATCAGTTCAACAAGGGATAGAGAGAGGGCGTATTGCGAATCCTTCTCAAGAAAAGGGCTCCCCTGTGATAAGTCACTGATACGTTTTCTTGATCGAAGCGCCCCAAATTCATACTCTGAAATAGAAGAGCTGATAAACAAAAACTGCACCGCAATTATTGGCACATACACTAATATCACCCATGAAATTTTGAACTATATTGAGTCATCTGATGCCCTCATAAAGAAAAACATAACAGTTTGCGGTTTCTGCGACTCCTATCTTGCAGAACGCTTTGAAAAAAAGATTCCAGTGGTTAAGGAATCTATGGAGACCATGGGTATAAGAGCCGGAGAGATGATCCTCCGCAAAATCGCCTCCCCTTCCTCAGCTTTCCCCATTGAAAAATTGACCTGTACATATTTGTCAAACCACTGATTCCAAATCCTCACTCAGGCTTAATTAGGAGATAGCAGAATGTATGATGTAATAGCATTAGGCGAATTACTTATTGATTTTACATGGTGTGCAGCGGATTGATGACGTAGGTGGGCAGGCCTTTGTCAAGCAGAAATCCGAGAATGTTGTAGCTGTAGTGTCCGGTAGCCTCAAGCCCTACTTTTATTTTATCTTCTGGACGGGTGCAGCGGCGAATGGTTTGTAGGAGCCTGTCAAAGCCCTCCGCATTGTTTTGGATGGTGAATACATCTGCCAGAGCTTCACCTTCCGAGCTGAGGATGAAGCAGTCGTGCTTGTCCTTGGCAACGTCAATACCCACGCAAATCATGATGAATACCTCCGATATGTTTACTTGATGCTGGGTCCACAGGACACTTTACTCTTGTAACCTTGTTCTACATAAACCGTCTGGCGGTATCTAACTGATTAACAATACTGTAAAGGGCTGTGGTTGGAGCCTTTCCTGAACCGTCTTGCGGTAGGAGGAATTAACCAATCCACAGCATCCCTTACAGTGTAGCACAGCCCTTGGAGAGGGGCTCTAATAACTACTACTCTATAATACAAGGAGGAATTCCTATTTTATTTGGTATCTATTATCCATATTGGGAGAAAGAGTGGGGCGGGGATGCCCTCAAATATATAGAACGAGCCAAGAACCTCGGTTTTGATGTTCTGGAAGTAGCTACCGCGGATTTTTCTGAAAAACCTGATTGGTATTTTACCGAGATGCGCAAAATAGCAGAAGATAACGGAATGATTCTCACTGGCGGTTATGGGCCTGATAAGAAGAATGACATCAGCACCAATAATACTGAATCCTTAGAAAAGGCGCTTGAATTCTATAAGAAGATGTTTGGTCAAATGGAAGCTGCGGGAATCCGTTCACTGGGGGGCGCATTGTATTCATACTGGCCGGTTGAGTTGAATGACAAGATTGACAAAAAAGCTGATTTCGAGCGCAGCGTGGCAGGCATGAAAAGGTTGGCAGACATTGCAGCGGAACACGGTATAGAGCTTAATATGGAAGCTCTTAACCGATTCGAGGGGTACCTCATCAACACTTGCCAGGAATGCGTTGAATACGTGAATGCAGTAGACAAAAGCAACGTACATGTAATGCTTGACACATTCCATATGAACATCGAGGAAGACTCAATAGTAGATGCAATCAAATCAGCGGGAAGCAAGCTCGGCCACTTCCATGTCGGAGAAGCAAATCGAAAACCCCCATGCCCAGGACGCATGAACTGGTCAGATATAGGCGCTACCTTGAATTGCATAGGATATACTGGCTGCGTTATCATGGAACCGTTTGTCGTTCCTGGTGGCAGTGTTGGACGAGATATTCGTATCTGGCGAAACTTATTTGATGATGTGTCTGCGGCTTCTCTTGATAAAATTGCGTCTGATTCAGTAAACTACCTCAAAAATGTATTTGTATAAGTGAAATTTGTAAGTTCAAGCCCTCGGATTTCGCGAGAACCTTTTCATTACTCTCCTAGTATTTTTTCCAAGCACGAATCTCCTGAAGATTTCCCTTTGAGAGGTTTGTGCGTTTTAAGGGACATTCTCTTTTATAGAATTCGGACAAGGAAAGAAACGTAAGCGTCAAACCTCCCCGCGTATAAAAGGCCGCCATCTCAAGGAGAACTGTTGCTCACCGAGATGGCGGTCAATTATTTTTGCAGCACATAGCATTCTTCCGGGGCATTTGGTAAGCGTCAAACCTCCTCGCGTATAAAAGGCCGCCATCTCAAGGAGACTGTTGCTCACCGAGATGGCGGTCTTTTATTTATGAGGCATATAGCATTCTTCCGGGGCATTTGCGGGAAGCAGCTTTTCAGCCCAGGTAATGTCAAGTCAAGAGTTATGCGCAAATTTTGTAAGTCTCTGGTAGGAATCTATTACAGGGGGCGGCTTAACCGCCCCTTGGTTACATCACAGCGGTCAGGGTGCAAAGGGTCAAGGGCGGCGTAGCCGCTCGTCTTGCCCTTGACCATTTGTGACCTGACTGCTACCTATACAGCCAGCGTCTCCTGCTCCATGGCCTCCAGGTGCTTCATGTTCATGTATTTCTTGCTGCCCCATTGCGTCCCGGCCACATACCGAAGTCGGGCACAGACCAGCATCAGTGCAGAGTTTCCGTCAGGAAAAGCACCCACTACCCTCGTCCTGCGCCGGATCTCCCGGTTCATCCGCTCTATTACATTGTTTGTGCGAATCTTGGTCCAATGCTCAGAGGGAAAGTCACAGTAAGTCAGGGTTTCTTCAATACCGGCTTCTACCTTCTTTGCAGCCTCCGGCAGCTTCATGGATCTCAGTTCCGCAGCTACTGCGGCGGCCTTCTCCCGGGATGCCTTCTTGCTCTCCTGAGCGTGGATCGCTTTCAGCATTTTCGCTACATTTTTGACCTTGGATTTGGGCACAACAGAGAACACATTTCGATAGAAATGTACAATACAGCGCTGGTATTTGGCCTCAGGAAATACCTCTCCCACAGCTTCCAGCATACCCAGGCACTTGTCTCCGACGATAAGTTTGACACCCTCAAGACCTCTTCCACGAAGCCACTGGAAGAAGCTGACCCAACTGGCTTTGTCCTCCTTCATGCCCTCGGCTGCACCTAACACCTCACGATAACCGTCCTCATTGACGGCAATCGCTACCAAAACAGCCACGTTTTCGTATTCTCCGCCCCAATTTCGTTTAAGGTAGATGCCATCCACATACACATACGGGTATTTGCCGCCTTGTAAGGGACGGTTGCGCCAGGTCTCAATGTTGACATAGGCTTTCTTGTTCAGCTCACTGATGGTTGAGGCAGATACCTTGCTGCCCCACAGAGCCTCGGTAATGTCCTCCACACGACGCACGGACACGCCTGCCAGGTACATTTCGATGAGGGCTTCTTCCACGCTGCTCTCCCGGCGACGGTAACGCTCGATGATGGCAGTCTCGAAAGAGATACCCTTGAGACGGGGCACATGGAGCGTCACGTCTCCGGAAGTGGTAGCCAGGTTTCGATCATAGTGGCCACTGCGGTAGCCCTGACGGGCCTCGCTGCGCTCGTAGCGGGCCGCCTGCGTCAGCTTCTCAGCCTCCGCTTCCAGAAGCTCATTGAGGGTTTCCTCAACGCTTCCCCGAACTAATTCCTTGATTTGTCCCTTGATAATTTCCTCGTTGAGTTGTACAATGTTGTTGGACATGGTTTGTCGTCTCCTTTCAGAATGTGTGTAGCAACTTCATTCTACCAGAGACCGGCAAGCCGTGTCTACTTTTTTGTGCTATTCAATTTGCGCAGCTTATTGTACCTTATCTCAGCCCATGCTTCATCAGTTTCGCTCAGCTGCGGCGCGTTTTGCAGAACCCACAGCAGATAATGGTACGGATCCAAACTGTTTTCCTTCGCCGTTTCAATCAAGCTGTAGATCACGCTGCTAGCCTGAGCGCCGCCCGGCGTGTTGGCAAACAGCCAGTTCTTCCTGCCCATCACAAATGGTTTCATGCTGCGCTCGGCACGGTTGTTGCTCAGCTCCAGACGGCCATCCTCCAGATACCTTGTCAGATACGGCCACTGCTCCAGCAGGTAGTGGATGGCCTTCCCCAGCGCAGATTTCGGCGCAGTTCTCGCCTGCATCGCATTTGCCCATGACAACAGCGCGTCTAAAACAGGTTTCTCCTGTTCCAGCCGCTTCTCATGCCGCTCCTCCGGCGTCAGCTCTGCCAATGCCTGCTCCAGCTTGAAAAGCTGCGAGCAGTAGCATTCGCCCATGGCCGCGGGAGAATCCTTCCGTTTCTCTTGCGGCAGGGTGCTCAGTGCCTCGTCAAATTTTCGCCGCGCATGTGCCCAGCAGCCCACCACACGGATGTTCCCCGGCAGTCTGTGGTATCCCTGGTATCCGTCCGCGTGCAGCCAGCCCGAGAAGCCTTTCAGGAAAGCCTCTGCATGCTCCGCTTTTCGGGTGGGCTGGTACTCATACAGTACAATGGCCTGTTTTGCACAGCCGCTGGTGCGGTACAACCATATATAGGACTTGCTGGTAGAGGAACGTCCCGGCTCTTTCAGCACCTGCAAGGTCGTCTCATCCGCGTGCAGCACCAGTTCCTTGCAGAGCTGCTTATGCAGCAAATCATAGACCGACTGCAGCCACTTCTCCGAAGCCTTCAGCAGCCAGTTGGCCATCGTCTGCCGGGACGGCCTTAGTCCCTGACGGTTGAATTCCTGTTCCAGCCGGTACAGCGGCGAGTACATGACGAATTTCTGTGCTGCCAGATACGCCACTGCCTCCGCGGAGGCAAAGCTGCCTGGCAGCAGCGCAGGCTCTTTCGCCGCCTTCACAATGTTGGCCTCGCCAGTCTCCTGCTCGCAGTTCTTGCAGGCGTAGGTGTAGTATACGTCCTCGCGGATCCAGAACTCCGCCGGCTTCATCTGCAGCGTCCGACGCACATCCTTGCCGATCTCAACCAACTCGCTGCCGCAGGCAGAGCAGATCCGTTCATTCTCAGGAAGACGGTGCTCCACCACCTCAGTGCGAGTCCCCTCCGGAACGACGTCCAGCACATTGCCGGACTGCCGCTTGCGCTCGTGTGCTTTCACAACGATTTGCTTCTCAGTGGCGGCTTTGGTTCCAGAGGCATAGGCTTCCGCTTCGTTGTAGGTAAAGCTCAGCTGCTCCATGACCATCTGCTCCGCCTGCTCCGAAGAACGGCCGAACAGCTTCTTTTTGGACAGCTTCAGCTGCTCCAGCAGCCACTCATTTTGCAGTGTCAGGCTGGTAATGACCTGCGCCTGCTCCTGTTCGCGGGCAGCAAACTTTGCTTCCAGTCTTGCGTGCTGCTCTTCCAACTTAGCGCTTTTTGCTTCCAGCCGCACTTTTTCCTGCTGGAGCTGCTCATACTCCACACGGGAAATGGTGACCATTTCCGCCGTGTTGCTTGTCTGCATTTCTCTGTTTTCCATGCAAATATTATACCACAAAACGCGGAAAAAAGCCAGTGTTTTCAACGGTTTCCGCCCGTTTTATTTGTTTAGACAGCAGTCAATCCCGTCACTGGGCGGTGGGCCTTCGGCTGCTCGATCTGCAGCCCCTCCATGAGCCAGCGGTACTGCTGCGGCGTTAGCACCTTCACCTCGGATTCCGAGCGCGGCCACTGGTACGCGCCCTGTTCCAGTCGCTTGTACAGCAGGATGAAGCCGTCCTTTTCCCAGTACAAGCCCTTGATACGGTCTCGCCGCCGTCCGCAGAACAGGAACAGGGTATTGGCAAACGGGTCTAACGCAAACTGCTGCTGGACGAGGCGCGCCAGGCCGTCTATGCCTTTACGCAGATCTGTGTAGCCACAGGCAATATAGACTTTATCTGCGCCGGTGAAATCATTCAGCATAGGCGCAGAAGTTCTACCAGCATTTTCAGCTGTTCCGTATCGCACCCGGGATAAATATCCAGACTGGCGTTTCCAATATGCAACGTTGCGGAACGTTCCGCAACGTTGCGTGATACCTGTTTCGGCACCGGTAACTCCGCAAAGGTCACGGCCGTTGATGGCGGTGCTCCTTTTCTCCGCACGCCTGTCAACAGTTCACGTTCCCAACGGTAATAGGTTGCTGCATTGATTTCTTCTTGTCTGCACCACGCCCGCACTGACAGGCCGCTGCTGCGGCAGTCCTGTATTCGTGCCGACCACTCCTGCAGCTTCGCACGGTGTTTCAACTCTGCACTTGTCATCCCCTTACCTCCAATATGACAGTAACGGAACGTTTCGCAACGTCCCGTTACTATTGTCTCATGCCTGTCTATGCGCGGGGTGGTTTGACGCTTACGAACAGAAACAGCATTCCCCCCGATGGAAGTGAGTAACCACTGCCATCGGGGGCGTGTTTTGATTTGTTACACCGAATCCGCCAGCACATTGCTTTTGTAGAAAATGCAAGAAAAATCTCTTTAGCACTCCAGCTTTTCCAAAGTACAGGTCTTGACAATGCTTTTCCGGATTGCGGCACGCAGGGGTAGCACAGCAGAGGGCGTGACAGACAGCTCGTCGATGCCAATGGCAAGGAATGTCTCCAGCAGGCTCAGATCTGCGCCCAGTTCTCCGCAGATGCCGATCCAGATACCGGCATCGTGGGCGGCATCGGCAGCCATATTTAAGGCGCGCAGGACAGCGGGGTGGTGGGGATCGTAGAATTTGCCCAGATCGTTGCACTGGCGGTCGCAGGCCAGGGTATACTGGGTCAGGTCATTGGTGCCGACGGAGAAAAAGTCCACTTCCTTTGCCAGTGCGTCTGCCACAAAAATCGAGGCAGGTGTCTCAAGCATAATGCCGATTTCCGTGTCCTTATTATAGGGAATGCCTTCTTTGTCCAGCTCTGCCATCACCTTCTGGCAGGCCCGCTTGCATTCTTTTACCTCCCAGACGGAGGTGATCATGGGGAACATGATTGCGATTTTGCCAAAGGCGGAGGCACGGTACAGCGCCCGGAGCTGGGGCTTGAAGACCTCCGGGCGATTCAGGCAGATGCGGATGGCACGGACACCAAGGGCCGGATTTTCTTCCTTTTTCATATCGAAATAGTCCACCTGCTTGTCAGCGCCGATATCCAGGGTGCGGATGATAACCCGCTTCCCGTTCATCGCCGCGGCAACGGCCTTATAGGCCTGGAACTGTTCTTCCTCGGTGGGATAGTCCGTAGCTGCCAGATACAGAAATTCACTGCGGAACAGGCCGATTCCCTGACCGTCATTGGCAAGAACCGCCGCCACATCATCCGGAGAACCGATGTTGCAGTAGACATTGATTTCCCTGCCATCCAGGGTGACATTCTCCTGCCCCTTGCGGTATCCTGCATTATGATCGGAATTGTGACCTATATTTCTGTGATCGAGCGAACCAAAGAAATTGGTGTGCTTCGTGCGCTCGGTGCGTCGAAGAAAAACATTTCGCAGGTGTTCAATGCCGAGACCTTTATCATTGGTATTTGCTCCGGCGCCATCGGTGTCGGTGTATCTGCACTGATTACCATTCCGGTTAACGCAATACTTGGTAAAATCCTTGGTGCGGGAAGCGTAAATGTTGCTCTGCCTGTTGAAAGTGCGGTTGTCCTGGTTGTAATCAGTATAATCGTTACCGTAATTGGTGGTCTGTATCCGTCTAAGAAGGCAGCTAAGAAAGATCCTGTGATTGCGCTCAGAACGGAATAAACGCTTAGCCGACAGAAAGATAAACCGCTGTAATTTTTATCCTCACAAGGATGGAAGTTACAGCGGTTTTGTATTTTCTGAGCAATGGTGTCAAACTGCATTTTTACAGTTTGGGTACCAATTTCGAGGAAAATATGCGGGTGTCCAGAGGGATGAAATCCCTTGGCTCTGGGTCATCCAATAGGGGCGAGAAGCATCCCTGTTGGCATAGGGTATCCAAAGGGAAACAGCGTTGCCCTTGGCAGGGGTATCCAAAGGGGACAGCGTCCACCTTGGCACACGATTTTCCGTAGGAAAGTCTAGTGTGTTATACCTTTGGCGATCATGGGTGGCTGAAAGGGGTTGTTCGGGGCAGGAACAAACACTTTCAGTCAGCCACAGAACAGGCGGGTTTTGGCGCGCCATGCGCTGAAAATCAGGATTTGCCCAGAGGCAAAATCCGCCTGTTCGGGTGTAGGTGGTGCGGCGAAATGGAGAGGTGCAGCGAAGCGGAGCCTTGGAATGGAGCGGCATCACCGGGGGAGCCAGAGGTATATCAAACCCGCCGCAGCGACGCTACTCTCTCGCGCTACTCCTCAAATGAAATCACCGTTTCTTGCGGCAGCTTCTCATTCTGACAATTCAAAAGATAGGAAATTGCGTACTTGGCAAACGGCTGAGAAATCATTTTGTCCCAGTCAGCAAGCCTAATGATCTGCGCCGTTTTGTTTTCAAAGTCAACCTGAATCTCACCCCATTCGCCGTCGCTGTCTGCCTGATACAGGTAGGTTGCGGCGGCGATTTTTTCTTTTCGCTTTTTCTGACGCTTGCGTTTCAGCACGATTGTGTGAAAGAGTCCATCCTCTATCAGCAGCTGCGTCAGCTTTTGCACTGCTTTCTTGTAAGCCCGCTCCGCACCGCTGGCTGTGGAGCCTTCAAACATCGCCGCCAGATCCTCCCATGTGGGACGGCAACGCATGGGCAGCACACAGCGGCAGTCCATGCAGGCTGCCATGTGCCTCTCTATCAGAATCTGAGAACGGTAATCCAGTTTGTAATGTGCCCGCCGGACAGCGCCACCACAAGAGCTGTCCCAGAGCATTACACTGTACACGCCACCGGCATCCCGGCTTAAATCCTCACCATCGTCCTCGGTGATATACTCGTCGAAATCCTCACTGAATTCCTTGTCGCGCTCACGGAGAATGGTATCATAGATAGAAACGTTGCCCCGATTTTTGCGGGCTGCGGTGAGATAATCCTCCGCCGTCTTTTTGGTGCAGCCGGTTTTCTCCATGAATGCCGCAATGGTTTTCCTCCGGGAATCCCTCGCCTTGTTATAGAGCCACGCAATGCCCCGGACGGTTTTGTACTCGTCCAGATTTTTGAAGGAGCTAGATTCCTCATAGCGGCGGCAGTTGAGAATGGCGTTGCCGATATCATAGTAGGCGTAGGTCAGAAAGTCTGCACCCTTGTCGGGATCATATCCCGGACAGCAATCCACAATCGCAGATACGCAGTTCAACTTGTACTCCAGTAGACGAACCGGGTCGTAAGCGTACAGCCCCTCCCGGTGGAAGAAGCGGTAAATCCGTCCGTTCAGGATTCTTTCAATGTGGTGGAGATAAAAGCAGACATACAGAAGATTGTGCTCCCGGTTTGCCATGACGATGTATTGATTGATATCCTCCACAACCAGCGGCTCCGGCGATATCTGAAGGGCGTGTTCCGCCTCAAACCGGGTCACGTTCTTTTCCAGACACTGGAAACCATATTTGGTGGTGTACCTTTCCGCTAACTTAGGCATGGGGCACCTCCTTTCTCTGCTTCAAAATTACAAAAGCGCCCTGGCTTCTGCCTCCAATGCGTCCAGCTCCATCTCCTGAATGTATTTCCCATTGGCGTAACGGACACTTTGCTCTGCCTTCTGCATTTTGTCTTTCGACAGCTTCTTCATCAGCTTGGCAAGCTCTGGACCGATACGGTTTCTTTTTATCCGACGATTAATGGAATTCATACGTTTTTTATAAAGCGCGATATGGGGGTGATCCTTAGCACGCTCCCGTTCCTTTCTGCCTTTCAGATTCCCAACCTGTCTGCAACTTCTGTGCTGCTTATCTCCGGGAGCATAACCACCGCAGTATTTTGTTGGTCTGGCATTGATGGTCAGGAACCACCGTCCGCAGGTTCGGCACTTCTTGGGAGCGTGTCCCGCGCACAGTCCTTCATACAGATCAGAGCGGAACATACCTACGAAGGTGATATAAAGCATTCTCTTGACGATGATTGGTGTCATGCAGTCAGGACGCTGGACAGTTGTGTATTGCAGTGTGGCGTTTGTCATTGCCATCCAGCTGTCGCCTTCTGCAAAGTTTTCAATCTCCGGGAAGCACCTGCCGAAAAGGGTCGCAATATTCTCCGGTGTTCGTTTGAACTCCGGGGCGTTGAGCTTTTCTGCAAAAGCAGTCATGGTTCTCTGATATTCTCCCAAGGAGTAATACAGATTTCCCAGCATTGCCAGAATTCGCAGATGCTTCCTGCCTGCTTCGTACTGCGGGTCAGCAAGTGCCGTTGCAGAGCTGATTCCAAATGCAGCGGTATACGCATTGGCATTGGCGAGGGATTCTTCCGAGAACACCCGATCAATCCGTTCTGCGGCATTGGGTAGTTCTACATAGGAGAACGGTTTCACATCTTTCAAAAGCTCCGCCATCTGCTTTACACTCTCCCTAGCCGCGGGGAGCAGAGCCGGGTCGCCACAACCGGCATTGAAGGTTCCCAACAACGCATTCAGAAGCGAGCAATAAACTGCCAGCTTGTCAAGAACTTCTGCCGGTACATTCAGTGCATCACAGCCAATGGTTCCGCAGGGAAAACTCTTGTCCCCATAAATTGTCGTCTTCTGCCAGAAGTCCAGAGATAATACTTCGTGTTTCATAAACGCCTCCATTTTTGTTTTGCTTATTATAGCACATATGTTCTATAATTGGAAGAGGGTTTGTCCGGTTTTTTGAAATAGGCTTGTCCGGTGATTAGCCAGTTTTTTGAAAATTTCCCCATAACCATAGTGAGGAGGTAAGTTGCTCGCCAATCCCGGCGGGTATTTTTCTTCCCAATATTTTTATGGAGGCTTGACAATGAGCGTATTTGAAACCATCAAGGCAGCTGTCACACCGAGGCAAGCTGCCGAACACTATGGACTGCGGGTACTGCCAAACGGCATGACCTGCTGCCCATTCCACCAGGACAGGCACCCAAGCATGAAGCTGAACGAGGATTACTTCTTCTGCTTCGGCTGCGGAGCCAGCGGTGATGTCATCGACTTCACCGCAAGGCTATTCGGCATCAGCCTCAAGGATGCCGCAGAAAAACTTGCCGAGGATTTCGGCATCAATCCCAGACCGCCAGCACAATCGGATATTCCCAACTGCCATGCAGAGCCAACCCGGGACAGGGAGCGGCTCTGCATTTGTGTTCTCCGGGAATATCTCCGGTATCTTCGCATTTGTCAACTGCGGTATCGTCCTGAGGAGCCGGGAGACAAGTTTCATCCCCGCTTTGCCGAGGCGATGAAGGCGCTGCCCACGGTAAACCATCTTCTCGACTGCCTGCTGGGAAATGACCTGCTTCTGGCAGAAAAAACAGCGGAGGTACTCTGCCGAGAGGGGCATATCCGGCAGCTGTCCGAGTATCTCGAGACACTATCTGAGAAAGAGAGGGACTGCGCATGAGTGAAGCACCGGAGTGGCTGGATGACAAGGGGAAGATCATTGAGCACAAATACTGCCGCTGTTTTCTGGAGAAACAGCCCATGCTCAGCAAGGGAGAGGACTTCTTCACCACGGAGGGCATCGTCACCGACAAAGACCGGCTCCTGCGGGACGTGTTCGACGACATCAAAGAGCACCTGACCGGCGGACTGGTTACGAAAGCCAAAAACCTGCTGGAAGCCATTCGCATGGAGTGCTATGACCGGGGAAAACTGGAAAAGTATCAGGATCGCATTTTCCTTGCCAACGGCACCCTGTTTCTGGATGGCAGGTTCGTGGAGGAAAGGGGCTTCTGCCTGAACCGCCTGCCCATCTCCTACAATCCCAACGCACTGCAGCCGGAGGTCTGGCTGCGGTTTTTGTCTGAGCTTCTGGAGCCGGAGGACATTCTGACCTTGCAGGAGTTCATGGGCTACTGCCTGATTCCCTGCACCCGGGGTCAGGTGATGCTGCTCATCAAGGGCAACGGCGGCGAGGGAAAGTCCCGGATCGGTGTGGTGATGCACGCCCTGTTCGGCGCCAACGCCAAGAATGGCAGTATCGACAAGGTAGAAAACAGTGCCTTTGCCCGGGCGGATTTGCAGCATGTGCTGGTGATGGTGGACGACGACACAAAAATGGAGGCCCTGTCCTCCACTCACTATGTAAAATCCATCATCACTGCGGAGACTCCTATGGATTTGGAGCGGAAAAAGGAGCAGAGCTTTCAGGGGGATATGTATGTCCGATTCATGGCCTTCTCTAACGGCGATCTGGAAGCGTTGTACGATAAATCCGAGGGTTTCTTCCGGCGGCAGCTGATTTTTGCAGACCAGACGGAAACCGCCGGGCAGAGAGGATGACCCGTTTCTTTCTGACAAGCTGAAACAGGAGACAGAGGGCATCTTCCTCTGGTGCGTGGAGGGCCTGAAACGGCTGCAATCCAACAACTATCGCTTCACGGTTAGCCAGAGGGCGGCAGAAAACAAGGAGCACGCCAAACGGAATGCCAACAATCTGGTGGAGTTCCTGCAATCCGAGGGGTACATCCAACTGAAAGCGGACAGCACCATCACCTCCCGGGATTTGTATGCCATCTACCAGATGTGGTGCGAGGACAACGGCTACCGTCCCATTGCCCAGCGGTCTGTGAGCAGCTACCTGAAAAGCCATCTGGAGGACTACAATCTGGAAACCAGCAACAAGATCACCAACAAGTCGGGAAAGAAGGTCAACGGCTTCTGGGGCATCCAGGCCCTGACCTCTCCAATAGTTCTCTGATATGAAAAACATCTATCCCTATCCATCCCAAGCATCCCCAGGATAGATGGGATGGATGGGGATAGAGGATTCGGGATTCAACAGAAAAATGAAAACAGAAAAAGGTTGTGAGAACACCTGAAATCGGAACCGATTTCCCAAGGCTTGTGGGAACAAGAAAATGATGCACGAAACCACAGCAGTTTTTCACCCAATCGCGCTGGTGGGAAGGGTGAAGCCACTGCGCGGTTTCGTGTTTTTCTATGCCATTTCAAAGAATCCGTTACGAAACAGAAAAAGCAAACAAGGCATCATCGATGCAGACATCATGGGAGCAATTTCTATTGTCTCCAAATCAGAATTATACGAAAGAGGTATTTCTATGAATGTAAAAAATGAAATCAAAAGTATCATCGTCCGTTCCGGCATGACCATGCAGCAGGTGGTTGACCTGCTGTCTGAGGAATACGGCTGGAGCGACAGCATTTCCAACTTCTCCAACAAGCTCACCCGAGGCTCTCTGCGTTACCGGGAGGCCATTCAGATTGCCGATGTGATGGGGTATGACCTCATCTGGCAGAAACGGAGGGATGGATAATGGACAAGCCCCAGTATGCCATCTTGCGCTTTGCCAAATACAAGGGGCCGGAAATCGGGCGCATCGAAGCCCATGACGAGCGCACGAAAGAGAAATACGCCAGCAATCCGGATGTGGACACCAGCCGCAGCAGGCTGAATTTCCATCTGGTCAAGCCCCACCGCTCTTACCGTGCGGAGGCAGAAAAGCAGATTGCCGATGCCGGGTGCAGAGCCCGAAAGGACAGCGTCCGGGTGGTGGAAACCCTGATTACTGCCAGTCCGGAGTTCTTCGCCAATAAAAAGCCAAAAGAAGTGAAGGAGTTCTTTGAATACGCTCTGGCTTTCATCCAAAGCAAGCAGTCCCCTGAAACGATCATCTCCGCCGTGGTGCATATGGACGAGAAAACGCCCCATATGCACCTTTGCTTTGTCCCGCTGACGGCAGATGGGCGGCTCAGCGCGAAAGATATCGTCGGTAACCGGAAGAAGCTGACCCAGTGGCAGGATGATTTCTGGAAGCACATGGTCAAAAAGTACCCGGATTTTGAGCGAGGGGAATCCGCCAGTGAATCCGGGCGTGACCATATTCCGCCGAGGGTGTTCAAAGAAATGACCCGTCTGACCAAGCAGAAAGCCAAGCTGGAAGAATTGCTTGCCGACGTAAATGCGTTCAACGCCAAAGGTAAGGCGGCAGAGATTGGAGTTCTGCTGGACAAGTATATTCCCGCTGTGGAGCAGATGCACACCATGCTGAAAAAATACAATGTGGCGTTCACAACCACGGCTGCTGAGAACAAAAAGCTGAAAAAGGAAAATGAACAGTTGGAACAGTCTCTGGATGAAGCCACTCAGGAAAGCACTTTGAAGAAACTGGCGGATGCCAAGCTGCATCGGGATTATGAAGATGCTCTGGCACTGCTTGACCGGATTCCGAAAGAGGTGCTGGCGCAGTATATGCACAGACTGCAGCCGCAAAAAGACGAAAAGAAACACAATCGATAATTGAGGAAAAAGGAGATTTGCCTATGGGATATAGCCGCAAGGATGTAGAAGTAACAAAGAAGATGGCAAAGAAATTTGTCCGATATCAAGAGGGGGCCGAGCTGTACAGCTTGGGACTGACGAAATTTCAGGAACTGGCAAAGGAGGCGAAAGCGGTTTATAAAATCGATAAGGTTGTGCTTGTAAACTGCGAAATTTTGGATCAGTACCTTGAAACATTCCGTGTCGCATAATCTGCGGAAATAATTAACAGATTTTTTTCATCGAAGGGCTCGGTACAGTGTTGACTTTTTGTCATACAATAAGTATAATATTGTCGTGGAGGTGTGAGGACAGCTATGGCAGATATGGGAAGACCGAAGTCAGAACATTCAAAAAAGAAAATACTGAGTGTTCGCGTAGGGGATTCCTTGTATCAGCAGATATGTTCTTACGCTGAACAACACAATACGAGTGTGACAGAAGTTGTCTTGCAGGCATTGGAGAAATTCTTATCCAAACTTGAATAGTATCGAGCCCTTCTTCATTTTTGAAGGAGGAATTGATATGGCAAAGGCAAGAAAAGACTTGCGGGGAAGGGCCCTGCGAAAAGGAGAGATGCAGCGAAGCTCCGACAAGCGGTATGTATACAGCTATACGGACCCACTTGGACGGCGCAAGTATCTCTATGCAAATGACCTTGTGACCCTCAGGCAGAAGGAAGCAGAGTTGACCAAAAATCAGTTGGACGGTTTGGATATTTATGTTGCCGGAAAAGCAACGGTGAATTTTGTGTTTGACCGGTACATGAGCCTGAAAACCAATCTCAGACAGACTACCAGAAGCAATTACCTGTACATGTATGACCGCTTTGTTCGTGATACCTTTGGCAACAAGAAGATAGCGGATATCAAGTTCTCGGATGTGCTTCAGTTCTATAACTGTCTGTTGGAGGAACAGGAAATCCAGATCAATACGCTGGAAAGCATTCACACGCTTCTACATCCGACTTTTCAACTGGCGGTTCGTGATGACATCATCCGCAACAATCCGACCGATGGCGTTATGGCAGAGGTCAAGAAAAATTCTGACCATAACACCGGTGTTCGTCACGCGCTGACCATTCCGCAGCAGCGGGCGTTTATGGAGCATATCGCGGGTCACCCGGTTTACTGTCACTGGTGGGCTTTGTTCACCATCCTTTTGGGGACAGGCTGCCGCATTGGTGAAGCACTCGGACTTCGCTGGGAAGACCTGGACTATGAAAACCGTGTAATCAGCATCAATCATAGTCTGGTGTATTACCCGGTAGGCGATAGCCGCACCTCTGTGCAGCATATCTCGAAGCCAAAAACAAAGGTCGGTGAACGCACAATTCCGATGCTCGACTCCGTAAAGGACGCTTTTGAGATGCTGTGGGAGCAGCAGCAGGAGAACGGCTGGAATGATGTGGAGATTGACGGTATGCACGGATTTATCTTCTGCAACCGTTTCGGGAATGTTCCGAATCCCCAATCTGTAAACCGGGCAATCAAGCGGATTGTTGCCGATTACAATGCCAGTGAGGAAGTCAACGCCAAGAAGGAACACCGTGAAGCAGTCATGCTGCCTGACTTTTCAGCGCACCATCTGCGGCACACATTCTGCACAAGGCTTTGCGAACAGGAGACCAACCTGAAGGTCATCCAGTCCATTATGGGGCATAAGGACATCAAGACAACGATGGACATTTATGCCGAAGCGACCGAGGAGAAAAAACAGGAATCATTCGAACGTTTGGCTGCAACATTGAACGTATTTTAAGAAGGGCTCAATGAGCCGTTTTGCCTGACAGCAAAATTCTTCAAAGGACAGAAAATTGACATCAAATACGCGAGGATAATGGTGCGTCACGAAGTATGGTGAATCGGTGGATTCCCAGAAAAAACCGCGCCGCGACGCATCACGAAGCATGGTGAAGAGATCTCATCAATAATCCCCACTATGAAACCTTTGGACTCCGACAAGAAGGTTTCCAAGGAAGTTTCGGCTCCTGCGGAGGCTGCTCAGTCGGTTCCGGTCGTGGAGGAAAAAATCGATTTTTCCAATGTGGAGATCGAGCCGCTGTTCAAGGATTTCGTGGATTTTGATACCTTCTCCAAGAGTGATTTCCGTGCCGTAAAGATCAAGGAATGCGAAGCCGTGAAGAAGTCCAAAAAGCTCTTAAAGTTCGTTTTGGACGACGGAACCGGCACAGATAGGGTCATTTTGAGTGGTATTCACGAATATTATGAGCCGGAAGAACTGGTCGGAAAGACCTGCATCGCAATCACCAATCTGCCTCCGAGAGCGATGATGGGCATCGATTCCTGCGGTATGCTCATCTCCGCCGTGCATCACGAAAACGGTGAAGAAAAGTTGCATTTGCTGATGGTCGATCCTCACATTCCGGCAGGCGCAAAGCTCTATTGATTGACCCAAAATTGTCGGTGCTTACGCCACAACTTACGCCAATTTACTCCGAGCTTACGCCAAAAATGCGTTTGGAATTTTGCGATTGCAGACAAGTTCCGATAGCATACGATAATTTCATATGATTTAAGCCCGCTGATTTCGGTCAGCGGGCTTTTTGTATACCCGAAAACCACGCGTTAGACGCGTGGTTCAAAAGAGCCTTTGGCGATGAGGGAGACAAAAAAACTCCTTTTGCTATAGAATAAAAAGTGCGGTCTGCCAACTGCACTTAAAAAGCAAAAGGAGGGCATTCAGAATGAGCCTGAATGACATAAACAGTTTATCTCATACAAAGTGGAATTGCAAATATCATATAGTGTTTGCACCGAAGTACCGAAGAAAAGTATTCTACAAAGAAAAGCGGGCAGCGATAGGAAAGATACTCCGGCAACTATGTGAATGGAAAAGTGTAAAAAACATCGAAGCGGAAGCCTGCCCGGATCACATTCACCTGTTCGTGGAGATACCGCCGAAGCTGTCGATATCAGGATTTATGGGATACCTGAAGGGGAAGAGTAGCACTATGCTGTATGAGCAATTCGGGGAACTGAAGTACAAGTACCGCAACAGAGAATTCTGGTGCAGGGGTTATTATGTGGATACGGTAGGAAAGAACGAGACCCGAATTGCGGAGTACATAAGGAACCAACTGAAAGAGGACGAATTAGGTGAACAGATGACGATAGCCTCTATTGGCCCGTTTACGGGCGGCAAGTAACAATCCCTGCGCAGCTGGCAGACCGTATTACACGTTTACGCGTTACGCGAGGAACAGAGGGCTTTGCCCGCATAGGAAGAACCCCCAGTTTTACTGGGGGGTTACTTTTGCTTTTTCGTGGCTTAAACCACAAAAAGATATAAATCAATGGAGGAAAGAAAAATGAAGAACATGAAAAAACTTGTAGCACTCCTGCTTGCGATGTGCATTGCAACATCCCTTGCTGCCTGCGGTTCTCAGGA
>OIYS01000244.1_pt1 | contig 40142 bp, 29 predicted proteins | sample 1588271 | NCBI WGS metagenome assembly OIYS01 (sample SAMN03283286) | human gut metagenome | biome: human-associated habitat; material: feces | host: Homo sapiens | place: Peru | collected 2012
ATCTCTTTTTAAATTTTTCTGTATACGGCTTTTGATTTTCGGGAAGAAAGGTTTTTGTTCCGAAAATGTCAGCCGTAACAGTTGTTGTTTCTTCCGTGTGGGCAACTTTTATAAGCTTAATTGTACCAACGCTGAAATCAAGCAGGTCTTTGTCATTTTCATTTTCCCAGAAATATTCGTTTAAGCAGGCTCTGAGAAAATTCTCGGAATATCTTACGATTTTTCCGGCGAGCTTTTCTTGCTTGACTTTTCCGCAGATAATCGGTGTGACGATTCCTCCGAAAGTCAGAACCGCTGCACCAACGCCTGCGGCAAGGGAAATCTCGGTATCCTCAATTAAATATAAGCACGGAAATACACATAAGAAAAGTATAAATCCGGACACAAGAAGCTGTAAAAATCTTTTCAGGTTTGTACTGATAGATTCATAAAGCTCAAACGACTCGGTCTGCCAATCGTAAAATTCGTTTTTAATAACGGCGCCGCAGTATTCACAGGTAACCTGCTGACTGTCAAGCTTGACTCTTGCACCGCAGGATGGGCAGGTTATGCTTAACATATCGTTATAATAGCTTTTCTTATTTTCTTTTTGATCGGTGCGGCGAATTTGTCTTGACTGAAGTATTCTCAGATACGAATTTTTACGGTATATCTCATGCTGAACCCTGTTGTCTTCGGTTGACTCAAAACGCTCCAGTGTGCTGCACATTAAAACCGATTCACGCCATTCTCTGCCGTCATCGTTCCATGCTTCAAAGTGATTTTCGGGAATGGGAACAACATCCGTAACGTAAATTTTGCGGCATAGCTTATTCCTATTAAGTCTGTTGATTTGACTGACGGTTTTTTCCCGGAATGCCATATCCATTCTTGCAGGGAGAAGGTCTTGATCCGCTTTCCCGAGCGGTATCAAAACTCTTTCAAACGCCTTTCTCATATCCCTGCGGATTTTGGAATCGTGAAGAGGAGTCTCCCGTTTTGCAAGCAATCTTTCAAGCTTGGCTTTTTTAGAATTTTTGGAACAGTATTCCGAAAAATCTATTGTAAGTACTCTTTTACCGATATAGAATGTACATAATACAGCAAAGGAAGCCGCAATAACCAGCGATACTGATAAATCCATAAAAGTACCTCTGATTTATTCCTTGCTGTTCATTTCGTTTTCGCTTTTCTTTTTTCGGTTGTCTTTTGCAATGTCGCATATCATTATAACAACAAAGAACAAACCGACGGGGATTGCCGCACAATAGAGCAGAAAATCAACGGGATTTCCCTCAGGAGAAAGCTTGTAATCGCCTTTTGAGGTTTTATAAACCTCGACATCTATTGTGTCGTCCTTTCTCAATTTATCATAGGTATATTTTTTTTCATAGCTGCTTGACCAGACACGTTCTTCATATTTTCCCTTATAGGTTTTTCCGTCAATAACATATGAAACTTTAAATTTATATGTTGTATAACGAACATCACCGGAATCATCCTTGTCGTCTTGGGTTGAAAAGTCAACAATGACAGCGGGAATTTTCCGTATATCGGTTGAGCTTTTATATTCCCTGCTGTCGATTCTGCTTGTAACAATTCCGATTACACCCGCAACTATCAAGCCAATGCCGGCAACCATGATAAATATGGTCATTTTAATGTCTTTATTTCTTTTACTCATAACAGGATCTCCTTTTGCAAGCAAATATAAAGCCACCCCTTAACAAATCATACGAAAAATTCCCTTGCCGTTTTGCCGGCATGGAGGCTTATCCTGCTGCGCAAAAACCTTTCGGCGGTATGAACGGCTTTTTTGCTTAAGCCGTTCATACCTAACCGAAATAACACTTCCGTTAATACGGTTCCATCTAAGCGTCGGTTTTATTTTTTATCGTTATCGTCAAATATATCTCCGCATTCGGGACAGAACTTCGGCGGATTAGTCGGATCCTCCGGCTCCCAGCCGCATTTATCGCAGCGGTAGAGCGGTGCGCCATCGGGCTTTTTGGCACCGCAGCTCTGGCAGAATTTACCCTTATTCAAAGCGCCGCACGAGCAAGTCCAGCCATCCTCGTCAGCCGGCCTCTGAGAACCGCACTCGGGGCAGAATTTTCCGGCAGCCATTGCACCGCATTTGCATTTCCAAGCACCTGCCGCAGGCTGCGGCTGAGGCTTTTTTCCGCCGCAGTTCGGGCAGAAATTGCCGCTGACCGTGGCTCCGCATGCGCATTTCCAACCGTCAGCCGCAGGTGCTGCGGGTGTCGCCGGGGTCTGCTGCTGTGCCTGCTGTTGCTGCTGACCCATAGCAAACAGATTTTGCGCATTCATTCCGCCGCCTGTGTTCATCGCCATACCCATGCCCATAAAGCCTGTCATAGCGCCTGCCTGATTGCCGGCAGCCGTCTTCATGGCATCCGCCTGCGCGCCGACAAGTGTAGCCGCCGCCATGGTCGGGTCCCGCATAATAGCCGCGCGCTGAGCCTGCTTGATCATCTCCGCATCCTCATCCGGCAGCGTAACCGAGCCCAGAGCGATGCTGACGACCTTTAATCCGCGCAGCTCTCCCCATTTTTCCGAAAGAGCCGTATTCATGGCATTTTCAAGGTCGGTATTGTGCGTCACGATTTGATTGGGACGAAGCTCCAAATCGGAAAGCCGTCCGAACGCCGGCTGCAAAGCGCTGACAAATTCGGTTTTCAGCTGACCGTCCAGCTCCTCACGGGAATACTCCTGCTCCACATTACCGCAGACATTGGTGTAAAACAGCAGCGGGTTTGCGATTTTATAGGAATAAACACCCGAACAACGCACCGATACGTCTAAATCCAGACCGATTTTAGAATCAACCACGCGGAAAGGAATAGGATTAGGAGTGCCGAATTTATTATCGATAAGCTCCTTGGTGTTGAAATAGTAAACACGCTGATCCTTACCGGTGTCTCCTCCGTAGGCGAAGCGTTTACCGATAGTCTTAAAGGTTTGCTTTATGCTCTCGCCCAAACTTCCCGAAAAAACGGACGGCTCGGTTGAAGTATCGTATGTAAATTCGCCCGGCTCGGCGCAAACCTCTACTACCTTTCCCTGCTCTACGATAATCATACACTGACCGTCGGCAACGGCTATACCCGAGCCGTTGGAGATAATGTTATCATTTCCTCTTGTGTTAGAGGAACGACCGCTGATCCGCTTTTGACCCTTGGTAACGAGTACCTCCTTAGGCATAGACTCACAGTAGAAGAATTCCTTCCATTGATCGGCAAGAGTGCCTCCCAACGCACCGATACCTGCTTTAATAAGTCCCATAGTATTTGCTCCTTTCAAATTATTAAACCGGTTCGTCAAAATTTTCCCGGTCAACCCCGGCATTACACCGTCTGCTTTCCGTATTCACAACAGAATACGGGTTCTTATTCTTCTTGGGCAGCGCGCACGTATTTCCGCATCTGCCCGCCCAACCTATGAATACCATCCATAGGATCAAATATATAATCCAAGCGGCGAAAGCACCCGCTGCCCACCAAAACGATATTTTCAACGCAAAGTGAAGAATGAGTAAAACCACAGTCGGTATCAGTCCCCGAATATTCAGAAACATATTAATAAGCATGCCGAGGAAAAATCCGCCGCTGAGCCTTGTCTTGCACACCAAAATCACCTCGCTACCAACTGAGCACGTTCCATGTATCATTCACGGCATCATAGGCAAATATAAGGTTGTCACAAACACCGTACAGCTGCTCTCTGACAAAGTGCTCGTCATGCTCGGTTCCGAGCGCGAAAAGCATACAGTTACGGTGTGCTATGAGCTGACTGTCGCCTGTGTAAAGCAGCTTCATTCCGTTCTCCAATGCCGCTCTGATATCATCCACCTCTTGAAGAAGCTCCATGGCAATCCTAACCGAATTCTCGTCGGGTTGTTCGACGTATAATGAAAAGTCGTACACACCCGCAATCTCCGTCAGCTGTCCGTTCATCATGGAGAGTGAGGGGCTGAAATCAAAAGCTCCGCCGCCGTCGGAAGCAATAATCCGTACATTCGAGTATATTTCGCTGACATTACACCTAAGCAGCAGAGTTTCGCCCGGACTTCCGACATAAATCGGATTGTTATAATCATATTCCGGTTCTCCTCCGTCTGTCATGTCGGCAAACAACACCTTCAACTGCCCCGCAGGAGATGTCGGAACAATCGCATAAAGCTCCTCTCCCTCGTTCATCAAAAGCGATGCCTCAGAGAGAAAAGGATATTCATTTCCCAACGTACTGAAGCTCAGATATGTATAAAGATCATCATCGCTGCTGTCGTAGCTTACATAGCCGATAAAGGCCACTCCGACAGCGCTTCCACTCTGTGCAATCTGATTCTGCAGCAACATCAGAGATGTTGTTTCCTCCCCTTCCGTTTCTGTCGGCTCCGTTTCGGAGCCGACAGAAACGGACTCGCTGCCTTCTGTATGTGCGGGATTGCCATTCAGCACCACCTCACATCCGCTCAGTGAGCCGACGAGCAGAATACTCACAAGAAGCAGCATAACCGTCTCTTTTATGCCGGCGCATTTATATAGCTTTGGCTTTGTCAATGTCATGTCACACCCTTCCATAGTACTTTTTACCGATGGTAACGATATTCCTATTCGGCACCCGACCGAGTCTGTATCGAAATCAGCCGATTAATATTTTCATCAGACGAATAAGGTCGGCGGTTGTCACCAAGCCGTCGCCGTTTAAATCCGGATTTGATGCGATTACGCTTTCTCCGCCGGCTGCTATATATCTCATAAGTCGTACCAGATCTCTTGTATCTATGTCTCCGTCTCCGTTGATATCCCCGAGCAAGAAAATCATAGCATCCTGATACATAACATCATCTCCGACCTCGACAGTAATTTCGGTCGTAACATGGTTTGCCTTCGACACCTTCATGATATATGTACCTGAAGAAATCTCGGGAATAGAATAATTTGCGACATTTCCCTGAACAACAGTCTCGTAAGCCGGTTCGGAACTCCCCTCACTGTACAGCCTGACGAATACGTCGTCTGTCTCTAAGCCGAAGCTGGTAACCTTGCCGATGAGTGATCCGGCAGAGCCGATCACAAACTTTCTCTCAAAGCAGCGGCCGCCCTGCTCTGTCCTTTCAATTGCCTTCTCTCCGTTTATATAGAAGTCAACATTCGGAGCCAGCACAGCCTGCTCGGACTCATAAACAAACACGCGGCACCAATAGGTCTTGCCTTCCTCAAAGGGTTCACCGTATTCCATCTTTACGGTATTACTTTCGTCTCTCCACTCAACACTGCTCCCTGCGAAAATCGAGGGGATATTGTTTGCGCGAAGGTACCATGAATTCTCCTCAGTATATGGGACGGCGCCCTTTACCGGATCCAACACGCTGATCGGCATACTGTCATATTCCGTCACACTCGGCTCCGGTGTCAGGTCTATGGTATACGCCTGAGCGGATGTATCATACGGTGTTTCTTTATAGTCTGCGACGGTGCCGAAGTCGTTACTCATCCGCAGCCTGACACAAGTATTGACATAATAGTCAAATGTGTGATCGAAATGGAACGGACCGTTGCGGAAGGTCATCTCGCGCTTGCCTTCGCCCACTACCTTAATGCGATATGTATAATCGGGATCAATTATGTCACTCGGGCTTGTGTTGTAAACAGCGCCGTCTTCAATTCGCTGTATCTCCTTTATCTGCAGCTCAAAGTTATTGTCCTTTGAACGGATAGCTACACCTCCGATTGGGCATCCCGCCCGCAGCCCGATAACGGTGCCCCATGCACTTTGAACAAGCTCGGAGGGACGAGATGCTATGGATACCCCCACGGATCTTCCGTCATCTGCAACACGAACGGATATATCGTCGCATTCCCGATTGAGTCCGCCGATCTTAATCTTCGGCGGGTTACTCTTATCGAATTTGTAACCATCATGGCCGTCCTTTATGGATACCCGGAAGAAGCGCCAGTACTTATCACCCGGAGTTGCGGGAACGCTGTTCTTTCCGTTAAGGTCCCAATCATCGTGTTCCCAGTAGCCAGTCAAATCTTCCGCTGTATAAGGAGCGCTTTCGTCCGCAGTAATGGCTCCGCTTGTATAATCACCCTGCACCAAGGGCTGGCTGATATTCACATAGACATCCTCTATAGCTTGAGACCGATCTACCCACTGCGCCACCTTTGCGCCTTTGTAGCCGTGCATAACCGGCTTCCTTTCCCCGTTCGCCGTCAGCATAAGGGTATACTGCAGCTCCATGGTGGTCAGTGTATCCACATTGGATTCATTGATGGGGTAACTCAACGAAAACGGCTTATCCTCGTAGTCCGAGAACTCGTAATGATGAGTATCCTGCCCTTTTATATCCTCGACGACCAGCCGTACATAGCTGGATTCATACCCGGCTCCGTAGGGATAGCTGTATCCGACCGCACGCAGCATGGGGGAAATCGGACACACAACAAACGTCACCTTGTGCTCATTCTCTGCGGTGGTATCCACCTGGGGTGCGCTGAAGCCTCGCTCGCCGTATTCCATCGGCTCGCCGTCCAGCAGAACCTCCTTCACGCCGTAGGCGTTGGAGATCACCTTGGCTATGCCGCCCTGCACGCCCAGCGACATGCCCTGAAAAGCCAGGATCGGCCCGCCGTTTTCAACCGACAGGCGCATATTGCCCCGCACATACCAGTTTCCGTCGTGCACATCGGTGAAGACCGCGCCGTTTTCGCTGATAAGGTACGGCACCAGGCCCCACATCATAGTCTTCGCATCATCCAGGGTCGCGTTCGGAATATCGTTATAAAGTAAGTCGTAATCCCAGTTACGGTCATAAAAGGTTTTCATCTTCCCGCCTATCACCAGACGGCACTGGTCCAGCTTATCGGTGGTGCGCATGAAATACGCATCATTGATCTGCATGGGCAGATGATCGAAATTGCTGGCATAGACATCGCCGATCAGGATCAGAGCGATGGACTGCCGGAAAAAGCCGCCGTTTACCACCAGCTCATACTTTCCCCGATTCTCCGGCGTGGGGGCGCTGTGCAGAACCACCCGGTCGAAGGTGCCGCCGTTGATGGTGACGCTGCCGCCTGCTTCTCCCCGAATGGCTTGCAGCCGGCGGGAAAGATACCGCTCCTCCCTCTCGCCCCCGGGACTGGTCACCTGCGTCAGCACCTCGCCGCCGTTAAAGATCGCCGTACCGGATACACTGATGGCGCACTTCGTATACTGATTATCTTTAGAGGGACACAGCATCTTGACCGTACCGCTCTCCATAACCAGCGTACCTTTACTCACATTGATAAACTCATAGTAGAATTCCTGATTAAACTCGCCGATCAGGGCGCCGCCCCCCACGCTGTCGCGGATGGTCAGCCGGGCATCCTTATCACATATATTGATCAGATACCCCTGCGCAACCTCCGAATAGTATTTCGCATACGCATTGACGGTGTGTCCGTTCAGATCCAGCACCTTGTCCATGGCCATCGACATGAAGATGATGTTGTCCTGATGCAGACCGGTGTGTCCGTTCAGAGACTTTGTTTCGATGTCCTTAACCACCTTCACCACCGAGCAAACGGTCGTATATTCCAGTGCTTTCTTCAGTTCTTCCCACGTAGAGACCTCAACCGTGTCCTCCACCGCGCCGACAGGCGACGCCGTTAACGGCACCGCTGACAGAAATGTTGCAACAGCGAGCAGAATACCGAGAAATTTTCGTTTTTTCATTGTATTGTTCCCTCTCTTTCCTTGTGTTTAATTACATCGAATAAATCTGATCCATCAGGTATTCGGCAGTCATAGAGCTATGGAAAAACTGATCTATAAGACCGTCCTTCTTAGCATCCCTAATATCCTTTGCCGCTTGCTTTTCGGTGTTGGAGTCCACTATAAGGGCTATCTTGCATTCGGGACACACCGTTTTAATTTCATTGCGAAGCTTCAATCTTTCGCACAGCATACACGGGGTGTAACCCGTCACCTCCATTACAAGAGCAAATGGTTTGAAAACCTGACATAGCTCGACGGTATCTTTCGGGGACTCTGCGCGTACTACATCAATATCGTAGTCCGAGTTTTTAAAAGCGTTCACCACAGCGTCGGCAAACAAAAAATTCTGCATATCGACCACGATTTTCTGCATCAAGCCATCCTCCTTTCTCAATAATGTAGACAGAAATTAAGTCAGATATGTATCATTACACCTCTCTAAGTTAATTATAACAAAAAAAAACGGCTCTGTCTGTCCTCAAAAGTGAGGACAAACAAGCCGATAATTGTAAAATAAACGTGAACTTTGGAGGCTTTTGCGCAAAAATGTATTAAATAGTTCTAAAGGTCCTATTGCTTTGGCAGCTCTTTGGTGGTATTTTGCTGAGCTATACACCTTGTGCAGATGCATCGGTTAAATCTGTTTTCGCGTGTTTTCCCCTTCTTGTTCTGCAGACTGTGATTCGTTTTTTTCGGAACCGCCGAGACAACTATCCGGTACGACCAAGCGCTTGCCCACTGCCGCGACCATTAAACGATTACGGTTTTGATAGCCCGTTTTTTCCAGCATTCGATTGATATAGGTTCGCACCGAGGACTGCGCCACATTTAGCAGAGCGGCAATCTCTGCATTTGTTTTTCCCTCACAAAGCAAGCGCAGTGTCTTAAGCTCTTGCTCGGACAAATCGTAGGAAAGTACATTGCCGAGCATAACAGACGGTGCGCCATCCGGCCAGAAATGCTTGCCCGAAAGAGTTCCTTCAATAACGCCTATCAAATCATCGGAGGGAGAATCCTTATACCAGAAGCTGTCGGCGCCGATTTTTTTTGCCCGATCAAGAAATCGTCCCTCCAGCATGGAGGTTACCATAACAATCTTTATCCCGGGATAGAGCTTCTTAATCGATTCGGCAGCGGTCAGACCGTCCGAGTCGCTTTCGGTGCATATATCCATGAGAATCAGGTCAATGCGCCCCTCGCCGCAGCGGCGAAGCACCGCATCGGCACGTGTAAGCGTGCCCGCGACCTCACAATCTGTGCACTTCTCCACGCAGGAACACAGATATGCTCTCGCCAGTGCCTGATCTTCAACAATCAATATTCTCCTTATAGCCATAGGTTATCCCCCACGCCTCCCAAATTGCCATGTTTCGGCATTTCAATCACCAAAGAAAACTCCGGTAAGCTCTGTACCGTCATCTTTCCGCCCGAGTTTTCTATCCTGCGGCGCAGATTGGTAAGACCGCCGCCCTCGGTGATCTCCTTTTCCGGCGGCTTGCCGTTATTGCGTATCATGACGGTATAGCTGCATTCGTTTTCCCAAATATTCGCAGAAACCTCGGTCGCATTGGCATACTGAACGGCGTTGGTTAAACAGACCTGCATGGCGGTGTACAGCAGCTCCGCCTCACCGTCCGTCGGCTCACTGCCTCTTATCCGCACGGTCACGCCGCCTGTCTTTGCACTGTCAAGCAGTTTTTCCTTTGCCGACAGACCGATTGCATTCCGAAAGGCAATGACTTTCTCCCACTCACGACACACAACATCCGCATCAATACCGTCAAATTCTCCTGTTATGTACTGCTTCGTAAGTGTAATGCAGGCGGCAAGGTTGTCGTGCATGGAAGATTTTGCGTCAAGTCGCTCCTTCTCCCGCGCTAATGCCCCGACATTACCGGAAAGCCGCTTCAATTTCTCCGAATCATCCTCCAGTTTTCTGCTGTCATCGGTAAGCTGCACCAAAGCACGCTGCAGCTCGGTAACGTCGGCAGCGGTGAGCTGTATATAGCTCTCCCCATATCGATCGGTGACCTCGGTTTTTTCAAATCTCCATACCTTTTTGTCCGGAAACCGGTAAGTATTCTCTACATCCGGGATCTGTACAATGCCATTCGGAAGGTCAGACAGTGCTTCCTCCACCTCGCCTAAATACTGCATATCGCTGTCAAGCAGCTGTCGGCTCAGCTGATACATCTGCCGGTTGCAGAGGACGATACTACCCGTGCGATCAAAAAAACATGCGGCAGTGGGAAGTCGGTCAAAGCTCTCTTTGATAGCATTAAAGCCTAAGCGTTTCATTCTATGCACCGTTCACGCCTCCTATCAACGTGCGAATAAGCCACAATCCGTCCTCCCGTTTAACGGTTACATTTGAAGAAACGAGGAAAGACAGATCCGCGACGCATTCCACCGACAGATCCATCTCGTTGTCGGACACGAAAATAAACAGAGAATGCAGCCCGTTTATCGTTGCTTCCGCAACGATCTTCAAAAGATCGAACAAGCGCGCCACCTCAGCCGTGAGCATCGGTTTTGTTGTATGATAAGCCACACTGCATTCCGATCCGCAAACGGTCATGACCCTCACCGCCTCATCTACAGTCAGCCGGAGCTCCTGCTGCGGCAGAAGCTCATATTCCAAGCCGAGAAAATACAGATTGGCACCGCGCTTGATGTAAGTGCCGAGCAGAAGAATTCTCTTCAGCAGGTTTTGTATTTCGACAGGCTCTGCACCCTCACATTGCTTCAGCAGTTGCCCGATCCTGGCTATCTGCTTTCCGTACTTTGTCTCCAATTCGTTATAAATACGATTTTTTTCGGTCAACTCATTCAGCTTTTTCTGTATGAGATAAGCTTCCTGCAATTTCTCTTTGTTGTTTTTTATTTTGGCTTTGTTTTCGCTTAACCTTGCACGAAGCTCGGTCAGCGGGCGCACATTATCCTGCCAGACGGCATATCCTCCGCTGATCGGTGCCGAAGAAATGCGTATTCCGTCGGGACGGATGATCTGAAGTCCGCTCTTCGGGCAAACCATATCTTCATCTGCAGCCTGGGACCGGAGAACGATATTTCCGTTGCGGTCTGCGATACAGGCTGCCAGTGTCGTTGCCTCGAACAGTTCGACATAGCCTGTATTGGACTGTATCATCCTGCAGCGTATACAGCTTTCATAAATCGCCGCATATAAAAGGCAAAATGTCACATTCATATCCCCGAGCCACCGGCGTACAGCCGGCAGCCCCAACAGATACAAGATCCCGTACAGAACCGTTGCGCAGCCTATAACAAACGGTGCAAGCCTCTTTTTTTTGCTGCACGTAACACGGCTTTTCTTCAAAAGGAGGATAAGCGAAAAAAACATGCAGGTCACCATCCAACCGAGGCAGCAGAAATAAACGGGACCGTGGGAATAGGAATAATTGTCCGGCACTCCCGGCACGCCGCTGCCGAATGCAAATGCCTGCTGGTGCAGGTCGTTGGTGATCACCAGCAAAAACAGCGCAGCCGGAATGATTGTCAAAGCGCCGATCCTTCCGGCCAAACGGTATTCCTCCGATTTTCCCAGAGACAGCGCAATATACACTCCCAGCAGCGGTATAAAAAGCATGGGTAAATAGTAGAGATACCAGATGTACCGCGCCACTGTCAGGTCAGTGACAAACTCATATTTCAGCGTGCGCAAAATAAGCCATACCAGCATCAGCGCCGCTGTCAGACGCAGACAGTGCAGCGCCTGCTTCTGTATAATACGCCGGTCGAGGGAAAAGCCCCACAGGAAAAACAGCAGCAAATATAGTGACGCGCGGATATAACTCATCCAATCGCCGCCGATGTCGAGCATAGCCAGCATCCGGCAGGAATAGGCCGCCGCAATAATCGTAAAAACAAGGATCATCGGGAGCAGCCGTTTCGTTTTCCGTTTCATTGGGTGAATCTCTCGCTTTCTCTCTCGCAGACAAGGATCGGTCCCTTGGCGATTTTATGTGTTTTTCGGCAGGGCGATTCCGGATGTGTATTTACCAAAGACAGTATACTAAGGCATCATCAAAGCTCATTGTCGGACACGAATTTCATCATATCATTCGGAGTACAATTCAATGCTTTGCAGATCTTTCCCACGGCTTCAACCGCGATGTTTTCATTTCCGGTCATTTTGAAAATGACCCGGCTGCTGATGACTGCAGCCCTTTCAAGGTCTTTCTTTTTTATATCCCTGTCAATCGGCAATTACCGAAACTTTTTATAGCTTATATCCATGCCGTCAGTCTTGATTCAAGCAGGATTTGCTCAGAAAATAGGAACAGCCGTCCTTGGCTGTTTAGAATATAATATCATATTTCCTGCAAAAACACAATGGCTTATAGTAATAATATAATCCCCATAGAGTAGATACACGAAAAACAGAAATCAAGTCTACACTATGGGGATTATTTATATCAAAGAATGGGAACGAGAAATGCGGCAAGGGATTGAAGCTAAAAGCAGTGCAGGCGTACCCCTGCGATATGCCGTCCACTCACTTTGCTACGATGTTCACGAGCTTGCCGGGAACGTATATCTCCTTGATTACAGTCTTGCCCTCAAGGTTTGCAGCGACGCGCGCATCCGCCTTAGCGGCGGCAACAGCCTCATCGCTCGATGCGGAAACGGGGACGGTGACCGTTCCGCGCAGCTTTCCGCATACCTGAACGGCTATCTCCACGGTATCGTCAACGGTCTTGGACTCATCGTAATCCGGCCACGGTGCTACGGAGGCAAAGCCCTCTCCGCCGATAGCCGCCCACAGCTCCTCGCACACGTGCGGTGCAAACGGGCTGAGTATACGGACGAATAACGACAGCTCGTCAAGGGTGAGCGAGCCGTGATCGCAGATATCGTTAAGCAGGGTCATCATAGCCGCTATCGCGGTGTTGAACTTCATCGACTCGATATCCTCGGTGACCTTCTTGACCGTCTTATGGAACGCGCTTGAAAGCTCGGGCGTTTCGCCCCTGCCCGACGCGATATCGGTAAGAGCGGCGACGCGGTCAAGGAAGCGCTTACAGCCGCGGACGGAGTTGTCGTTCCACGGTGCTGCAGAGCCGTAATCACCCATAAAGAGTACGTAGGTACGGAGGGTATCCGCGCCGAACTTGTCAACGACGTCGTTTGGGTCTACGACGTTGCCGAGCGACTTTGACATCTTAACGCCGTTCGCACCGAGTATCATACCCTGCGCGGTACGCTTTGCATAGGGCTCTGCGGTAGGCACAACGCCGATATCGTAGAGGAAGCGGTACCAGAAGCGCGAATAGATAAGATGGCGGGTAACGTGCTCCATTCCGCCGTTATACCAATCGACGGGGAGCCAGTACTTCATAGCCTCGGAATCCGCGAGCGCTTTATCGTTGTGCGGGTCGACATAGCGGATAAAGTACCAGGACGAGCCCGCCCACTGCGGCATGGTATCGGTCTCGCGCTTTGCGGGCCCGCCGCACTTAGGGCAGGTGCAGTTGACGAACGAATCTATCTTAGCAAGCGGTGATTCGCCGCCCTCGCCGGGCTCGAAATTCTCAACGTCGGGCAGGCGCAGCGGAAGCTCCTCGTAGGGAACGCCGACCATGCCGCACTTCGGGCAGTGCACGATCGGAATAGGCTCGCCCCAATAGCGCTGACGGTTGAACGCCCAGTCCTTCATCTTGTACTGAACGCCGCGCTCGCCGATGCCCTTCTCCTCGAGACAGTCGAGCATGCGCTCGATAGAATCCTTCTTGTTAGTATAGCCGTTGAGGAAGTCGGAGTTTATCATGCGACCGTCGCCGGTATACGCGCCCTCCTCGATGTTGCCGCCCTCGATAACGGGGATGATGTCGATGCCGAACTTACGAGCAAAGTCGTAGTCGCGCTCATCGTGTGCGGGAACAGCCATGATAGCGCCCGTTCCGTAGCCCATCATAACGTAGTCGGAGATGTATATCGGTATCTCGGCGCCGTTGATGGGATTTATCGCGCTGATACCGTCAAGGCGAACGCCCGTCTTATCCTTGACGAGCTGAGTGCGCTCAAACTCGGTCTTTTTAGCGCATTCCTCGCGGTATGCGCCCACCTCGTCCATATTCGCGATGCGGTCGGCATAGCGGTCGATAACGGGATGCTCGGGCGCTATTACCATGAAGGTAACGCCGAACAGCGTATCGGGGCGGGTGGTATAGATGCGCAGACTCTCGTCGAGCCCCGCAAGTGCAAAATTGACGAACGCGCCGGTCGAACGACCGATCCAGTTCTCCTGCTGCATGCGGATATTTGCGGGATAATCGACGTGCTTAAGACCGTCGAGCAGCTTATCCGCATATGCGGTTATGCGGAGATACCAAACATCCTTTGAACGCTGTACCACCTCGCTGTGGCAGATATCGCACCTTCCGCCCTGAGAATCCTCGTTTGAAAGGACGCACTTGCAGGACGGGCAGTAGTTTACAAGCGTTTTATCGCGGAAAACAAGCCCCGCATCGAACATCTTGCGGAATATCCACTGCGTCCACTTATAATAGTTTTCATCGGTGGTATCCACCGTTCTCGTCCAGTCGAACGAGAAGCCTACGCGCTTAAGCTGCTCGATAAAATGATGGATATTCCTATCGGTAACCACGCGTGGGTGCATATTGTTCTTTATCGCATAGTTCTCGGTAGGCAGACCGAACGCATCAAAGCCGATGGGGAAAAGAACGTTATAGCCCTGCATACGGCGCTTGCGGCTGACCACCTCAAGTCCCGAATATGCCTTGATATGCCCGACGTGCATTCCCGCACCCGACGGGTACGGAAACTCGACAAGCCCGTAAAACTTAGGCTTTGACCTGTCGTCGGAGGCATGAAAGATGCCTGCCTCCTCCCATTTGTCCTGCCACTTTTTGTCCGATGTCGTAAAATCGTATTTCATACAGCCGTCCCTCTTTATGTATTGATACGCCGATGCTCAGTCGACGAGAAGTGAGTCGATGTCTATCTCCTCGGCATCGCCCCAGAGCTTTTCGAGATTGTAGAAATTCCGCGTTTCGCGGTCGAAGATGTGGACGATGACCGAGGCATAGTCCATGATTATCCAACTCGCCTCGTTATAGCCCTCGATGTGACCGGGATGAACGCCGACCTCCGCAAGCCGCTCCTCGAGCTCACCCGACAGTGCGCGCAGCTGAGTATTCGATGTACCCGTGCACATTACGAAATAGTCGGCAATGACCGTCTTATCCGCAACGCGCAGCACCTTGAGCCCGCGTGCCTTCTTTGAATCGAGCACGCGAACGACCGCACGCAGCATGTCCTCGGGCTTGCTCAGCTCGTCGGGGATTATCGCGCGGTGACTGTCGCGATCGGTCATGACAAGCGTCTCGTAGCCTATCTCGGTGTAATCCTCATCGTCGATGGGCTCACCATATGCCGACTCGTCGCCGACGTATATCTCATCATACTCACCGCTGTCCGGCGCGAGCCCTTCATTCATTTTTTTGTTTTCCATCGTGTTATCCTGCACTCGCTCGATAGAGCATCCTTTCGTATGTATCGCGACCGCACGGGCAGAGCCCGCACGTATCGCCTTATCGCCTGCTAACCTGTCGACTTGCAGTCTTGATATCTGCACCCTTGATGTCTTGCAGCCTCACCGACCTGTCGACCTATCTCAATTACCGCCGCCCGTGCGTGCGATATTGAGTCCGTTGTCGTTGATGTCGCCCGCGCTGTGAACGCTGCTGCCCAGCGTTTCGGATGCGGGTGCCGCATATACCGCGGAGACGCTATCCTCGGCATTCCTGCCGAACATTCCCGTCGGGTCGAGCATAGCCTCGGTTATATCCACCTTATAGGGGTTGAAATACTCGTTCATCAGCTCGAGCATTCCCGCCTTGTTCATAACATAGTAGGAGGTTCCCGAGTTGACCGCTTCACCGGGCAGGGTGGCAAAGTTGACGTTCGACATATCGACGCTCTTCATAAAGTTCTTTCCGAAGTATACGCAGTCGAGCACCTTCATATCGGTATCGACCATGTTTATAGCCGTCTCAGCGAGCTTCGGCACCGTCGAGATAGAGAGGTTGTTCTTTACCTGACGGAACAGCGCGCTCATGAACACCTTCATAGCATCGACACGTCCGATATCGCCCTGCGCGTAGCCGTTGTTGCCCTTACGGAAACGGATATACTGCTCGGCGCTGTCGCCGTTCAATATCTGCTGACCCTTCTTGAGATGGATATACAGATTCTGCTCGGGATCCTCGTAATCCATGTCACACGGCAGATCTATCGGAACTCCGCCTACGGCATCGACAAGATTTCCGAACTGATCGAGATCAACCATAGCCCAAAAGTCAATCGGTATTCCGAGTCCGCGCTCTAGCTCGTCTGCCATGCCCTCCATGCCGCTGCGTATGCGCGCGTCGGCATCCTTGACCGTCGTGTCGCGCTCAAGGGCGAACAGACTGTTTATCTTACGCGCCTTGCCGTGCAGCTCAAAGTAGGTGTCGCGCGGAATCTGCAGTACCGATATCTTCTTGTTTGTAACGTCATAAGACGCGAGCATGATAACGTCGGTGTTCACCGCAACCTGATCGTGCCCCACCGCAAGCATCGTATAGTAGCCCGGCTTGCGCTCAATGCTGCTCGCTGCAGGCACGGGGGGCGTGCCGTTATCGTCGACCGTCTCGCTGACAGGCGCGGTGGTCTCGTCGGGAGACGGACCGGGGTCCTGATCGGGGGTGTAGTCGTCGACTACCTTCCACAGCACAAGCACAACGACCGTAAGCACTGCGACGAATGCCGCGATGCTGATAAGAACTGTGTTTCTGCGGCGGCGACGGCGCACCGTCTTGTCTGCAGGTGCTTTGCCGTCCTTTGTGCGCGACTGCTGCGGTCTGCCCGAGCGGTCTAAGCTGCGTGCCGTGCGTCCGTCTGCCGGGCGAGCACCGTTTTGCACCGCTCTCGGGTCAGCAGCTCTCGAGCCGGCCGATCTCGGGTCAGCGGTCCTGTTTTGCTGTTCCGCGTCACGGCTGTGTCCCGCGCCGCTTGCGGCGGCACTGTGTCTCTGCGCATCGCCGCCGACACCTCCGCACCGTGCGTTCACACGCTGAACATCACGTTGCGGATTACCCTGAACACCTGCACGCCGTGCATCGCTGCGCTGTACGTCGTTCTGTGCGCCTGTCAGCTGCACGCTGCGTTGTGCATCGGTACGCTGACCCGACGGACGGACTGCACCGCCCTGCGGTCTTCCGCTATGCATTCCGTTCTGTCCTGACGAGCTGCCCGTTCGGCGCTCGATATTGTCGCGGGATGTGCCGCGGTTTTGGTTTCTGTTGTTATTATCCATTTAAATCCCCTGTTTTTCAGTCCCGTACGGGAGATGTGTTTGCTTTCTTACCCGAGAATGCGCCGACCTCTCATCCGAGTGGTATGTCGACCTTCTCGTCGTTATCTTTATCTGTTATATTCGAGTTTATCAATTTATCCGAGCCGTCAAAGCAGCATGCAGATGCGCCGTCACATAATGCGCGGTATCACGCCTCGCCGCGAATGCGGCGCAGCACCGAATTACGCGCGACAGCGGTCATCGGGAAAAGCTCCTCGCCGTCGTCGAGCAGACCGCGTACGGTCATATCGAACGACATCAGCAGCGTGCGCAGCAGATGCATATAAAGCGCGTCACCGTTCGTCGCACCCCCACACAACGCGTCACCGTTCGGCACATCGCCGTTCGGCGCGTCGACCTTCGCTGCATCGCCGCTGAGCCCCTGCACGCCCGCGTAGAAATACTCGCGCAGCCGCACGCAGTCGGGAAATGTCCTGCCCGGCTCGATATAATCGGCAAGATAGAGCAGCATGGAAAACAGACTCATATTTTCGCCGCCCGTTGTGTGCTCATATATCGCCTGTGCCATCTCCGCATCGCAGTATTCGGCGTATTTGTCGAGCGCAAGCGCAGATGCCGTCCAGCCGTGAAAGACCTTCGGCGAATGCTCCGCACCCGCAGGATAGCTTATTCCGTAACGGCGGCAGAGCTCAAGCTGCTCGGAGAGACTGCGCTGCTTTGTTATATCATGCAGCAGTCCCGCAGCCGACAGCCGCAGCGCATCGCCCTCGGAAAAGCCGAACAGCCGCGCCAGCGCGCCGCACTCCACGCTCACACCAAGCGTATGTCTGAGCCTCCGCTCATCCATCAGCCCCGCGCTCTCAATCCTGCTCTGCAGACTCGAAAGCAGCTCGGGTGTGTATTCTGTATTTTTTTCGTTCATTGCTCTGTTAGTTATTCCCGTTTTTTCTCGGTTTATCCTATTCATATGCAGCAAATTCGGCTGCGGCGAAAATTTTCGCGAAGCATCGCAAAACGCAGGAATTCAACCGTTGCTTGCGCCGCTGCCGTAGCCGTACAGACCGTGCAGCCTGATATATTCCTCGACGCGCGGCGGAACAAGTCCGTCTATCCGCTCGCCTCTTGCGAGCCGACCGCGCAGCTCCGTCGACGACAGCTCAAGTGCGCGCTCGTCTATCTGTGTAATTCGTGCGGAAAAATCGCGCTCGTAGCACACATGTGCCTGCTCGATGCGAGCCGCCTCATCGGGGTTGCTTTCGCGCCGCATAAGCACTATGTGTGCCAGACGGAATATCTCCTCGGGCTCACGCCATGCGGGCAGCGAAAGAAACATATCGGTGCCGACGAGCATGTATATATCACCCTCGCTCCAAAGATGGCGCAGGGTATTGACGGTATAGCTCCTTCCGCCCTCCCGTATCTCGTAATCCGAGACGACAGCCTGCGGAATTCCGCCGAAAGCAAGCCGTGCCATCTCGAGTCGGTCAAGCGGCGAATCGGCGGGGTCTATGTTCTTGTGCGGCGGGATAAACGCCGGCATGATGTAAAAGATATCGGGGTCTATCGCACGCGAAAACGCGCGCGCGGCATGAACATGACCTGCATGCGGCGGTGCAAATGTTCCGCCGTACAGACCTATTATCCTGCCGCCCCTCTCGGATGCTTCCATCATTTATTCTCCGCACCGCCCGTGCGGTGTCCGCAGCAGCACGCTCCGCCGTCATGTGCGCCGTGCGCATCTGCCTTATCTGCGCTGCGCCCGCAGCACGATTTTTTTTCATTGCCGCAAGCCTCACCGTCATACCCGCCGTGCGTCTGTCCGTCATGCTCCGAAAGAAGAATATCGGCAAGGCGGTCGGCAAGTGCGCGCATCGCCCTGCCCCTATGGCTTACGGCGTTTTTCTCGTCGCCGCTGAGCTCGGCAAAGCTGCGCCCGAGCGGCTCGTACAGAAAAAGCGGGTCGTAGCCGAAGCCGCCGTCGCCGCGCGGTGCGTCGAGTATCAGCCCCTCGCACTCGCCGTGCAGCATCAGCTCCCTGCCCGACGGCAGAATGCAGCATACGGCGGTGACAAAGCGCGCTTTGCGCTCCTCGCCGTGCCTGCCCTCGAGCTCGCGGAGCAGCTTTTTGTTATTGCCCGCATCGCCCTCGCCCGACCAGCGCGCCGAATACACCCCCGGCGCACCGCCGAGCGCGTCGACCGAAAGCCCGGAGTCGTCCGCTATCGAGATATAACGGTCGGAAGCGAGCGCACGCGCCTTTATTCGGGCGTTTTCATCAAACGTAGTGCCGTTTTCCTCTATCTCGTCGGTCACGCCGACCTGCTCCGCCGTTTTAACGGAAAATTCGACCCTGCCGCCGAGAGTCTGCCCGAGCAGCCTCTCCATCTCCCTGACCTTGTTTTTATTGTGTGTAGCAAGTACAAATTCGACCATTTTTCCGCCTCATTCAAACAGCGCGCGGACAAACTCATCTGCGCGGAACGGCTGGAGATCGTCCATCTGCTCGCCTACGCCTATATACTTGACGGGTATGCCGAGTTCTTCCTTGATGGAAAAGACTATGCCGCCCTTCGCGGTGCCGTCGAGCTTTGTCAGTACAAGCCCCGTGATGTTCGCGGAGTTCTTGAATTCCTTTGCCTGACTGATGGCGTTCTGACCCGTCGTTGCATCGACGACAAGCAGCGTTTCGCGGCTGCAGCCCGGCAGCTCGCGGTCGATTACGCGGTCTATCTTTGCGAGCTCATCCATGAGATTCTTCTTATTGTGCAGTCTGCCCGCCGTGTCGATTATCAGAACATCCGCTCCGCGCTTCTTTGCAGCAGCGGCGGCATCGAACACGACCGCTGCGGGGTCGGAGCCCTCCTCATGGCAGATGATATCCACACCGACGCGCTCCGCCCATATACCGAGCTGGTCGATGGCAGCCGCGCGGAAGGTGTCCGCTGCGGCAAGGATAACACGCTTACCCTCGCTCTTGAGGCTCGCGGCTATTTTAGCTATGCTTGTGGTCTTGCCTACGCCGTTAACGCCGATAATGAGCACTACCGCAGGCTTTGTATCAAGACAGAGCGGCTCGCCCTCGCCTATCTCGCCACGGAGAATGTCGCACAGTGCAGCCTTTGCATCCTCGGGCTCGCTTATGCGGTCGTCCCTTATCCGCTCGCGCAGAGCGTCGATTATCTTCTCTGTCGGACCCACGCCGACATCGGCGGTTATCAGAAGCTCCTCAAGCTCCTCGAGCATATCCTCATCCACCCGTACAAACGAGCGGAATATACCGTCTATCTGCTTCAGCAGTCCGTCCTTTGTCTTGGTCAGACCCTTTTTCAGCTTTTCAAAAAATGACATTTTTATCTCGGTCCCGCACTGCGGGAGCATCCCTTCTTTGATCTGCGGCAGCACACTCGCAGTCGGGCGGGCGGACGATGCCGCATACTGCGCCCATTAAAAGCAAGTATATATACTATATGTTTCGGTGTCATTAATACGAGGTTAATTTTCGCCGCTTACCCGCACCGTGTCTGTTTTATCTTCCGTCTGCACGCGCAGCGACTGCTTTGCTTTCGTCTGCACGCGCAGCGACTGCGCTGTATTCGTCCTGTCCGTGCTGCGGACGTTTTATTTTGCGCGCACCGCGGCTACTTTATCTTGACCCCGAGACGGTCCTCGACCTCGGTGATGTTGAGCGTGAGCACCCTTGAGATACCGCGCTCGGGCATCGTCACGCCGTACAGCGTATCGGCTATCTCCATCGTACCGCGTCTGTGCGTGATAACGACAAACTGCGTTGAGCCCGAATAGCGCTTGATATAATCGGCAAAGCGAGCGACGTTCACATCATCAAGCGCCGCCTCTATCTCGTCGAGCACCGCAAACGGCGTCGGGTTGACATCGAGTATCGCGAAGAAAAGCGCTATCGCGACAAACGACTGCTCGCCGCCCGAGAGCAGCGACATGCTCTTGACTATCTTTCCGGGCGGTGCGACGTTTATCTCGATGCCGCAGCCGAGCGGGTCGGTCGGGTCGGTGAGACACAGCTCCGCCGTTCCGCCGCCAAAAAGCTCGCGGAAGGTCCGCTTAAAGCCCGCGTCGAGCTGTTGCATTACCGAAATAAAGCGCTCGCGCATCTCCTTTTCGAGCCCTGTGATTATCTCCTCGAGCTCCTGCTTTGAGCGGCAGAGATCGTCGTACTGCGTACGCATGAAGCCCGCACGCTCGCTGACCTCCTTATATTCGTCTATCGCGCCGACGTTGACGGGTCCGAGCGAGCGTATCCTCGACCTCAGCTCGGTCTGCCTTGCGGCGCTTGCCGTTTTCGTCTCCTCGGTCACCTTCGGATAATCGAGCGCGGCGGCGGTCGCGTACGTCAGCTCGTATTCATCCCACAGACGCGATGCGAGCTTATCCTGCTCCGCCTTTGCCGATTCGAGCTTTGACTCAAGCTCGGTATACGTGCGGAACAGCGTCTCGCGGCGGTGACCCTCCTCCTTTATCTGCTCGCGCAGCCTTGAGAGTGCCGCATCGCTGCGCAGCCCCTCGTCAATCAGTGCGCTGTGCTTGCTCTCGAGTTCTGCGGCACGTCCGCGCAAGCCATCAAGATCGGTATCCGCGGATGCGAGTCTTTCGCGGCACTGCGCAGCCCGCTCGTCGCAGGAGCTTATCGCCGCCTCCGACTCCGCTATCTGCTCGCCTAACCGCGTCACCGCAGCCTGTCCGAGCGATATGCTGTTCTCGGTCGCCTCGATGTCCTTCTCGGCGGAATTTATCTTTATCAGCTGCGCCGAAACACGCTCGAGCGCACGCGCGATATCACGGTTCAGCCGCTCGTGCTCCTCTGCCGACGCGGCAAGCGCCTCGCGGCACTGCCCCGCCGCCGTATCTGATTCCGAGAGCTCGCGCTTGATAGCCTCGCACTCGTCGTCGTCGCGCTTGCTCTCCGCGCTGAGTGCGTCGAGCGATTCGCGCTGCTTCTCGTAATTTTTCTTATCCGCATCTATCTGCGAACGAAGAAGAGCATTCTGCGTATTCTCCGCGCCGAGCATGGTGTCAAGCACCGAGAGATTCTGTTTAAGCTCGCCGAGACGGTCGCGCAGTTCCGCGCTCTCCGCTGCTATCTTTTCCGCCCGCTCGTCCGACGCACGCAGCTTGACCTCGAGCGCCGCAGCCTCCTCGGCAAAGCGCTGAATCTCCTGTGCGCGGGTGAGCATTCCGCTGTTGCGCTTGTTCGAGCCGCCCGTAAAAGAGCCGCCCGCATTGATGACCTGACCGTCGAGAGTAACAATCTTCACGCGATAGCCGCTTGCGCGCGCATAGTCGGTGGCGCTGTCAAGATCGCGGAAGATGAGCGTTCTGCCGAGCATGTACGAAATGACATTTGCGCAGCGCTCGTCGCATCCGATAAGCTCCGATGCGACCCCTATATAGCCCTTGTATTGTGAGAGTCTGCCCGTATCGATATTCAGCGGCTGCGCCTTAACCGACGATATCGGATAAAAGGTCGCTCTGCCCGCACCGCCGTCGCGCAGCAGTGCGATGGCACGCTTTGCGGTCGACTCGTCCTCTACGACGATATTCTGGATATTCGCGCCGAGCGCCGTCTCTACGGCGGTGGAATATTTATCGGGTACGGTTATCAGCCTCGATACGGGGCCGAGCACGCCGCCGAGCCGCCCTCTGCCGACCGCGTCCATCACAAAGCGGACGCTGCCGTTATAGCCCTCGAAGTGCTCCTCCATACGCCTGAGCGTATCCGCGCGCTGCTTCTTAGCCGCAAGCTCCGAGCCTATGCGCGCCTGCTCAGACCGCAACTCCTCGGTCTGCGCTGTCAGCTCGCCGAGTCTGCGCTCGAGCTCCGCCGCCTCCGTTTCCGTCTGCTCGCGGCGTGCGGTATAGTCCGCTATCGTCCGCTCGGATTTTGCAAGGCGGTCGCCGAGCAGCTTTTCGCGCTCGCGTATCTCCTCCATACTCTCCTCTATCTCAGACAAACGCAGCTCACGGTTCTCGTGCGAACCGCTTATCTCGGAAAGCCTCAGTCGGCGCTCTACCGCGCCGTCCTCTATCTCGCGCAGCTGCTTTTCGAGTATGCTCTCGCGCGACTCGTTATCTATGCGCTGCGCCTTAAGCGCCTCGGCATTGCCGTCAAGCGCAGCATGCTCCTCACGCAGTGCGCCGAGCGCTGCGGTCTGCTCCTCAAGCCTTGAAAGCAGCTCCGCGCCGCTTCCGTTCGCCTCCTCGAGCGCGGCGCGGCGTACGGCAAGTGCAGACTCCGCCTCCGCTCTGCGCTCCGCAATGTGCTCGAGCTCGTTCTTCATTACCTTGACGCTGCCCTCAAGCTCGAACGACGCGGCGCTGTTATCGCGCAGATTCTTCTGCGCCTCCGCAGCGCGCTGCTTCGTCTGCTGAGCCTCGTCGAACAGCCGCTCGTTCCTTGCCTCGAGCGCTTCGAGCTCGCCGTCAGCCTCATCGAGCATGCGCTTAGCCGCTGCAGTCTCATCTCCGAGACAGCCTACCCTGCGGCGCACATCCTCAACGTCATACAGCCACAGCGAGACATCCAGCCGCTTCTTTTCCTCGAACAGCTCGAGATACTTTTTCGCCTTTTCGGCATCGCGCTGCAGCGGTGCAACACGTGCCTCAAGCTCGCGGAGAATGTCCTCTGCGCGCACCATGTTATCGACAGCGCCCTGCAGATGCCGCTCTGCCTCGTTTTTGCGGAAGCGGTATTTCGATATGCCCGCCGCATCCTCGAATATTGCGCGGCGCTCGTCGCTCTTCTGCGATACTATCTCGGCAATCTTGCCCTGACCGATTATCGAATAGCCCGAGCGACCGACACCCGTATTCATGAACAGCTCGGTAATGTCGCGCAGCCTTGCGGGCTTGCGGTCGATAAGATATTCGCTCTCTCCGCCGCGCACGCAGCGTCGGGTGATGATTATCTCGTCCCCGCGGTCGACTATCTTTCCCTCCTCCTCGGTATTGTCGAGGATAAGAGAGACCTCCGCAGTGGTCATCGCACGGCGGGATGCCGCACCCGCAAAGATGACATCCTCCATCTTTGAACCGCGAACGCCCTTTGCCGACGTCTCGCCGAGTACCCAGCGGATGGCATCAGATATATTTGATTTTCCGCTTCCGTTAGGACCGACGACGATTGTCGCACCGTCGTTGAAGTTAAGCACCGTTCTGTCCGGAAACGATTTAAAGCCGAGAAGCTCGAGTGATTTGATTTTCAATTTTCAGACCGTCCGTTTCTTTTGTTTCGTAGCTCGACATATGCCGAGAAAAGCGCTGCCGCAAAGCAATTACGCAGCATGCGCGCATGACATAAAGCGCGCCGATAACCGAAAATTCGCGCACCGCGCAGCAAGGCACTAAAGCCCTGTGCACAATTCGGGGGAGTGAAAGCCCGCCGCAGTTCATCGCCGCAAAGCAGGTAAGCGCCGCCGCTCACAGCCGCCAATCAGATCAAGATTGCACGCGCAGCTCGCAGCCGCAGAGCGAATCATCCTCACGCACACACAGCCGACTGATGCCGTACTCGCGCCGCAGCGCCTCGGCATTCGCGCGTCTGTGTCCTATCACCTGAGAAGTCCTGCCCCTCGGGCAAACGACCGTCAATATCCGCTCATTTCGCGTCGGTGCATCAGCCCCCGCGCGCACCGAATCGGCGCACCCGTTATTATCGGATGCGTCAGCATCCGATGCAGCAGCACCCGACACAGCATCCGACGCAGCAGCACCCGACGCAGCGGCATCCGACACGACGGCATCCGATGCAGACATACACTGTGCAGTCATACACGGTGCGGGTGTGTTGCCCGCATCCGAGCCGAGCTCACGAATTCCCGCGTCGGCAAGCAGCGCGCGCAGACGGCGCAAAAAAACGCGGCTCTGCGCCATCTCGCCGACGGCGCACTCATAATCGCCCGCGACGATGCCGTCATCGCCCGTCAGCCCCTCACCGTAGCAGAGGCCTATCCGTATCACGGGCACGCCAGCCGCCGAGAACAGCTCGCACAGATCGGCGACCCGCTCGACCGTCTCCTCGGCAGACGGCGGTGTGTACTCGCCGCGCCGCAGCATACCCTCAAGCGCGGTGCCCGCAAATGTCATTGTGGGATATATCCTCGCGCCGTCGGCGCCCGCGCCTATTATATCGCGCCCCGTCTGCAGGTCGCTCTCGCGGGTCGAGCCGGGCAGTCCCGTCATCATCTGACCGATCGCATGCATCCCGCTCTCCCTTATCATCCGCAGCGCAGCCATCGACTGCTCTGCCGTATGACCGCGCTCGCAGCGGCGCAGCACCTCTTCCGATGTGCTCTGCACCCCGAGCTCGACCGTAGTCATACGGTAGCGGAGAAGAAGGTCTATGATCTCTTCATCAATGTAATCGGGTCTTGTCGAGCAGCGCAGACTCGCCACCCTGCCGTCATCAACGTACGGGCGCGCAAGCTCGAGCAGCTCCGTAAGCTCGTCCCTCGGAATGCCCGTAAAGCTGCCGCCGAAAAACGCTATCTCGCACTCGTACTCGCCCTCTCTGCCGCGGATGCCGTCAAGCGTCGCATCAATCTGCTCGCGCACCGCGCCGATGTCGACACAGCCGACGCCCGATATCTTCCGCTGATTGCAGAAAACGCAGGTGTGCGGACAGCCGAGATGCGGGATAAAGATAGGAATATTAATATGTCTCATTCGCTCACCCCATTCATGCCGTACCGCCCGCGCGGTGTGGTTCTGTCAGATAAAGCCTGTGCCGTTTGCGCCGCCCGTATCGACGCGGCTTATATCTTATCGCCGAACAGCTCGAGAGCCTTCTGCGCAGCTATCTGCTCAGCCGCGCGCTTACTGCCCGCCGTGCCTACGCCGATAACGTTGCTGTTGAGTCGCGCCTCGACGGTGAATACACGCTTATGTGCGGGTCCCGTTTCGCTGACGGGTACATACTCAAGTATCTCGCCGTGCTCCTGCTGAACGAGCTGCTGTAGAATGGTCTTATAGTCGGCGGTATGTCCGCTCGAGAGTATACGCGAGATCTCATCCTCTGCAAACGGGAGCAGAAAACGCGAGACCTCCTCTATATTTGAGTCGAGATAGATAGCCGCGAGAAGCGCCTCGAACGCATCCGCAAGGATGGACGGGCGGCTCCTGCCCTCGAGCTTTTCCTCGCCCCTGCCGAGATAGAGGTAATCGCCGAGCCTTATCTCGCGCGCAAAGCCCGCAAGCGCCCTCTCGCATATCGTGCCGGCGCGGACCTTCGACAGCTCGCCCTCGGGCATATCGGGATGGGTCGCGAACAGATAGTCGCTGACGATGATGGACAGCACCGAGTCGCCGAGAAATTCAAGACGCTCGTTGCACTTCATTCCGACGCCGTGTGCCCGCTGCTCGTTCGAGTAGGACGAATGCGTGAGCGCGGTGCGGACAAGCTCTTTATTTTCAAATATGTGACCTATGGTCTTTTCGAGTCCGGCTATCGGAGCCGGACGAATATCCGATGCATGCATCTTTCTTTCCTTTCCGACCTGTTATGCGTTCGGGGTCGCGGATGCCGTATCCGCTGCGGTCTCTGCCGCTTCCGCCTCTGCTGCCCTTGCCGCGTCCTGCTCGACCCACTTTGCTATTTCGACATGAACGCCCGTGCCCGCAAAGTCCGCCGCGCGTCTTATCGTGCTGACAAACGCGCGCGAATCCGAGCTGCCGTGCGTTTTGAGCACGGGTCTTGAGAGACCGAGCAGCGGAGCGCCGCCGAACTCGGAGGCATCCACCGAGTGCTTCAGCCGTCTGAGACTGCCGCGCATTGCGAGCGCAGATGCCTTTGTGACAAGATTCTCGGTAAAGCAATCCTTAAGACATGAGAGCAGATACTGACCTACGCCCTCGCTGAGCTTGAGAAAAACATTTCCCGTAAAGCCGTCGGTAACGAGCACATCGCACGCGCCGAGCGGTGCCGCCTTTGCCTCAACGTTGCCTACGAAATTTATCGTCGGCTCGCCGCGCAGCAGCTTATACGTGTCTACCATCATTGCACCGCCCTTACACTCCTCGGTGCCGTTGTTGAGCAGTCCGACCTGCGGCGAGTCGATGCCGAAAACATTCTTCATATATATCGAGCCCATTACCGCAAACTGCCGCAGATACTCGGGCTGAACGTCGATATTCGCGCCCGAATCAATGAGCAGCATGGGGCGCGCAAACGGCAGCACCGATGCTATCGCGGAGCGCCTGATGCCCTTTATCCTGCGCACTATAAGCGATGAGCCCGCGTGCAGTGCGCCCGTGTTACCCGAGCTGACGAACGCTTCTCCCTCGCCGTCGCGCAGCATCCTCAGACCTACCGCCATCGACGAGTCGCTCTTTTCGCGGACGACGCTCAGCGGCTGATCCTCCATTGTTATAACGCTGTCCGTATGGACGATGCGCACGCCGTCGAGCTCAGCCTCCCTGCCCGCGCTGCGGGCTGTCTCGCGTATCTCGCCCTCGCGTCCGACAACGATATAGCTGTGCTCAGGCATTGCTGCAGCGGCATCAAGCACACCGATAACGCCTGCCTCTGGCGCGTTGTCTCCACCCATTACATCGATTATTATCTTCATCCTTTATCCCTCCGAGAGAGCTTACTTTGCGCTCTCTCCGCCGCTCTTTTCGTCGCCTTCATGCGTCGGCTTGAGCTCGCGTTTGTAGCCGCAGCCCTCGGTGCGGCAGACGGCAATATTCTTGCCCTTATTCTTAAACAGCATTCCCCCGCACTGCGGACACTTGTCGGGCAGCGGGAGCTCCCATGACGAGAACTTGCACTTAGGATAGTTCTCGCAGGAGTAGAAATACGAGCGGTTGCGCCCGTGCTTTGCGACTATCTCGCCGCCGCAGTCGGGGCACTTTACGCCTATTTTGCGCGCTATCTGCTTTGTATTCTTGCACTGCGGGTAGTTCGAGCAGGCATAAAAGCTGCCGTAGCGTCCGCTGCGCAGTACCATATCCGCGCCGCACTTCTCGCACTTCATACCGTCGGGCGCGGGTACCGCCTTTTCGGTCGCCGCGCCGTCACCCGCGGGTGCCTTGCGTTCGAGCGGGCGGGTGTTGCGACAGGTGGGATAATTCGGGCAGGCGGCGAATTTTCCGTATCTGCCGTTCTTTACTATCATCGTAGCGCCGCACTTGTCGCATATGATGTCGGTTTGCTCGTCGGGGAGCTTGACCTTTTCCTTTGCGACCGTTTCCTCCGCAACCTCGAGCTGCTTTGCAAACTCGGTATAGAACGAGCCGAGAACGCTCTGTATATCGACGTTTCCGTGCTCGATATCATCGAGTGACGACTCCATCTGCGCGGTGAATTCGTAATCCACTATCTCGGGAAAATACTGCTTCATCAGGTCGGTTGTGACCTCGCCGAGTCTGGTCGGGCGCAGCATCTTTCCGTCACGCTCGACATAACCGCGCGAGATGATGGTGGTGATTATCGTAGCGTAGGTACTCGGTCTGCCTACGCCCTTTTCCTCAAGGAACTTGACGAGCGAGCCCTCGTTGTATCTTGCGGGCGGCTCGGTAAAGTGGCGCGCGGGGGTAATTTTCTCGGCGCTGATATGCTCGCCCTCCGAGATGTTAGGTATCGCGCCCTGCGTGCCGTTGTTCTCTCCCTCGTCCGCTGAGCCGTAAACCGCGAGGCAGCCGCGGAAGCGAACGGTGTAGCCGGATGCGCGGAAGGTATATCCGCCGCACTCGGCATCCGCAATAACGGTATCGAGCTCCGCAGACGCCATCTGGCTCGCGGTAAAGCGGTTGAAGATGAGCTTATACAGCTTATACTGGTCGGCGGTGAGATACTTCTTTATCTTATCGGGCTCGAGAGTGGGGTTTGCGGGGCGGATGGCTTCGTGCGCATCCTGAGCGCCCGCCTTGGATTTATAGGTGCGGGGGGATGCGGGTACGTATTCCTTACCGTAGGTGCTCTCGATATACTCCGCAGCTCTTGCACGCGCCTCATCGGCGACGCGCAGCGAGTCGGTACGCATGTATGTGATAAGACCCTGCGTGCCGCCGTTTTCCGAGCCGACGTTAACACCCTCGTACAGCTCCTGCGCGACCTGCATGATGCGGGTCGAGCGGAAGCCTAGCTTGCGCGATGCATCCTGCTGCAGCGTAGAGGTGGTGAAAGGCGGCTGCGGGTTCTTTGCTCTTGTCGAGCGGCGAACAGAGGCAACGGTGAAATCTCCGCCCTTTATCCCGTCGAGCACGGCATTTACATCCGCCTCGCTGTGCAGCTCGCCCTTAGTGCCGCCCTTGCCGTAGTATTTTGTATGGAGAAGCTCGCCGCTCGCGGTACCGAGGTCGGCATCTATCGTCCAGTATTCCTCGGGCACAAATGCGTTTATCTCCGCCTCGCGGTCGACGATTACACGTGTCGCGACCGACTGAACGCGCCCTGCGGAAAGTCCGCCGTGTATCGCCTTCCAAAACAGCGGGCTGAGCTTATAGCCGACGATACGGTCGAGTATGCGGCGCGCCTGCTGCGAGTTGACAAGGTCCTCATCTATCTTGCGCGGGTGCTTTATCGCGTCGCGCACCGCGCTCTTTGTGACCTCGTTGAAGGTGACACGGCAGACCTTTTCCGGCGGGATGGCAAGCGCCGTTACAAGGTGCCATGAAATAGCCTCTCCCTCGCGGTCGGGGTCGGCTGCGAGATAGACCTTGTCGGCGTTCTTTGCCTCTTTTTTCAGCTCTGCGATGAGCGGTCCCTTGCCGCGAATGTTTATATATTTGGCTTTGAAGCCGTTCTCTATGTCAACTCCGAGCGTGCTCTTCGGCAGGTCGCGTACATGACCTATCGACGCTACCACCTTGTAGCCGGAACCGAGATAATTCTTGACCGTTCCCGCCTTCGACGGAGACTCAACTATAACAAGATGTGCCATTGCTTCTCAATATATCCTTTCGTTATTCGATAATAACCGTTTATACTCAGTCTGCCCCGCATGCGGCGTCAATATGATATGCTCGCTGCGGGATGATAATGATGCTGCGGTGTTCGACCCGCCGTGTGCTCAATGTCCCGTTCCGCGGCGGTATTCTCCGCCCGGTCCGAGCACCGCAAGCCCCGATATCTCGAGCTCGGTGAGCCCCGCCATTACAAACGGAAAGCTCAGCTTATTGCGTACGATCTCGTCTATCGTGGTCGTTCCCGTTTCGGGGATGAGCGAATATATCTTACGTCCGCACTCGCTCGTTTCGGCGAGCATGCGTGCGACCCGCTCCTCGTCCGTCTGCGATGCGTCCGCCGCATCGCGCTGCACATCCCTGCGGGCAAAGTTCGCACTTGCCGAAACGGTGCTGCGCGCTTTCCCGTCACGGTCGGATGCCCGCCCGACATTCTTTGTTTTTGCGCCGTCAGGCTTCTTCATATGCTCGCCGTACAAACTCTGCTCTATACTGCCGTGACCCGACATCATGTCTGCAGTGTATTCGCCGTAGATGCTCTGCTCAGCAGTACCCATACCGTGCTCTGCCGTGGGAAATGCGGGTATTTCGGATGCTGCATTCTCTGCGAATGTTGCTGACCCTGCGGGTATTGCGGATGCCGCAGCCGTCGCTGCTCCTGCATATTCCGCCTGTGCGGGGTACAGCTCTGCCGCACCTTCCGTCGCATTTTCCATCGCATTTTCAATGCGCTGCGCGGCGGCATGCTCGGCATGATCGGCGCGGCCGGCTTCGGCAGGCTCTGGCGTGTACGGTCTCGGAAGTCTGTCCTCGGTCTGCCGTCTGCGTGAGCCGCCCTTGCTCTCACCGCTCGGTCCGAGCCTCGGATAACACGGTACTGCGCTTCTGCCGTAGGTATTTCGGAGATTAAAGCCCTCCTTGAACCTCGCGAGCTTTCCCGTGACGTTGTCGATATTGAGGACCTTTGCGTACTCCTTTTTGTAGTCGTCAAGTATGTCGAGCGCGCTCGTCACCATCTTTGCACCCTCGAGCAACAGCTTGTTCGTGCCGGCGCTGCCGAGCGTTCCGACGTTTCCGGGCAGGGCGTAAACCGCCCGTCCCTGACGCTTTGCATCCTTTGCGGTTATCAGCGCGCCGCTCCTCTCATCCGCTTCGATGACCACCGTTGCGGTGCTCATGCCGCTGATGATACGGTTGCGTATCGGAAAATTATGCGCTATCGGAGCAGTGCCCGGGCAAAACTCGGTCAGCACCGTGCCGCGGCGGACAATCTCGCCGTGCAGATTCTTATGCTCGCGCGGGTAGATGCGGTCGATGCCGCAGCCGAGCACCGCGATGGTATATCCGTCCGCATCAAGCGCCGCGCGGTGCGCAACGCCGTCGACTCCGAGCGCCATACCCGAGACGATGACCGTACCCGCGGATGCAAGGTCACCCGATATCGTATATGCGTTTCTTGCGCCGTACTGCGTTATCCTCCGCGTGCCGACGACGGCGACGGAGAGACGGTTCTTTATATTCGGCAGCATGCCGAGATAGTACAGCATAACGGGCGGAGACGGTATCCTGCGCAGCTGCGGCGGAAAATATTCGCTGTCGTACGGCAGCATTCCGACTCCGTTATCCGCGCACCAGTTGTATATTCCGACGGCAGCTTTCAGGCTTTTATCCTCAAGGCGCTCCGCCGTGCCCTTCGGCAGACCCGAATACTCGGAGGGGTCTGCGTCGTATATCGTTCTTACGTTGTGCCCGAGACGGGAAAACAGCTTTCCCGCAGCAGAGCTTCCCGCACCTATCGCGAGACTGAGCCATATCCAGTATACAAGATCGGCGCTTTCCTCCGCGCCTACGTTCGTTTCAAATGTGTCTCTCACCTTATCCACGAGCCCTTTCCCGTTTCCCAAATAAGTATAGCCGCCGCAGCCGCAGCATTCAGCGATTCGGTACCCTCACGCATCGGGATAATCACGCAGTCGCTCGCCGCGCCGATAAGCTCCTCCGAAAGTCCCCTGCCCTCGTTTCCGACGAGAAAGCAGTCTCGGCTGTCGACCCGCAGCCTGCTCAGCGGAACGGCATCACGGTGCAGCGCAGCCGCATGCACACGGTAGCCGAGCCCGCGCAGCGCGCCTATGCTGCCGACGGGGTCCTCGCACAGCGTTATGTGCTGGCGGAAGAGCGCCCCCATCGCAGCCCTGACCGTACGCGGATTGTAGAGGTCCGCGCAGTCGGACGACAGTATCAGCTCATCTATTCCGAGGGCGTTCGCGTCTCTGATTACCGTGCCGAGATTGCCCGGGTCACGTATCGAGCACGCCATAAACGCGGTACCCGAAAAATTGCTATCCTCATATATTGTAACTTTTTTATGCAAAAAGTCAATATGCTTCGCTATGCACATAATGCCCTCGGGCGAGCGGTCGAACGACAGCTTGTCGTAGACAGGCGGGGAGACGACCGTCACAAGCTCGGGCGACAGCTCTGCGGGCAGGCGGCAGAGCGCATCCTCGCGGACGAACACCCGCTCGAGCGATATGTCCGCGGAAAGCGCATCGCGCAGCAGCTTTACCCCTTCAAAGGCGAACAGACCGTCGCGGTCGCGATATTTTCGCTCGCCGAGCGCGGATGCGGCTACCGCCGCGGGATTTGACCGCGAGGTTATCCGTGCGCAGTGCGCAAACCGCCCGAGCGCGGTGTCAGACCCGCGTCCGTTTGTGTTTCTTCCCATCTCTGCCTCCCGTTTTTATGTTCCGTCATTCGATATGCCCGTTATTCGGTGCGCTCGCATGTCCCGATGTGTTCGTTTTTCGATATGCCCGATATTCGGCGCATTCGCATGTCACGATCCATTCATCGCACGTCAAACAAGAGGCACGTCGCGCACAAAGCCGCGCTTGCCGCGTTCGCCGCTCCCTTTTTGACGCGAAAAACCCGCGGACACACCCACGCGCAAGGCGGATGGTCCCGGGTTCTGCCGAAATAATTATCTCTGTCAGAGAGCAGCCTTTGCCTGAGCTGCGAGAGCTGCAAATGCTTCCTTATCAGCAACGGCGATCTCGGAGAGCATCTTACGGTTGAGGTCGATGCCTGCGTTCTTAAGTCCGTGCATAAAGGTAGAATAGTTCATGCCGCAAGCCTTAGCCTGAGCGGAGATTCTGGTGATCCAAAGTCTGCGGAAATCTCTCTTCTTGAGCTTTCTGCCGACGAATGCATAGTTACCGCTCTTCATTACGGCCTGCTTGGCCATCTTAAAGTGTTTACTCTTGGCGCCCCAATAACCCTTCGCGCACTTAAGAACCTTATTGCGTCTCTTGCGGGTCATCATAGCTCTTTTAATTCTTGCCATTTTATTATCCTCCTCTAAAACCTATCGCCCGATTACTTGCTGGGCATAAGCGACTTGACAGTTGCTGCGAAAGACGGGCTCAGGTATGTACCGGAGCGGAGATGTCTCTTTCTCTTCTGTGCCTTGATACCGAGATTGTGGCGGTGGTGCGAATGGTTCATCTTAACGAGACCGCTCTTGGTAACGCCGAATCTCTTGGCGGTTGCGCTGTGTGTCTTGATCTTTCCCATGATAGAGCTCCTTTCAAGCTGCTGATTTTTTCCTGATCTGCCGAGTCGGCACAGCCGCCCGGCGAATCGTGATACTTATGATCTTTTTATATTCCGAGTTATATTCCGAGGCGTGCGGGAATTACTCCTCTGCGCTCTTTTCCTCAGGAGCAGCTGCTGCGGCAGTCGCTGCGGGCTTTTTGCCCTTGCCCTTCGACTGCGCGGAAGCGCCCTCTCTCTTGCTGTTCGGGGTGATAAATATCGACATGAAGCGTCCGTCGAGGCTCGGAGCCTTATCCGAACCGCCGAGGTCGGCACATGCCTCACGGAATCTCTCGAGCAGCTCTCTGCCCACATCGAGATGACTCATCTCACGACCCTTGAACTTTACAATAACCTTGACCTTGTCTCCGCCGGTAAGGAAACGGCGAGCGTGATTTACCTTGGTCTTGAAGTCGTTTGTATCAATGGCGCAGGAAAGTCTTATCTCCTTGATGTCCATGATCTGCTGCTTCTTCTTCGCTTCCTTTTCCCTCTTATCGCGCTCGAAACGAAATTTTCCGTAATCAATGATCTTGCATACGGGCGGGTCAGCCTGAGCTGCGATCATTACGAGATCAAGTCCCTTGTCATATGCATGATTCTGCGCTGCGGTAACGGTGAGCAGACCCATCTGCTCTCCCTCCGGTCCGATGACACGTACAATCTTCGAAGGAGCGCCGAGAACGGCTTTTATCTCATCGTTGATGTAATGCTCCCTTGAATTGTTATTGTTGTTTCTGATGGCTAAAGCACCTCCGCTCAAAATAAAAAAATCACGGTGTATGTTGCATGCTCGTAAAGGCAGCACAGCAACTCTCCGCGATCACGGGAAACCCGCAGGTAATCCACAAATCCTTTATCGACCGTGACCCATGCACCGGGCTGCGTCAGGTGAGAGCGGAGTGCTCTGCTTGCTTTACTGCAGCATTCTAACACATACGGCGCGCTTTGTCAATAGCTGCAGAAAATAATTTTCAAAAATTTCCGCCGCAGCCACCCCGCGCAATCATGTGCGCCCTGCACGGCCTCTCGCTCGCGAAATCGCAGCAACGGTGCAGGACAATAGCGGCAGCACGCGGCGGCGGACGGCGCATGACAACAGCGGCGACGCACGGCAGCAGACGGTGCAGAGCAACAACGGCAGCACGCGGCGGCGGACGGTGCGGGGAGACGGAGACGGCGCACAGACACAGACGGGCACGGGCGAGCTGCAAATTGCTATTGAAAAGCGACCGAATATGTGCTATAATACTTGATATAATGAGATGATTGTGTCCGCACGGCGGTCGGCTGCACGCGCCGCGGCGGTACGGACAAAGCGCACGGGCATCGGCGGCGAGCCGCAGTACACCTACGGAGGGAGGGAGTAAAACTGAACAGAACTCAGGTATTCAGCCTCAGAAAAACTCCCAAGGGATACGAGGGCAGAACTACGCTGTACGACGGCACGAGACTTATCAGGCTGCCGGATACGTCCTCTCCGCAGCCGGGCGGAGCCGACCGCGAAGGATACGGCAGAGCACAGCCCGAGCCGAAGTCGGCGGGACGGCGCTCACGCGACGGACAGTCCGCACGCGGCAGTCAGCACATGCAAAGCGGTCCGCGCACGCAGAGCGAGCAACGCAAGCAGAACGACCCGCGCACACAGAATGAGCAGCGCGCGCAGAGCGGGCGGCGGACGGCTTCGGACGGGACGCGCGGCGGTCGGCAGAAAGCGCCGAACGGGCAGCGACCGAACGAACGGCAGCAAAACAAGCGGCAGCAAAATGAGCGGCAGCAGAATGAACAGAGGCGGCAGAACGGGCAGCAGCTAAGCGACCGTCGGCAGACACGCGGTGAAGCCGAGCCGCGCAGGGTGCTCAGCGGCAGTATGACCGAGACGGGAAGGCTGTCCGAGGGCGCGCCGACAAACTCCGCGCCTATCGACAGGGTTTATTCCACCGACGTGCGAAGTTATCCCACATACGGTCAAGGCTACTCCGCAAACAATCAAGGTCACTCTGCGGGCGGGCACAGTCGTACCTACGGCAATCAAGGCTATCACACAAGCAATCAAGGTCATCCCGCAGACGGTCGGAGTCATCCCGCAGACGGACGAGGCTATCCCGCAAACGGACGGAGCTATCCCACCGACGGACGAGGCTATTCCTCACCGCAGGGCGGCGCGCAGCGCGACCGCCGCAGAAGAAGCAGACCGCCGATGAGCGAAGAGGATAAACGGCTGCTCGCAGCCGCAAAGCAGGCGCAGGAGCAGGCGGAGCGCGAGATGGCGCGTCAGCGCGCCGAGCGCCGCGCAGAACGGAAGCGTCAGCGCACGGTCGACCGCAGACGCAGACGGCGCGCGGCGATAAAATTCATCGCGTCGGAGCTGCTGCGCGGGATACTGCGCGGAATACCGTGGCTGTTTGCCCTTATCGGAATGACCGTTCTGCTCGCAGCGGTCGCAGGCGCAATAATTTCGCTCGACCTTCGACTCGGCTCATCGACACACCCCGATAAGGTCGAATATCTGCTGACCGACGCCGACAAAAGAGAGGTATCCAAGCGCACAACGGAATACAATGCCGTCTTTATCTCAGGCTCGCCGTACCTGAAAATGTCAGACCTTGCATCCGACTTTGACCTGACGGTCGCGGGCGACGGCAAGCGCTACAAGCTGATAACGCAGAGCGGCGACATCATAAAGCTGACCGTAAACTCAGGCGCCGTGACGCTCGGCTCATACGAAGCACGGCTCTCCTCCCAGATAATTGCACGCGGCGACGAGGTTTACATCCCCGTCGAGCTGCTCGGAGATTATCTCACGGGAGTGAGCACGGAATACGGAATAGACGAGAAAAAGGGCATCGGCAGACTCACGGTCACCCGCGAAATAGCGGATTTCACCGTCTCCGTCTCCGACGGAAAGCAGCCGATATATGCCGATCTCGGATTCAGCTATCGCGAATCTCCCGACGCCGCAAGCATCGCCGAGGATTCGCTGCCCGAAGCCATCGCTGCGGCGACTGACCCCAATCCCCCGCCTCCTGAGAACGGCGACGGCACGACGGGCACCGCAGGGGCGACAGGTACTGCGGGCACAACAAGTACCGCAGGTTGACGACCGACTGCCGATGACGGCAAGCGGCAATTTATGACATATACTGCAACGGACTATGGCAAGTCAACCGAGTTCACCGACATAAACGAAAGGAAAAGCCCTATGCGGCGTTCCCCGTGCGGGGCGCGGCACAGACGGGCGGGAATAACCGATATGAGTGAAATGAGACCGACACAGAGCGGCGGAAGAGCGCCGACAGGGGGCGGACAGAACGGGCAGAGCGCCGGTTCGAGACAGCGTATCGAGCGCGCGAGACTGCGCGAGCGCAGACGCAGACGCAGAAGGAACATCACCCTGCTCGTCTGTCTGCTGCTGATACTCGTCGTTGCGGCGTGCGCCGTCGTTGCGATATGGTTTATCAGCGACCCGACGGGCGAGGATAAGCTTTCCGAAACGACCGCTGTAACCACTACGGCGCAGGACACCGTCCTGAGCACCGAAGCGACGACACCCGAAACCGTAGAGGCTGCGGGACCCGAGGCATACGGGATAACCTTTATCTCCGACCTTGCCGATTACGAGCAGTATATGGACCCCGCAGAGCGTGACGATTATCTCATCCTCGTCAACAAGACCTCTACGATAAACGCCTCCGACGAACCCACCGACCTCATCGACGTGACCGACACCCGTCAGGACGGCAGAGCGACGCAGCAGATGCGCCTTTATGCTGCAAAGGCGCTCGAGGCACTTTTCATCGAGATGCGCGCATACGGATATACCGATGTTTCGGTAACGAGCGCATTCCGCAGCTATAACTATCAGGAGCAGCTGTTCACGGGCTACGTGTCAAAGGAGCTTAAGAGCCATTCGGGCTGGACGCAGGAACAGGCGGAAGCGGAGGTCGAGACCTATTCCGCACGCCCCGGCACGAGCGAGCATCAGACGGGACTCTGCTGCGACATGCACAACCTCCCGGGCGCGGACGTTTCGTTTGCAAATAAAGAGGCGTACAAGTGGTTGGGCGAGAACGCATGGAAGTTCGGATTCATCCTGCGCTTTCCCGAGGATAAGACCGAGATAACGGGCTACAGCTTCGAGCCGTGGCACTACCGCTACGTCGGCAGATATCACGCACAGAAGATACACGACGGCGGGCTCTGCCTCGAGGAATATCTGCAGAGCTATCTCAGCACCGCAGCATCCGCACAGAAATCTAATTAATCATCGCATCACGGAGAGGCGGAAAAGAAACGGACGGCATCGCTCGGGTCTTTTTCGCCCCTCTGAATATAAAGCTATACATGAGGAACTGAAAATGTCAAAATTCGTACCCTACCCCCTGTTTCACGATGATATGCCCATCGACATCTCGTTTGTATTCGAGAACGAACGTCCCGCCGGCAAGCACGGCTTCATGCGTGCAGCGGGCGATCATTTTGAGTTTGAGGACGGCACCGAGGCTCGCTTCTGGGGAGTCAATTTCAACGGCGGAGCATGCTTCCCCTCGCATGAATACGCAGAGACCGTCGCCGACCGTCTCGCTAAGGCAGGCTGCAACATCGTCCGTTTCCATCAGCTCGATGCTGAATGGGACAGCCCGAACATCTTCTCATTTTCACGCGGAAAGCGGCTCGGCAGCACACGCGAGCTCGACCCGTGCAGCATGGAACGGCTCGACTACCTCATATACTGTCTGAAGGAGCGCGGGATATATTCGTATCTCGACATGCTCACCTACCGACGCTATAAGACCGCGGACGGTGTTGCGGCTGCCGCAGACATGATTGACTCGACAAAATATCCCTTCAACTGCTTCGATGAGCGTATGAAGGAGCTGCAAAAGGAGTTCATGAGTCAGCTCTGGAACCATATGAACCCGTACACGGGGCTCTGCTACAAGGATGATCCCGTGTTCGTCATGACCGAGATAATCAACGAGAACGACCTTTTCAGTAAGCCGAATTTCACCGTCGAGCCCTACACCTCCGATTTTCGCCGTCTCTTCCGCGCATGGCTCGACCGCCGCGGCATCGAGTTCGACGCGGAGGGCTGCGACCTTACGGCAAAGGACGGTGTTCTCGCGGAGTTCAAGACCGAGCTCGAGCGCGAATATTTCGCCGAGATGCGCGACTACATGATCTCCATCGGAGTAAAGATACCGATAACGGGCACAAACTGGTTCTTCAACGATTCCCTTACCCGCGCGCACGTCGACATGGACTTTATGGACACACACACCTACTTCTACGACTGGCGGTGGAACGACCATTGCACCATGCTGAATTCGCTCACCGATCAGGAGGATTGCTTCTATCCGAACATCATAAACGAGCGCATTCAGGATAAGCCCTTCTTTGTCTCCGAGTGGGATATGCCGTGGCCCAACCCCTGCCGCGCGGAGAGTCCGCTGCTCTATGCCGCCGTCGGCTCGTTTCAGCGCTGGTCGGGCTACGCGATACATACCTATGCATATACGACACGGCTCGACCGTCTCGATATACTCGGCAAGGAGATCCTCCCGCCGACCATCGACGGAGTAGGCTACCGCGAGGGCGTTTTCTCGGTATGGAACGACCCCGCAAAGTTCGGACTGTTCTTGCACAGCGCGCTCATCACCCGCCGCGCCGACATAGCGCCCTGCGTCGAGAGTGTTACCGTTCATGCGGGAACGGGCTCTGCAGAGGCTTACCGCTGCGCCGCGGAATACAAGCGGGTAGGCATAAGCTTTGAGAACGGTGCACCCGCCGATAAGCCGCTCACCGACCTCTCGGGCGGAGAGATACGCTCGTCGGACGGTCAGCTCTACCGCAGCTGGGCAAAGCACTACGGATATATCAACTCTCCGCGCACAAAGGCGGTCTACGGCAGACTTGCGGGCGCAGGCGAGATAAAGCTCGACGGAATGACCGTCAGCGCGACGAGCAAAGAGGGCGTTATCGCTATATCCTCGCTCAGCGACGCGCCTATAGCGGAATCGGATAATCTGCTGATAACCGCGCTCTGCGACGCCGTCAACAGCGATATGCAGTGGGATGAGGACCATATGCTCTCATACGGTCATGCGCCCGTGCTCGTTAAGGTCATGGAGGCAAAGGTCAGTATACATACGGCGGCACGCATGCGTGTGCGCTCGATAGGGCCTGAGGCGCAGATGACGGGCGAGATTGAGACGAGCTATGAGGATGGGGTTTTGACGTTTACGCTCGGAACTCAGCACCCCGGGATGTATTACCTCGCCACCATCGACTAACCCCTCGGCGAGGCTAAAAAAGCGCAGACCGAAAAAGCTCTCGGGGAGGCTAAAATCGTCCGGATCGAAAAAGCGAAAACAAGTTAAGCTTATCGGTCTTTAGTGTATTCGCTAAGACAAAAAGGGGTCGGAATCCTGACGGATTCCTGCTTATAATTTTATGTTTTCGCTTTTTCTGCGCCCGATTTCGCCGCACGACGTACAATTGTACGCCT
>OIYS01000246.1_pt1 | contig 40034 bp, 39 predicted proteins | sample 1588271 | NCBI WGS metagenome assembly OIYS01 (sample SAMN03283286) | human gut metagenome | biome: human-associated habitat; material: feces | host: Homo sapiens | place: Peru | collected 2012
TGGCTCCTGACTATATAGGGTTTATTTTGAAGATGTGTACGCTTGCATGAAGGGGTGGAGCCAAGCTGAAATCTCCACTCTAGGCCTTCGCATTGCCATCCGCAAGATTCACCCCAGTCCACCCCAATTGTGTATATACGATAACTTTCACGGCCAAGAGAACTCGGTCGTGAAAGTGTACAATTCACCCTATGGGGCATCCCTGTTGATTATCGGGCGGATGAAGTTGCGAAGTTCAGAGTGCCGATGAAACAGTTACGCCTTATGCTGTTGTACTTTGAGAGTGCATTGCTGCATCTCGCTTGCAAAGGTAGGTATTTTTTTTGAAAATCAGCAACTTTTTTGCAACTATTTTTAGTCATAAAAATAACCGCAGAGTATTAATATTTACAGTCATTTTGCTTTTCTTTATAATCGCGCGCGATGATTTTTATTTTAAAAAAATATTTCATTTTTTTAAAATATGTAGTACACTTATATCAGTTAGTAAGTTATTACTACCTATAATTTAATGCCTAGTGGTTGTTGTACTTCCACCATAAGGGCACCAATTTGATAATTACTCGAACTAATTTATAGTTCGAGTTTTTATATTTTTATGTTTTTCTTAAAAAAATATGTTAATATTAATACAGGGTGACAAGAATGTATTTAGAAAAACTAAAAGAATATCAAAAAGAAATATTTGATTTACAACACATTATTAATATTATTGAATGGGATTTAAAAATATCGACCCCAGAAGATGAAAAAGATGAAGTTATAAAACTAATTGGTACATTAGAAGATAAACTATTTAAGTTAGAAAATAACGAAGAACATGAAAAAGTTCTAAAAGATGTTATTAATAGTGATGAATTTAAAAAATTAGATGATAATGAACAAAGATATATAAAAGCTTTATTAAAAAAATATCAAAAAAGAGCAAATGTTCCAAATGGATTTTATGTAAGATATACGGAGTTTGTTCATAAAAGTACAATAATCTGGGAAAAAGCAAAGGCAAATAATAATTATGAAGAATTTAAACCATTTTTAGCAAAAATAATAGAATTAACAAAAGAATATTACGGTTATATAAATAGTGGAAAAAATTTATATGATGCTATGTTAGAAGATTATGAACCTAATCTAACAAGTGAAGTAATAGATGAACTTTTTGGTAAACTAAAAGAAAAGATATTACCATTAATACCCAATAAAATAAAAGAAGTACCATTTGTTAAAATAAATAGTAATGAAAGTGATATATTAAAATGTGCAGAGTTTTTGTTAGATTACATAGGCTTTGATATGAACAAAGGAGCTCTTGGAATTTATCCACATGGATATACTGAAAAAATTGGCAACAACGATATTAGAATAGCTTTTAAAAAGACAGATAATGCTCTAGATTTTGTAAGCACAATTATTCATGAAGGTGGTCATGGCATTTTAGAACAAAATGTCTCAAGAAAACTTACTCAATATGAATGTATGACATGTGATAATATAAATGCTCTTCATGAAAGTCAATCGAGATTTTTCGAAAACATTTTAGGTCGCAACATAAATTTTTGGATACCAATTTATGATAAAGTAAAAGACTTACTAAAATTAGATGTAGAACTAGAAGAATTTGTTAAATATTTAAATACATCAACACCAAGTTTAGTTAGAACCGAGGCAGATGAACTTACATATTGTATGCACATAATATTAAGATATGAAATTGAACGCGATTTATTTAGTGAAAAATTATGTGTTAATGATCTACCTAAAGTATGGAAAGAAAAAATGCAAGAATATTTGCATGTGGAAGTTACTAGTGATAAAGATGGGGTTCTTCAAGACCTTCATTGGGCTGATGGAGATTTTGGCTATTTTCCTTCATATTTAATTGGATCTATTTATGATGGAATGTTTTTAGAAATCATTGAAAAAGAATTAGGAAATATAGATAAGTTATTAAAAGATGGCAAAATAAAACTAATAACAAAATATTTAATTGACAATATTTATGTTAATGGAGGTGCTTATACCGGAAAAGAAGTTTTAAATAGACTTGGTGTAAAAAATTTAAGTGTTGAACCATTAGTTAATTACTTTAATAAAAAATATGGACAAACCAAATGCTAATAAGAGATTGTTAGCATTTATTTTATATGTTATAATTTATAATGTGAGAAGTATGGAAAAAGAGAAGAAAGTGTATTATTTATTTTGGATATTTATTATAGGGTGTGTAGTTGGTTATGTAGTTGAAGGTATATTTTCATTAATAAAATGGAAAGAATTTATAAATCATTCAGCTGTAGTTATCGGGCCATTTAATGCTGCATATGGACTTGGGGCTTTGCTTTTAAGCGCTATTTTATATAAATTTAGAGACGATAAAGTTTGGAAAATTTTTATAATAGGTTTTATTGGAGGATCCATTTTAGAATACATAATGAGTTTAGGCATGGAATTAGTTTTGGGTTTTACAGCCTGGGATTATTCAAGAAAACCTTTAAATATAAATGGAAGAATTTGTGTTAGATATTCTCTTTTTTGGGGAGCTTTGGGAGTAATATGGATAAAATATATTTATCCTTGGTTAATAAAACTTATTAATAAAATGGATTATAAAGTTGGCAAAAAAATTGCAATTTGGTTAAGTGTATTTTTAGTTTTCGATGTCTTTTTAACTGGAGTTGCAATAAATCGAGCAAGACAAAAAGAAAAAGGAATTGAAGCCAAATATAAATATGAAGAAATTCTTGATAAGACATTCAATAAAGAGTATTTAAAAAATATGTATAATGATAGTTGGAGTGATTAGATGAAAATAGTAGTATTTACATGTAGCACCGGGGGAGGACATAATAGTTGTGCTAAATATATAGCTAGTGAATTTAATAAAAGAAATATTACCTGTGATGTAAAAGATTATATGGAACTAGCAGGAAATAATGCAAGTAGAAAAGCTGAAAAAATGTATTTAGATTCAACAAAGGGAAAAGGTAATATTTTTAAAACAGTTTATAAACTTGGTGAACTTTACAATAAAACAGGCATTAAAAGTCCAGTTTACGCTTTTAATAAATTAGTGGTAAACAAACTTGACGATTACTTAACAAGTAATAATTATGATTTAGCGATTGGCACACATGTTTTTCCTTGTCTTGCCCTAACAGCGTTAAAGAAAAAGAAAGATATAAAATTTATCAATGTTGCCACAGATTATGAATGTATCCCATTTTGGAATGAAACAAATCCTGATTTATTTGTTATACCAAGTAAGCTTTTAATTCCAAAATTCGTTGAAAAGAAAATAAATGAAGAAATTCTTTTACCAATAGGAATACCTGTTGCATCAAGTTTTTTTGAAAACTATGAAAAAATAAATGTTCCAGATGATAAAAAAAGAGTTTTATTAACATCAGGAAGTATGGGTTTCGGAGAAGTAAAAGAATGCGTAAATAAAATTCTTGAAGAAATAGATTGTTATTTAATCGTAGTATGTGGCACAAATAAAGAATTAAAAGAAGATCTTGATAAAATAAATAATAGTAATTTATATGTATTAGGTTTTATTAATAACATGAATTCCTATATGAAAAATAGTGATATTATTATAGCTAAACCCGGAGGTCTTACCTCAACTGAAATAACGATGATGAGAAAACCTTTTATTTTAATGATGCCAATACCTGGGGTAGAAAATTATAATGCTAGTTTTTTTGAAAGTAATAACATGGCATTACGAGCTAATAATGTAAATGAAGTTGTATCGTGTACAAAAAATTTACTTTTAGATAGTAAATTGTGTCAAGTATTAATTGACAATCAAAAAAAATATATAAATAAAGATAGTGCTAAAGATTTAGTGGATTGTGTTATAAAAAAATGGAGTTAAAGTATCAAATTCATACTTTACAATATTTAAATTATTTGCTATAATCTATTCATAATAAAGGGCGTGATTAAATGAAAGTGTTATCAAACGAAGTTAAATCATTATTAGATAAGCTATATAACTTACGTGGTGAAGATAGTATCATACTAGCAAAAATGAATAAAGAAAGAGAAGAAGCAATAGAAACTGGAGAAAGAACCAAGAATGAAAAAACAATATTGCTTGAAAAAATAGAAAAATTAACAAAAGAAGAAGAAACGTTGCAAGAAGAAGGAAAAAAACTTACTTCTATTTTAAGTAACATTAATAGAGATGATTTTGCTACCATTTTAGATCGTCTCCAAATAGATTTTGATCCAGCATCAATTAATGAAAAAGTAAATAGTATGTTACCCGAAACAATTGAAAAGGTAGTAACAGAAAATAAAAAAGCTAGTGAAGAACTAGAAAGTGTTGAAGCTGAAATGAATAATGCAATAACCAAAGTTGAAGAATTAGGCATTAGAAAAGATGAAGCTTTAAGTAATCAGGCAAAATTAAATGAATATTTTGATTTAGCCCTTGAAGGAAATATCAATATCACAAGGGACGCAATAACAAGCTTACTTGAAAAGTTTGATTTTAATGAAGATGAACAAAGAGAAGCTGCTAAAATATTAATGTTCCCAGAAGATGCTTTATATGAATATGATGCAACATATAAAAGTGGTGGAGCAGTAAATGGAAAAACAATAACTGAAGTTTTAATGGAAGCTAAAAAAGAATCAACATCTAATAAAGAAAAAATGGATACTAAAGAATTAGATACTAGTTTAGAATCATCATCACTTGAAGATATATTTGATAAAGTAATAGATGAAAATAAGATTGAAGAAATTGAAAGTCCAGTAGAAAATGAAAATATTGAAGTAAAAGAAGAGCATCAAGAAGAAGTAAAATCTTTATTTAGTAGTGATGAATCATTAAGTAATTTAAGTAATGAAAATAAAGAAAATGAAGAAAAAAAGATTGAAAAAGAAGATGTAATAAAATTACTAGAAAGTCTTAATGTAAGTACTGCTAAACTAGTAACAGAAGAAATTAACAAATTATTAGAAAATTATGATGAAGAATTAATAAAGAAAAATGTAAATTCTCTAAAAGAAAGTAACATAGACTTAAATGTAATAAATAGTAATATAGAAATTTTATTAGATAAAGAATTAAAAGCAAAAGTTGATAAATTATTATCAATTGGTAAAGAAGCAAGAGATATAAGTCTTACGCCAGGTGTATTAAAAAAATATGATTTACAAGGATTAAATAATACAATAAGCGTATTAGAATTAAGTGGACTTGATCCAAAGAAGGTTCCATTAATGGCCTATTAGAAAGGAGCAAAAAATGAAGTCTTTTGAAGAAATAAAAAATATTTATGAAGAAGCAAAATCTGAAATTGATCAAACAAAAGAACATCCAGAAAAATTTATAGTTTCATTAGGATTAGCATATCCTGAAAATATAGAATTTTTAAAAAATCCTGAATATGCAATAAAATTAAGTGCTAGTGATTGGATAGTATTAGCAATAGAACCAGAAATACTAAAGAAAACAGTTTTAAGAGCAAAGGATTTAGGATTTCTTGAAGCATATCAACAAAATCCATCATTTTTAAAACAAGATGTAGACAAAGTAATAAAAAGAATAGGAGAACTTGAACATTTGGGCATTCCTTATAAAAGTGAAAAAGGAAAGTATCAATCATTTTTATTTAGTGAAAGAGGATTTACTTATGTTATAAATGAAGTAGAAAAAAAAAGTAATGATTTAACTCCCAGGATTAATGATCATGAATTAAAAGAATTAGCAGATAGAGTTATAGAAACTTTTGCTATGGAAAATAAAAAGCAAGAAATTTATAAGAGTTTAGAAATAGCAGAAAAAGAAGGATTGGGACTTAAAGAAACTTTAATGAAGGTTTTTGGGACATATAGTGATAATCTTGATTATTTAAGTTCTAATATTGATGAAATAATTGCTAATAATAATGAATTAGCGAAAGGAAGAGTAGCATGAAGTTTTTAGAAGAATGTGGATTTTTAGAAGAAGATATTAAAGAATATGAAGGAAATACTCCCGAATTAGTAAAAAAAACAATAAATGAACATGAAGCTTTAGTTAAAACTAATATAGACTTCTTAAAAAATTTAGGAATTAAAACTTATAAAGAAATATTTATTAATTATCCGGATATGTTTTTAATGGATGCTAGTAATTTTGAAAAATCATTTACACAATATAATCAAGAAGAAATGATTGAAAAACTTAATGCTAATTTCAAAATGGTAAAATGGCTATAAAAAAATAACTTTCAAAAAGTTATTTTTTTTGCAATGTATAAACATTTATTTCAGGTTTATTAAATAATCTAAAGTTTATATTTTCAGTTCCAATACCACCAGAAATAAATAGTTTTTTACCATTTACTTCATAATAATTATTTATATAAGATCTAGCACCATCTTTTTTTATTAATCCACCATAAAACGGAATAACAATTTGTCCTTTTAATGAATGTCCAGCTAAAACTACTTGAACATTTTTATCGTTTATAGCTAATATATTATCTGGATAATGAGTTAAAACTAAATTAAAGAAAGTTTCTTTATCATCAATTTCAAATGTTTTATCAATATCATTAGTATTTGTTATACCAGTTATTTTTAAAGGGGTTATATCTTTATAAAATAAGTAAGTAGATTGATTATCTAAAATTTGAAAAGAAGTATTATTCATTATATTTATAAAATCTTCTTTTAATGATAAATCATTATCACCGAATACAGCATATTTATATAAATTACATTCAAGTTTATTTAAAATATCTATTAAATTATTTTTATCATCATTAGTTAAATTATTTTTTTTGTTTAATAAGTCTCCGGTAAAAACAATAATATCAGGATTTCTATCGTTTATAGAATTAACAATTTTTTTGATTCTATCTAAATCATTTTTATCTTTTATTAATAAATCACTTATTTGAGCAATTTTAAAATCGTTAAAAGAATCGGGTAAATTAGTAATATTTATATTTTGATCAACAATTTTAAAACCACTTGTATTTATTAAAAATCCATAGCCAGTAATAATAACAATTATAAATAAAATAATAAAAATAATTTTCTTCATAAATCCTTATCCTTAATATAAATAATAATATCATAGATAATTAAAATTTACAATTGAAAATTTTTAAGTTATATGTTAAACTAGTCATAGGTAGGTGACGAAATGGGCAAATTTAGGAAATTTATTTTATCTATACTATCTTTTGTATTAATAATTGGAAATGCAAAAGCAGCTGCATGCGACTATGAAGAAAAAGCACAATTAAATAAAGAGGTTGCCAATGTTAAAGCTAATTATGAAATAAAAGAAAGAATTTTAGATCCAAGTGAGTATACAATCCCAGATGCGATACTAGGGACTGAAGCAGAAGCTACATATGTAGCAAAAACAGATTACATACAAGTTAATATTCTTAATATTACAAAGAATATGTATGTAGAGGTTACAAATGATAAAAATTCAGAATCAAAGACATACACATATGCAGATGTTAAAGATGGAAATATTTCATTTGATTGGTATAATATAGGTGAGTTAGTTAAGTATACGATTAAAGTTTACGCATCAAGTGAAACAGGATGTAATGGAAATACATTAAAAACTTTATATGTATCACTTCCTAGATATAATGACTATTCAACTTACAATATATGTTCAAAAGTACCAGAATATTATATGTGTCAAGAATATGTTACATATGAAGATACTGGGTATAGTACATTTGTAAAAAGAGTAAAAGAAGAAGTAACTAAAAAAGAAGAAAAAGAAAGAGAAGAAAAAGAAAGAAAAAGTAAATGGTACAATAAAATGTTTGATTTTATAAAAGGTCATAAAACAGCATTTATTGTCGGGGGAATTACATTGGTTGTAGTTGCCGGAGGAGCAACATATATAATAATTAAAAAACGTAGGAGAAGTATAATATGAAAAAGAATATAAAAAATTTATTAATTTTATTTATAATGACTTTCTGTGCATTTAATATAAATGTAAGTGCTAAAGCTATTACTGAAAATAGTACATTTAATAAAAAAAGTACAAACACATTAGAACTAGATGATATAATAATTGAAAATCATGAAGGAAAGTATATAACCTGGAAATATGTTTTTGATAGCGAAGGAGAAGATTTCGCTGCATATTGTCAAGACCCACAAAGAGTTGCATCAAATGGTTATTCTGTAGATCATTTTTTAGGAACAACATCAGATAAAACAGAAAACGCTCTAGAACTTGGGATTCTTGAAATAATTAAGAATGGATCAAACCAATATTCTGGAAAGGATGATAAAGATTTATATGTTTCTACAGCTATTGCTATTAGAGCTTTAGCTTTAGGTGTTATGGGACGTGGAGACGGTGGAATAGCTGGAAATAAAGAATTTATAATTTCTGCATCAGCTAATGTTTCATTAGGTAAAGAATGGATTAAAAAGTATGAAAATGATTTAACTTTGCCTTCATTTAGTGATTATGGATGGTATGATCCTCAATATAAATTAGCTACTAAAGAAGGTGCATCTAACTCTATTTTATCAAAAGCAGAAGAACTTTTTGGTATTGGGATAACTACAGCTGAAAAGGTTATGAATGGTGAAACCACAACGGCATCAGTTGAATCAAGTACATCAAGTGACGAACAATTTCAATATCAAACAATAGAATATAAAAACTTTACACCTGGAGAAGCAGAAATGAAAAATTTCCAATTATCTTGTCCAGACTGTGGTAATAGCCGTATTAAAATAGAAAACTTGGAATATAGAGCTTCTGGTGGATGGCAAAGTTTGAGTTCTAGTACCAATGTATTAGAAAATATTAGTAGTGGAGATGGAACTGTTGAATTAAGATTTAAATATACTTTACCAACTAATGAAGAAGACTGCAATAGTGCTAATTACAAAATTACATATGAATACAATGATCCAAATTTAGAATATATCGGAGCCTTATTAGTAGTAAAAAATACGAAGAATGTTCAAAGATTTTATGTTATTCAAAAAAATGAAGACGGTTTAACTGCTGAAATCGAAGGAACAATTGCTTGTGGTGAAGCTTGTAAAACTGAAATTACAGAACCATCTTGTGAAGGCTCTGGTGAAGGTAGCATAAAGGCTCCAGAAGAAATTAAAAAGTGTATTATTCAAAAAAATGATGATGCAGGAAATACTTATAAATATACTGCAGCAGTAGATCCAAACAATAAATATTGTCAAGTTTATTGTAAGGAAGACTACGCAAAGATCAAATTAGACCCAGTAATTAAAGATGTTAAGTGTGGTGGATACTTTAAATTAACCGGTCATCTCGAAGGTAAGAAAATATGTTATACTGGTGGAAAAACTAAAGATGGTGCGACAAATGGTGCCAAGAGTATTGATAAAGAACAGTATGTAAAAGATATAATAGATGCCCAAAAGATGATGATTGAAGGGTTACATTTAATAAAAAATGCTGAAGCCGCGGCTTCTGCTTTAGAATCAGCAGTTGAAGAAACATGTACTGGTTGTGATGGTTGTAAAGGATCAGGATACTATATAAAAGGTCCATTTAAAGGTGTTGATAGTAAAGTTACAGATGATAAAGAAGGAATTGTTGAAGTAACCGATAAAAACGATGAATACGAATATGGATCAAAGCCTACATGTCCAGAATCAACTTCAGATCCAGATTGTCCAGAAGGTGAAACTTGTGAGCAAATATGTCCTTCTAACGACTGTACTCAAGGAGCAAAAAAAAGCGAAGTAAAAGATGCTATTGAAAATACAAAAAGCGCAGGAATAAAAAAAATAGAAACAGGAATGGAAAAATATGAAGATGCAATTAAAGCTTATAATGCTTGCACTACAGCTTGGGCTAATACTTTCCTATTCCAACAAAAATTAGAATATTATTATGATGAAAGTCATGGTGAAGATTATGATAATAAGGATTATCATCCATATTATGATTTGCTTATAAAAGAAGCGGATGAAGAACTAAGATATCTTGAAAAAGATGGTGCTGAATCAGAAACTAAAAAAATAACCGTGTGTACAAAAAAAGCTAATGAAAAATATGAATGTGAAGGAAATGAAATTCCAGTAAGTGGAAATGCAGATGAATCTCTTCCATCAGCAGAAAACTTCTATTATAACTCATCATATGGTAGTGTATTTGAAGATAGAACATACACAATTTGTACAGAGTCTGAATGTAAAAAAGATACAAAGAAGATTTCTCAAGCATCATTTGTTAAGAAGGAAGTTGAAAAGAAACAAGATTATATTACACCAACAGCATTCTATCAAATCGCAGCAAATGGAAAAATAACTGTTAATGGTTCTTATGCCGGTAAAGAAGTACAAATTGAAGCATTAGAAAACGTACTACCAATATCAACAAGCACTGTTGGTGGTGGAGTATTTAAAATAAAAATAAGTGGTCTTGGAGAATTCTATGATGCAGATAATAAAATTGGACGACTAATGGATGTTGATGGTCCAAATTATGATCGCAGTGTAGGAAAAGTAGTAAAAAGTCAAGGTGGATTTGATGGAGAATATGTATGTTATTATGAATCTCCATGTAAACCAGACAATTGTCCAGACTGTGAAATTGATTGTGTAGGAGAAGGTTGTACTTGGCCAGAACCAACTTGTCCAGACTGTGAAACAGATTGTGTGGATTGTATTATGGATGGTGGCAAAATTAATGCAACAGTAAAAACTATATCTCCATCTAACTTCAATTCTGCTGAAAGAGAATACGGTTATAATTGGGTAGTAACTACAACTAGTGCTGATTTAGAATTAATACGTCAAAAAGCTGTTAAAACTATCACAGAAATAGAAGAAGTAAACGAAATGGTTTATGATAAAACAGATGGTGACGATTCACAATTAGCATTTAGTATTACATTAACACCTGAAATGATCAGAGATATTAAAAAATATAATGAACAACAACAAAGTAATGGTGGATACATGAATGATTCATTAACATGTAAAGATGTTGGTAATTATAAAAATCTAAATTGTTATAGTGATTTTATTGATGAATTATCAGATAAATATAGTGACAAAATTGTAGCGCCAAAAAGAGGCACTGAAGAATATTGGACTTTATGGGATGGATACATTTATAATGAAAATGTAATCGGTGGACCATCTTGGAAGTAGGGGTGACTAAATGAAGAATGCGTTTTGGGCATATTGGCTAATACTATTAGGTATTGTAATCGTGGTAATAATGATGCTAGTACAAAATGATACCACTTCTAGTACACAAGATTACTATCTAATTAAAGAAATAACTGAAGCATCAATGATTGATGCCGTAGATTACTCATATTATAGAAAATATGGAGAATTAAAAATAAATAAAGAAAAATTTTATGAAAGTTTTTTCCGCAGATTTGCAGAAACAGCTTCTCTAAACACTACATATACGGTGAGCTTCTATGGAGTATATGAAGCTCCACCTAAAGCTAGTGTAGAAATCAAGAGTAAAACAAATACGTTTACTGTAGTAGGTGACTCAACTTCATTTGATATGGTAGAAAGAATAGATTCAATTCTTGAAGGAAAACCTGCTGGTTCTACTAATAAAGACATTAACAATAGTAATAATGATAATACTAATGATACAAATACCGAAAAAGAAACTGAAAAGTCAAATGAAGAAACAAAGTTTGAAGTTACTGAAATGTCTCTAAGAGATTGGATAATTAAAAATAGATGTAATAAAGGACTATATGACTGCACTAGTAAAGTTAATGATGAAATAACTGTAAAAGCTAGCCTAACAACTTTGGGATGTATGTATTTTAGTCAAGATACAAAAACAGATATAGAAGAGTGTAAAAAGATAATTGGTACTGTTTATGATTCATTACCAAAAACAATTAAACACAATAGTTAATAAAAGGAGGAATAAAAATGGGTGGAAGAAAGAGTTTATTTGCCAAAGCTTTTACCAATAAAATGACAGTTACTGTATTTGGTATATTGTTAGGGTTAGGAGTTTTAGTAGGATTTTATATTTACCGAGTTGAACATCAAGTAAATCCAACCCGTGTACCAGTTGCCAAAAGAGCCATTAGTGCAACAGAAGAAATTACTAAAGACGACATAGAATATGTTAAAGTTAGTAAAAAATTCTTAAATAAAGCAGATGTTTACAAGACAACAACAGGTTTAATTGGTAAATATGTGGCAACTGGAACATCTATTCCTAAAGGTGGAATGTTTTATACAACTCAAGTTGTAGAAAAAAAAGAATTGCCAAATGCAATTTTTGATGAAATTCCTGAAGGATATACAATTTACCAATTAGCAGTAGATGAAAATACTACATATGCTAATTCAATATATCCTGGAGATAAAATAGATTTATGGTTAAAAACAACTGAAAATGGGTTACTAGTTTATGGAGAATTTATATCAAATATTGAAGTTTTAGCTGTAAGAGATAAATCAGGACAAAATGTTTTTGATGTAACAAGTGGTAGAAAACCAGCTTGGTTACTATTTGCAGTAAAAACAGATATGTACCGTTACTTAAAACTTGCTGAAAATATTTCTGGAATGGTTATAAGACCTGTTCCAAAAAATAATTTAGTAAATCCAGATGTTGGATCTACACAATACTCTAGTCAAGAGTTAATTGATTTAATTGATAGTCAAGTTCAAAGGATGGGAGCATAAATATGAATATAGTAACAAAAATTAGAAATGTACTTTTAAATCGTAACACTGTTACGATTTTAGGTGTTCTTGCTGGAGTTATTGCTTTATGGTTTGTTTATACAGTAACATTAGATAAAGCAGTAAAACCTCAAAAAGTACCAGTTGCAGCTAGAAACTTAACCGCAGGAACTGTAATTACAAATGATGATATCGAATATGTAGAAGTAAATAGTGATATTTTAAAAAAAGCTGGTATCATTACTAGTTCTACACAATTAATAAATTATTATGTAACAAATAATACATCAATTACAGCTGGTGCTATGTTTTATAAAGCCCAAGTTGTAAAAAAAGATGAATTAATAAAAAGAGACTTGGAAACAATTCCTGAAAATTATAAAATGTATTGGATGAGTGTTGATAATGCAACAACATATGCTAATTCAATATACCCTGGAGATAAAATAGATTTATGGCTTCAAACAAAAGAAGATGGTAAATACATTTATGAACAATTTATATCAAATATTGAAGTATTAAGTGTTAAAGATTCAAAAGGACAAAATGTATTTGATGTTGCATCAGGTAGAACACCAACAGTTATAGCATTTGCAGTTCCAAATGAGGTATATATCTATTTAAGTAAAGTAGGTTTCTTATCAGGAATGAAGCTTTATCCAGTACCAATAAATAAAAAGAATGCTGATAAAGATGTAGCAATGGAAATAACTAATGATGAATTAAAAACATTAATTGATAGTAAATCAGTAATAACAGAAACAGGTTATGTTGAAGATCCAACAAATAATAACGATAATAATAACGAATAAAAAGAAGGTGAATAATTGTGAATGATGCTATATTTTCACAAATAGATTTTGGGCCTTTAAAAGAGTTTTTAGAAGAAGATAATATTACCGACGTTTCATACTCAAATGGTGGTCAAGTTTGGCTAAAAACTCTTGATAAAGGTGTATATAGAGTTGAAAGGCCAGAAATAAATAATGCTTTAATGGAAAAGTTAGCATTTCAATGTTCAAATGTAATGGGAAAAACTTTTAACATGGCTCATCCATTCTTGGATGCTGAATCTGCAGAACTCCGTCTTAACTTTGTTCATGAATCAATTGCAACAAATGGAATTTGTTGTGTTATAAGAAAGACGCCAGCCAAAATCCGTCTTAATAAAGAAAAATTAATTAGTGAACAATATGTAACAGAAAATTTACACGACTTTTTAATGACTTGTGTTGAAGGACACTGTAATATCATAGTAAGTGGTGAAACTGGTTCAGGTAAAACAGAACTTGTTAAATATTTAGCCTCACACACAAAAGAAAATGAAAAAATAATAACTATTGAAGATACACTAGAACTTCACTTGGATAGAATTTTCCCTCATCGAGATATAGTAGCTATGAAAACAAATAATATTGCCTCATATTCTGATGTTTTGGTAACATGTATGAGACAAAACCCAAGATGGATTTTACTATCCGAAGTACGTAGTGCAGAAGCCGTTACAGCAGTTCGTAACTCAATATCATCTGGGCATAATATCATATCAACAATTCACTCCGATAGAGCATTAAATATCCCAATGCGTTTATACAGTTTGCTAGAAAACAGTCAAGATATTGATCAATTTTTAAAATCAATTCATAGATATGTTCAAATTGGTGTTCACGTAAAAGGTTACATGAGTAAAGAACTTGGAAGATTCCAACGTGAAATAATTGAAGTTGTTGAATTTTATGTTGATGACAAAAATGAAGCAAAAGCAAATATTTTATTTAAAAAGAGTTTAGATGGAAAATTCAGTTTTAATAATCCAAGTAAATATTTAATTGATTATCTTGGAGTACAAGGTGTTACACTAGACCCACATTATTTTGTTAAAGATAATGACGAGCAAAATGAAGAAAATAAAGAATTGATAGAAAGTTTATAAGAAAGGGCGTGCTAATATGAATTATTTACCAGAGTTATTTTTATTACTAGCTATCGCCGCAGTTGTTTTAATCGCAAGAAGAAATCCAGGCGAAAATGTTTATAAATATGTAACAAATAAAGCAACTGTTGCATATGAAAAATATGCTCCATATTCATTTAAAATGGTTCGTGAAAAAGCTATAGAATTAGGTCAAGAGTTTACTCCGAGACAATACTTAACTCAAGTAATAGTTCTTGGCGGTCTAGCAGCTTTAGTTGGTTATTTTTACTTTTATAGTATATTTGTTGCTGTAATATATGCTGTTATAGCTATAGCTTTTATACCATATCTTGCATATTTAAGACTTCAAAGAGTATATAGTGAATATATATTTGAACAAATTCAAACATATACAACTAATGTTATAATGGAATTTAATACAACTCAAAGTTTTGTAAAAGCCCTTGAAGGTGTTAGAGATTCAGGAATATTAGAAAATCCAGTTTTAGCAGATGTAAGAAAAATGATTGATATGTCATACCAAAATGGTACAATTGATGAATCAATAGAATTTTTTAATAACCAATATCCATTTTATATGGTAAAGAATATGAATCAATTGTTTCTACAAATTACTAAAGAAGGTGCCAGAGATTCAGGACAAGCTCTAGAAAATATGTCATTAGATATAGATGCCCTAGTTGAAGGAGTTTATCGAGATCAAATGGATAGAAGCAATTTCCATGGCCGATTTTTAAGATTTGGACTTATCCTTTATTTATTAGTTATAGTATTAAGATTTATGCTTGGCGAAGATAATTATATTAAGTTATTAGATATATGGTATGTACAGGTAATATTACATGGAATTGTAATAATCAATGCTTTCTTCCTCGTAAGTGGAGAAAAATACTATAATGAAGATGTGGGGGTTGAATAATGCAAATTGAAGTTATAATTGTAGCAATAATAGTATTTGGTATTATGACTATAACAGGACAAATTAGTATTAATCAACTTATTAGTGATAACCAAATGTTATTTATGAAATTAAAAGAAAAAGATTGGGACTTTTTAGTCAGAGCAAAATATGGTAATAACACAAATCCTGATATACTATTTAATAAAAGAATTAAAAATGCTATTATTGTAATGGCATTAGCATTTGCCTTTTTACTAAAAAATTTAAATAGTGTAAAAATATTATTAATTATGGTATTAGGTATATTTGTTTTTAAGTCAACTTATAATGATATAAAAAAATATTATCAAAGACATATGGCAGATATAGATTCGATGCTTCCACATTACTTAAAAAACCTAGAAATATTAATACAACACTATACAGTACCAGTAGCCATGGGTAAATCAATGGCATCAGCACCGGAAATATTTAAAGATGGTTTGCAAGAGTTAATAGATGCTATTAATTCAGGTGATGACACAATAGAACCATATATGGCATTTGCAAGAAAATACCCTGTTAGGGATTCAATGCGTATGATGCGTTTACTTTACCGTTTAAGTTTAGGTAGACAAGAAAGAAAACAAGAACAAATTTTAACTTTTTCAAGATCAATATCTTCACTTCAACAAAAAGCTCGTGATACAAGATATAAAAATCGTCTTGAAAAAATGGAAAATAAAACAATGAGTATGTTAATTACAACTGGGGTAGGGCTAATGATTTTATTAGTTCTAGCAGTTATACAACTTATGGACATATAATTTTAAAAAAAAATAAAAATAAATTGATATTTTAATAGAAATAAGTTATAATAAAAGATATAAAAGGAGGATTTAAAAAATATGAAAGAAGCAACAGGCGAATTAAATATGACTGTAGTTACAGTAGTTGCAATAGCAGCAGTAGGAGCATTCTTTTACGCATTTGTATGGCCAAGTATTAGAGCTGGTCTTATGAAAAATACTTGTAGTAATGTTTGTCCAGTAGGAGATAATCAATCACGTACTGTATCAGTAAGTAAAGGAGAAAATGATACTTATACATGTACTTGTCCAGACGGTTCAACATTAACAGTAGACAAAGATGGAAATTTGGTTTCAACTGAAAAAAAATAAAATAATATTTTAAACTTAAAGAGGTGAAAAATGAAAGAGGCTACAGGAGAATTAAATCTAGCAGTTATAGTTGCTATAGCTATTGGTATCTTGGCGGCCTTTTTTTTCGGCTCATTATGGCCAACGATACATGCTAATTTTCAAAAAACTGCACAATGTAATAAAGCTGTCTGTGATTGTAGTAAATCAACACGTGAAAGCATTGGTAATGAAACTGGTTTTTCCAATAGATGTAAATGTGCAGTTAGTAAAAGCAAGTTAGCTGATGAAAATGAAATATTTTATTGTCCATTTAAAGGGTAGGTGAGAAAATGAGAGAATCAATTAGTATAACAACAATTTTTCAAATAGTAATATTGTTTATTCTATTATTTACAGCTATTATGGCTTTAACTATAAATAATTCAAATGCTTTTGGGGTAAAAGACCAAATTGTAAATATAATAGAAACAAATAAAGGAAAATATAAAACCGGAGAAAATTTAGATAGTGAAATTGTTGAATTACTTGCAAATACATCATATAGAACCACAGGAAAATGTAGTGATGGTTTTACTGGTTTTGATAGAACTGGAGCAATGGTAAGTTCTGATAAACAAGCTTCAGTATGTATAAAAGAGGTTGATGTTACTAAAGGATTAGATAATTATTTAAATCGTGTACTACAAGGAAATGTAGCTACCGGAGACTTTATGCCAGGAAAATATTATCAAGTAGAAGTATTCTTTCAATTAGATCTACCAGTAGTAAAACAAATATATAACTTTAAATCAAAAGCAGAAACTAAAGTTATATATCAAGGAAAGTAGGGTAATAACTAATGAAAGAAGTAAGTGAGTCTACGTGGTCATTTCAAATAATCATTTTTTTTATTTTGATTTTTGCTTGCTTTTTGATTTTAGCAATAAGTTATAATAAAGCATATGTAGTAAAAAATAGAACATTGACTATAATAGAAAAATATGAGGGAGTTACCACCAAATCAATTGATATTATAAATGGATTTATGTATGAAAAGGCATACAAAACAACAGGAAAATGTGACGAAGGCTGGTATGGAGCAACTGATTTAGAAGGTAGCTACGAAAAATCTGATGGAACTCAGGATTTTTATTATTGTTTTAAAGAACAAAAATCAAAAAACAATAGAATTTATTATAGTGTTCAAGTGTTTTATAGATTTAATTTACCTATTTTAGGAAATATATTTAATTATAAAATAGAGGGGGATACAAAAAACTTTATTGGAGCAAATAATCGAATAACAAATAAGGAGGTAACACAATGAATGTAATAGTGTCTAACAAATATCAATCATTATTAGCTAGTTTAAATATTGATGTAATAAAAAGTATTAATGGGGAATTTTCTGTTGATGAACTTATTGCTCAATTTTCAACGTTTTATTATAATAAAATGATTTTAGATATAACAGCTATAAGAGGTTATGAAGATATAAATGTTATGCAAAACTTATCAGTTAATTTTGATATGTCAAAAATAATATTACTTCTTGATGATTCTGAAAGAGTAAATTCTCCGATGTATTTGTCTCAATTAGTTTCAATGGGTATATATAACTTTACTAATGATGTTAATACGGTTAAATTCTTAATAGATAATCCAAATCAATATAAAGATGTAGCAAACTATCATAATTTAAGTGGATTTAAAAAGCCCGCTTTAAATGATAAAGCTATTGATAATTCAAAAGGTAAGATCGGGCAAAAGGTTATAGGTTTTAAAAATGTCACTGATCATGCCGGAGCCACTACATTAATATATTTATTAAAAAAACACCTAGAAGAATATTATAAAGTTAAAGCTATAGAAATTGATACAAATGATTTTGTATATTTTAATGATAGTGAACTTGAAAGCATATCTAGTATCAATTTTGTTGATTTTTTAAATCAAAGCAGTGGTTATGATGTTATTCTTGTAGACTTAAATGATGGAAATGTTGAAGAATACTGTCATGACGTAATTTATTTAATAGAACCAGGTTTGATTAAATTAAATAAATTAATTCGTCAAGATAATAGTATATTTGAAAAATTAAATGGAAAGAAAATAGTATTAAATAGAAGTGTATTAAGTGAAAAAGATGTTATAGATTTTGAAAAGGAAAGTGGAAGTAATGTATTCTTTAATTTACCTTGTTTAGATGATAAATTAGAAGATCAACCAGTTATAAATATGTTTTTAACAAATTTAGGTTTTAGTAGAATTGAAGAAAATAATAGTTCTGGAATCTTTGGTGTATTTAGGTAGGTGTTATTATGGGAGTATGTTATAAAAGTGCAACAGTATGGCAATTTGTAGGTAATATAATAACTGTTTTAAAAATATTAATTCCAGTAATATTAATCGTGATTGGCACAATTGAATTTGGAAAAGCAGCAATTTCAAGTGATGAAAAAGCAATGAAAACATCTGGAATGAAATTGTTAAAAAAAGCATTAATAGGAGTAGCTATATTTTTTATACCAACAATAATAAGGATTGCATTTTATATGGTAGGATCATTTAGTGATGAAATGAGAAATGAATTTGAAAATTGTGTTAAGTGTTTAACAGATACTAAAAACTGTGACACATCATACACAGGAGAAATATTTAAAAAATAATTGACTTTATAAATAATTTAAGGTAAAATAATAATATACAAAGGGAGGAGTGTTATTATGAGTTTCTGTACTGACGCATATGATATTTTTTATACAATAGGTATGTTTTTACTAGTTTTTAAAATCGTAATTCCAGTTTTATTAATTGTTTTTGGAATGGTAGATTTAGGAAAAGCTGTTATATCAAGCGATGACAAAGCTGTATCAAAAGCAGCAAAATCATTACTTAACAGAGTTATAGCTGGTGTTTGTATCTTCTTCATCCCAACTATTGTAGGTATTGTATTCTCAATGGTAGGTAACTTTAGTGAAGTTAAAAATCAATATGATGTATGTGCTGGATGTATATCAAATCCAACAAACTCTAGCGTTTGTCATCAATAACAAAATTATGAGTCTGATAAAAATCAGACTTTTTTTTGTTATAAATTATTTTAATTATTATAATATGGAAAATTTTATAAAAGTATGCTAAAATTAATTATATGGAGGTCGAAGATAATATGGAAGCAGTTAAACAACGACAAATTGAAGAACATATAAAAAGTATTTTTGGAACTAATAAAAGCCCCAAGGAGAAAAGAGCTGAAGTAAAATTATTTATTGAAAAAAGTTTGCAACAAAAAAAAGATGATATTTTGAAAATAGCCAAAGAGATGAATTCTTCACAAGATAATTATGAATTTAAAAAAAGAGAGTATGATGAAGCCCTAGCAGATATAATTGTATATGGTAAAATGTTAGATGAAAATGAAAGATTATTATATATAGAAATGTACAATTTACCAAAAGACACTACGTTAGGGAAGGGGCGTCAAGTAAATTATGAAGCAATTCAAAAGCGACGCAATGAAGAATTAACTAATGAAAGTATTAGAAAATTTATTATAAAAGAATATAATCTACCAGAAAATACATCTTTAGAAGAGTGTAAAAAAATTAGTTATTTAGAACAAGCAAAAAAGAAAATGGGATTACCAAGTACAGCAACAGAAGAAGAAGTAAAGCTTGCAGAACAAAAAGAATATTCAAAACAACATCAACAAGCGACCGAAGAATACAAAGAAAAGCAAAGAAAGTATTATATAGCTAAATATAATTTACCAGAAAATACAACATTTGAACAATGTATACAAGTAAATGAAGAAGCTTTTCAAAAAGAACATGAAATACCGGGAGTTGGTAGGTAAACAAAAAAATGGACTTAAAAATCCATTTTTTGTTTATCTATCTTCGTAATTTCCTGTTCTAGTATAACCATCTAATGAAGTTTCTGTACTCCATTTATATTCTGGAGTTCTATGAATCCAAGAAGTAGTTGTTTCTTGATCTTTTTTAATATAACCAGAATATTTGAATGAATTGCTACTTAAATCTCTTTTACAAGAATCTGCAGTAATATAACTAACGTCAAATTTTACTGGCATGAAGTAAATATTTCTATTTAAATTACTTTCATAATAAGCGTTTACATTATTACTATTTTTATAATTGATAGTTACACTAGTTCTATATCCATCAGTCTTATAATAAGGATTAGAAATACTAAATGTAAAATTATTACTTTTTAATGATGAGTTTCTAAATGCATTAGCATCATTGATTACAATCTTTTTATTTCCAGAATTACCACTCATATATTGATTATTTCTATAATTTATATATGCTTGATAATCTGTTAAAGATGAATCAAAGTATGATTTATTCTTAATTGTAATATCAGTAGCATTACTTGGTAATTTGGCTAATTGAAATTCATAAGTATAACTTCTTGCATCACAATTATCTGTAATATAAGCCATAGTATAATAAGATCTAGTATTTTCTTTACAATAATTATATGTTGTTATAGTTTCTTCTTTGTTTTCAGCATTCTTCTCATTAGAATAACCTTCTTGCCAATCAGACCATTTTACGTATTCATAATATCTAACTTTTTTTTTATCATCTGAATTATTTGTACAAGATGATGGACAGCAAGATGTTGAACAACAAGATGTACAGCGACCATTTATATATTTACATTTAATTGTTACCGTAGTTGTAACAGTCGTCGTTGTAGTAGTTGGTTGTGCTGGAACGTATTTAATAACTTCTTTTACAGTTGTATTATTATTTGAATTTGAACTATTATTGTTACTATTCGAATTGTTATTGTTGTTATTTGTCTTATCATCAACAACTACATCTGAATTAGTATTATTATTTTCATTATTACTATTATTGTTATTATTACAACTATTATCTGTACATGTTTCTGAATTTTCAATTGTTGTAATTATAAAATCAGATTTTTTACCACAAGTTAAACTTACTTTTAAAGCATAATTTCCATCTGCAGTTTTAGTAGTTTGGATATAACTTCCATCAGTATCACAATCTTTTCCTTCATTAGTAAAGTCAATTAATAATTTTTGGTCTATCATTTGTGTTAAAGTAAGTTTTTCAGTGCCACCAATTTTAGTAGGTAATTTTGATTTAGTAAAATACTCAAAAGCGGTATTTTTCATTGTGTTAATATTATTTACAAAACTATCTGTATCTTTAGCTAAAGTACTATTGGATCCACTTGACTTACCATTAGTAATTTTCATATACAGCCAACCTGCCAAGAATACAATGATAGCTAATACTATTAGTTTAATTAATAATGAACCCCAGTTTAAACTTATTCGCTTATTTCCTTCTTCGTACATAAATCTGTACCCCCTCCTAAATTAATTATATCACTTACAATAAGTGACCTCATTCTACCATAAATGATAATTTTTGTCAAATCAAAAACTGTGCCTTTACAATATCATATGACAAAAATAAATACTTATAATAATAAACAAATAAACCTTCAATATTTTCAAAAAATACTGCTTGACACAAATATATGTTTGTGATATATTAATTTTGCATTAAATTGCAATAATTGTGTTAAAATAACTAATAAGGAGTGTTTTTTATGAACGATAAAATAATTATAAAAGGAGCTAGAGAAAACAACTTAAAAAATGTTAATATTGAAATTCCTAAAAATAAATTAGTAGTAATGACCGGAGTATCAGGTTCAGGAAAAAGTAGTTTAGCATTTGACACTATATATGCCGAAGGACAAAGAAGATATGTGGAAAGCCTATCTGCATATGCTCGCCAATTTATCGGAGTAAGTGAAAAACCAGATGTAGATTCCATTGAAGGATTATCCCCATCAATTTCTATAGATCAAAAATCAACAAATAAAAATCCTCGTTCAACTGTGGGAACTATAACAGAAATATATGATTATTTACGTCTTTTATTTGCTCGAATTGGTATTCCTTATTGTCCAACTCATCATAAACCTATAAAAAGTCAAAGCATTGAAGAAATGACTAATAAAGTCATGGAATATAAAGATAAAACTGTTACCATTCTAGCTCCGGTAGTACATGGAGAAAAAGGAACTCACAAAGAATTATTTGATGAACTTCGAAAAGAAGGTTTTACACGTGTTCGAGTAAATGGCAAAAACATGAGTTTAAATGAAGAAATTACATTAGAAAAAAATATAAAAGATAATATTGATATTATAATAGATAAAATATATATAGATGATGAAGAATATAGTAGAGTATTTGAAGCTATTGAAACAAGTACAAAAAAAGCTGATGGAAAAGTTGTCATTTTAGCAGATGATGAAGAAATATTTATGAGTGAAAAATATGCTTGTGAAATATGTAATTATTCAATACCAGAACTAGAACCAAGATTATTTTCATTTAATGCTCCATATGGTGCATGTGAAGACTGTAAAGGGCTAGGAACAAAACTTCATATTAGTAAAGAGTTATTAATACCTAATCCTAATAAATCTTTAGTTGAAGGCGCTATATCAGCATTAAGTATGGATTCAACAACATACTTTACTCAAATTGAAACAGTGTGCAATCATTATGACATAAACATGTATATACCTGTAAAAGATATTCCAGAAGAAAAATTAAATTATATTTTATATGGAACAAAAGAGCTATTAGAATTTAATTATGTATCAAAGAATGGTAATACGAGAAAAACAAAAAGTACATATGAAGGAGTAATACCAGCATTAGAAAGACGATATATTGAAACAAAAAGCGGTTGGATTAGAGAATGGTTACAAGGATATATGGTAGAAACTGAATGTCCAACATGTAAAGGAAAAAGACTTCAAAAGTCTGTATTATCAATATATATAAATGGTAAAAATATTTTTGATTTAACAGATATGTCCATAAGTGATTTACTAGATTTTGTAAAAAAATTAAAATTAAATAATGAAGAAAAAGAAATAAGTAGTTTAATTTTAAAAGAAATCATATCAAGACTAGAATTTTTAAATAATGTTGGCTTATCTTATCTTACTTTAACACGTAGTGCAGGTACACTATCAGGTGGAGAAGCCCAAAGAATAAGATTAGCTACACAAATTGGTTCAAAATTATCTGGTGTATTGTATGTTTTAGATGAACCTAGTATAGGACTTCACCAAAAAGATAATGAACGACTTATAAATTCCTTAAAAGAAATGCGAGATCTTGGAAACTCATTAATAGTAGTAGAGCATGATACCGATACTATGCTTGAATCTGATTATTTAATTGATGTTGGACCGGGAGCTGGAGAATTTGGTGGACAAATTATGGCCGCAGGAACACCAGAAGAAGTAATGAAAAATCCTAATAGTTTAACAGGAAAATATTTGAGCGGAGAATTAAAAATAGAAATTCCTGAAAAAAGAAGAAAAGGAAATGGTTTAAAAATTAGTATTAAAGGTGCTAAAGAAAACAACTTAAAAAATGTAAATGTTGATATTCCACTAAATAAATTAGTTGTAGTAACCGGAGTATCAGGTTCAGGTAAATCATCTTTAATAAATGAAGTACTTTATAAAAGATTAGCAAGTGAAGTTTATAATAGTAAAGTTATTCCTGGTGAATGTAAAGAAATAAAAGGATTAGAAAATATAGATAAAGTTGTTCAAATAACTCAAGATGCAATAGGTAGAACCCCACGTAGTAATCCCGCAACATATGTCGGAGTATTTGATGATATAAGAGATCTTTTTGCTCAAACTAAAGAAGCTAAAATGCGTGGATACGATAAAGGCAGATTTTCATTTAATGTAAAAGGTGGAAGATGTGAAAATTGTTGGGGAGATGGCGTTAAAAAAATAGAAATGCACTTTTTAGCAGATGTTTATGTTCCATGTGATGTTTGTAAAGGAAAACGCTATAATAGAGAAACATTAGAAATAAAATATAAAGGTAAAAATATTAGTGAAGTTTTAGATATGCGCGTAAGTGAAGCAATAGAATTTTTTGAAAACGTTCCAAAAATATATAATAAATTAAAAGTTATGATGGATGTCGGTTTATCATATATCAAATTAGGGCAATCAGCACCGACATTATCAGGTGGAGAAGCTGGACGTGTAAAACTTGCCAAAGAACTTCAAAAGAAAGCAACGGGTAAATCAATATTTATATTAGATGAACCAACTACAGGACTACATTCTGATGATATCAAAAAATTGTTAGTAATACTAAACAGAATAGTGGATAATGGCGATACAGTAATAGTAATAGAACATAATCTAGATGTTATAAAAGTAGCAGATCATATTATTGATCTAGGGCCTGATGGAGGAAAATATGGTGGAAAAATAGTAGCAACAGGAACACCAGAAGAAGTAGCTAAACAAAAAGGTTCATATACCGGAGAGTTTTTAGCAAAAATATTAAAATAAAAACCTGATATAGACACAAAAGTAGGGAGCTAAAAAAGTAGGTAGGTTAACTTCCTAGCATAAGCTATATATATGAAAAAATACAATTAAATACTTACACAGTTTGAATATGAGACGCTATACCTCTTTATGAAGTTAGTGTCTTTTTTTGAAATCCCGACAACAATTTATACTATCAAATTAATTAAAATCTTGACAAATAAACTGAAAAATGATATAATTTCAGTGTAATTGTCAAAGAAAGAAAAGGGATTAATATGAAAAAAGAGGAGCAAATCAATTATAAAATTGATAGTGATGTTCTTAAAAATTATGTAGAAGCCATTAATTCAATAAAGGAGCCGATGAGTCAAATTAAGAAGCAACTTAATCAGCTAACAAAGCCAATGCAAGAAGAACTAAAAAGCATTAATGCTATGTCTAACGTAATTAAGGAACTATCGATTAAATATCCAAACGAACAAGCAAAAATACTTACATATACTATAAAGCAAATAATGAATACCAATAATGGAATGCTTTCTACAAGAATGATAGAACCACTAAATATAAGTAGACAATATCTATCAATTATGGAAAACAATAATGACATAGAAAAAGTTTCAAGAGGTATTTATCTTTCACCAAGTGCCTTTGAAGATAGCTATTTTTCCTTTCAACAAAAATATAAAAAAGCTATTTTCTCACATATGAATGCTCTATATTTTTATGGCATGACAGAAGAATTTCCATATAATTATACAGTTACTGTGCCTCAAAATTATCATGTAGATACTGTAAATGAAAAATGTAATGTATTTTATGTTTCGGATGATATATATGAACTTGGAGTCGTAGAAATAGAAACTCCAAACAGAAATAAAGTAAGAGCTTACAATAAAGAAAGATGTATTTGCGATATCATAAGATCAAAAGGAAGAATGGATTCAGAGCAAGTTAAAAAGACAATTAAACAATACATGCAAAGTCGAGATAAAGATATCGCAAAACTATCTGAATATTCAAAAAAAATGGGAATAAACAAAAAAGTAATGGAAATGGTAGGTGGATATTATGAGTAATTCTGCACAAGCAGTTAAAGATAAACTAAAGAATATTTCAAGCGGAAAAAATGTAGATTTTAACTCCGTGATGAGATTTTATATGTATGATAGATTTGTTGAACGTTTATCAAAAAGTAAATATAAAGATAATTTTATATTAAAAGGTGGTTTCTATTTGAGCAAATTATTTGGATTAGATAATAGAAGTACTATGGATATAGATACTGCAATAAGAAAAGCAGAATTTACTGAAGAAAATCTTATTAAAATGGTAAATGAAATTATTAATATTGACGTAGAAGATAATGTAAAATTTAAAATTGAAAAAACAGAGCCAATTCGTGATGAAGATGAATATGGTGGATTAAGAATTACAATTAATTTTATGTTAGAAAACATTAAAGATAAATTTCATATTGATTTAGCAACTGGAGATCCAATATATCCAAGACCAGATAATTATAGATATGAGTCTTTAATAGGAGACGAAATTTACAAGGTTTGGTCATATAATATTGAAACAGTTCTTGCTGAAAAAATAGAAACCATTTTTAGTAAACTTGAAACAAGTAGTAGAATGAAAGATTATTACGATATTTATTTAATATATAAATTTAAATTTGATAAAATAAATAAAGAAAAATTTAGAGGAGCTGTCGAAAAGACTTTTAAAAAAAGAAAATTTGATGCTGATCTAATAACAAATTTGAATATTGTTAAGGAAAGCAAAGTTTTAAAAGATAAATGGCTTAGCTATTCAAGAAAAAATAGTTATGCTAGAGATGTTGAGTTTGAAGAAACATTAAAATGTCTAGAACAATTTATTGATATTATAGTTCCAGTTGCAGTATAAAAAATAATATTCTAGGTACCATCAGCCTAATAAATACTATTTTATTGAGGTAAATACAAAAATATAGCGGCTCTAAAAAGGCCGTTTTTAAAAGAGATTAACACATACAAATAATAAAAGAACGCGCTCCATGAAGAGAGCGAAAGCTCTCATTTTTGTTTATATTAAAGGGTTTTAGAACTATTAAGTAATTTTAGGTCCACTTTTAGGTCCGCAAATTAAAAAAAGATCTAAAAAAGTATGTTTGAAAAATATAATGCCAATTATATTTTTTACATAATTTAATTATTGGAGTAGTAGCATAAAGGCCATCACCAGTAATAATGAACTTATATTTAGGATAATTCTTTTTAATTCGTTTAATCATTCTTTTAAAAGCATTAGTTTCACAATCTTGTTTCTGTTTATCAGTTAACATCTTTTCATTTTCAATAAATTCAGTATCCAAACTAATAACTATATTGCCAACAATTAATTTACATTCTAAAACATATTTATAATATGAAATTTTCCCATTTCTATGTTTTCTGATTAGGCAATTATTATTAAGATTATAATCGTGATTAGATAAACCAGTACCATCGAATAATAATTGAAAGCAACCATTAAATCTATATTTGTCGAACATTTTAGAACGAATTAAAGCTTTTACAATATATTTTTGAATATTTCTTAACTCATCTGTTTTAATTTCCATAAATACATCCTGGATATTTTCCCAATAAGGAAGTTCTTCCAAATCTTGATTACATATATTAGATAAGTTTTTAATACAATTATCAGAGTTAAAGTCATCAGAAGAAACATCAGTCATAGTAGTTAAACCACAAAGAAGACCAAATAGTCTAGTTACACAGATAGTTTTCATTTTATAAGTAACGTAACTTTGATTTCTAGTATTGGTCAAACTCCCAAACGTATCTAATAATTTAGGAAGATATTTATCAATAATAGAGTATAATTCTTTTGCTAAATCCTTATCTTTCCTTAATTTTCTTCTCTCTTTTCTATTCATTACTGCACACCACCTTTTATTATGCAGTAATTATATCAAAAATATTTGCGAAGAAATTTTACTCTTTTTCTCTGTAGTTTAGTATAAATATTGCTATTTATTGAAATTAATGGTATTATTTCTTTGATGTTAAGATTGAAATGATAGGAGGTTTACAATGAATAGATCTAAAAAGTCTTCAGGTAATAGTTCGAAAAATAATAATAATTCATTTCAAAGTTTAAAGAGTAAGATTTTAAGTAATATTGAGAATGATTCTTCTCAATCGGAAAATTTTGTTAGTGAGCCTCTAGATAAAGAAATACAATTAGTTGGTGATATAAATAATATAATAAATAATAATGATACAGTTGATGACTCTAATAGTGATATTACTAATTATAATGATGATATTTATTATGGCAATGATGATGACTATAGTAATGATGATGATTATAGTAGTGATGATGATTATATGGATGATTATCTAGCAAACAATGTTATCAATGATGATTTTACAGATGATAATGATTCTGCTAGTGATCAGGAATTGTTAAAAGCTTATATTGGTAAAAACTATGAGAAGATTCTTTTGCCATTTAATATTTTTGGTTTTCTTTTTACCATGCTTTATGCACTTTATAGAAAGATGTATAGTTATTCATTAATTGTATTAGCAATAGTAATAGCTGATTTTGTTTTTATAAAAAAGCCTATTGTAGTTTTTATTGTTTATATTGTTCTAGCTATTTTGGTTGGGTTTACTGTTAATAAATTTTATATATTTTCTGCTAGACGAAAAATTAGAAAAATTAAACAAAAAAATATTAATATGCACTATCAGGAAATAAGAGATATTTGTAGTTCGAATGGTGGAACTAGTATTAGAGGAGTAATTTCTATAACTTTGATAGCTGTTGTTTGTTGTTTAGCTATTCTATTTGTAATTGGTGGGCCAGATTCTACTTTAATGGAAAATATAAATAAAATATTCTTTAATAAAGATAGTGACAAGGATAAGGATAAAAATAGTGATAATAAACATATGGATGAGGATTATCGTGGATTTATATCTTATGATCCAGGTGTAGTTATAAAAGATGAATTTTCAATACTAGTTCCTGATGTGTTTGTTAATGAATCATCATCTTATAATTATTATTATAAGTATTATACTGATGGTGATATATTTGGTAGCTGTAGACTTAAATTTGGTTCTGTTTTAGGATATTCTGATTCTAATCAATTAATTTCTAAAATGATTGATTATTATAGTACTACGTATGAAATAGAATCACCTATTAGTGGTAATAAATCTACTATTAATAATATTGATTGGACTTGGTTTTTTTATAAAAGTTCAAATGGTATTAAGTATTTTTATGCTACTATGAAAGGTAAAAAAGTTTATTTATTTAGTTATGAAATTGATGATGATAGTGCTTTAAGTGAATGTGAGGATTACAGAGAAACAATTTTAAACTCAATTGATGATAAATAGTTTGAAATTTGGACTGTTCAAGTAAGTAAAAATATGATATCTTTATACTAGGAGAGGTGATACGATGAAGAAAATAATAAAATGTTTTTCCTTTACATTTATTACTTTCTTGTTTTTAGGGGTATTAAGTGTTAATGCACTTAGTTCGGCAGAAGAAGAGAATCTATATAAGAAAGTAGTTCCTGATGGTAAGAATTTTGTAGTAAAGTCAGTTAAGCCAACTGATAGTGCTGCTGCGGAGGCATATTTAACTGCTGCTGCTAGAAAACTTTTAGATGAAGATGGTTATATTGCATATTCATATTGTTTAGATAATGATTTTATAAATTGCAAACTTCATATTGAACGTGATGGTGAGGAGAGCAATAAATTTAATAAGGAGTATGATATTGTTGTAAAATATATTGAACCTGAAAAGAGTAATTATGTTACAAAATTTATGTCTAAAATGAAGAATTTTGATGATATGGGTTCAACGCAAAATCAATATTATCAAGTTACTGATATGGGTTTAATAAATTATTATATGACCAGTAGTAAATCAGAATTATGGAACTATGGAGCTTCTGGTAGAGCCGTAAAATATTCATCTGATCTTATAAAATTGTCCGATGGTGGAAATATATCTTTTGATCTTGATGTTAGAGCCGGAATACAAGATATTGATATTATGTATGAGAATGCATTTGGTCCAATGACTGTATATTATAATGGTGCTATTTATGGTTATAAGACACAAGGTTTATATTTTAGAAGAGTAATATATATTCCTCAAGATACAGCTGATACAAAAGAAGATTACGTTAAGGCTGCTCAAAAAAGAATTAATGAGTATTTAGGTAGCGATGAAGTTAAGGTAGAATATGGTGGACTATTATCATCACTTGCTGATTCAAAGTCGGATGCTCTTGATACGATGGTTGATATTAATGATACTGATGGTAATTATTATAATGTTACTGTTAAGGGAAAGACTTATAAATTCTATATTATGAAAGGTACTAAGGAACAATTAGTTGTACCTACATATTTAGGACTTGACGTTGATACAAATATTAAAATTACATCAGATAGTTCACTAGTTCCTTTAGATACTTCATTAATTGTTAGTCCTATCATAAGTGATAAAATTAAGTCTATATTGGGAACTGATAATTATAAGGCTTTTGATATTAAACTATATTCTGATGGTAAGGGAGCATTTATTGAGAAACTTGAGGATAAGTTCTTGGTTAGAATACCGGTTCCAGAAGAATATGAAGGTAAGAAATTAACTGTTTATTATATTAATTCAAATGAAGAAAAAGAAGAACATAATGTTGTAATTGAAGATGGTTTTGCAACATTTGAAACGGATCATTTTAGTACATATATATTAACTGAAGCTACTAGTAATAGTGGAGTTGTAAATCCAGATACTAGTGATAATATAGTGTTATATGTTTCTATTGGAATTATTTCATTAGTTGGAATAGTTGGTTGTTTGGTATACATTAAAAGAAAAAAATCTAATTAGAGATAAATATTTATCTCTTTTTTTGTTAATAATATAATTAACCGACATAATCTTTAAAGTGTCATTAACTTTTGATTAAGTTGATGATATAATGTCTAATGTAAGGAGGATAGTTATGCTTAGTAGATTAAATAAATTTTTATATTCATCAATTATAATATCTATATTAATGTTAATAATAGGATTTATATTTATGGTATTTCCGGAGGTGTCTTTTGAGACAATTAATTATGTTTTAGCAATTGCTTTAATTGTAAATGGTGTATACTTTATAATTGAAAAAGAAAATAGTTTATTAGTGTTTAATTTTCTAACTTTAGGAATTGTTGAGTTATTACTCGGAATTGTCTTACTATTAAGACCAGAATTTATGAAGACATTATTTCCTATAGTTGCTGGTATGGTAATGATTGTAAAATCAACTATGGATTTAAAAATATCTGTACTTCTTAAATCTTGTGGCTATGATAGTTGGTTATCTATATTTATTTGTTCAATTATATCTATTGTTTGTGGTTTGATAATTATAATTAATCCACAGATTGGTACTATAGCTTTAACCGCTTCTTTAGGTATAATGATAGTTGTTTATTCAATATCTAGCATAATAGATATATTTATATTTAAGAAGAATATAAATACAATAGTAAAGGCATTGGAAAAGGATCTGAAGTAATAACAGATCTTTTTTTGTATTTTCTTAAGATGATGATTTATCTTAAGTTTTTTTAGTTTGTTTCTATCTATGCAAAAATTGTATCATGTGATACAATTTTTTTAGAAGAGTGGTGATATATATTCCGACAGTTACTAAAATTACTAAAGATATGATTTTAAATGTGGCTTTTGATATTGCTAGAGAGAATGGATTAGAAGGGGTAAGTAATAGAGAAATTGCTAGAAGAATGAATTGTTCAATAAGACCTATTTATTATCAATTTAAGAATGTTGATGAATTAAATTCAGAATTATATAAAAAAATAGAAAAGTATTTTTATAAATTCTTAATTGAAGATATGATTGATGATGTACCTAAATATAAACAAATTGGTATTAATTATATTAAGTTTGCAAAGTGTGAAAATAAACTATTTCAAATTTTATTTATGAGTGAATCTAAATATTTACCAGAGGAATTTGTAAGTAAAGATGAAGGCTTTAATGAGGTGTTTCAAATTATTAAGAATAATACTACTTTAGATGAGAAAGATATTAAAAGCTTTCATACTGTTATGTGGATATTTTCTCATGGTATTGCGACATTAGTTGCGGATAATGCAGTTAAATTAAATGAAGAAGAAATTAGAGAATTATTATCAATTGAATTTAAAGCTTTAATGTTATATGAAGATAGTATGAAGAAGTAATATATTTATGTCAGTAATTTGAATATAATATTATGGGGATAATATGAAAAATATGTATTCAATATTATTTAATTTGATATCTTGCTTATTGTATGTTATTTCTTTTATTTACTTTAATAGTGGAAGAGTTTTACAAGGATTTATATTTATGTTTTTAGGAACTTTTTCTTTGTGTTTTTCTAATAAGAGATAAAATTATTTTAAAAGGAGATATAAAAATGATAGAGATTAAAAATGTTAGTAAGACTTATAATGGTGAAAAAAAAGCATTAAATGATGTTAGCTTTACTGTTAATGATGGTGAAATATTTGCTTTTATTGGGCATAATGGGGCAGGTAAAACAACAATGATTAAGTCTTTAGTTGGGATACTTGATTTTGAAGAGGGAGATATATTAATTAATCATAAATCTATTAAAGATAAGCCAATTGAGTGTAAACTAGATATATCATATGTTCCTGATAATCCAGATCTTTATGAAAATATGAAGGCTATTGATTTTATTAATTTTATATGTGATATGTATGATGTTAGTTCTTCAGATAGAGAAGAAAATGTTAATAAGTATGCTGAAATGTTTGAGATAGAAAATAAATTGGGAGATGACATTTCTAGTTTTTCTCATGGTATGAAGCAAAAGGTTGCTTTAATAGCGGCACTTTCTCATAATCCTAAGGTTTTAGTTATGGATGAACCTTTTGTAGGTCTTGATCCAAAGGCTGTTTATGATATGAAAGAATTGATGAAGAAAATGGCTAAAGATGGTAAAACAGTATTCTTTTCTACACACATTTTGGATGTTGCAGAAAAGTTATGTGATAGGGTTGCGATTATAAAGAATGGTAAAATAGTTAAGATGGGAAAAATGAAGGATATTAAAGGTGATGAATCACTAGAAGAAGTGTTCTTAGAGTTGGGTGATAAATAATGAAAAAGACGTTATCACTTTTAAAAGCTGCCTTAAGTCAAGATATGAATATGTTTAAATATGGGACTAAGGCTAATTCTAGTAAACTTAAAAAAATTATTTTTCCAGTAGCGCTTTTTATAATAGTTTGCCTATCAATAGGTGTTTATGCTTACATGATTGCTGATGAACTTTCTAAAGTTCATCTTACATATATTATGCTTACTATGTTTATCTTTATTGTTTCTATTTTAGCTTTTATGCAAGGTATATATAAATCACAAGGAATATTATTTGAAGCTAGAGATAATGACTTATTATTTTCACTACCTATTTCTAGAAGTAAAATACTTTTTGTTAGAATATTTAAATTATTATTATTTCAATATATATATAATCTAATGTTTTTATTACCAGCTTTTGTTATATACATATACTTTGAAAAACCTGGGGTAATCTTTTATATAGTATCACTAATTATGACATTTTTAGTACCAATGATACCAATAATTATTTCTAGTGTTTTAGGTTATTTAGTAAAATTATTTTCTAGTAAATCAAGATTTAAAAAAATAATACAAACAGTACTTACATCTATTATATTTTTAGGAGTGTTTTTCTTAAGTTCTAATATTGAGAATTTTATTAAAGATATTGCAGTTAAAGCAAATAGTATAAATGATTTTCTTACTAGGGTATATTATCCTATTGGTCTTTATATAAATTTAGTTAATAAGTTTAATATTTTCGGTCTAATAAAGCTTATTTTAGTTAATATATTACCTTTTATATTATTTATATTTATTGGTTCTAAGTTTTATTTTAAGATAATTGTTAATTCGAATAGTAGTTCAGTAAGAAAAAGTGTTGGTCATAATACTTTTATTAAAAGAGGTAGGACTATGGCTCTTGTTAGAAAAGAGATGAATAGATACTTTTCTTCACCAGTTTATATGTTTAATACCTCGTTTGGATTGTTATTATTGGTGGTCTTATCAATAGCTTTATGTATTAAAGGTAATTCAGCTGTTACAGGTATGTTGTCTAGTTATAATATTGATTCTAATGTATCTACATTTTTACTTTATTATGGTCTTATTTTATTTTCAACAGCAATGACTTCTATTACTTCTTCTTGTATATCTTTAGAGGGAACAACTATAAATATAACTAAAAGTTTACCTGTTAGTGAAGAGACTATTTTAAGATCTAAAATTATATATCCTTTTGTTATAGAGTTACCTTTTATATTAATTAGTGAACTAATATTTTTTATTAAATTTAGACCTAGTTTATTATATATGTTTATAATATTTAGTTTAAGTTTATTAATGATTTTATTCTCAGGATTGGTTGGATTAATTGTTAATTTAATTTATCCTAAACTTAATGCTAGTAATGATACTGAGGTTGTAAAACAGAGTATGAGTTCTATGATATCTGTGTTTATTGGAATAGCAGTTTTTATACTTAGTATGTTGGGGATTGTTTATTTTAGTAAGTATTTAGATATTAATTTACTTATGTTAATTCATTTATCAGTTCTATTAGTTTTAGTTATTTGTTTATATTTTGTACTTATGAGGTTTGGGGTTAAGGCTTATAAAAGGCTTAATGCGTAGTTAGAGGTGGTAGTATGTCATTAAAAAGGGCAAAAGAGTATTTAAAAGAATTTGGCTTTGAAGATAGAGTTATGGAGTTTCCTATTTCTTCTAAGACAGTAAGAGAAGCAGCGATTGCGATTGGATGTATGGAAGAAGAGATTGGTAAAACATTATCATTCTTAGTAGGTGATAAGCCTATATTGATTGTAGTAGCTGGTACTTCTAAGATTGATAATCATAAATATAAGGAAGAATTTTCTGTAAAAGCTAAAATGGTTCCAGTAGAGATGCTTTCAGAAATTATTGGTCATGAGGCTGGTGGTGTTTGTCCGTTTGGTATTAATGATGGAGTAGAGGTTTATTTAGATAAATCACTAAAAAGATTAGAAAATGTTTATCCAGCTTGTGGTAGCTCTAATAGTGGAGTTAAGTTAACAGTTGATGAATTAGAGAGGATTTCTAATATAAAAGGTTGGGTAGATGTTTGTAAGGATATGTAATGGAGGATATATGAAGAATGTAATTAAAGTAGAAGGATTAACTAAAAAGTATAAAGATTTAGTAGCGGTTAATAATTTATCTTTTGAAGTTCATGAAGGAGAAATTTTAGGTTTACTTGGACCAAATGGTTCTGGTAAGACAACAACAATTAATTGTTTATTATCACTATTAAAATTTCAGAGTGGTGATATTAAAATATTTGGTAGGAAAATGACTCCGGACTCTTATGATATTAAAAGTAAGATAGGTGTTATATTTCAAGAAATTGCTTTATTTGAAGAATTAACAGTTTATGATAATATTGATTATTTTTGTGGACTATATATTAGGGATAAAAAATTAAGAAGTAAGTACGTTGAAGATGCTATTAACTTAGTAGGACTTGTAGATTTTAAAAAGTTCTATCCAAAACAATTATCTGGTGGACTTTTAAGAAGACTTAATATTGCTTGTGGTATTGCCCATAAACCAAAACTAATATTTTTAGATGAACCTACAGTAGCAGTTGATCCTCAGAGTAGAAATAATATCTTAGATGGTATAAAAAAACTAAGAGATGGTGGAGCTACTATTCTATATACAACTCACTATATGGAAGAAGTAGAGCTATTATGCGATAGAATAATAATTCTAGATAAAGGTGGAATACTAGCGAGTGGAACGTTAGAAGAGTTAAAAGATTTGGCTAAAATAGAAGAAAAAATAACAGTAGAAGTATATAATATAGATCAAGATGTTTTAGAAAAAATAAAAAAGATTAAAACAGTAGATGAAGCTATTTTAAATAATAATACACTTATTGTTACATATAAGAAGGGTAATAATAATCTAAAAAACCTTATTGATTTTTTAGAAGATGAGAAAATAACTTATAGTAAAATATTTTCTGAAAGACCAACTTTAAATGATGTATTCCTTGAACTAACTGGAAAGGAATTAAGAGACTAATGTTTTTACATAATTTTAAATATACTTTTAAGTGTTTATTAAAAAATAAAATGTTATTGTTTTGGACTTTTATTTTTCCAATATTATTAGGGACATTTTTTAAATTAGCTTTTTCTAATATAGAGAATAAAGAAAAATTAGATGTTATAGATATAGCTGTTGTTGATAATAGTGAATTTGTAAATAATAAGTTATTTGCATCAGCATTCAAAGAGTTAGGTAATAAAAATAGTAAGAATCAATTATTTAATATTAAATATAGTAGTTTAGATAAGTCTAAGAAGTTACTTGAAGATAATAAGATAGTTGGTTATTTATATTTTACTGGGGATGATATTAAAATATTTGTTAATTCATCTGGGGTAAATGAGACAGTACTTAGATTTGTAGTTGATGAGATTAGTAGTTATCAGGAAATAGTTGATGGGGCTATGGCTAATAGGAAATTTAGAAATATCAGTGACTATCAAAAAATATATAGTGATACTTTTAAATTAATTAATAATAGTAGTGTTAAGTTTAATGATATTTCTAGTACTAATTTAAGTTATACTATGATTGAATATTATACTTTATTAGCTATGGCTTGTTTATATGGGGCAATAATTTCTTTAACTGTTACTAATAGTAGATTAGCTAATATGACTAGTGAAGGAAAGAGAATAAGTATTAGTCCAATTAATAAGAAGGCAATGCTTTTGGGAAGTTTTTTAGCTAGTTATATTGTTCAGATTATTGGGGTATTGTTGTTGTTTATTTATACTGTTTTTGTTTTAGGAGTAGACTATGGTTCTAATTGGGGATTAGTATTACTTTTAATTGCAGTTGGATCTTTGGCTGGGTTATCTTTAGGAGTCTTTATTGCGACATTCTTCAAATTTAGTGAAAATACGAAGACTGGTGTTTTGATATCTGTTGTTATGGCATGGTGTTTCTTATCTGGAATGATGGGAATTACAATGAAATATATAATCGATAAAAATGTTCCGATCTTAAATTTAATTAATCCGGCTAATATGATAACGGATGGTTTTTATGCCTTATATTATTACAATACTTTGAATAGATATTACTTTAATATTATAAGTTTATTGATATTTTCTATTTTAATGCTTTTAATATCTTATTATAAGTTAAGGAGGCAAAGGTATGACAGTATTTAAAACTTTTTGGAAAGTACTATATAAATATAGGGGAATGATTATTTTATATACTGTTATGCTTATAGCATTTGGTGGTATAAATACAACTGTTAATAATGATATGACATTTACTGATAGTAAGCCAGATATTATAGTTGTTGATGATGATAAGGGAGTTTTTTCTAAAAACTTAGTTGATTATCTAGATGATAATACTAATATAATTGAAGTGGATAATGATGAAGATAAAATAAATGATGCATTATTTTATAGAGATGCTTCTTATATTATTTATATACCAGATCATTATAGTGAGAAGATTTTAAATGGTGAAGAGTTGACGCTTAATATTAAGAGTGCAAATAATTATGATTCTTCACTGGCACAAATGGTTTTAGAAAAGTATATTAAAGTACAAAACTTTTATGTTAAAAGTGGTCTAAGAGACAGTGATTTAATTATTTCTATTAATAATAGTTTAGCTAAAAAAAGTGAAGTTTCAGTAGCTTCTAAATTAAATGTTGATGCTATTTCGCGTGTTTGTCGTTACTTTAATTTTGCTAGTTATAGTATTATGGCTGTTGTTATATTTATTATTTGTACAGTCTTATCAAGTTTTCATGATAAAAATATTAGTAGAAGAATAGTTGTTAGTAGTATGGATTATAGAAAACATAATAGATTAATATTAAAAGCTAGTTTTATTTATGCTACTCTTGTTTGGCTTTTATATGTAGTTTTAGGTATTTGTCTATTTAAGGGTGAAATACTTACTGTTCGAGGTTTATTATTTGCAATTAATACTTTTATCTTTACTTTCTGTTCTTTGACAATAGCTCTTTTAATCTCTACTTTAGTCAGTAATAAAGGAGCCATATCTGGTATAGTAAATGTTTTAGCACTTGGATCAGCCTTTTTATGTGGAGCTTTTATTCCAGTTATGTATTTACCAGAATCAGTATTAAAGATTGCTCATGTTTTACCATCTTATTGGTATATTAATTCAAATGAATTATTAGCTAATATGGAATTTATTAATCTTAATAATATTATACCTGTAATTATTAATTCTTTAGTTCTTATTGGCTTTTCACTAGTTTTTATAGTAGTTAATAATATTGCTTCTAATAAGAAAAGAAGTATATAATATTATAAGTGAGGTATATAATATGAAGAAAATAATTTTTTGTGATATAGATGGTACTTTAGCAACAAAAGGAAAGATAACTCCTCAAAATATAGATACTATAAATAAGTATATAGAACTTGGAGGAGAATTTGTTTTAGTTAGTGGAAGAAGTGTGGCTTATACTAGATATATTGCGGATAAGTTTAAGAAAATAAGATATATTATTTCTAATAATGGTTCTATTATATATGATCTTATAAGTAATAAAGTTTTATTTAGTAATGGTATTGATTATAGTAGTATAAAAAAGGTATATGATTTATGTAAAAATATGAATACTAAACTAGTTATAACAGGAATAGATTATGACTATGCAAGTATTGATCCTAATAGTTCTAATATTCAAAGATTATTTTCTAAATTAGATAAGAAATTATGTGAAGATAATTATACTACACAACTTATTGTTACTTCTGATATAAAAGATAATATATTAGCATTAGAGGATGAAATTAATAAATTAGAAGATGTAGTTGTTATTAATAAGTCTAGATCTTTATATGATGATAGTTATGTAGAAAATAGTTATTGGTTAAATATAACAATACCTGGTATTAATAAGGGATGTGGAGTTAAAAACTTGTGTGATATTTTGAAAATTAAATTATCCGATACAGTTAGAATAGGTAATGATTTAAATGACCTTTCAATGTTTTTTGATGAAGGGTTTAATATCGCAACAGAGGATGCTTATGATGAATTAAAAATAAAAGCTGATTTTATAACTAGTAAGTGTGATGCTGGAGGAGTAGCTTTAGCGATTAGAAAAATTATTAATGAAGAAATATAATACTTAGGTTATCTTAAGTATTTTATTTTGTCCTAGTATATGCTATCTTATTGGTAGGTGATAGATGTGGAGGCAAATCAAATGACTTTACTTTATGGAGTCTTTTTTACACTATGGGTTTTAAAACTATATTATAAACTATATGATAAAAAAACTAAAAAATATGTAATGTGGATTGGTTTATTAATTGTATTTTGGGTTTTAGTTAGAATTAATAAAAGTGTAGTTAGTTTGGATTTACAAAGAATATTTTGGTACTTGTACTATGTACCATTAATTTTTATTCCAGTAGCTTTTTATATGTGTAGTAATATGATTTCTGGTAGACTTAATAAAAGTAGAAAGATTTTTATTATTACTGTATCTATTATATTATTTTTAATGGTTATTTCTAATGATTGGCATCAGTTTGTTTTTAGATTTTATAATGGAATAGATCACTTTGATTCTTATAAACATTATTATGGTTATTATTTGATATGTATATGGATATTTTATTTACTTGGAAATGGTATGATCAATTTAGTTATAGATAGATTTAAAATTAAAAGGGATTTTAAAGCCTTTTTACCGCTTTTATTACTTTTAGGAGGATTATTATATACTGTCTTTTAT
>OIYS01000249.1_pt1 | contig 39733 bp, 36 predicted proteins | sample 1588271 | NCBI WGS metagenome assembly OIYS01 (sample SAMN03283286) | human gut metagenome | biome: human-associated habitat; material: feces | host: Homo sapiens | place: Peru | collected 2012
CATTCGGCTTGCCCTCCGGTTCAGTCTGTTCTATATGATAATTATATCATATTTTTGTGTTTCCTGCAACGGGGGCAGAAGACTCACTTTCTGCTTTCAAAATCCTTTTTGATATCGCTACTCCACTCTGACGAAATCGGCGCGGAAGCTCGCATATTGCATACAGTCTCCGAAACCGCATTATAGAGAACCGCTGTTCCTTTTCTGTCCGCGTGATAGTCTACGGCTCTGTCCGCGCTTATGCCGAAATGCTTTGCGGTTTCAACTGCGTCGATGTTCGCCCCGATAAACAGGAACTCCCAACCGTACTTTTCCTTCTGATTTTCAATCATTGCCTTAACTCTGTCGCTGTCATAGCGATGGCTTGCGTTTTCATAACCGTCGGTGATGATAACAAACATTGTATGCTCCGGAACATCTTCGGGGCGAGCATACTTATGAATGTTGCCGATATGATGAATAGCGCCGCCTATGGCGTCAATCAGCGCAGTTGCTCCGCGTGTGAAATAATCTCTTTCGGTCATTTTCGGGATTTCCGAAAGCTTTACTCTGTCGTGCAGAACCTCGCTGACATTATCGAACAAAACCGTAGAGACAAAGCATTCTCCGCGCTGCTTTTTCTGCTTTTTTATAAGCGAATTAAAGCCGCCTATCGTGTCGCTTTCAAGCCCTGCCATTGAACCGCTGCGGTCGAGAATGAATACAAGCTCCGTGATATTGTTTTTAACCTTTTCCATTTTGATTACCTCCGATAAAAATAATGTGATTGTCGGGTTTCTTAAACCTTACAATCACATTATAGTCATGCTGAGGATCTGTTTGGTCGCATCGTATGCGACATATCAAGCGCCGAGTAGCTGTTGATCAAACTCAAACAACGCTTCGTTGATCTCAAAAATATTGTAGTTGCCGTTCTTTATAAAATACTCGATTATCACATCGAACTTGTTGCTGTGGGAGAGTGCGAAGCCTGCCTTCATCAAGAAGTCTTTCGTTTCGTCAAGGCTCAATTCCAATGCAATCGCAAAGGCGATAGCGGTCGGTTTGCTCGTCTTATAATTCACATCGGAGCGAATTTTAGAGAACAGCCTGCGGTCAACATTGGCTTTTTTGTAGACCTCGGCATCAGTCATGCCTTTTTCATCAATCTTTCTAAGCAGCATTTGCGAAAAGCTTTCGTCCAACGCATTCACCGCATCATCAAGGCTGAAAGCAGCCGCTGCCTTGGGCATTTCCATATCGGGCAACGCCGCGGATTCCTCGGCAAGCGGATAGGTAAGAAGCGTTGTACTTCTTCCGACATAATGCGTTTCGACATAGTATTCGTCTATATATTCGGTAATATCGGCAATCAGCTTTTTGCTTGCCTGAAAGCAATCCTTGTCAAATACCACAATGTATACAAGCATATCGTGACCGAGCAGAAACTTGCCTATCTCATTTACCGCCACCTGTAAGGCTTCTTCCTTCGGGTAGCCATATACGCCCGATGAAATCAGCGGAAAAGCAACTATCTCGCATTTATTATCAAACGCTAATTTGAGCGATTCTCGGTAGCAGGATTCAAGTAATTCCCGTTCACCGGAATTTCCGCCCTTCCACTTCGGACCGACCGTGTGGATTACATATTTGCAGGGCAGATTATATCCCTTTGTGATTTTCGCCTGACCGGTTTTACAGCCGCCGAGCTTCATACATTCAAGCAATAAGCCTTTTCCGGCAGCTCTGTGTATTGCACCGTCAACACCTCCGCCGCCGAGCAAGGTCGAATTGGCGGCGTTGACAATAGCGTCACATTTGATTTTTGTTATATCGTTTCGTATTATTTGAAGCGGCATTTTAATACTTCTCCCTTTGTCTGTCTTATATCAATTATATCAGAATTTGATATAATATCAACATCAGCATAAACTGACATACCTCATATGCCGTATGTAGCATATGAGGTATGAACTCGTTGTATTTTCTCCGATTTATTGTCAGTTTATCGAATAAACACCTAAAACAGTATCCCTTGAACCCAAAGTCATATCAACAAATATTTTATCTCCCAACGGAATTATCTTACCGCTAATATCTATTGAATTACCATTATTCGTTCCGTTGCCTTTTACAACAAACGCCCCGGATGAATTATCAATTTGATATTCCAGTCGTGCAATTTCTGCAAGTTCACGGACGCCATAACTGATAACAACCTCGTTATTCTCTGCGATTTCAAATTGATACATATTGTTTTGTTGTATATATTTGCCCGTTGCAGTGTCTGTTGACAATTTGATTTCTTTTCCGTTGAGTTTTATACTCTGCTTATTAAGAATCAGGCAAATAATAGAGTTATAGCTTTTTTCAGTTATTTCATCGTAAAGATTGCTCAAATCCGATTTCTTATTATCTTGGCAAACAGCGCCATAATATCCATCTGAATCAGATTTACTCAGATAAAAATACTTGTACTCTCCCTTAAAATTGATTTCCTCGAGAGACTTTGAAGAAAAATCAGACATATTAAATTCGTTCATAGATGCCGGAATAGTGATTTTTTTCACTCCGTCGGTATAAGCAAACGCATGACTGTCGATATCTTCTATTCCTTCCGGAATTACAATTTCAGTAAGCGAGGTGTCAGAGGTAAAAGCACTGCGCCCAATTGATTTCAGACCGGATGGCAAAGTTGCAATTTTTAGCTTTTCACAGTATCCAACAGCATTATCGCCGATGGACTCCAACCCTTTTCCGAAATCTATTTCGACCAGATCATCATTATATGCAAGCGCATTCTCTTGGAGTGTTTTTACGGTATCCGGCAGCGTAACCTTGGTAATTCCCTTTTTTCTGCCTAACACTTCTTTTGCAACTGATACTACAGTTTCTTCACCGTTTTTTTCGGGAACAACAATTTCCGTATCCTGACAAGTTCCAAGCCCTGTCCAGTCACATGTTCCGTTACCGTTAGATTTAAATTCCAGACCCTCGCTTGCTTTTGCCGAGCAAGACGATAAAAGTGTAACAGACGAAATCGACAGTGCGGCAATCAGCAATAAAGACAGTATCTTTTTCATTATATTTCCTCCGTGCAATAGATCACTTGTATTCGGGAATAGTAAAACCACTTAATTTGTATTCACTAAGGGTATAAGTCATTGACCCATCTTCCATCTTAATTTTTGAATACAGACCGGTTTCTTTATTAATCATTACTTCAGCAATTTTTTTGCCGTCTTCATAAACATCATACATCCAAGCATCGCCTGTTCCGGGGGCATTGAAATCGCCTTGTTTTTTGTATTCCAATCCTTTAGCGCCTTCAAATCCATTTAAAAACATAGCCACCAATTTCATATGAGTGTCTACTTCATTTTTGGCTTCATCATAGGATAATGTTGCTAAAGAAAAATTCTCTTGCAGTGCGGATTTTTCATATTTTTTAATTTCTGTATCTCCGACCTCATATACTATCTCATTGTTTTTTAACATACCGTTTGAAACATACAAAAGGTATGTATCATCAGTGATTTGATCAAACGCATATTCAAATTCATTTGTTTTTTCATCGGTCGTAGTGGTAAATCTTAAATATAACTTTTCAGTATTTTCAGTATCAAAAGTTTTTTCCGGTTCTGATACTGTTTCACCGGCTGTGCTTTCTTCCTGCTTTTTGCTTTCGGTAGCGGAAGTTTGATTATCTGTTTCCGTTTTGTTGTTTTCCTTATTGCCGCCACAAGCACACAAAGAGAGCAATAGCAACAATGTGAGAATACTTGCAATAATTCGTTTCATGGTATTATTAATCCTTTCGTTCTCATAGTCTTAATTTGTAAAAAGATTTTTTCGTTTGCCAAAGTACTTAGTATTAAATATTATAAACACGGCTGAGACAATAACCGAGACCACTCCGTTTGCCACTTGATTCACACCGCTGATACTCATTACCGCAATGCTGTAAATCAGAGACAGTCCGGCACCGACGCCGTATAGAATATACAAAAATAAGGGACCGTTTTTTCTGTATTTAGATAGACGGAATCTCGTAAAAATACTGAAACCGCCAATCAGAATCATGACAACTCCATAGAACACATCTACTGCTTTAAGTCCACTAAACAAACTATAAACCATTTCGGATGTTGCTTGTCCATTTGTTTGAATCTCGTAGATGTCACCGCTTATGTAAGTTATCCCATAAGCCAGATTAATAACCGCGCCTGCAAATAGTGCAAAATAAATCAGAAACTTAAACCACTTCATTGAGGGCGCGGCGTTCATGTCTTGTGCCTGATAAATTGGATTTTGGATTACTTGCTGTTGCGGGTAAGGTGTTTGCGAAGTAACAGTGTTCTGTTCGTTTATTGCAGGATCGGCACAGAGTTTTGCACCGCAGTTGCTGCAAAACTGCTGATTTTCATTATTTAGCTGTGAGCCACAGCTACTACAGTATTTCATTTCTTTTTTCCTCCTCATATTTGCTCGTTTTTCTTTTGAATCAGCTTTTATCTCACACCTCCCGAAATGCCAAATAATAAACAAACTAATATTTTGGCAGTCTGTTTGCTCTGTTAATTGCGTTTGCTTGTGCAGACTTATATTTGTTTGCAGCAAAACGCAAAAAATCAGCATAGCTATCGAGGGACTTTAACATCTTAGCTGATGTAGAGTCAGAACCTTTAATTTGTTGCCATTCAGTTTGCAATTGATTATAATCAGAACCTTGCCAAGCTGTACCCAACGCTGTGATTGAATTATCAATGGAATTCATTTTACTTTTATGATTCCTGATATATGTATCAATTGCAGATGCAGTCCTTTCAAATTGACTGTGGTCGACCTTAATATTTGCCATATCGCACCTCCATTATTTAAATGCAGAAGCTGCGGAAGATACGGTAGTTTCTGTGCTTTCGTATCCTTCTCCAACCTGTTTCAGCATAAAGTTGACCATATCATTAACAACATTGAATCTATTGTTATAAAAATTGTTCTTTATGCTTTGAAATTTTCTCAATGCAATATCAGATGCACTGCCGTCCCAATTTCGATTGAGTGCGTTAATAGCAGAATCTATAGCAGAAAAGTCATTGTTCATTTTGTTGTTAACTGATGAGATTTGAGATGCTGTGCTTCTGACAATCGCAGTATTAATCTTAATTGCCATTTGCTGTTTCCCCCTTGCAAAGATTAAAATGATCCACTGCAGCCCCCACCGCCGGAACTACCTCCGCCGCCGTGAGCAGCTGCATATTCATCGGTGACTTTATTTGTGTCAATGTTGTCAAGTTTCCTTTTTGCAATTCTATATTTGTCCGCTACTCTCGATACGCATGAGGCTGCCTGATCTTCGCCGATATTCGAGAAGTTCCTGCGAATTCCATAAGCAATATCATCAAGTTCGTTAATGATGCTTTGTAATTCTCTTTTTATTAAATATAATTCATATTGTGAATTAGAATCCATATTTAAACCTCCTATAGCTGCGAAGAAATTGAGCGTTCCGCAGAGTCAAATTCATTGGCAGTGTCATTCAAGTAATTGATGCAACGGCTTAACCGCCAACTATATCCCGTCAGTGCATCGGCCTGAAGCAAATCCCACAGATCAAACAATCCAACTTTTGTATAAAGGGCGTCCATTCGTCTATCGAGGTTTGCTATACGCCGATTAACATTATACAGCCGGTTTGCATATGTTCTCAGTGTTGATGTATTAACGCTAATATATGTGTTTGATGAAGCGTATTTATATCCCGAATTAAACCTACGATTGAACCATTCTCTTGCTCTGTTTGCATATGTACTAATAGCACTTACAAATTTCTTGGCATATTCAGATGCCTTTCTGCCAAAGGCTTGAAGTTTCTTGGAAATTGTCTCTGCAAAATTCATCATTCCACTGATGACCGAACCAATCATTTCTTCACCGCAATGAAGAAGATCGTCGAGAAAGAGATATGGACAAACAACAGCAGCGAGATATGTAGATGCCAATTCGGCGGGGAAGCCATATTTATTTCCTATATAGTCAAATGCAAAATCATCTAAATGCGAAATGGCATTACCCCCGGCATATATTGTTTGCAGTATACTTTCCTTATCTTCACCCTTTTCCAATAAAGCTAAAAGGCCGTCAACAGTAACGCTTCTCTCGGGTTCGTCAAGATTGGAAATCATATAGGTGGTATATTCTGTGATAAACTTAGACAAATCAGATTGTTCTGTTTGCTTTCTTATATTGCCGTTGTCATCTAAAAGAATGTTTGGTTTGTGATAATAAAGAAAATTATCTTGGTCCTCTGTTTCGATATATACCCTCGTCCCCGCAATTGGGTAAAGCAAACAGTTCACATAATCATCACTTGCGGAAATCGACACAATACTTTGAGATTTTTTCGCAATTGTTTCTTTATATTTATTGATAAACTCTTCGGAAAAACCTTGACCATCATAAGAAACGCATTTTGCTATTCTATCAGTAACAATAGTTACATACTGTGCTTTATTTCCGCCTTTAGAATGTCCCGTCACAGTCATGTTATTCCCGAATTCATCGGGGAGGCCATTCACATAATCGGCTGCAGCTTTTTGTTGCTCGGTATCTGATAAATATCCACCCTCACCATTGTCGTGCCACTCGTAATCACCACTTGTTCCTCTAAACACAACATTTACATCAGTGGGGTTATCTTTATCGTTCACGAAACACGCAGCCCTCATTCCTGTTGAGCTGTTGGTTTCATAATTTTGAACTGTATAGTTGAGCAAGGTAGGTTCATCATTGATGGCAGAGATTAGACTTCTCCACTCATCGGTAGTCATCATACAACCTTCAATTTTCTTTCCGCTATTTAGGTCGTTAGTCATCTCCTGGATAATCTTTCTTACATCCTTGCCGTTTTCACAATAATCGGTATATATCAGGTTATCCAACATTAAAAGTTGAGCATTTGAGAGAGCCACAACATTCACCTCCTGAATGATTAGTCTATTTTTCCGGCTTGAAATCAGAGTTTATATAATACTCATATTTCTCAGAAATAAACTTATCTTGATTGTTAAGAATATTATCAAGATCTTCAGATTTTAATTTGTTCTCGTACGCAGTTGTTATAAATGTAACTGTGCCGGAAACATTTTGTTTTGCAATGCTTTCAACTATTGAGTTCATTACATCGTCTGATAATGTATTGTTTGTAATGAAGTACGAATCCACCGTGCAGTTTCCGATTGATTGCCATTCGGAAAAGGTGGAAGCACCGCCAAGTTCATCCGACCATATCGTATTGGGGAAACGAACTTTCACCTCTGCATCTTTTAAAAACTCTTTAAAGAAATCCACAGCATCATTATTCATAAAACATTTAAAATAGTTATCTTTGAATGTATAGGAATCATCATCGTTTTTATATGCTCTTACCTCAACGATAGAGGAGGGAAAACTTTTAGGTGTGAAAGTTATCGATGAATAGTCATATGCCCAATTACTCGATGTGTATCCTTTTGCGGTAAAAGTGTCATTATACTTTTTGTTGAGATATTCTGTTGCTTTTTCACGCATTATTTCCGCAGCGTTATTTTTATCTTTAGACATGCATCCACACACTCCTAAAATTAAAATTATGCTTAATAATAGTAGGGATAACTGTTTAATTGTTTTCATAATAATTCAGCCTTTCCCGATATATAAACTCTTTCAGAGATAGTTTTCAAATTTAGTGTATCTTACGGCAACCGTTTGAGTCACCGTAAGATACAATTTTTATCTTGGTGTGCCACATTTAGGGCAGTACTTTTGTGAAGAATCAAATTCTGCTGCACAGTGCTTGCAGAATACTATATTGCCGGTTGCAACATTCGTTGGAGCATCGGTAGAGTTGTTCATTTGAGGTATGTATGGCTTGGAAATAGGCTTTGCACCTGCTTGTTTTGTCAGCTTTATCAAAAGAACTAAGACGACAATCATTAAAGCAGCAAGTACCGCCAAGCCAACATATATTGCTATAAATTCGGGATACATATTTCTACTCCTTATTCCTTGCCCGATGAACTATATTGTCCATCGGGCAAGGTTATATCACTTTTACTTGCTTGATTTCCTGCGTTTGAACATTACGAGGAGTACGATAGCGCCGCAGAGAATCACAACACCCGCAATAGAACCGATAAACAGCGGCGTATTGTTGAACCAACGGACGAACAGGTTTGTGGAAACGAGGAAGTTCTCGACCAACAACTCATATTCGTTACCTGCGGCGTCAACAGCTACGATCCTGACATTCTGTTTTTCATTCTTTTCGGGAATATCGAATGTATAGGTTTCGCCGTCGTTGTTGTATTTAATCTCAGAGCCGTTCAGATAAATCTTTACACCCTCAAGCACAAGGTTATCCTTAATCTCGACAGAAACCGTTTTAACCTCTACAGGGTACTGCGTATCACTCTCAAAATCAATCGGAACGATAACCGGCTTGGTTTTGTCAACACCAAAGGAAATCTCAGCTTTCTTCGTTTCATCAATGTTTTCGTTGATGTTTCCGGCAGCATCTACAGAGTAAACTGAAATACTGTATCTGCCGTCATCCGTAAAGAGGGCTTTGTTTATCGTATACTTGTACTGACTCCACTGACCGTTTCCGCCCGTCTCTGTTACGGTATAATCCGTGCCTTCGACGAGATCTTTCGGAGTGCCGTTCTTTGTCAGCTTGATCTTGGTTTCGCCCTTTTTCAGCGAGTCAACATTGGTTTCAGTAAACACAACATCTTCTTCGTTTTGCAGATATTTGCTGATAATCTTTTCAAGCGTTGCCAGATCATATACCGAGCCGAATCTGTTTGCAGAGAATGTAATGCTCTTTGTTGTCTCATTTCCTGCCATATCAGTAAGTGTTGCAGTCAGGATATAGATATCATCTACCTTTTGAATCTTTTCAAAATCCGCAAATGTTACTCTTTGTCCGTTTGCAATATCCGAAATGCTCGAGGAATAATTGACCTTGCCGTTGCTTACACCGGTGAGGGTGTAGGAAATAGCATTACCGTTATAGTTTGTGTCTGTGAATGTAATCACAGGGGCAACCGTGCCGTTATTTGCAGACTTATCAGCCACACCACTGATTTCAAGGGTAGGAGCTGTTTTGTCTACATAAAATTCTTCCGGAGTATAATCGGCAATACTGTTTCCGGCCTTATCATTGAACTCAATGTCAAAGCTGTATTTGGCATCGGATGCATAGTGGATGGTCGCAGTGTGCGTATCGCCATTATCGTTCCATGCACTTGTTACGGGGAAGGCAACCGTTGCACCGTTATCGGTAGCAGTTCCGATTACAGTTACTCTTGCTGCATCGAAATTGTGTTCGACAATAGTAATCGTTGCAACACGGTCAGCCTTATAGTAATTTCCGTTCAAAGCCGACATATTATCGTATGCAACAGAAACTGTAGGCATCGTTTGGTCAATCGTGAACTTATGCTGAGCAAAATCCGCTGCCTTGTTCTTTGCAAGATCCGCATAGCTGATGTCGAATGTATAATCTCCGTCAGCGTGATAGAGGATTTCAGCAGTATAATAGGTTGCGTCGGGATTTACTGTATCCTTATGTTCTGTCCAATCGCTGAAGCTCGGAATTGTGCCGTCTGTGTTTGTAATCTTGTAGACAACATCATTCTTATTGAAGTTGCGCTCAGTAATCTTTATCGTTGCTTTTCTGTCCGCCTTAAAGAAATCCGTATAGGTTTCATCCGGGGTGTTGTTGTCGTAAGTGACTTCAATTACCGGAGCGGTTTTATCAATGCTGAATATAATTTTCTCTTCGGAAGTGTTGCCCGCGCGGTCAGTCATCTTGACATTTACAACGATATCATTGCTGTTATTGTTTACGATTATGGTTTTCTTCATAACATAAACAAGGTTTGCTTCGGTCCGGGTTTGCGTCCAGTTGCCATCGCCGGTCATAGACCTGTCATTTGCAACAGTGACACTTCCGCTTTGGTCATTATCGGTATTGTAAGGAGCCTCAACCGACCACTCTATGCTTCTGATTCCGGAGTAAGTATCTGTTACAGTAATCTCAACCGAAACATTCTCAGCGTAGAGATCGCTGCCATTCGAGGTTTTGTACTTAGCCTGTTCTTTTGCAAATTCAATGTGATTTTCCTTACCATGCTTTTCATCATCTTCAACGATAGCACTATTCGGATTCACAAAATCAGTTGCAGTATTCAAAACATTGTCTGTCGCCTTGGCGTAAATTTGTCCCTTAAAGCTTGCTTTAACCGTAAAGGTTATTTCGCCATTAGAATTTACGGGTTCGGTAATTTCCTCGCTCTTACCGCTGTCAATATCAACCGTATAGTATGTAATTGATTTGATTCCCGCACTTGGACCATCATCTTTCGCCGAAATAGTTACGCTTGTATCTTTGGTGAAATAAAAGCCATAATCTGTAACTTCAACCGTAGTATCTGTTTCACTGCCCTCTTTATAATCTTCAGCATTGAATTTGAATCCGGTTATAACAGGCGATTCAACATCCTTGTAGACGGTTTTAGTAAATGTATCACAGACATTACCCGCGTTATCAATTACCACAACAGTAAGTATGTAAGAACCATCGTCTTTAACAACAGCCTGATTGGTGTTTACAACAAACTTTTCTTCGGTCGTTTTTGCTTCTCTCTTAGCAAAGTCTTCGTTTATCGCTTTGCCGTTTTTATCTGTTAAGATGTCCTGGTTATTAATTTTAACCATTACAGAGCCAATGCCAGAATCTTCATCCTTAGCAGTAATCGTAAAATCGATATCGCTCTTGTACCAATCATTGTTATCCGCAGTTGCAATATTCTTATCTTTTGCAGACTCCGGAACTGTAACAGATACAGTAGGATCTACTGTTTCAATCATCAAGCCACTGCTTTTGGCGTTGGAGTTATTACTGTTCGGGGACACCTTGTCGGCAGTAACATTGCCAACATTATCGGTTGCAGTAGCAGAAAGCACTTTATCAAACACCTTGTTTTCCCCAACAATTTCATCAGTGGGAATTACAAAGGTGCTTTTTCCGTCTGAATTAACCGGAACAGTTGCAATTTCTTCACTGTCGGCATAAAGTGTTATTTCCTTGATTCCCGATGTTGCAGCCTCATCTGTTGCGGTGACGGTGATCTTAACCTGATCATTGCAGAATATACCAAAAGTCAGGAAGTTAATGACTTTGGAAACAACATCACCATGTACCTTCTTAATCTCAAAGTTCGACACTTGCGGTTTCTTGGTATCAATATATACCTTCTGCGTCTTCGTTTCCGTAATACCGGCATTATTAGTTACCGAAACCTCGATAGTATTTTCACCGTCAACAGGATTTTGAGAGGTGTTGATTTCAAATGTCTCAGCATCAGTATGATTTTTATAGAACAAAGCATTGATATCCTTATTGTTGATATCCTTTTCAAGCTCAACGCCGTTAAGTTTAATGCTTACGGAATAAATGCCCGCCTTGGATTCTTCATCGGATACCTTAACCGTCACAACAGTGTTACCGTCATACCACAGCTTTCCGTCCTGTGTATACTTTGCTGAGGAAGTTATGAACTCAACCGTAGGCTTGTCGGTTGTAATCTTTACATAGTTGCTTGATACATTGGTATCAGTCGGTGTTGCAGTAGAGTCGTTACCGGCAACATCGTTAATTTTTGCAGAAAGTTCTTTACCGTTTTTGAACACCGCTCCGGTCAATTCAAAAGTTGCAGATTTTCCCGTTACCTCTTTCTTTACAGAAAACTCTCCGTCAGTAGTATAAAGTTCAATTTCGTTGAGTCCGGATGAAATATCGTCGTCCTTTGCCTCGACCGTAACATACATCTTTTCGTTACAGAAAATACCGAAGGTAAGGAACTTGATTGCATCCTGAATCACATTATTTTCTTCGGTACTGAATGTAAATGCGGTGATAACAGGGGCTTTCTTATCAATCCTAACTTGCGTTGTTGCATAGGCAGAAATATTCCCGGAGATATCAACTGCATAGATATAGTAGATTGAATCCTGTTCGCCCGTCTCACTTTCAAAAGTGAAACGACCATCGGCTGAGATATTTGCCTTATTAACAGACTCCGCCAAAATTTGCTCAGGTTTCAAAGTACCATCTTTCTTCCAAGCAACATAATTCAACCCGGAAGAAGGCTTGCTCGATGTGTTTTCATCGGTAACACTTCCCGAAATTGTCACCTTGTCTGAGTTCGTCCAATCAAAAATTGATTTGTCCGTAGTAATAGCAGGGGCCTTCTTGTCAATTATTATTTGAATATCTTTGGCAAGCTCAACCGTGTACCAATTCTTACCGTCTCTTACTTCTATTTTTTTGACGATTGTAGATTCAGAAACTGAATATGTATTTGTGTTTGATTTATTACCGTTAACTCTGATTCTGTTTTTCTCGGTCGAGAAAATCACATTTGCGTCCTTTGCAAACACATACTTTATTATATTTGCATTGGAATCGTCAACGGAAATTGCATCCGTGTCATTAAAGGATACATTATCCATTTCAATTGTCGTGATTGCTGAATAGGAAACCTTGACAACAGTATCTTTTTTTATGTTTGCGAGAGTCAACTGATAAGACACATCATCATCTTTTATATCATAATCAGTCGTTGCAACACCATCTACTGTAACAGCCTCAATATTGAATCCATCATTAGGCTTAATTGTGATTATTGCAGTGCCGTCATAATCAACTTTTGATTTATCAACGGTTGCAGTACCGTTTTTTTCATTGTCAATCGTAACGTTGAAAGTGTTAAGCTTGAATTCTACAACAAAAGAGTGGTCGGAAGTCATAATAAATTCCTTGCTATACTCTTTATCGTTCTCATCAAATGTTTCCGACGCATTATCGGCAATAACTTTTGAAACTCTGTAGTTGGCAGCAGGAACAGCTTTTACATTAACTTTTGTAGGAGAAGTGGGATCGATTGATTCGTCAAAAGTCTCAACCTTAACAGATCCACCGGGGACTTTCTGCGCACCATCATCATAGGTTACGTCCCCGTTTTCACCAACCGTAAATGTAATCTTATAAGTTTTTCTGATAAAGCTGACGGAGATATCGTAGTTTTCCGTTACGGAACTGATGTCATAATCAAATGATTTCAGTCCTTTAGCATTTGACTGAGAAGTGCCGTTAACAATGAAATTATCGATGCAGTATCCGTCATTTGCTGTTGCAGTTATTTTTTTGCTATCACCATAGCTTACCGTCTCAGATGATGTGATTGTGCCGTTTTCATCTGCGGCAGTATTTATGTTAAATTCTTTTACAGTGAATTTAAGCGAACAAGTTCTATCATTAGCTATTGCCGCAATCGTTGTGCTTGCAGTATTGTACTTATCCTCTTTAGCGGTTGCGGTTAAGCTATAATCTTTACCCTTAAACACCTCAAATGAATAAGTACCGTCCGTGGTCACTGCTTCTGCCGAAAGATATCCCGTAAGAACTACCTTAGCACCCACATATGCCGCACCTGTCTCATCGACAACAGTGCCGGAAAGAGTGACTTTTTCAAGTGCGGTAAGTTGAAGTGTTGTTTCGGTATCTCCCTCGGCTACAGAAAGCTCATAATCTGCAACATCCTCGTATCCAACTGCAGGATCAACTGAAACGATATATGTTGCATCTTCTTCAACAAAGTTTTTGAAAATCGCAACACCGTTCTCGGATATTTCCGTTTGCTTCTTTGAACTGTCAGCTTTATTTGTCAAAGTAATCGTAATACCATCTGTTATGGCTTGATTCTTTTCATCAACTACCATAACAGAGTATTGATCTACTCCGGCAGCAAAAGCTGTAACATAGAGTCCCACCGGGATCAAACTCAGCATCATAATAACTGCGAGCAGACCGGCGAGAACTTTCGACATTTGCTTTTTAGCTATGTTGTACATCTCGTTTACCTACCTCTGTCAATAATTTTTTATATCTATAATTTATACCGTTAAGGGTGCAATGCAACCTAAACGATAAAACCATGCAGCAAATCAGTATGTATTGAAAAATGCCTTCGCCCTTATTCAGTAAAGCAATTACAATAAATACTATCAAGCTGAGGAGGAACAGCAGGTCAACAACCATTCCTTCCATTGATCTGCAAACCGAAAACACACCCGGTCTGCCGCGTATTCTTTTCGGATAGCGTCCGTTCTGCTTTTCAAGGACCTTTCTGTAATAGTTGGCTCTCCATATAAAAGCCTGCTCACCGATAAGTCCGAGCCAAAAAACGATAGGGATTAATATAGCAAAAACTCGGTTATCCTCGTTTCCTTTTGCAACGGAAATCAGTGCAATAGGAATTGAAGACAGAAACGAACACAATATCGAAAAGGGGACACACTGTCTAAATAATGAAACCGTCCGCCTCATTTAATCACCTCGTCGGAATGAGTAACGACCTCATCATGTTTGATTTTGAACGCAACAGGCTTGGAAGCGTCTGTTTTCAACTGCTCTGTGGGTGATAAAACAGTTGTTTCATTCGAAAGTACCTCTGTGCCGTCCGACAAAACTTCTGTTGCATTCGTGTCAAGGACTTCCGTTGCATTATCACTCAGAACCTCGGTAGCATTATCGCTTAAAACTTCGGTCGATTCCGTGCTGAGAACTTCGGTAGCATTACTATCGCTATTAAGCATATCGGTTGGTTCTGAGCCAACTCGCCCGGATTTACCCTGCACGGCATCTGAAAGTCCAACTGTTCCTGATTTTCTTTTTGAACCTTTTTCGGAAAGGTTACCGCTTGTTTTGTCCAACCTTTTGGAAGCGTGTGCAAGAGCCATATTATTTGCAGTCTTTCCTGCAACTTTTTCCGTCAAAGTACCGCGTTCAAGATTAACAGCGCTCGGACGAAATCTTTTATCTCCGCTTGAAGCGTTTGTGTCTCTCATTGCCTTTATTTCGCGGGCAACCGTGCGACCTGTCAAATCTCCGATAATCGCCGGAATATTCAACCGGATAAACATTATTACCGAAGCAATCAATGCAATTCCCGAAAGGGAAAATCCAATGATAGCGATAATCATCCATGTATTTGCACTCATTAAATTTTCACCTACTCTCTGTATGCATTGTCAATAGCGGATTTCACCGAGTCAAATCGGCTTGTAACATCGGATTTAATTTCTCCGGTTTTGTCGGAGGTGGTTGATACCTGTCCCGCCGCATTTTTCACGCTGTCGAATACGCTTTCCATATCGCTTTGTGTAACTCCGTCAGCCTTGAACTTTCGTGCATAGTTCTCAATGGAATACATCGTCAAACGATAAACTTCAAGCTCAATAATTTCACTTTCGTCTTTTCCGTCTGCAACGGTTGTTACAAGCTCTTTTATGTTACTCCAATAGGGAGCGTATTTACCTTTGTCGGAGGCTTCTTCAATGTCAAGTGTAATATCTCTGTTAAACTTTCCGATATCACGGTAAACGGCTGCCATTGTGTAAAAACTATCGGATTTGTCGCCGTATTCAACGGCATCTTCAAACCACTGAATTGCGCTTTTCATTCTTGTGATCTGATTGTCTGCCGATTCGGTCTTGCCGTAATCATAGTAGTACCAATAAAGCTTTCCTGTTTCAAAAGCAAGCTCGGCGTAGCCTGGTTCATTTCGTAAAGCAGACAAATGCGCTGTTATCTGCTTTTTAAACTCGGATTCTTCGTCTGTTGTGAATGCCGCATCTTCCTTAAATGCATTTATCATTCCGATGTAAGCTTCTTTACTCAGCGGTTTAATATCAATCGCCTGCGAATAATACTTTACTTTTTCTTCGGAGGAGGACGATTTTTCAGCCTGAATAATATTCTGAGCATAATCGGCGTTATTTGTGTGAGTTCTCATTGCTAAGCCCAAAACACCGATTAAAGCACAGGCAACCGAAACAGCGGCAGTAATGATAAACATATTGAGTTTGTGTTTCTGCCTTGCACGATATGCCGCACCGTATTCTTCATAGTGATGTAATGCATACAAAAGCTCTGCACAAGACTGATAGCGGTCTGCCGGATTCAACTGAGTGCATTTTTGTATGATTGCTTCAAGGCCTGCCGAAAGCTGAGGATTCCAATGCCTTATGGGATATATTTCGTAAGGCGGCTCACAGGGGTTTTGTCCGGTTACCAAATGATACAAGGTTACTCCCAAGCAATAAACATCGGTTCTTGCGTCAGTCTGACCTTTACCGCCGAACTGTTCGGGTGCTGCATAACCTTTTGTACCGAGACTGACGGTGTCTGCCAAGCTTTGATCCTTATATTCGCGTGCAATACCAAAATCGATAACCTTAATATTACCGTCCGGCTTGAGCATCACATTGGCAGGTTTCATATCGCGGTAAATAATCGGGGGCTTGCGTGTGTGCAGATATTCAAGGGCTTCACAGATTTGCATTGCCCATTCGATAACAAGTTCCTGCGGCTGCGCACCGTTGTTTTCAAGAATGGAACTCAGCGTTTCGCCCTCAATGTAGTCCTCAATTATGTAAATAACATTACCGTTATCAATAATATCTACAATGCGGACGATTGCGGGATGGTCAAGCTGCTTAATCAAATTTGCTTCTGCAATAGCACTCTGAATAACAACTTCGTTATTCTTATCTTTGGCTCTTTTTTCGATTTCCTTAATTGCCCACTGCTTGTTCAGACGCTTATCCATTGCAAGGTAAACCTTTGACATACCGCCTTGCCCGATAAGCTTCAGTATTTCATATTTATCATCAATAACCTGACCTATGGTTGCCAAGACTTACACCTCCTCAGTATGTCTTTATAAGCAGCGCGGTGATGTTATCTGTCTCTCCGCGGCTCTTATTTAGCTCTATCAGACGAGTAACACTGTTTTTCATCTGTATTTCATCTGCATTTGCGATAGGAGAAAGTGCATTTTGTATTTCCGTCTCGCTTATTTCATGGCGAAAGCCGTCCGAACAAAGCATATAACATACGCCGGATTCAGCAAGTCCGCCTATATAGTCAGGCTCTACTATTCGGGATGCGCCGATACACTGTAACAAAACATTTCTTCTCGGATCGCGTATTGCTTCTTCCGGTGTCAATTTTCCGAGACGAACTTCATTTGCTACAACGGTTTGGTCGGTTGTGAGGATAGTCAATTCTTTATTGTCGATTTTATATGCTCTTGAATCCCCGACATGACCTATAAGGTATTTTCCGTCTTCAAATACAATCATAGCGGTGATTGTTGAACCGAGCTGAATATGATGTTGTCTGCCATACTCAGCAATTGATTGATTCTGCGATTTAATTATCCTATCCCATTCATACTTAACATCATCAAAATAAGTATCGGAAGAAAGAGTGTAGGGGAGGTCCTTTGAAAACCACATTTTAAATGCTCTTATGATAGATGCACTTGCCACTTCGCCGCTTTCCAGACCGCCCATTCCATCGCATATAACCGCCATCAGTATATTACCTTTCGGCGTTTCAGCTTGAAGAATGCAATAACTGTCTTGATTTGTGTCTTTTTTAATTCCCACATCCGTGTGAGCTGCCGTGTAAAAATTCATAAAGCCTTGACCACTCAATCTATATAAAATACGAAGTCTTCGTTTGCAAGTCGAAGTTTTGTCCTCGAGAAAATCTCAACTTCTTTTTCTATCGGTATCGCTTTGCCGTCAACATAAGTCTTATTAGTGGAATTTAGGTCTTTAATATAGTACCGACCGTTCCTTGTTATAATATCTGCATGACTTCTGCTGACAGCATTGTTATCGGAAACGAAATAGTCACTGTATTGTTTTTCTTTTCCGATTCTGAACACGGGCTTATCGACCGGTATTCTTTCTTCGTTTTTATTCCGAATAAGATAGGGGTAGACCGGCGCATCCAATTCTTCAGAACCTAATACGGTCGTGCCGCCCGGATCAGCGCCTAACACGGTTGTTCCGGAGCTGAGTCCTTGGGTATTTGTGTTTGGCTTCGGGTGATTATTACTATTGCTATCGGACGGTCCATCACTAATATCCCCGCTGAGCGGATCATATATTTTTTTACCGACATTTCCGGTTGTTCCCGTAACCTTTGTTCCGCAATAAGGACAGTAGTTAGTGCCTCTTTTGACCATTTGGTGACATCCGGGGCATTCTTTCATTTGTCCTTCAATCTGCGATCTTTTTCCGGTTAGTTTGTTTATGTATTCTTCAAGTTCAAAAACGGAAAAATTGATTCCACTGTTAAGAATAGTAATGTATTCTCGAATGTAACTATTATCCTCGCCGGGAACAAATGTGCTGTACTGAATAATATTCAGCAAGAAGTCTCTGAGTGGGGTTCCGGTTTCAATACCCTGGATTGGAACACAGGTAAAATAGATATGCTCGGTTGCGGGATTGACGAGAACATGTTCAAAGTCAAGAAGAAGCATTTGCTGATTAATAAATGTTTCCTGCGTTGCTTTTAAGTTCTCAAGTATGTTCTTCAAGATTCGTGCAAAGGTTTCTTTGTTCAGTGCTTTTTTGAGATATTCTTTAAATGTCACAAAGCCGGTAATGTTATATACCAGCTTAAATGACGCACCTTTAGAGACAACATCAAGGTGCAAAAGTCCACTTACTTCGTTGTTATTGATAGAGTAGACCTCTCGCTCGCTTAATTGTTGTCCCTTTTGACTTTTTATGATTAGCTGAGAAATTCCCAACTTTGATACCACTTTGCACTTGTTCATACTATCTCGTTACCTTCTTGCCGCAGTTTATTCACTTCATTTGCTGTGTTTTCTAAGTTATGCATAATAGCTTCTATTCCAAGCAACAGCTTTAATTTGCCGAGGGTGCTTGCATCAGGCGTTTCAGAGTTATATACTGTAACTACGCAAAAACTGCTGTGGAATAAGCACAACATAGCTTGTGCCGATTATATTATGCGTTGAGTCCTGCTTTACAGTTATCGAAACTTTTTGCTCACATGTTTTTTTCCACCACAGACTACCTTTCTTAGCTGTGATAACTATTTCGGTGCTTCCTTCACCAGTTGCTTCAACAATGATACTTTTTGAAGCTTTGTTGTATGTGGCCTTTGCGATTTTGTTGTCATTTGATTTAACTGTAATAGCGTTTTTCGAATCCATTAAATTAAGCGTCTTCGAAGGAAGCGATTTCAAAGATACAATTTCACTTTGCCCGATTTCCAACACAACCTTATAGGAACCAAGAGTTATGTCATCATTTTCCGAAGCAGTTACTTCATCATCTTTTTTATTTCCGCGAGTACATTTTTCAACGAAACTTCCATCTTCAAAATGCATTCCGGCACTCCATACCGATATTTCAAAGTTAAGAGAGTCTCCTTTTGAAAGTGCATTCAAAATGAGCTTTACACCGGAGTCTTTCAGTTTTCCGGAAACACCAAGATCTAACTGGATACCAATACAATAGTTAAATTTGTTATCGTCCGCGCGGTATTCGTTTAATCCTTCCTCATCCGCAAAAACTCCTTGTTTGCTTAATGATTCTTCATAATATAAATCAACAATTGCTTGTGCGTTCAGATCAGCACCAACATCATATTCAATAACATTAATAAATCCAAAGATTTTCAAACTTGCATCAATACCAAGTCGTCCGTGCAAATTTATATTTGCATTGACTCCAGTGGTTTTTTTACCAAGCTTCGACAATGCAATTTTTCCATTATTAACCGACATCTGCATGCCGCCATTATCTATTGATGTCCGAAAAGATATTTTTCCGTCAACTGATATTTGCAAGTAAATATATACATCGACGCTGGCCACGCCATATAAAGATGGGCTAAACCTTGCAATTTTTATTTCCTTTGCACCTTTTGAGCCACTATCTGTCCATCTCGAATTATTCCAATTCGAAGGAAATTTGCCATTTCTATTGCTGTCCGGGGTATATCTTAAACTTGTGCTAAGTTCAAAAGACATATCCGTGTCACAGGTTATTTTTATGTATCCCTTTCCTTTTTTGCTTGCGAAACTTTTAAGGTTATTTATATCAATATTAAAATCGCTTACCTCAAAAGATGCTTTTGCGTTGATTGTTTTTTTGGAGTTTTGCCAATCCTGTTTTCTCCCGGTTTCATATGTTGTAAATGCTTTTGTCGCATCGACCTTGATTGAGTTCCCCGATATATCAAAATCAAATTTCCATCCGTCATACTCGGATTTTTCAATTTTAAAATTTTGAGTATCTATTCCCGTGCCGTTAGCTTGTTTTATATTTTTCTTTTCAATTGCGTCTTCGAATTGTGGGTATTCAAATAAGCATACATATGAATTACCGACAAGTTTGGCATCTTTTAAAACACCTATTATTTCCGTTGTGCCATAATTCATTCCTGAATTTAGCATTAGTTGAAATCGATTTAAAATGACGGTTTCTCCTACTTTTGGACTTTTCAATTCATTTTCAAAAGTATGCTTCATTATTGTTGCAGTAAAAGACTTCACTTTATTTAACCCATAGCGATCATAGTCATTAGCCAATAAAGTTACTTTTTTATTGCTTGCGCTTTTGTTTGAGTATCCCAGTAAAACAATATTCGCTTTGTTTGTGTCATCAAAACTATTGTTCATTCCTTCTGCCAAGTCATCTTGTTCCACTCCCGTTTCATCAGGAATTTCAATTATAATATCTCCGTCTTGATACCCGCTACTGTCCTGTTCAATCACCGTCTCATCTGTTTCTGTTATCTCGGAATTAGCACTATAATGAAAATCAGAGGTATAGTTGCGAGCATTTTCGATTATCATATCGCAATCAGCCAGAGTCATTTTTTTTGCACCATCAAAGTAACCATTTTCAAGCTCAAAAAACCCACTTGCATACGCATCTGCTATAAGCTGTGGTTCATTTAACAGGTCTGAATCCTTTATATCAGAAGTATTGCCTTGTTTCAAATCAAATGTCGCATTAGCACATACCGTTACAACTATTTCCTTGCTAACAGGTTTTTTGAGCCCCTTTGTTGCTTGTTTTTCATCAAGATAGCCCCACTCAACTAATACTTCTCCCTCAACAGAACCGTCCTCACAGTTTTGAATTTCATCTACAGTGTATTTTTCAGATGTCAGGCCGTACTCGTGAACAAAATAAGCAAAAAACTCTCCTTTTGAAAGATAGAGATCTGCATCTGTTTTTTTTGAGGAACAGGCTGTCAGCAACTGGGCAATGAAAAATAGTGATAATACTATACATACCGCTTTTTTAAAGGATTTCATTGAACTTTCTCCGTTCTATTTGTTGTTGTATATAAAATGAACTGAGTTCATTATTTTTCAAATTTAGGCAGGTGGGCGTGGGTTCACGCCCACCTGCGGTAGTTTGGCATTATTTAAATGCGCTTGCGTTTGTTTGCACTGTGCTTTCGGTTGATTCGTAATTTTGTGCAGTATTAACAAGAAATTTTGCGTAGGATTCAACTACACTTTTGTATTCCTCAAAACGAGGTTTAAGAGCATTCATTGCGGCTCTGATGTCGGTTGCAGCATCACTTTTCCATGTTGCTTCAAGATCGTTCATGTTCTTGTTGATGTCAGCCAATTTCTGATCCAAGGTAGAATTGATTGTTCTAACCTTATCAGCAGTATCAAGCAATACTTGTGTGGAAATCTGAATTCCGTCAGCCATAATTCTTTACCTCCTTTTAATTTTGAAGCTTACGCGCTTCGGCAGTTACAGTGTCTTGCGTATCACGATACGCCTTTGCACTTTTCCTAAGGAAATCTGCATAGTTGAGCATGAGGGTGTGCATCTTCTCGAAGTCATCTTTGAAACCCGCGATCTGATCAACAAATGCCGTATTGTCCTTTCCTTGCCAAGTTGAAGCCATAGCGTTTGTTTCGCTGTAAAGAGCATCATACTGTGTCTTGTAATCAGCTGCTAAACCTTCGATTCTTCCCGCTGCGGACTCCAACTGTTCAGGTGTTACCTGAATTGTTCTTGCCATTTTAATGACCTCCTTAATAGATTTAGGATTTATTATATTAACATCAGTTTAGAACCGTTGCGGATTTCAAGTTCATAAACCGATAAGTTAATATTGATGATAGTGCCATCCTCTCTGTGACAAAGCGTAGTGTTTTCATTTGCAACGAAACGCCCGTCAGACATCTCGGTAACAGCCTTTTTTATAAGCTCCAAAACATCATGCATAGGAGAGGCAGGAGGAATAAACATATCGAACGAGCGATCTAACAATGGAACATATATTTCAACGAGAATCTTGTCCATGTTACATTACCTCCTCATTCAAACCGTGTGATAATGCTTTCATAAGAGTCGGGCGATTTCTGCTTACAAGGTATCCGTAATCGTTTCCGATCTCTTCATACAAATCACTTGTGACCTTGCTGATTTTCAAGAAATACTGATCAGCAATTCCGTCACCGATCCATACTCCGTCAGTTCCATTCAAATGGCGCTTATACCACGCATCATAAGAGAATGAACCATATCCGGAAACGGATTCGATAATGACAAAATGCAGTTTGAAGATTGCTTCGTCTTTTTCAAGCAATGTTGAGAGCTTATCTTTGCTATCTGCAGAAAGCTGCTCAAGCAACCGCTTCATTCCTACAATCACATATACTCGTTCCTCAAAGCTGTCGAGAGAAGCGGGATTCAGTCCTGCATCTTTATAAGTATTGTTTCTTAACACCATTTCATTGAACAGGTCAAGAACAAATGACTCATAGTTGCCTGTGATAAATGCTGCACACTCTTTCAAATCCGAACTTAATGTTTGTTCTGCATCAATAATGATTGCCGACTTGCACGAAGAAAGGACTCTTACAAATTCTTCGACAAACGGAATCATTTCGTAGATTTCCTGTGATACAAACGGATATATGACCTTGTTTTGCAGGTTGATACCCAATACATTAAGCGATTTCTTTCCGACACCGATAGGTATGTTGCGTATACCGTCAGTGTATTTTGAAACATAATCAAAATTAACAACATCGGGAAGAATGGGGATAGGCTTAGCAACAGCGTCGGAGTTTTGTTTAAGCTCCTTGCAGAATTCGCGCAGATAGTCTTGCATATCGGCGACATTCCTACAATAAGCTGTTTGAAACTCATAAACACGATCTAACGCAACAAGTCCACGGCCCTTATATTTTGACGGAATCAATCCGTCTGTCTTACCGACAACGATGGAATAATCGGTTGTGTCATTAAGCTGCATAGTCAGCATATTTTTGAAGTTCTGCTGAGTTTTATATCTTACTGCATTGACGCTGCTTGCAGTTACGGCAAAATAAATCCCGTATTTTACTCCGTCTCTTGTCAGCAATGAAAACTCATCCTGCAGATCTTCGTACTGCTCTGCAAATCCGGAATAGTTATTCATTACAACAACAATGTTCGGCTCTGTCTTACCGCTGTTTCTTATGTATTCCTGATAATCACCACCGTACTCCGAGAAGAGATTGCGCCTTCTCTCGATTTCTCCGTGAAGCATTTTAATAAAGTTTATTGTTTTTTCCTCATCGGATGAAACTATTACGCCGCCTACCTGCGGAGCATTTTCAAAAGCCTTCAAAGTCTCAGAACCAAAGTCCATAATGTAAAGGTTAAGTTCCTCGGCTGTATGGTTTTTGATGAGTGCATAGCAAAGAGAGGTGAGGAATGTCGTCTTTCCGTTTCCGGTAGAACCGTAAACAAGGCAGTTTCCGTCTTTTGTAAACGGAATTGTTAAAACACCCTGCTTTTGATTAAACGGATCATCATACTCTCCGATTACCGGGTTGAGAGCAAATCCTTTCTCGTCAATACCATATTTGTTTTCAAGCTCATCAACATAGATAAACTCCGGAATCGGTTCAAGCCAAAGAGGTCTTACAGTTATCTTTTCTTCTCCTGCAAGATCGGACAAATACTTGACAATAGCCACTATCTGCTTGATTTTACTGCCCTCGGTGCGTTTCTTTTTGCTCGGTTTCACATTCATAATTACACGCCCGAGATTGTCGACAACCTGAATGCTTGAATCGACACTTTTTTCGACGGTTTCCGTCGGGATATATTCGGCGCCACACCATGCAGACTGTCCGAGAGCAAACAATTCATTAAATCCGACCTGCAAATAAAACCTACCTGTTTGAGACAACTCGGCAGCGTCGGGGCATTTAATCATATCCTGACTGTCCGCCTTTTCCTGAACTTTAAGGCATACTCTGAATTTACTGTTGCTCCAGATCTGATCGTCTACAACACCGCTTGGTTTCTGCGTTGCGAGTATCAAATGAACACCGAGGCTTCGTCCGATACGAGCCGCACTGATTAACTGTTCCATAAATTCCGGCTGCTGAGATTTCAATTCGGCAAATTCATCTGATATAATAAAGAGATGAGGAACCGGTTCGGATACAATTTTATCTCGGTACAACTGCTGATATTTATAAATATCCATTGTGCCTTCATTTGAAATTTTGCGTGCCTCATTAAATATTGCCTGTCGGCGGCGAAGTTCACTTTGTATTGAAATAAGGGAGCGTTTCACGGCAGCCCCGTCCAGGTTGGTTATTGTTCCTGCAAGATGCGGAAGCTTAATTCCTCTTTCATCATCCTCAAAAGCGCCGGTCAGTCCGCCACCTTTATAGTCAATAAGAATGAACGCAACTTCATCGGGGTGATAGTTTACCGCAAGCGAAAGAATGTATGTAATAATAAATTCCGATTTACCCGAACCGGTCATACCTGCAACCAACCCGTGAGGTCCGTGGAACTTTTCGTGAAGGTCAAGATTGAACAAACCACCATATGAGTCGACACCTATCGGTGTTTGCAGAGAAATCGTCGGATTGTTTTCTTTCCATCGCGTCAAAGAGTTCAAATGCTCAATCTTGCCGACATTGAACATCTCAAGAAATGTAATCATAGACGGAAGGGCAAAATGCTTGCTTCCGAGATCTAATTCAATGTTGGCGATGTCTTGAGCAAGGTTTTCAATGGCAGCTGTGTTAATTACATCGGCCTTAAACGAAACGGATTTACCACTGGTATCATCGCGGGTAAACACCTTGGAATTGTCTCCGTCAACTGCAACAACAAGCTTTGTTTCTTTAGGAAGGTCTTGAAGTTCTTTCCCTGAAAACAGGATACTGAAACCGCGATTATTCTTGAATTTTAGAAGCTGTCCGAGCGCTTCGCAATTTTCGGTAAGCTTTTTGCTTGTCGAGATAATTACATAGTATGGAGAAAAATCCGAATAATCCTGATTAGCTGCATCGGTACGGCTTACGATGTTTTTCTCCATATAAGACGATAATTCTTTGATCTCATCAGCATTAGAAGCAAAGAATCGTGTAGTTTTATCGTCATTCCAAAAATGCGGAATAGGTCTGATGAAGTTCCATTCATCTCTTTCTGATTCATCAGTTATAAGCATAATCTTCAATTCGTCATAGCTGTGGAGTGCAATCATCTGTAGGATCAGAGATTTCAGCATATTGGTTGAAGCGAGATATTCACCGCAAACGCCGACGGTTGTGTTTTCCACAAGCGACACGCTGATCGGAACGCCGATTAGTTGTTTCGGTTCAGAGCCGAGAGACAGCATGGCATCTTGAAGGTTGTCATCATCCATTGTGAACTTCTTCTCAGGGTACTTGACATCTGCATCAAGCGGCAAATTGCCAAGACCGAGCCGCAGCCTTAAAAAATCATCCTGCCCGGGAACTCGTTCCCACAGATTCTGCTTTTGTTCTGCAATTCTATCTGCACAAGCTTCCGGAGAAACAAGATTTTCACTTAGAATATCGCTTTGTTCTTTGCACTTTCTTTTAATTTCATCACGTATGCCATCAAGATATGCGAGGTATTTATCTTGTCTTTTCTTGTCGTTTATGAGTCTCTGCTTTTTTTCATATTTTTTTGTCAATACAGGCCACAACACCGTTCCCAACAACATGCTGACCGACATAAGCAATGTCGGTAAAGCCTGTGTTATTTCTCCGCCATTTGAAATAACATTGTTCAGCGTCAGAAGTCCTGTGCTGATAGAAGTCATACCCATAGTTATGGAGGGACCAAGCATAAGAGCCAAAGGGACAGTATCTTGCTTTTGAAGCTGTGGCGGCGGGTCAATTCTTATCTCCGCATGCTCAATTTCACGGTGGAATCTCGGAGAGCGGAAAAAGAATGTTTTTTCCGGGATATCCGGTTCATCCTTTCTCTCCACTGCAAGCTGCGGTTTGTATGATTTCAGACTGTTTGATGTAATATGTAAAAGATTATCCGGATTGTTTATAGCAAGAAAGCTATTACCGACGATAATCTTTAATCCCATTATATAAATGAAATCTCCGGAATTTAATACACCGGAAGTTACCCGATACCCGTTAACATAAGTGCCGTTGGTGCTTTCCAAATCAGAAATTGACCAAGAGTTTCCGTCATAAGAAAGCTTGGCATGTTTGCCCGAAACAAATTTGTTTTCATAGCACAAATTATTATCATTTGTTCTGCCTATGGACAGCGTAGTCGCTTCTTTAACAACAACCTTGTTCAGCGTTTGTCTGCTTTCATCAATGTTTTCGGCGAACAGAATAACTCTGTCATCACTGCCGTTGATTTTTAAATTGAAAAAACTTAATGCTTTCAGTATCGTGTTGGAAACAACTTTATTTTCAGCATCGAGAATAGAAACTTTTTTATTGCTTTTTAAAACCCATTCACCCTTAACCGCTTCAATACTGATAAGATCGCGGGATTCCCCATTTGCATCGATATCTGTAAGCCAATATTGTCCCTTAACCTTATGCGGAAGCGTTAAACAAAACATTTGTTGGGGTTTTATTAGATTAACTATCATCTCGGTGTGACTCCTTCATAGTTTTTGTGCTTTTGCGAACCTTACCTTGAAACTGAACAAGGGCATTTTTCACCAGTTCCATTTGAGGACTGATATGTAGCTGCTCACCAAAAATCATGTAGCTTGTCATTGCCGTAATACACATATAAACATACGGCTCAACTTCTTCTATGGAACACTCCAAATTATTTGCAAACATTTCTGCATATAATCTATATCTCCGGCTCAATCTATACAGAGAAGGTTCCATTGCTTCTCTATACTCATCAACTGAGCAAACCTGAGCTAAAAACTTCATTGTTGGAGCAAGCTCATCGCACCGTTTGAAAAGATTATTGACCAATGCCTGCGGATCACCCATATCTCTTAGTGCGGGTAAAATCAAATTATTCTCAAGCCTTAATGAGGCTTCTTCAGCACAAGCGACAACCACATCGCTTTTGCTTTTGAAGTAATAGTATATACCGCCGCTTTGTAGGTTTATTGATTTGCTTAAATCACGGGTTGTTGTTTTATACAACCCATTAGCAAGGAATTGAGTAAGACATGCATTTACAACAATCCTTTTCCGATCCTCTTCGCTTACATCCGACGGCATAATTTGTTTCGGCATCTGATTGCACCTCGCGTTCTTTTTCAAGCGCTTGCTTGATACAAGCTCTGAAAAAATGCAAACCTAATTTGCGTAGAACAAATGGTTCTTAACGAAAATGATTGAGCGCCTTGATTTTACAAGGGAAATCGTATTCTATGGACCATTTTTTGACCATGATTCACGCTGAAACTCTCGCCAATTTTTCGAGTTGCTCACGCTTTCGCTCCATAGAAGAATGAACATAGGTATTAAGTGTAATAGAAACATTGGAATGACCAAGAATTTCGCTTAGTGTTTTTACATCAACACCATGTTCGATGCATCGTGTAGCAAATGTGTGGCGGAGTGCATGATAATTTACCGACTTAATCTGATGTTTCTCGAACACCTTATGAAAGCGATACTCGTATGTCCTGGGACTGACAAACCCTGCTCTGTCGGATATAACATATTCGGATCTTCGTTTTTCATATAATAATACGAGTATATCCATAAGCCGCTTTGGAATCGGAATATCTCGAACCGATGATTTGGTTTTCGGTTTATCAATAATTAATTTTGTCATTCCGTTACCGCTTTCGTCCTTAACTCGTGCAACAGTAGAACGAATGTGCAAAATTGCATTTTCAAAATTAATATCAGTCCATTTCAGAGCACAAACTTCGCCTATACGCAGTCCGGTATTAAGTGAAAGTAAAATCCCGACACCAGTTTCATCCGGAGACATAATCAATTGCTTTTCTAAATGTGTTTGTGTAATAGAGTCAAGTATTTCAAGCTCGTTTTTTTCAACAGATGGCTTATGAATTTTGCTCTTTGGAACTGAACACATATTCTCTTCCACAGCAAAATCAATTATCTCAAGCACAACAAGCATAATGCTCCTAACATATGATGCTGAAAGTCCGCCGCTTCGATCAATTCGTCCGCAATTTAGCTTGGTATCCATGAAACCTGCAAGCAGAACTTTATTAAACTCTGAAAGCTTATAACCGCCAAGGACTGGGAGAATATGATTGTTTATTAAATTCTCATATTTTAACGCAGTTGCCCCCTTATAACGGCTGGCGTTGGTTTTTTGCCAAAGGGAAACTGCGTCCTTAAACAACGGGGATTGCTTTGAGGATATCTTTATTACTTCTTTTGTTTCCTCGCATGCGTTTAGTTTCTTCTTAACTTCATAGTAGTTTTTTCCGTAAACAGACTTATATATTGCTCTTCCATTCAAATCCGTTCCGTTGCGATAACGCCCCTCCCAGCGACCGTCTTTTCTTTTGTAAATGTGTTCACCTTTTTTAGGCATAATTAAACTCCTTTCCCGTCAGTTTATTTGACCATTTTCTGACGATTAAAATTATAAAACCTTGCACCGTTTTGCGGTGTAAGGTAAGAAAAGTTTTGAAAAATGTCAATTCTATGGACAACAAAGTGGCTTTTTTGTGTTGACATAGAATATATTTTCTGATATAATGTAAAGGCAAACAAGATTTTGTCGTGTTAAGAACCATTTGTTCTACGCAAATTAGGTTTGCATTTTTGTATCGAAATAAGCTGAAAAAATTTAAGTGAGAACCGCAAATATGCGATTCTCACTTTTTATTTTATTCCCAAGTAGCAATATAGTCGTTTCAATGGTTTCTGTCTATAAATGCTGTATAGTGCCATAAACAGTAACGATATAATAGTTGCTATACAGAAGTCATTCCCTTCCGGCCAATATTTTAAAACCGTTATGATATCGTCATTTGAAATACTGAAACCATAACCTTTTCCAAGCAAAGACATAAGCGATATTCCAAACGCAAGTACCGAAATACACTTGATAAGTTGTGATATATACCATAATAAAAAAGGCTTTGGATTGAGTAATAGAGAAACAAAAAATGGGATAAGCATACCGCTCAGTCCTATTATTACAAGCCCGATTTCTCCGACCGAACTTCCGTCGCAAAGCATATTTGGTAAAGGAAACAGATGAAATTCCAAAACCTTTCCACCGAGTAAAACCGTTGTCAGAGAATGGCCTAATTCATGTAAGGTCGGATACAGTAAAACGGCCGTAAACAGTCCGATTATAAGCAACCAAATTACTTTTCTTAAATCTTTCATTGTCATTCACCTCTTTAATTTATGATGCAAAAAAGCGGTTGCCTTTATTCAAGACAACCGCATAAAAAAGGGCATAAATGCTTTGCACTTATGCCCTTAGTAATATTTGATTTTTCAGATTATCAGTAGCATTTTTTACATGGCTCATATCCGCAGCTTATAGCGTCGGATTTTGATATTTGCGATGGATTCTTCATGTTGCTGCAACTGCTTTTTCTATGATATTTCTTGCCCGTTGCAGATACCCATACCGTTTCGGTGTTGCCGGGTTGGGCAGGGGGCTGTGTTGTAGATTCGGTTTGTGCAGGCGCTTTTGCTTGCGAAGTATTATCACTCGCGGGTCCGGAACTGTTGCCGGTCGCATAGTCGATAGTTATACCCGGTTGAACATTATAGCAATAGACATTGAAACAGATTCCTTCCCCGTTATCCTCCACGGAATATGCTTCAATTTGGACACCGCTGCACACGAGATTGTTTCCCTCAAATATGGGGGTGACCCTGTATGCGACATGATGATTCGTTTCTTTTATGTAGTCCGCAACCATATTTTCAAACGGAAGCATTCCTTCGATGTTCATGTATCGGGTGCCGGTAATCAAGTTTTTTCTATTGGCATTTTCGGCGGAGAGTTGCCATCCGATCAAGTGGCAGCGATTCCACAAGTATCCGCCGGAGATGCCATTATATTTTGCCTGAATCCATCCGGAGGGTTTGATGCTGCTGATGCTTCCGCGGGTTTCGTTTGCTCCCGGCATTGTATCCCTGCCGCACGAGGCAAGCGCAACACCGCATCTTCCGAGCGAATCAAGGTCTGAGTATTTCTCATAACTTGCTGTAGTTAATTCGGTCGCTGAAAAGTTCGGCTGATTGTTATTGATAACCACATATGCAGTTCCCGCATATGCGCTAACAGATGCGGGCTTAACAGGGGTTGCCGTTCTTGTTCCGACACTTGATGGCTTGCTACTTGGACTTGCGGTTTCCTCTTGCTTATTGGATTCCGAGCCTTCGTCGGCAATTTCTGTTTGCTTGTCGGTTTCCGAGCTTCCGTCGGTAATTTGGCTTTCGGAATCGGTGCTTGTATCCGAGATTGATGCCGGACTTTCACTCACTATTGAATCCAAGCCGCAACCGGCAAGGGAAAACAACATTGCAAGAGACAGTATTAATGCTAATAACTTCTGTGATACCTTCATCGCCGTTACCTCCTGTATGTTTCGATTGTTATTTTCTCATGCGAGGTTCCAGCGATGTCTTCGGTATTGACCTTCTTGAAGCGAAAGGCTTTTAGGTCGGTATCAAAGAACTTATCCGCAGGATAGTGGCGATTCCATTTGCATAGTACAATTTCATTCGCATTATCAGTCGAATACGAACCATCCTCAATAAAGCAAACATCATTTTCTTCTGCCTTGCTCATATAATCGTCATCAGCCGATACAGAAGCGTTGTTTCCAAACTGCTTGGCGGAGTAAGGACTCATCCATAGTTTCGAGCCTTGCGCATAGTTAAGTATCCATTCTCTTAGGTTTTGATCCTGGCTTTGCCTTTTTCCGAAAAACATCATCCCGCTCTTGTCATCAATACAAAAAATTAGTTTCATACCATATACCTCTCTCTTTGTTTGTTCCATTTTAGAGAACAGCAAAATAATAAAAGTCTACTAATACGGAACAATATTATTATAGCGCTTACTCATACGAAACGCAAGTATATTAGAATATTACTGAAATAGAACTGCAGGAGGTGTACAGGTTGTTTGATTTCGGAATACGATTACAGCAACTTCGCATGAGTCGGAATATGTCTCAAGCGGCGTTGGGAAAGAAAATAAATCGCAGCAAGTCCGTAATTTGCGCTTATGAAAATAACTTACGAATCCCGCCATTGGAGGTTCTTACTGATATTGCCGTGTTCTTCAATGTTTCGCTTGACTACCTCGTTGGTATCGACAAGGAAGAGATGGTTTCTGTGGACGGATTATCAAACGAGCAGAAAGAAATAATACACGCCATGATTCACGAGTTTAAGTGCGGCACAAGCAATTGTCCGGGGCTTACGGTACAACAGCAAGACATTCTCAATAAACTCATGGTTGAGTTTTATCGCAAACATAATCAATAAAAGACCGAACAGCAGCGGCAGGTTTATCCACCGTTGCTGTTCTTTTTATTACTGTCTTCTATTCTTCTGCTGTAATATATCTTAGAGTGGGTACTTCCTTGGCCTACCAAAATGGGAGAGGGCTACTGACACATAGTAAGCATACTAACCCCTTGGCGAATCATAGTAAAAAATAACGGTTGCTTGTGAACGAGCCGTTTTTTCTCTTTGCATATTCCTTGCGAATAAGTCCCGCTTTTTCCAAGTCCTTTATTGCTCGGCGGACGGTCTTATCGGAAATAGACAACTCTTTGGCAATGGTTTTAACGCTCGGCCATGCCTTTCTTTCTGTATCACATCTGTCGTAAAGATAAATGTAAACGAGCTTTGCCCTTGAGGGAAGCTCGTCTTGATCATATAATTTGCGATAATATGCCATAAAAAATCACCGCCTTTAATCTGTTCGGACGCTCTGCTCCGGTTCTCTGAACAGAGGCTCATTGCTTTGCGACAAGGCTTGTCCGCCTGAGGCAGACCTACGAGCGGAACGGGACGGCGGATAGTAGGAGTCCGGATATTGTTCAAGCATATTATTCTCGATAATCTCCTTGTTCGTATAGGATACTTTACGAGCACCTTTATCGGGGACAGTGTACTTCTCTGTATCAAACTCGATACCCCATTTGAAGAACAGTTTCAGTTTTGATATAAATGGGTGAGTGCCTGTCTTCATAACGATGAAGTTGCCTTTCTTCATCGATTTGAGTTCGTCTGCGGTCATGAGCGGTCTTTCGGTCATTTGTAGACTCTGCGAGGGATCGTTTTTGCTTCTTGAGACCGAGCCTGTCATAACAGTCCGAGTGCCGAGGGATTTGGAGATTTCATCAGCCGTTCCGGATGTTGGCGCAAAACCGCCTGCAATAGTTACCTGACAGTTATCCTTGATAATATCTGCGCCTTCGTTTCCGTAATTCTTTTCAAGCTGCTTATATGACTGAATAATGCTGACAAGCGACAGCTTTCGGGAACGGGATGCAGAGTACATCATCTCGGCGGAACTGATGGCCGGCAAAGTTCCGAACTCGTCCATGTAGAACATTACACGGTTTTTCAATGCGCCGCCGTGTTCGTCTGCAACGGTAAGTATTTCTCTGTATAACTGTTGCAGAAGCAGAGACACCATAAAGTAAGTTGCAGGATTTTCCTCGGGTAAAACAATAAAAATAGCACACTTGCTTGAGCAGAACTTTTCAGCATCAATCGCCGTATCAAAGCAAAGGATTTGTTCGAGTTCCGAATCAAGAAAAGCATTAAGGCGCGACATCGCAGTTGACATGATAGAAGCCATTGCTTGGTCGCTTGTGTTCAGTGCGGCACCGGCAAACCACCTCGTTTTATGTTCGGGCGGCAGTTTTTCTATAAGGAGTTGGAATTGGTTCTTTCCCTTTACGCCGCTTGGTGCAAGCAAATCCTGTATGAGTTTAAATACAGACACAATATGCCTCTGCTCGGGCGGCGCAAACTCGGCAATCAATAGAATGACCGCAGTCATCAGACCTTCAGCCGCATCATAAAAGAATGCGTTTTGACCGTAAGATGCCGCATCACCATCACTAAATATCAGAGTCTTTGCAATTATTTTTGCGTATTTTTCGGCCTTCGCTTTCAACGCTATGTTTTCGGGATGGGATTTATACTCGTCCATATACTTGTTTACGAGATGCAAAAGATTATTGCCGTCCGATTTTGTCGGGTTGCGCAGATCGATAATAGCGACATCGTAACCGTAGTACTGCTTTGCAATATTTCCGTAATTACGATACAGGTCGCCCTTTGTATCGGTTGTTAAAAACGACATGCCCGCGGCACAGGCATATTCCAAATTGGGGTAAAGCCAGAAAGCGGTTTTACCGCAGCCCGCCGCACCGATCATAAGAGTATGCACATCGTCATCATCAACCATTGCATAATCAATGCCGTTCTTTTTCTTTACTCCCAATATCACTCCCTGCGGTAAATTGAGATTTTCCTTCTTGGCTGTCTTTCTCCAAACTTTCGGTTCATACGGAATGTATTTATAAATTCGTTTCAATTCCGAGTTTGTTGAGAACCGCGCAGTACCATGCTGGCCGTCTCCTACGGTTTTGGATTTGATACTGTTAAGATTATAAATGTGGGAAGCAAGAGTAACGCCGCCGATAACGGCGAACATAATTGTTGCCACAATAATCAGTATGATTGTTCCGCCCACGCTTGTTCACCTTCCTTCTGCATAATTAAATCCTCGTTCCAATCCTTTTTTGTCGGAACGAGGATTTCTGATTTATAGCCTTGCGCAAACAGTTTATCCGAGATTCTCTTTGCTGCTGATTGACCTGCGGTATCACTGTCAAAGCACAAATACACCTCGGTTAAATTCGGATTGTCTTTAAGGCATTGGAAAAGCACCCTGTCCGCCACAGAGCAGGATGCCGCATAAGTATTTTGCTGCCAGCCGTTAGGGTTCATCGTAATGTATGACAGCATATCAATCGGAGCTTCAAAAAGAAAGACTCTGTTGCTCGTACCGTTCCAGTGAAAACTGTACTCCGGAAGACTTCCGTCTGCGTTTCCTTTGTAGGTACTTTGTGAGCCTGTCCCGCGCTTGTGAGCATGACGCGCTACTCCGTTAGTATCATAGCCGACGAATACAGCGTTATGATGGGGGAGCGATTCGTATATCATTTGCTTACGGGCAAATGCATTTATAACAGCCCTGCTGATTCCTCTGCGTGAGAGAAGGTAAGCATATACTCTGCGCATATTATCGTTTTTCTCCGGCAGGTTAAATGCTTTTTCTTTTTGCTCGATGGGCGGTGCCGCAGTAAGAGTCCCGCCATAACCGTTAAGCAGATATTCCATTGCTTCGGGATAATTCTTATTATAGAATTTGCGGACAAAGTCTATAGCATCGCCGCCAACTTCTTCATACTGGTGATACCACAGGTTTCCCCGAATCGTTACCTTCTCAGACCCGTCGCGCCATTGATATTCTTTGCCTGACCGTTTCAGTCGTTCACCTTGCCGTTCCAATAAATCTACAATATCGGTTGTCCTTGCACGATCCTTTTGTTCCTGCGTGTAGTGAATATAGTTTGCCATAGCAACTCCTTTCCTTGATTATCAGCCCATTTTTTGACCTTGAGCCATTTTCTTTTCCTCAATCTTTCGCATGAGTTTGCGGTCAATGGTACGGCTGTTTGTATTCCTTTTCTCTGCATCATCACGGATGATTTGCGAAAGCCTCGCCAAGAGACGCATAGATGCCAATACCGTTGCCGAACTACTGTGCGTGTACGGATGGTAGTTATCAAGAATATGTTGAGCATACTCGTTTCCTTTGCTTGCGGAGGAGGTCAATAACTGTACGGCGAGTTCGTAATCCCTATCAACTCCCTGACCGTAGAGGTACATCTTTCCGAGTTGATACTCTGCCCATTGGTTTCCCCGTTTTGCTGCTTCTGAGAGCAATCGGACGGCATAGTAAATATCGCTGTGCTTCGCCGTGCCTTGAAGATGCATCTTTGCAAGCGAGTACATCGCGTATGCATTGCCCTGGCGTACTGACTTTTCAAACATTCTTTGTGCAGTCACATAATTTGCCGACACATCCTCGCCTTTAAGATAGATTTTTCCAAGCTGATACTGTGCATAGGGATTGTCCTTTGCATCAGCTTTCCAAAACCATCGGAGCGCTTCACCAACATTTTTCTCAACCACTTCACCCTGTAAGTACAGTTTCCCGAGCCGATACATTGCAACATCAAATCCCTGCATTGCAGAAAGAGTCAACAGCCGAATACCTTCTTCGGGATCGAAATTCTCGGAGTCGATATCCAATAGTTCACGCCCCATAATATATTGACAATGCATATCGTTGGGGTCAGTCCACGGATTTCTCTTGGAGGTGGTTTCATTTGTATAGGCCATTGTTTCCTCGGGAGTTTCCGTTTCCTGCTGCATATCTTCCTCAAAGGTGATTCTGTTGTGCAGGATGTTGAGCGCTTCCTGGATAACCGCATTCTTAATAGAGTTGAACTCTTTGTTTGCGGATAGCGGGATGCGCTTTGGCATCGTATCCTGATAGGTGCGAAAAACATTTTCTTTCTGCTCGTACCATAGATTATAGAGTTCTGCAATTCGAGTATCCTTGGCGAGTTCATTGATGACACCGTTGATCAGATTCTTTGCCGCCTTGGGCATATAACCATAGACCGTCTTACCCTTGTAATTTTCAAGCGTCTTTGACAGTTCCCGAAGCATCGTCACAATAGTTTCGTTTTCATATGCGCTGTTATTGATCTGCTGAACAATTTCCGCAATTTTATCTCTGCCGGTCTTGCGCAGTTCGTTCCTGTGGGCGGTCATGTCCTGGTATGTGTGATAAAGGTCATTCTTGAAAATCTCTCGGGCAAAGTCTGATTTGAATGTTTGTAATGCCTGCGCGGTCATATACGGTTCTTTCCCTACCGAGTATGAAATCAAATGAATATGCGGATGCCTGCCCTCATTATGAAATGCGGCATACCAACGCAGGTCGCCGAGAGGAATGCTCATAGCTTTTGCCAATTTGTTTGCCTGACCTCGAAGCAGATCACGCCATGCCTTTGCGTTATCGTAGCCAAGTTTCTGTGCGTCCTCTCTGCGAAGAGACATGATAGTTGTCCATACCGCGCCTTCGTGTTCCGCAACCTCTTTTGATACAGCAGAAAGATCTATCGGTCTGTCGGTTTGTGAAAACAAACCGTGAGCACCTTGTTTCTCAACTCTCGGCCGCATAGCAATGTACCCGACATAGTTTTCTTTCTTACCGATGAGGTCGAGATTTTCTTCAATGGTTCTGCTTATAAATTCTGAGGCTGTGCTTTTTGTTTGAGCATTGATATAGTCCTGGTACTCAAAACTGTTCACCGCATCGGGAAAGTCCTCGGTAAGCTGCTTGATAAGACGCTGCTGTTCCGTCGTCGCAGATTGATGTTTCCATGATTCATCGCATTTTTCCACACCTTCGCGAGTAGCAATATATTTTACAAGATTCGTACCGTGTTTTGCTGAACCTGATTTTATATATCTCCACTTCAAAATAAATCTCGCCATCGTTATTTACCTTTCTGATAGCGTACAGCGTCATCGAATGAGATTTTTCCGTTGAGTCTCTTGACTTCATTGACACACTTCCCTCTGAGCCGGGCAAGTGTATCTTCGTCCACACGGAAGTTTGCAGCCGATACATGCATCGTCATTGCAAGTTCAACAGCATACTTGAACAGCAAAGATGCCATTCTGTTTTCGAAAGAGTCAAGCGACCCTTGGATTGTACTGACGATGGCCTCCGGAAAGTATTCACGACAGTCCTCTGCGCATACATATCCGGCATAAAATAAAACTGCCTTTTCTATGAACTCTGATTTGCTTCGGCAGTTATCCAACTGATACAAGCGTTCCACTTTTTCGAGTGAAGAAGGATGAATCCAGAGCGCAAATTTTTTCTTGTTTTCGTCCAATGAAATCATCTCCTTTGGCAATTGATTTCTTATTTCTTGAGTTGGCTTGTACCAAATTGTTGTACAAACCAAACTTGGCATAAATACAGGCATTTTAGGGCTTTAAGTTATGAAGCTTGTTGTTTTGTTTGTGGTGACCCCTATGGATTTCGCACGGTATCTGCCGTTTTATGCGCTATGACCCCTAATGCAAAAAAACGAATGATTTTGACTCCTATTTCGTAAATTCCGCAAAACCCTTTAACGGTCGGCTCTGCCGTCCGATGTGAACCGAGCCGGGGGAGCATTGCAACCCCGGCTCTTATTCCTGCAAGTAAAATCGGACGGCTGAACCGCCGATTTTCCGCATTGCGCAGTCACCTCCTGAAAGCCGTTATTTCGCCTGTTTTGTTGTGAGGGTACTCGGTCGGGGATGGCAACCATTTTGCCTCACAAGGCGACACAGGGGCAGACACGGCGGTTACATCTTCATATCAGATACTGTGATATCATTTGATGGTTCTTCCGAAAAACTAAGTTCTTTTCCCGCAAGGCTGCTATTGAATATTTCACGACGACCTTCCTCGCTTCGGTAATCGGAGCGGAATGCTTTATAGGCCGCAACGGAAAAATCACGCAGGGAGTAGGTCTGCCATTCGTTATCCATACCGTCGTAAACACTGACCCGACCTTCATCCAAATCAAATTCAAGCAAAGCAGAAATTCGATTATCCGAATGGATATCTGAACAAACCTCGTTGAAATATTCGAGGTTGACAGGATTCGTTTCAATAAAAGCGTCGGCGAATGTTTCGGGGGCAGCCGATAACTCGCCGCGCTCATAGAGACGGTATCGGTACGCAGCTTGCATCGGGGAGCGGAAGTGATCGCTTGTGAAGTAATAGTCATCACCGTTTTCACGAATGTGGTAAACCGCAAAGCGTCGAGCTGCTTCCATCTTTGCTTGTTCTGCGGCATACTCACTTTCAATCGTTGCCTCAATGGAGGCACGCTGCTCGTCGGGAACATACTCCTGATAGAGTGTATCGAACGCTTCGGCTAATTTATCCTCAACCGTTTCGGCTGTCTGATTGCCAAGGGCGTCTGACAAAGCCCGTACACGATATTTGTTAAGGTACAGTGTAATGTCAATATCACTCATCGGCGATTACCTCACTGACTTCCGTATGTTCTGTTTTGGGTGGCCTCGGCTTTTTCGGCTTCGGCACAGCAGAGGGCGAAGCGATGCCTGATTTCATATCGATATAATCACGCACACCTGCAGGCACGGTTTTGCTGTAGAGTGTGTCGAGCGCTTTTTCGAGTTCCGTTTCAGCGGTCGTGCCTTTCTGCGAAAGATAAAGGACAAGAGCTGATGCCTTGTCCTCGTCAAATGAAATATTGAAGGTTGTCTTTTTCATATTGTGCTTTCCTTTCTGTTACATAATCAGTTCGGGATCAAAGCCGTCTCGCCGCCAATCCTCACGATCTGAATTGCATCCGCGCATATTGATTTCCGCGCAATCGTCAAGACCATAGAAGTTCGTGCCGTCAGTACAACAGTTTTGAAAACTGCCGTGTTCCATATTGCATTCAATCATTACGGCATTGCTTAAATCACTGTGAGTATAAACACCGCCTGACATCTTGCACACTGAAAAAACCGTATTCTTGAATTCGCATTCTTCGGCGGTGACATCTTCAAGGTTACAGTTTTCAAACCGTGTGTCATTGGCAACGGAAAAATTGAGCTCCGCACCCTGCAGGTCGGTATTTACAAACCGTGCGTTATCCATAGCGACATTCATCATGTTTTTATGCGCAAGGTTCAGTCCCCGCACAAGACAGTTTGAAAAATCCGCCTGTGTGCCGCCTGCATCGTTCAGCCACAGGATATGCTTGGCGAGCATGATATCCGCTTCCTCCTGTGTCAGCGCACGGCGCGGATCTGTCTGCCGGACATAATCGTCCCTGACCGTGCAGCGAATATATTCGCCGTCAAAATCTGCGCTTTCAATTTCCGGTCTGTCCTTCAGTGCTGCATACAGCAGCCCTTCGCTGAATCCCGCCCCTCTGAACTGATTTCGCACCTCGTCGATGTTTACGCCATACTCCTTATCGCCGCTTTCGATTGCTTTCTGCACGGCGGTATCTGCCGCCAGAGCGGTTTCACGCACAGCGTTTTCAAGGCTCGGATACTGAATGGCAACAGCAAGTTGCTCGGCATTAGGAATATGGGCGGTGTATCGGGCGTAGTCATAACCCTCTGTGTCAATGACAAAGCCGTCTTTATGTCCTTCTCCTATGAGTAGCAGGCACGGTATACCGTCGGGTAAATACTCATGTTTCTCGGCATTAAACTCTCGGAGAAAATCATAGTATCCAAGAGGATTGGAAACGAATTCGGTATATTCAGAAGGCGTCAGTTTTACTACTTTCTCAATCTGACACAGAGGCAGATTGAAATCCGTTTGTTTACACTTTAAGTCTGCTTTTATAACCATGGGCATTCTCCTTTACATAGACAGAGCCTGCGTTTCGTCCTCGTCGGAG
>OIYS01000253.1_pt1 | contig 39504 bp, 40 predicted proteins | sample 1588271 | NCBI WGS metagenome assembly OIYS01 (sample SAMN03283286) | human gut metagenome | biome: human-associated habitat; material: feces | host: Homo sapiens | place: Peru | collected 2012
GATAATTTTTTGCAATGTCCACATCATATTTATAGATTGGTCCATCAGGAGAATTTTTCCAATTTGTTAGTCCCATATTTTCTTTTTCTGAATCAACTCTGTTATATATTATTTCAGATGCAGTATTACCTGTTATTGCATAATGTAATTTATTTTGAACTGTTTTAAAAAATTCTTTTGTTATTTCTGAATCTTTATCATAATCAACACTACAAGAAGAATATATATCGGTTATTTTTTGATAAAATCTTCTCTCGCTTGAACGAATATTTCTAATTCTTTCAAGTGTTTCTTCAAAATAATCATCACCAAATATGTAATTAGGATTTTTTAATCTTTCATCATCCATAACTACACCTTTTATCATATATTCTTTTAATATTTTAGTAGCCCAAATTCTAAAGTTTGTTGCTTTTTTTGAATTTACTCTATATCCAATTGCAATAATCATATCAAGATTATATATCTTTACAGGTTTTTTAGAATTATCAATGTCGGTTTTTCCGACGGTGTTATTTTCATCGAGTTCACCACTATTTAATATATTATTAATATGTTCTGTTACTGTACTTCTTCCTACACCAAACAATTTTGCAATTAAATTTTGAGTAAGCCATATGTCATTATTTATTAACATCACACTAACCTTAATATCATTGTTTGAATCTCTATATATTAAAAAGTCATGATTAGTTATTTGTAAGTTTTTATTGTCCATTTATTATTCTCCTTTCTTTTAAATTTTTTATTTAATATCAATTTTAACATTTTTATTCTTATTAATATTTAAATACTCGCTTGGAGTTAATATATCATTATCATTTAAAAACTCAGCAACTTGTCTTCTACTTTCGCCATCAAGTATCATATCAAATATTTTTCTAATTATATGTGATACATTTTTATCAATTAAAAATTTATGCTTATCTTTTATATATCCGTAAGGAGCTAATTTTCCAACAAATTCACCATTTTGTTTCTTCACAATTAAAGAACTTCTTATTTTATTTCATTTTCAATTATCCATTTTATATCTTCTATCGATTTATCAATATTAAATATGCCATTACCTACTGGATAATAAACAGGATAAACTTTATATTCGTTTTTATTAATTTGTATTTTGTGACATTTTTTTCTATTTTCAGATACAGATATCTTTTTATTTAAAATAATAGAACTAACTTGGTTTCCAAAAGTAATAATTATTTTTGGTTTAATTATATTTATTTCTTTGAATAATAAATCAAGATATTTTTTCAACACTTCATCAGGCAATGGTCTTGCATCTATTTGAGTACATTTACCTAAATTAGTAATGAACAATTTATTTTTTTCAATTTCTTCGTAAACATAGTCGCAAAACTCATAATCCCATTCTTTTGGTTTCTTTTTTTGAATTTTGTTAAATGTTTCTTCACTTAATAAATCAACTTTATAGAACAACTTCCATATGTTTTTAGTTCCTAACCATGGAGACTTTCTACCTTTCCAAGATTTATCACTGGCAATATTTTTTCCGGTAGGATTCATAAAAACAAAACATATATCAGGATTTTTTTCACATCCACCATTATATATAGAATCTAATTCCTTAGCACCATATTTAACTTGTAATTCATCATAATCTTTTCTTAAATCTTCTATCTTCAAAATATTCACCTTCTTATAAAAAAGTTTCTTTAAGTAGTTCTTACCCAATTTTTCTTATAATTTTTGTTAATTTTTTATTAAAAATTGTAAAAAGAAATTTAATTAAAAGCCTTATAAAATAAGAGTTTTAAAGAGAGTTTATATAAGTCGTTCTTTACCAGTTGATACTCGTTGATGGTAAACTTTTTGTATCTTCGCTCATTTTTTTATTTTTTCTCATTTCTCTTTTTTGATACATGTCCATATATATTATTCACTTCCATTTTATCTTTCATTTTTTACAACTTTCTATATTATAGCACAATTATTTATTTTTATAAAGTCAACTGCTTGAATAGATTCATCCTGATATGTAGGTTAGTCAATCATTTGTCACAAATTATTTAAAATAAATACTTTGAGTACCTATATTGCAAATAGCGATTCTTCTTGACTTTTATATTTTTTTATGAATTCCCTGGGACTCAACCATCCTAGTGGTCTCATAGGAAAATTATTATATTCTTTTCTCCATTCTTTTCCTTGATTTCTTAAATCTTCTAAACTATAAAATATTCTTTTATAATAAAATCTTTCTTGATCTTTTCTATGACTTCTTTCTACTCTTCCATTTTGTTTTGGTGTATGTGGCTTTATTACTTTATATTCTAATCCTAATTCTTCTAAGGTATTTTCAAACATTATTTTTTTATCTTTCAAAAATGCTTGCCAGCTTAATCTATTTGTAAATTCAAATCCATTATCTGTTTGTATTGTCTTTATTTTAAATGGAAAATATTTTACTAATCTTCTTGCAAATTCGCTTGAAGCATATGTATCATGTGCATTTGTAAACCATGTATATCTTAATCTTGAATATTCATCTATTGCTGTATATTGATAAAATTTTTCTCCATCTATATATTGTTCTTTTACATTCTCCAAATTTATATGCTGCTTTTGCCACTCCATATTTAAACCTATAACAATATAGACCATATAAAAATTTTTTTATATTGGGTATAAATACATTTTATTGCAGAAAACCGATATAATTTACAATAAAATAGGAGCTAACTCATTTCTAAATTAACTCCATATATGTTAGATATTATTTCAATAATTACATCTCTTTCTTTGCTTTCTTTAAATCATTTGAATAGTAATACATATCAACACATTGTAAATCTCCATCAAATATTTCGTCATCATAGTTATCTACAAAGTAATTTTTTATTGTCTTTTCGTATTTATCAAAACCTTGTTTTACATAGAATGGGATGTTATTTTCTGTTGTTCCAACTAGCATTTTATTATATTTTTGTTTATAGTTATCACACAAATATTTTAGCATTTTTTTAGCATAACCTTTATTCCTATATTCTTCTTTTGTGGCAATATTTTTTAATTCACATGTATTATCATCTACTTTAGTTACAACAGCAACACATGCAATTTCATTTTCATAAGTCAATACAAACAAATCTCCATCTTTCAAATATTCATTTATCATATTTTCACTCGGATCCGCTTCAAGTAATAAGTCCATATACTGCTCTTTATTATCTTTTTCCTTTTTTATATTTACATTTCTTTTTGCAGGAAGAAATTCAAATCCTTTTGGCAATTTTGGTTTCTTATTTGTTGTGTTAGTTGAAATTATTTTCTCCTCACTACTAAATATGCAACCACAATACTTTTGCATATATAAGCCTAAGTCATGTGCTTTTTGGTGGCCTTTCCAAAAACCTATTCTAAAGTCTCTATATAAGAAGTCTATTTTATATTCTTTACTATATTGCTCCATTAACTGTTTTATATAATCGTGTTGTTGATATATGCTATATAGTAGTGTTGTTGTTACTGTATCATATTCATGTTTTTTTGCATATTCAAATGTTTTTTTTAATCTTACGGGATAACAATAATTTACGCACCTACTATTTAAATTTGAAATTACATTTTTGCAAAACGAATCCAAGCCATATTCTTCTTCAAATATGGCTTTTACATTTATAATATTGGCATATTCTTTTAAACAGTCTCTTCTAGCTTTATATTCCATATATGGATGTATATTGGGATTATACCAATATAATGTTGGTTCTATTCCCTCATTCCTTAATTCTTCTATACAGTACACACTACATGGTGCACAACATACATGCATTAATAACTTCATATTCTTATCTACCTATTCTATTTTTATTATTCATTATATTCTACTCCTATGTGTTCATATGCCGGTTTAAGTGGTATCCTTCCCCTTGGTGTTCTTGTAATAAACCCTATCTGAATTAAATAAGGCTCATATACATCTTCTATTGTGTCAGCTTCTTCCCCTACAGTAACTGCCATTGTTTCTAAACCTACTGGTCTTCCACCATATTTAATAATCATTGCTTCTAACAATCTTCTATCGATTTCGTCTAATCCATACTCATCTATTTCTAATTTATTTAAAGCTGTTTTTGTTATTTTTAATGTAATATTTCCATCTCCCAGAACTGCCGCATAATCTCTTACCCTTTTTAATAATCTATTTGCAATTCTTGGTGTTCCTCTAGAACGTCTTGCAATCTCTATTGCTGAGTTCTCATCAATTTCAACATTTAATATCTTCGCCGACCTTTTTACTATTGTTGTTAAGTCTTGCGTATTATATAATTCTAATCTATGAACAATACCAAATCTATCTCTTAGAGGAGTGGTTAAAGACCCTGCTTTTGTAGTTGCTCCTATTAAAGTAAATTTAGGCAAATCTAATCTTATTGATCTTGCACTTGGTCCTTTTCCTATTATTATATCAAGTGTATAATCCTCTAACGCAGGATACAAAATTTCTTCTACACTTTTGTTTAATCTGTGTATTTCATCTATAAATAAAACATCAAATTCAGATAAGTTAGTAAGTAAAGCTGCTAAATCCCCCGGTTTTTCTATTGCAGGACCTGATGTTATTTTTATATTTGATTTCATTTCATTTGATATAATATTAGCAAGTGTGGTTTTACCCAAACCAGGAGGTCCATATAGTAAAACATGGTCTAAAGGCTCCCCTCTTTTTTGGGCAGCCTCTATATATATTTTCATATTTTCCTTTACCTTATCTTGTCCTATATATTCATCTAAAAGTTTTGGTCTTAAAGAATTTTCTAATCTTTCTTCGTTGCTACTTTCGAGTTCTGGATTAATTAACCTTTCTTCTTCCATTACTTTCTTAGTCTCCTTCTAACTAATTATTACAAAATTGTATCCTATAAATAATCCGCTTTCTATTACTCCTGTAATTTCTTTTATATCTTTTTCTAAAGTTTCGTATATTTCTTCAAATTTAGTATCTAATATAAAATTGTTATTTTCTGTAATTAATGGACCATCTTTTTTTACTGCTGTTCTTAACTTTATTTCTGTTGCTCCTAAATCCAGTAACTCTTCTTTTACGCTGTTAATAGCTTCTGGATAACATTCAATTGGAATATATGCTTCTTCTCCTAGGTTTCTTACAAATTTTGTTTTATCTGCCAATATATATGTTACTGGAGAATTTGCAATATTTAATTTTTCCCTAAACATTGCAGCTCCTCTACCTTTTATTAGCCAATTTGTATCATTTACTTCATCTGCACCGTCAAAACACCAGTCAGGTTTGTTTTCCATTATTGTAGTAGTTGGTATTTCTAATTCTGAACATAGCATTTTAATCTCGTGTGATGTTGGAATAGCCAAAATATCTATGTTTTCTTTTTTTATTCTCTTAGAAATTTCTTTTACCGCTAAATAAGAAGTAGACCCTGAACCAAACCCTATAGTTTCCCCATTTTTAACTTTTTGCGCTATCTGTATTGCTATTTTTTCTTTTTCTTCTCTATTAGTTATATTTTCAAAATTAATATTCTCTAATACTTCTTTAGACCATTTCATACATTTTCCTCCAAAAACTTATTTTTAGTAATTTCTTCGAAGTGCGGGCGATTAAAATCGCCCCTACATTTTTCATAGATTTCATTATTAAAATCTTTTATATTTAAGTTAAGGGTTAATTTTTTGTTTAATTTTAATCATTATACCATAAATTTTCAATAAATGTATATTTTAAGAAAAAATAGCAAAAATAAATTATTATGAAGAAATTTTTTAAAATATTATTAATTTTTTTATTTATTTTTTTTATTTTATTATGTTTAAAAAATAATAAAAATATAAGTTTAGCGGAATCTGGGGGAGGACAAACTTCAGATTTACAATTATTAGCAAGAGCAATAAATGGAGAAGCAAGAGGGGAAAGTTATGAAGGACAAGTTGCTGTTGGAGCAGTTATACTAAATAGGGTAAAACACGCAGATTTTCCCAATACCATTGCAGGGGTAATATATGAACCAGGCGCATTTACAGCAGTTTCAGATGGACAAATAAATCATCCAATAGATGAAAGTTCAACTGTATTTAAAGCAGCGCAAGATGCACTAAATGGATGGGATCCAACTAATCGGATGTGTTTATTATTTTAACCCAAATACAGCAACAAATAAATGGATTTGGTCTAAAACAATAGTAAAAACAATAGGAAAACACCATTTTTGTAAATAAAAAGTGAAAGGATTTTATTATGAAAAATTTTTGGGATAATTTAAAAAAGAATTATATTTATGGAATTTTAATTATTTTAATTATAGCAGTTATTTCTTTAGTAGTATTATTAAACAAACAAAAAAAAGAATATACTATAATGGCAGAAAATCAATATAATTTAGCTTTTTATGAATTAGTAGATTATATGGATGATGTTGAAAATTATTTAGCAAAATCAATTATTTCAAGTTCAGCAGAAAATGGAGCAAAAACCTTAATGCACGTATGGAGAGAAGCTAATTTAGCACAGGTTTATTTGGCACAACTACCAATTTCTAGTAATGAGCTTTCAAATACTTCTAAATTTTTAAATCAAGTAAGTGAATACAGTTATTCTTTGGGAACAAAATGTATTAATAAAAAAGATATAACTGAAGAAGAAATGAACAATTTAGAAGAATTATATAATTATAGCAAAGATTTAAAATCAACTTTAAATCAATTATTAAATGATATGGGAAATAACTCAATTAGTTGGAAGGAATTAACCAAAGATGCCAATACAGCATTTGCACAACAAGTAGATAATCTGTCCGCAACAAGTTTTAGTAATTTAGATGAAAATTTTGGTGAATATGAAGGATTAATTTATGATGGCGCATATTCAGAACATATTGAAAATGCAGAGAAAAAAGGCCTTGTAGGAGATGAAATTTCGGAAGAAGAAGCTAAAAAAATAGCAAAAGAATTTGTTTCAGAAGATAGAATTGAAGAAATTAATTCAAATGGTTTAATTGAAAATGGAAATATTGTTGTATATGAATTTGCAATTAAAATAAAAGATGGAGATGATAATAATCCTTTAAATATTGCAATATCAAAAATAGGTGGGCATATAGTTTTAATGAATTATAATAGGCAAGTGGTAGAAGAAAAAATATCACAAGAAGAAGCAAATAAAATAGGACAGGATTTCTTAAGTTCAAGAGGAATAGAAAATATGAAAGCAACATATTATCTAAAACAAGGCGGAGCAGTTACAGTAAATTATGCGTATCAACAAGATGGAGTAGTAATATATCCAGATTTAGTTAAAGTAAAAATTGCTTTAGATAATGGCGAAATATTGGGTATGGAAACAACAGGGTATTTAAATAATCACGAAGTAAGAAATATTCCACAAGTAAAAATATCTGAACAAGAAGCAAGAAAAAAATTAAATAAAAATTTGGAAATAACTAGTTCAGGACTTGCAATAATTCCAACAGAATGGAGAACAGAACTATTTTGCTATGAGTTTAAGGGAAAAGTTAATGATACAGATTTCTTAGTTTATATAAATGCGGAAACTGGAGCAGAAGAAAATATTCTTGTAATAATAGATACTCCAAATGGGATTTTAACACAATAGAAAAAATTACTTGTAGATTTGACCACGAGTGTCGGCTTTGGTAATTAAAATAATTAATTCTTCATTATTTATTTGATAAATAATTCTATAATTGCCAACACGAAGCCTAAAATCATTTTTACAACCTGCTAACTTTTTTACATTACCATTTGGCAGGTTGTAAATAGCTTGATAAATTCTTAATTTTTGATATTTATCTTGTTTTTCAATAAATTTGAGGGCTTTTGGTCTAATTTTTATTTTGTAAATCATCAAAACTTAATCCCTCCTTTTTAAGAATTTCTTCAAAAGATAGAGAATTTTGTAGTTCTTTTTCTTTTGTGTCTGAACTTTCTGTTAAATAATCTAAATACATTACTTTTTCTGTAATATCCATATTATCTAATAGAATTGTAGGCTCTAACCTGAGTAGTTCTGAGTCAATGGCTTTTTCCATTAGAATTTTAACAGAATTTAAGCAATCCATATTTAGCTTTGGTGTCATTTTCATAACATCTTTTATTGCTTGAATTTGTGCATCAGACATAAACTCAACTCCTTTCTTGTAAACTATTATAACAGGGAAAAAGAGAAATTACAATAAATGGAAAAAATTTTAAATATATAAAAAGTCAAAAATTGTCAAAATAAAAATTAAAAAATTACAAATAATAATATTAGAAAAATAAAAATTTATTTTTCTAAAGGAGGATTTTTATTATGACAAATAAAAAATTAATGTCTGAAAATTTAAAAGAAGAAATAGCAAGAGAGTTAGGAGTATATGAAAAAGTAAAACAAGATGGTGGATGGGGAAATGTTTCATCAAAAGATTGTGGAAGTATGGTATCAAAAGCAATAGAAATAGCAAATAGAAAAGTATAACAAAAAAGGCGGATATTATTTATCCGCTTTTTTAAATACAAATAATTTACTTAAAACATAATTTCCAACAATTACTAGTACCTGAGAAATTAATTTTACTATTTTATCATTAAATTTAAGAACGGTTACACCTAACCACATAATTAGCATATCTAAAAGAAGAGTTGTTATACGAGATGAAACAAAGCTAGTTGCTTCTTTTAGCTTATTTTTGTTAGTACTTTCAAATACATATTTTCTGTTAGTAAAATATGCAAATGTAACACCTGCTATCCAAGATAAGACATTGGCAATTTGTAATTCTAATTTATTATTTGGGTTTAAAAATGTATAAACACATATGTAATAAACTAATAGTGAAATGACAGTGGTTAATACGCCAACTATTAAATAATTAATTATTTCTTTGTATTTTTTATATAAATTTAATATTTTTTCCATAAAAACTCCTTTAGTTATTATATCTTTTTATTATTTCATCTACAATTCTAATACTTGCTTTTCCATCACCATAAGGGTTAGAAGCCTTACTCATTTTATTGTATTCATTTTTATCTGTTAATAATTTTTTAGTTTCTGAATAGATAACTTCTTCATTTGTTCCAACTAGTTTTAATGTTCCAGCTTTTATTCCTTCTGGCCTTTCAGTAGTATCTCTTAAAACTAAAACTGGCTTTCCGAGAGATGGAGCTTCTTCTTGGATTCCTCCACTATCTGTTAATATAATGTGAGATTTAGCAATAAAATTATGAAAATCAATTACTTCTAAAGGTTCGATTAATTTTACTCTATCACAATTTCCAAGAATTTCATCTGCAACTTCTCTAACACGAGGGTTTAAATGTACTGGATATACAACTTTTACATCTAAAAATTCATCAACAATTCTTTTAATAGCTCTAAACATATGACGCATAGGTTCACCTAGGTTTTCTCTTCTATGAGCTGTAAGAAGAATTAATCTATCGTTTCCAACCCAATCAAAAATTGGATGTTTATAGTCAAATTTTACAGTTGTTGCAAGTGCATCAATAGCAGTGTTGCCAGTAACAAAAATATTTTCTTCCTTTTTTCCTTCTTTTAATAAACTATTTTTACTATTTTCAGTTGGTGCAAAATGCATATCTGCTAATACTCCAACCATTTGCCTGTTCATTTCTTCAGGATAAGGAGAATACTTATTCCAAGTTCTAAGACCTGCTTCAACATGTCCAATATCTACTTGAGAATAAAAAGCTGCAAGTGCTCCTGCAAAAGTGGTTGTGGTGTCTCCATGTACTAACACAATATTTGGTTTTTCTTTTTTTATTATTTCTTCTAAACCAGTTAAGGCTCTACTAGTAATATCACTTAAAGTTTGTCCTTGTTTCATTATGTCTAAATCATAATCTGGTTTAATATCAAATACTTCTAATACTTGATCTAACATTTGTCTGTGTTGTGCAGTAACACAAACAATACACTCAATTTCTTTCCTAGTTTTTAATTCTTTAACAAGGGGAGCCATTTTTATGGCTTCTGGCCTTGTTCCAAAAACAGTCATTACTTTAATCATTCTAATTTTCTCCCATATTAAAATTTTTATAATATATATAATAGTAGTATAAAAATATTTTTTAAAATCTAAAATATATAAACGGATTATAATTTGAACTATTTAAAAATACTATACATAATGCAAACAAAACAATTAAACATAAGTTACCTATTATAACAATAATATTCTTGCTTTTGAATTTTTCTTTAAGGATTTTTAATATTGGTGTTGAAAATATTATTGCAGGTATAAAGAATATTAAGCAAAATAATATTTTGGTATTGTTTGATATTACGTATATCCAATCGGTTTTTGTATAACAGAACATATTAGATAACAATGTAGAAATTTGCTGTAATGTTTCACTTCTAAATATAACCCATCCTATTATTATTAAAATTATTGAATAAATCCAAGATATAAATTTAGGACACTTTTTTAATATTTTATTCAATACTAGTTTCTCTAGTAATAAAATTACTCCGAAATAGGTTCCCCAAATTATAAAGTTCCAATTTGCTCCATGCCATAGTCCAGTTAAAGCCCACACTATTAAAATATTAAACATCCATCTTAATTTAGAAACTCTATTTCCCCCTAAGGGAATATATACATAATCTCTAAACCAAGTTGAAAGTGAAATATGCCACCTTCGCCAGAAGTCAGTTATTGATGTTGCAATATATGGATAATTAAAATTTTCCAAAAAATTAAACCCAAACATTTTTCCTAAACCTATGGCCATATCGCTATATCCGGAGAAGTCAAAATATATTTGAAAAGTATAAGCCAATGCTGCAATCCATACAATAGACGTTCCTAAAATGCCTTTATCAAATACATAGTCTGCTATCACTGCCATTTGATTTGATATTAATACTTTTTTTGAAAGCCCAATTATAAATCTTTTTAATCCATATGAGCAGTCTTTTAGAGTTTCTTTTCTATTATCTAATTCATTACAAACGGTTTCGTATCTTACAATTGGCCCCGCAATTAATTGTGGAAACAATGAAATATATAAAGCTAGTGAAATTATATTTTTTTGAACTTTGACTTTTCCTTTATATAAATCTACTATATAAGATATAATTTGAAAAGTATAAAAACTAATTCCTATGGGAAGATTTAGCAATATATTGTTAATAGATAAATGAAATATACTATTAATGCTATTTACCGTGAAATTATAATACTTGAAAATGAATAAATTTCCAAGTAGTAATATTAATGAAAACACAAAAGAAATTTTTTTAAATTTATATTGTTTTTTTTCATCAAAAATGTTTATTATTATTCCACAAATATAACTGACTAAAGTAGTACCAAGCATTATAAAAATATATTTTGGTTCTCCCCAAGCATAGAAAATTAATGAAAAAATTAGTAATATTATATTTCGTAGTTTCCTATTTTTTATTATCATATATAGAATACCAAGTATAGGTAGAAAAGCGAATAAAAATGTCAAACTGCTAAATAACATATTATACCTCCAGATTAAATATGTCTGTTTCATAAAAGTCTATATTTCCAATAAATAAAACTTTAGTAATATTATTGTCGGATACATATTTATCAAATTCAAATTTATGACCCATATCCATTTCATAAGCTCTTAAATCAACACAGTAGGATTTGTTGAAATGCGAAGCAATCATTTTAATAATTGCATTATCATATGATTCTCCGAAAATTAAAATATTTTCTTTATTGCTATTGTGGTAGTCAAATATTACTTCGGCATCATCCCCACCATAAAATGCACCATATGAAATAACGTCACTTATTTCATTATTTATATAAGCTTCTTCATTACCATATTCACCTTTTATTCCATCTATATATGTATCGTGTTTTGGCAAATTAAATTTGTATGCAAAAAAAGGCTCACTATATAATTTCCCATATCCACTAGTACTAGCCTTTGAACCAGACAATTTTGGTTCTAATTGGATTGTGTCTAATATGGCAACGGACTCATCTTGCGTAAGCATTTGTACAATTTCACAATATGCCTTATATGAACCATAGCAATTCCAATGGTGATCTGTTTTATAAAAATATTTTTTAAATTCATTAAATGAGTTTATTTCAAATATCTTAAAATGGTCTTTTTTAATTTGCAAATTGTCAGATATATATTGAGAAATTTGCTCTTTACTATTATTTTCAAAGTTAATATCGGTATCTTTTTCTATGTAATATATATAAAAGTCTATATTTGGATGAGTATTAATTACTTTATTTATATTTTCAATTCTTGAATCTAAAGAGTCTTTTTCGTAAACTAAATATCTAGGCCCATAAACTAGATTATTGTCATTACCAAAAAGGTTTATGTAACTTCCAATATTAAAATACCTATTTGAATATATGTTTTTAAAACAAGTTTCTAAAACAGTTTTTATTACAAAATTATTACGTACATTATATGCTTCTTTCATAGACTGAGATAGAGGTATTTGATCTGAAAATGCAAGTTCTAAATTATCTTGAAAATCACCATTATAGAAACTTGAAATTGAAAATGGTGTAAGTTTATATGCAGGTCTATTTTCATAATAATTAATATCCTTGCTTAAAAATATTGTTTTTATAAGACCACAAATTAATATAATAAATATTATAAATATAAAAATAAAATCCAACATATATGGCTTAAGTATATTTAATAAAAATTTTGTATTACTCTTAAAAAATCTTTTTAATCTTTTAGGCTCTTTTAAAATTCTATATAACCATTCCAGATGTAATTTTCTAAATATCTTGGGAGCTCTTTTTTTTGCTCCGCTTAGCACATCAAAACTTCCGCCAACACCAACGAATATTCCCTTATTAAATTTATTTAAATTATTATATATTAATATTTCTTGATGTGGAATTCCTAGGGCAACAAGAACAACATCTGGATTTTGTGTAGAAATTTTTTCCATTATTTCTTGTTTATTTTCTACGTATCCATTTTCAATTCCACAAATCACAGCATTAGGATAATCTGTTTTTATTTTTTCTGATAATTTTAATACAATTTCTGGTTTGGCACCAAAAAGAAAAATACTTTTTTTATATTGATTGCAATATTCAAATAATTTCGAACATAATTCAACTCCAGGGATGGCCTCTGGCACTGAATAGCCAAGCATTTTAGCACCTTTTACGATTCCAATTCCATCTGGAATAATTGTAGTATTTTCATCTAACAAGGCTTTTTTCAAAGTTTCATTTTCCTCAGAAAACATAATAGTTTCGGGATTAGCAGTTACAATAAATGTTTTCTTTTCATTTATAAGATTTTGTTCTACAATTTTGTAAAATTCATTTTTATTATCTTTATATAATTTTTCAAAATATTCTTTAATTTTAATCTACTCCTTATGTAATTCGATTTTATAAAAAAACAATATTATGTAGTAAAATATCAAATTTTGTCTTACCTATTATAATATATTATTCTTAATTATTCAAGACTAAAAAAAGTGCTATTACTAGCACTTTTTCTTTGAAATTTATACATCGTATATAGGATCAACTTTTTTTAGTTCATTAAACGTGTCGATTTCAATTATGTCGTTTTCTTTACACTCTCTAACAGCAATTTTATAGTTATGTTTGCAAATATCCAATGGAATTTGGTCCCAATATCTTTCTTTACCACCAGGCATATTGTATACAGAATCAATATCTTTGCAAAGTTTTTTACCATCTTCTTCGGTGTAATAAGAAATTCCATACATTTGGTAGCAATCATATCCACCTACTTTTTGCTTTGTGATAATACCATTTTTAGTTTCAAAACACCAGTCATCTGTAACATCAACATATTTGCCTAAGAAATTGCTTTGATATTCATATTTTCGTATTAAATTTTCATTATATAAAATTAAATCAGATTCTAATACATAGCTATTTTGTAATTTATCTTTTACTAGAAATGCTGAAGATATATTATTTGCTTCATTGTATAATTTGTTTTCTATAATTTTTATATTTGGGTATTTTTTTTGCAATATTTCAAATTGCTCACCTAAATAACCCGTAACAATTATTATTTCAGGAATTTCTGCTTTTACAACAGCATCTAATAAAGTTTCTATTATTCTTTTACCTTTTACTAAAACTAATGGCTTAGGAGTATTTAAAGTAATAGGCACCATTCTCGAACCAAAGCCGGCTGCTAAAAATATAGCCCTTTTAACTCTGTAAGGTTCTAATTTTTTCAAGCCTTTTTTAGTAATTAAATTGTTATTATCTATTAATTCTTCCTTTAATAATTCTGCTACGGCTTTATTAACAGTTCCAAGCGAAAGCCCAGACAAATCTGCTAGATTCCTTTGTGATAATTTGCTTTTTTCTCTTTCAATAATTGTTAAAATTTCAAATTGGTTATATGTAAGTTCCATTTAATTCACTCCTTCTATGTTCTTTTCTATTTATTAAATATATGGTACCTTTAACAATAAGATTAAATCCTAATATAATTAAAGATATTATAGCAGCTTCCCCAAGCATCATATTACCTTCATAATTGTTTATAAGTAAAGATAGTGGCATATTTGATGTATTAAACAAAAATGTTACAGCAGAAATTGTTACCATAGAGTTTACAAAAAAGTAAGCAAACATTTCTCTTAGGGTAATCTTTGTACAAGGAATAATTATATCTTTTATAGTTCTAAACATATTTATATGTAGTGTTTTAGATATTACCTCATAATTTTGATTTACCTTTTGCAGAGCATTATATGCCATAAGATAAGGTGAAGCCATAAAGTGTACTATATTTACTAATACAAGTATAGCATAGGTACTATAAATGAAAGAATTTTTAAAGGCGATAGTGTAAGAAAGACCTAGGACTATACCAGGTATAGCAAGTGATGATATTGTTAAAATATGTACGAATTTTCCAAGTTTTCCTTTTATTCTTGCAGTTACATATGCAGTGAAATAAGCAATTATTGTACCTATAATTGAAGTAAATATAGCTATTATTAATGAATTATATATATTCTTTAAAACATTATTGCTAAATACATATTCAAAATGTTTTAGTGAAAATGTTCTATCGTTTGTATAATTATTAATAAAAGCATAGTATACAAATGAACCAAGAATAAGAACTATACAAAAAATGACTATATAAACATATATGGTAAATATAGTGTCCTTTAATTTTGTTGAAGATATAACATTTTTTTTCTTAATTTCTCCACTTGTAAAGTCTTTAGAAAAGTTATCAAATAAAAATGATATTATTGCAGGTATTAATAAAAATAAACCTATCATTGTTCCTTTTGAAAAATCTAATAAACCTATAACTTCTTTATACAAAAATACTGGAAGAGTAATGAATTTTCCACCAACAGCAAGAGGAACTCCATAATCAGTAAAAATAAGTGTAAATACAGCAAATGTTGCTGAAATTACTGGTCTTTTTAAATAACAAAAAGTTACTTTTTTAAAAGTTTGCCATTTATTTAAACCAAGAACTTTCGCATTATCATACATATTGTTGTCTATGTAATTGAATCCATCATCTAGCATTAAAAATGCAACAGGAAAAGAATAAAATATGGAACCTATTATTATTCCTGGCATTCCTATAATATTGAATCCAAAAAATTTAGAGATAATTCCATTAGCTCCAAATAAATTTATTAATCCTAAACCGTGTGATATTGAAGGAATAAGCATTGGAAGGGTTAAAAATACTTTTAGTAAAGCTCTATGTTCAATATTAGTTCGGTTAAGGGTGTATGCCAAAAAATAAGCAATAATTATTGATAATACTGTTGCAATTGTAGTTACAAGTAATGAATTTATTAAAGATTCTCTAAATGCATTAGATGTAACTAATTTACTAAAATTACTCCATTCAACTTTTAATAGCATTTCAGTTAAAGGATAAAAAACTGATACTAATAAAAATAGTAATATAATTATACTTATATTAATTTTCTTTTTCATGATAATTTAATTCCCCCGTACATTTTTCAATTGATTTTACTTTTTCTATAAGATGATCTGTTACAAATTTTTTTACATATGCATTTTTTGGATTATTAAATATTTTATTAGGTGTATCAATCTGTTGAATTTTCCCTCCATTTAAAACCATTACACGATCAGATAGTGAAAAGGCTTCTTCTTGGTCGTGAGTTATATATATAATAGTCATTTTGAGTTTTTCTTGAATTGCCTTAATTTCTCTTCTTAGAGTTAATCTGTTGTCAGCATCTAATGCAGACATTGGCTCATCAAATAACACAATATCAGGCTTTAAAGCAAGAGTTCTTGCTATTGCAACTCTTTGTTTCTGACCACCTGAAAGCTCGTGTGGATATTTTTTTGAATGTTCTTCCATATTTACCATTTCTAATAATTTTAAACTTTCTTCTTTTGCTTTAGCTTTATCTTTTAACTTTAATTTTAGTGCATACATTACATTTCCTAAAACAGTCATATTAGGGAATAGGGCATAGTCTTGAAAGACTATACCCATTCCTCTTTTTGAAGGATCAAGATTTGTAATGTTTTTTCTATCCTTAGTTATTTTCCCTGATGTAGGTTTTTCAATACCAATTATTATTTTTAATAAGGTAGTTTTACCGCAACCCGAAGAACCTAAGATAGATAAAAATTCACCATCTTCTACTGAAAAAGTAATATTGTCTAATACTTTTTTGTTATCATATATTTTAGTTAAATTTTTGATTCTTAGCTTAACCATTTACTTCTCCCCATTTTTCTAACAATTCATTTTTTAAATCTACACTGTCTATACCATCCATATTAGCTTCTGAAAAATCTGTTGGATAATTTTTTACATTGTTTTTTTGATCTTTTAAAATAGTGTCTGGCATATAATTTTCTTTGTCATATCTACTAAAATCTGTTAATAGCCACTCAAAAACTTTTTTTACATTTTCATTATTTTCTCTACTGTTGATTATTGCAAAAGATGTTGTATTGTAAGGTGCACCAGATTCTAATGAAACTATTTGGAAATCATATCCTTCAGTTATACCTTGAGCTCCTTGGCTAGTCATACCCATTGCAATGGCAATTTCGCCTTGTTTTAATAAATTAGTTGGACCAGAACCAGAAGTTGTAAATTCTCTTAAGTTATCCTTTAAAGATTTAAAGTATTTTATAGCGTTTTCTTCTCCCATTATGTTTACGGCATTTAAGAAGAATGCATACCCTGTTCCAGAAGTTTTTGGATCTGGCATTGCAATTAAGTTTTTATATTCAGGCTTTAATAAGTCTTCATATGTTTTAGGTATTTCTAAATTATGCTCTGTAAAATATTTTTTATCAATGATTAGAGACATTGTATATTTTACCCATGGAAGATAATTTTCAGATTTAACTGCACCATCTACATACATACTTGTATCGAAAGAAGATAAATTTGCAAAATTATCTTTTAAACTTTCTGCGTAAGCAGTTTCTAAATCTAAAATAATATCTGCTTCTATATTTTTGCCTTCTGTTTTTAGTTTTGCAGAACTATTTCCTGTTGACATATATTGAACAACAACATTAAGATCTGGGAATTGTTTTTTTAGCTGTTCTTTTAAAGCTTGATTTCTTTCTTCTTCCATAGAAGTATAAATTACTACTTTCTCTTTAGAAGTAGTACATCCAGTAAGAGCAAAAGCTGTGATTAGCATAATAGCTAATAGTAAAATTGATAGTATTTTTTTCATTTTAAGACCTCATTTCTTTTATTAAAATTTGTTCACATTTGCAATTATACATCCAAAAAATGAACATTGCAATATCTATTTTAAATTTTATAAAAAAAGCTAGTAATATTTGCATATTACTAGCTTGAAATTTATTTTTGTAAAATATTATTCCAAAGTTTTATTATTTCATCTTTATGGTATTTCGTACAAGTTCTAATACAATTTTTGCCTAAATTTTTTCTTAATGTAACATCTTTTAATAATAAATTTAATTTATTTATATATTCATTTTCATTTCTATTTTCAATTATAAAACCATTTTCGTTGTTAGAAATGATGTCACTTATTCCTGTATCTGTTTTATAAGCTATACAGGGAATTCCGAAATTCATTGCTTCAAGAAGAACCATAGGTAATCCTTCAGAAATAGAAGTCATAGCAAAAACAGAAGATTTTAATAAGTATTTTTCTTGTTCGTTTTTATTCAAATAGCCTGTCATAATTATTCTATTTTCTAATTTTAGGTTTGCAATTTGTTTTTTTAAATTGTCAAATTCATCCCCGTTACCAATTATATATAATTTTGTATCTCTATCTTCTAATTTTGAGAAAATATCAATTAATTCATTTATTCTTTTTCCTTCGTGTAATCTACCAATGCTTATAATGTTTTTGCTTTCTAGGTTAGAAATATCATGTGATGTGTCATTTAAAATATTAGGAATTACTAATATTTTAGTATGCTTATTGTTTTTCAAAAATATTTCATAATCATTTTTTAAACTAGAAGTAAGAGCTAATAGATAATCAATGTTTTTGTATTTATTTTTTAAAATATTTATATATTTTTTATTGCTGTTATGGTGATGGTGCTCTTGAGCAATCTTTATTGTATTTCTATTACCATATTTATTTAATAATACACTAAAATCATATCTTGTAGAAATAATAGCAAAAGAATCTGAATTAATAATTTCTTTCATTATTAAGTATTTTTTCTTTGCTAAAATATCTAATGCTTTAAAGCCTTCCAAAAGAATTTTTGTAATATTTTTCTTTTTTATAGCTTCTTTAAATTGAAGTTTATTTGGTCCACCATTATATAAATATTTTACATTAATTTTTGAGTCTAAATATTGCTCTTGGTTTTCAGGTAAATTATAAAATGAGATTAATTCTACTTCATAATTTTCAGATAAAGCATTTGCAGTGTTAATTGTAGAAGTTTCTATTCCACCATATCCCAAATGTAATAATAAAAAAGTTATTTTCTTATTATTGACCGCTTCTTTATTAGAGTAATTTAAGATATATTGAGTATATAATAAAACTAAATACATTGATAGATATATATTAGCATTTGATTTCCTTAAAAATGCTCCAGAATATTCTCCTCCAAATAGTAAAAGCAATATTAAAAAGCATAATAATAAAAATTCTTTATCAGCAATTAATCGCGGATTTTTAAAGAATGTAATAATTGCTTTAAAAATAATATATACTATTAAACTTATGTATATAAATAAACCAAGATAACCATAGTAATAGTATATAGCGGTTATATCATTTTCTAAGTCTAAGCTGTTGTTATCAATTCTAGAATATCCTATACCAAGTATTTTTGTGGCAAAATCAGAATCATTAAATTCTATTTTAGCATTTATTCTTTTACATAGTCTAGTATCAGATAGGGCAGAAGCAGATAAATATGGTTTCATAGCTTCAACAACTTTGTCTTCACCATGAATATTTATTAAATCTTCATATAAAAAGCTTGTTTTTAGAATATCTACTATTAATTCTTTATCGTTAAGATTTATATTATTAAAATCAATATCATCTATATTATTTTTTAATATTACATTTTTTAGTTGTTGTTTATAATTTTCATCTGTATTCTTAGTATCAAGCATTCGACTAAATGTTGATGAATATTTATAAGAAAAAATAGTTAAACAGATGAAAAATAAGGTTACAATAATTTTTTGCGACTTTTTATTGTCACTTGTTGAAAATGCCATTGCAAATAACATAAATACAAGTGAAGCTATTAATGTTAAATAACAAGACCTTGTGGCATTTGTGTATAATATAATAAATATAATTAAACAGCCCAATACGTATAGCCATATATTTTTAAAGTTAGAAAACATATATAAAGCCCAAGGTGTTAATGCACATAAAATCATACTAGCAGTATTAGCACTAGAAAACCATCCTATTATTCCTAGTTCTGAATATGTAGTCATATAATTTTTTGATATATAGGCTAAAACAATACTTATTGAAATTATTATAAAATTGCAGAATAAAGCTTTTTTTATCTGAGAAAGTTTTTCGCCTCTACTTTTCATATAGTCAATAAGCAAGATAGATAAGATCGGCATTTGAAAAGTTAAAATGAAGTATTTTACATCTGAAATTATATTTAAATTATTAATGCGATACAGATTTAATATATGAAGTGTAGCAAAAATAGCATAAGGCAGTAGAAATAATATTAGTTTTTTCTTATTTTTTGAGCAAATAAAGCAAACTAAAAAGGCTAGTAACAAAATGCAAATCCTTACTAGCCAGGTATATGAAGCATCCATATATTTGGACTGAAAATATGATATTATATCTAATATTGGCTGTATAATAATTATAAGTAATATCCAATTACTTTTTAGTTTATTTAAAATTGTATTTTTCATTAATAGACCTGCTTTCATAATGTATTTAAATTATTTATTTATTTTCCTAATTAATTTGTACAAACTAATTAAAAAAGAATTATTGTAAAAGAATATATTACAAGTTATTTTAAATATTAAATTTTGCTTCTTGTAATATTTATTGTTTTTCCAACAAGGGTATTTTTGCTTAATAATTGAAACTATTTCGTTTATTTTCTCCTTGCCTTCTTTATAATACAAAAAACGTCCGAGAAGCGGCATATAATAAATGCTCAATATATATATATTCAAGTTCGGTTTGATATTTTTTAGATAAATTTCTTTCTTTAAATTCATTATCTAAATGAGATATTGCAATGAAAATTGATTCTAATTTTTTATTATATGTTTTTTGTCTCATAGTAGAACCAGCGCGTATTATATAATCATATAAAGGCTCTTCTAGGTATGTTATATTATTTGCGTATGCTGCTAATATAGGCATAGTTGCTAAATCTTCGTAAATATGATTTTCTAAAAAATTAATATTCTCTTCTTTGAAAATATTAGCTTTTATAAGTTTATTCCAGGGACTAGCATTTGATAGCATACAATTTATTTTAATATCAGTGCTAAAATTTTTCATTGCTTTTGTTACTTTTTTTGTTTCATTTTCAATTTCATAATAATCGCAAATTACTAAATCACTATTATTAGTAATAGCAGTATTATACATTTCTTCCAACATAGTACTTTCTAAATAATCATCACTATCTATAAAAATAACATATTCACCGAGAAATTTCTTCTAAACCAACATTTCTGGCAGAACCTTGTCCACCATTTATTTTATTTATTTTTGTAAATAATTTAGGATATTTTTCTATATATTTATCTATAATTTCTTCAGAAGAATCGGATGAGCCATCATTTACAAGTATTGCTTTTATTTCTTTTAATGTTTGGTTTACTATACTGTCTAAGCATTTGTTTAAATATTCTTCAGAATTATAAATTGGAATTATTATATTTATTTTCTCCATAAGCAACTCCTAACATATTTATTCTAATATTTATACCATATTTAAAATTTAATATCAATATTAAATATGAGCTTTTATATTTAATAAAAGATGTGATAACTTGTATAATTTCATATAATTTAAGTTTGCAATTATTTTTCTTGTTAATTTAACATTTTTGTAGAAAGGTAGTTTTTTATAATTACTTAAGTTATTTTTACAATATTCATTTAACTTGTTAAGAACTTCTTTTTTATTTTCACTATGTTGTTTACTAACACGGTTGATAGTTGTAATTAATATATGATCAAATATTAGATATTTAATAATGTTTTCATTATACAAGTTGTTGTTTATAGCATATTTTCTTAAATCTTCTAAAACATATATCATATCAAGGTTTTTAAGAGAGTTATTATTATTCATAGTTGAATTTATTCTTACATTGCAATTATAAAATGTATCAGAAACCACAGAAATAGAAGGGTTATTGAAAAATAGCTTTGTTGTAAAGTCGAAATCTTCATACCATTTGTCTGGAATAAACCTTAAGTCACCAATAAAACTTTTCTTAAAAATTTTATTGGATGCAGAAGGTGTTACTTCATAGACTGAATTATATTTGGTACAATTATAAAATTTTTTAGTTCCATCATCACAAAAATCAAACATATCACAAATTACAATATCACTATTATTTTGAATAGCAGAATTATACGATTTTTCAATAAAATCTAAGTCTAACCAATCATCACTGTCAACAAAACTAATATAGTCACCTTTTGCATATTCTAGACCTAAATTTCTGGCAGAACCTTGCCCACCATTTTCTTTCAAAAAAGAGCTTAATAACGCAGGATATTGTGTTTTGTATTTATCTATAATGGCTTGGCTATTGTCAGTACTTCCATCATTTATAACTAATATTTCAATATCTTTAAAGGTCTGATTAACTAATGAATTTAAACATTTATCTAAATATTTTTCTACATTATATACAGGTACAATTATACTTACTTTTGGCATATTTTTTCCTCCAATTTTTTCAACTTTTCAAAATGCAATACTTTTTCTCTTTTAGAAAAAATATTTATTATAATATTAAATATAAAAATTCTAAACTTATCTAATAGCGTAAATATAATAAATAAAGTAATTGGAATTACAAATATTAATAATATTGTAAGGACAGAAGTCTGTGAGTTTAAAAAACTGAAATAATTCCATAATATATGCCTTATGTTAGGATTTTCGTGTATTAGATATACTCCAAATGTACTGGTTGCAAAAAAGTTAATTAATTTTTGGGCAATAGGATTTGAGATTTCCTTTAATCCTATAAAAAATAAAAACAAATTTATTGCAGCAAGTAAAACAGTTATAGAGTAGTAATTATATAAAAAGTTGCAATAAACAAATGTTATATTTAACTTTTTTACTAGAAAATATGCTACTACATTTGTAAAAGAACAAAGAAAATATAGTAATAAATAAACCCAATTTTTAGGACTTTTTTTGCAAGGGAATCTTTTTAAATATCCAGCAATAATATATAAACAAATAAACCAACTAATACTATAACTACCACCATAATTTATTGTATTCTCAGAAGGAATGAAAGTAGGCCAAATACTAAAGAAAAGAAAGATAAGTATCAATAAATATGTATATTGGCTCTTGTCTAGGGTGTTGATAAACTTATTTATAAAAGGAGAAAGTATATATAATATAGCGTAAACACTAACAAACCAGTAGTTTCCAAACAATACTGGAAAAAAGTTTTTAATTAGAGAAGTATACCCAAAATTAATACTTTTTGTAAATAGTAAAGAGCAATATATTATAAGTGAATAGAAAAATACTTCAATCCAAATTTTAAAAAGCTTTTTAAATTTAAAAGATGAATCCACTAGGAAATATCCACTTATTAGGACATAACAATTAACAGCAATAAAACATAAGGATTCTAGTCCCCATATGAAAAATGATGTAATTGAAAAGTTTTTATAAGTATCCAACAATCCACTAAAAACTAATAAGTGTAAAGTTATAATCATAAGCATAGAAAATATTCTTAATAATTCAATATGATATAATCTTTTTTTCATTGTTACTCCTTGTAAACTATGGTTAGTATTTTTACATTAAATTAAAATTTTTGCTAAAATTCTATGGTATCTTCAACTTTATTTTTTAGAACATATGGAAAATTATACAAATAGTCTTGTAATTCTGCTTCAATTACTTTCATCTCTTCGTCATATTTTTTAGAACTATTAAATATTTGAGTATTTTTTATTGATAAATCCGGATTAAATCTTCCTTTTTTATTTATATGCATATCTTCAGAAAAATTTAAATGTTCCATTACTTGCTTTAAAGTTTCGTCATATTTATATATTAAATCTTCAAAATTAATTCTAAGTATTTTCTTTGAATTTGCTGGCTTTTCACTTTCTCGCATTGCTTTATAGTATTTGCAAAATTCGTGAACATCATATGGCATTGGAACTCCGAAATTATTTTTTCCCCAAATATATTTGTTTAGGATAAAAACATCTCTAGGGTCTCTTTGAACAACAATGACTCTAGTATCATCATTAAAATAATTATCTATTCTAAAAAGATTAAATGGTAGTAAGAATTGGTCAAGAACCACATTCTCAGAACCCCTTGATATTGTAGATATAATGTCATAAATAAATTCTTTAGAAAATTTATAAAAGTCCTCAGGTTTAATAAATGAAATTTTCATTCCATCATTATATTTTAGAATAGGCTTATAATGTCTGTTCTTAGCAATTAATTTAATAGGTTTCCTCATTAAAAGTTTGATAAACATTTTAAAATTAACTTCTTCGTGAGTATACCAATATCCAGGATAATTAAATTGAGTTATATTATTTAAATAAGAGTGAACTTTGTCCATAAAATCAACACTTATTATATTTTTATAATTTCCAACCCACCAAAATTTCTTGTTATATAATTTAGCCATTTGATTTTCAAATGTTCTAAGGGCTTCATCACTTCTTATGGCATTATTCCCATTTAACAATTTATCTTCTAGGTCGAAAAGCCCATTAGGGCAGTGGAGCATCACGTATTCATATGATTTAAACTCATTTTTACAATCTTTAAATTCAGCAACTAAATCAGTTATAGCAGAAGAACCAGAACCCATATAACCAGTGGGTATAATTATTCTATTCATATATTTTTCCTCATTTCTATTTTCTATAAAATTATTTACTAACTAATTCTTTTTGAGAATGCAATTTTAAGTATTCTTCATATGAATGATTTAAGTCTAACACATAAGCAGTATGTTCTTTTGCCTTTATTTGCTCGGGTGTAGGTATTTGCATATAATCACCATATATATGGGTTAAATATTCATCATATTTTTCTGGAATTGGTAGAAATGTATCTTCAAATGGTACATATGTCGGTTTTCCCATAATAGATTTAGTAGTCGAATTTAAATTTAAACCATCACCATCAAAAATTGAACACCATTCATCATAATCTTTACAGCTATATTTTATAGCTTGTTTTGAACAATATCTTAATAATTTCTGTTTGCCAAATACTGCTAAAATTAATTTAAAAATACTATATAAAAATTTACTATTAATAACATTAATGTTAGCAGATAAAGCAAAAGCCCTATTTATTGCTTGCATTTTTCTAGAAAATTTATTTTTAGGAATTCCTACAATAGGGAATATATCTACATATACACCATATTGAATTGAAATCCCTTTATTTTTTTCTTCTATTAATGTTGTATTAATATCTCTTAATTTTGCAAAAGATAAATAATAATTTGGATCTGTATCTAATGTTTGTAAAAAATATTTATTAGTATCTAATTGTGTTTTGCATAAATCTACAAATTTATTATAATTTTCCAAAGTCATTCCTATATCAAAGTCATCATCCCAAGGTATAAAGCCTTTATGCCTAACTGCACCTAAGCAAGAACCATAAATAATATAATATTCTATGTTGTTTTCTTTGCAAAATTGGTCTAAATATTTCACCATTTCTAATATTTTTAACTGTAAATTTCTTCTGTTATTTTCCATAATATTTATTATCCTTTTTATTAAATTTATTTTTAAATTTATTAATAATTATATATAAAGCTTCATCTTTTTTTAATAGTAAGACTGTACCATATAAGCCCATACATAAAACCATTATTACTGCGATATTAGCATAAAACCCTAAATCTATTTTCTTTATAATATATGCTATTGGAATAAAACATAAAGATAAAGCTAAGTAGGTAATATTTTGCTTTGTGATTAAAGGCACATTTATATCCATTTTTTTCTTTATGTACAAATATTGCGTAGTTATTAAGCAAAGTTCAGCAATACCAGTTGTAAGCATAGCAGTAAATGGTGTTAATACTTTAAATGCTACTAATAAACTGTTCATTATTAAGTTTGATATACCAAATATGAAAGAAAGTTTTACAATGGTTTTTTCTCTATCATTTACATATAAAACTAAATTTGTTAGGACAGATTCAATACTTATAATAATTCTTATGATACAAGCTATAATTAAAGTATTAGAAATGTTTGCATATTTATCACCGGCATACAATAAAATTACTTCTTTACTTAGAACAGCAACACCGAAACACATAGGTATTATTATAAATAACAAACTAGAGATTGAAACTTTTAATGTTCTTTCATATGACTCTTTTCCTTCAACCTTAGCAATATAAGATAGCCTTGGAATTGAAACATTTATTACGGCGTAAGGTATTGAAGATAGCATTGATATTAGATAATAAGGTATATAATATTTGGTTACCGCTACATCTTCTACGAACTTTCCAAGCATTATTCTATCTAATTGGCTATATAAAATTTCTACATTTGTAAGTATTAATACTAAAAATAGTGGCTTTAAATATTGTAGTAATTTTAAATGTTTAAAGTCAAACTTAATTTTTTTCTTAACATATACGAAACTTATTATATTGTTTAGAAAAACAATAAAAGATATTATTATAGAATAAGGAATTATATCCTCAGGTTTTCTAACAAAAGCTAGTAACAAAACTAAATAAAGAATTTTTACAATTAATGTTTTAATTGTTATGAACTTGTAATTCTCTAAAGCTTCATTTAAAAATTCTATATAAAACATATTAGCGACAATTTGTATAATAAAAACCATATAAATTTGTGTGGTAATTCCACTAGAAGATATTAAAGCATATATAACATAAATAATGCCAACAACTAAGTTGGTTATCAATCCTAGAACAAATAAATTTGTAAATAAACTTGCAATTTTGTGTTCATCGTTTCTAATTTTACTAATTTCTCTTACTCCAAAAGTGTATATTCCAAAAGTAGCAAAAATTAAAAATATTTGAAATTCTGCATAAACTTTATTATATGCCCCATATAAATTAACATCTAACAGTTTAGTTATATAAGGGCCTATAATAATTGGTATAGCAATATTTGCTATACTAAGTAAACTTTTATATATTGAATTTTTAAATAATGATTTTTCTTGCATTTTATATATAGTCCTTCCTTTGTTTAAATTTTAATTAATTCTTTTTTACTCTAAATATATCTTTATAACCTATAGCAATTATTGCAATTACTAATAATGCAAATGACATTGCTTTCCAAAAGCCACTATCAATTAAAATTACTGCAAAAAGACCAAATGTAGCACTTATTCCATAAAGTATTAAAACTGCTTGTTTTTGAGTATAACCTTTATCTATAAGTTTATGATGCAAATGCCCTCTATCAGCCTTAAAAACAGCTTTTAAAGATTTTTGCTTTATAATTCTTCTTACTATAGCAAAAGATGTATCAAAAATTGGCAAGGCTAAAACTAGTATAGGTGCAATTAAAACTATTGCAGTATAAGTTTTAGCAGTTCCAAGAATTGCAATTATTGATAAAGAATATCCTAAAAAGTTTGAACCAGTATCACCAATGAAAGTCTTAGCTGGATTAAAATTGAAAGGTAAAAATCCAGTTAATGCACCTGCTAATGCAGTTATTAATAAGATGGATATTAAAGGAGAATTATTAAGAGTAAATATCATTAGTAAAGAAAAACACGATATAATACCAACTCCAGAAGATAAACCATCTAATCCATCAATTAAATTAATTGCATTAGTTATACCAACAATCCATATTACTGTTAATATTTTTAAAATAATTTGGCTATCAATTATTGTGTGAAGATGAGAAACAACAATGCTGTCCATTCTTAAACCAAAAAGCACTACAATAACAGCACTTATAGTTTGCCCTAAAAGTTTTACATAAGCAGGAATACCTTTCCAATCATCTATAAAACAAAATATACTTAAAACAATTGCCCCTAAGAAAAAACCTAATAATTTGTAACCATAATTGTCATATCCACCTAATATTAAAGTATTTTCTAAATTCATTACGATTAGTAAATATACGGTAGACACGGTAAAACCAGCAATAACAGCAAGACCGCCAAGCCTTGGGATGGCTCCAGTATGAATTTTTCGTTTTTCGGAAGGAACATCCAATGCTCCTATTTTTTTAGACAACCTAATTGTATATGGTGTAATTACATATGCAGTAATAAAAGCTAGCAAAAAGGCTATTGACATATCTCCCCACATAGTTTGAAACACTCCTTATAGTTAGTATATATTATAAATGAATAGTAAATAAATTTAACTACTCATTGAATTTTTATTTATAAAATCTTAAAAGTAACTTTCCGTAACAATTTTACTATTTATTTAAATTAAAGTCAACAAATAGCAAATAGTTTTTTATTTTCTTGACTTTGCACACAAAATGAAAGATAATAGAAGCGTAAAAATGTAATAGAGGTAATATATGAATAAGAATATATTAATTATAGTTAACCCAAATGCAGGAAAGGGAAGAGTACAGAAAAAAATTCATAAAATAGCAAGCAATTTTTCTAAACAAAATTATTTAGTAGATATAATGTACACAAAAAGGAATTATTCTGCAAAGGATATAATAAAAGATTATAAAGGAAATTTAGAATTAGTAATTTGCTGTGGAGGAGATGGTACTTTAAACGACTTAGTGAATGCAGTAATGCAGTTACCCCAAAAACCACAAATAAGTTTTATTCCTTTAGGTACGATGAATGATTTCGCTAATACAATGCACTTATATAAATATAAATTTTTCATACCCAATAATATGAAAAAAGTAAATCAAATAAAAACAGATGTAGGACAATTTAATAACAAATATTTCAATTATGTGGCAGCTTTTGGAGCATTTACGATGGTACCTTATGTTACAAAACAATCGTTAAAAAAAGTTTTTGGAAAATTTGCGTATTTTATTGTAGGAGCTAAATATATTAATAAAATAAGAGCATATGAAGTAGAACTAAATGTGGATGGTCAAACAATTAAAGATAAATTCATTTATGGTTCGATAAGTAATTCAAAATCTATTGGAGGCTTTCAGTGGTTTAGAAAAAGAGAAATAGATATTGGAGATGGAAAATACGAAATTGTTTTAATAAGAAAACCTAAATACAAAATAGGGATGCTTAGCATAGTATTTAATATATTTTTAAAAAAATACGATAATAAAAATTTTATATATATGCAAGGAAGCAATATAAAAATAAATCCAAACATTAATTTAAAATGGACATTAGATGGAGAATATGGCGGAAGGAAAAAAGAAGTGTGTATAACTAATAATAAACAGGCGCTAGAATATATAATTCCGTTAGGAAATATTTAATATAATTACTAGAAAGTGTTTAATTTTATTCTAAAATGTAGTAAAATAAGCAAATATAAAATAAATATTAAAAATGGTGATATGATTTGGAAGTAATAATAAATAATAAAAAAATAAATTACGAAGTACATGGTGAAGGAAATCCTATAATACTACTTCACGGATGGTTAGCATCTTTGGAAACAATGAGACCATTAGAACAGCATTTATCAAAAAAATTTAAAGTATATAATGTTGATATAATTGGATTTGGAAAAAGCCAATTGCCAGAAAATCCAATGAAAACAGACGATTATGGGGATTTTTTAAAAGACTTTATTAATAAACTAGGTATAAAAAATCCAATTCTTATAGGACATTCTAATGGAGGAAAAACAGTTATAAATTATGCAGGCAGAAAATTAGGACCAATAAGGAAAATTGTATTAATTGATAGTACAGGAATTAAACCTAAAAGAAAACCAGACTATTATTTGAAGATATATACTTATAAATTTATAAAAAAAATTGTAAATGTTTTACCTAAATCCTGCGAAAATTTAAGAGAAAAAGCATTAGGTAAATTTGCATCATCAGACTATAAAGCTTCTCCAGAAGTATTAAGAAAAACAATGAATATAATATTAAACGAGGACCAAAAAAGTATAATGCCTAATATAAATGTGCCAACATTATTAATCTGGGGAGACAAGGATACTGCAACACCACTATCTGATGCTAAACAAATGGAAAAATTAATTCCTAATAGTGGCATTGCTATACTAGAAGGAACAGGACATTTTTCATACTTAGAAAAACTATATCAATGTAATGCTATATTAGATGAATTTTTTAAAAATGATACGGAAGTGGAGGAAAAATGATTAATTATATACTCATAAATACATTTTCAATTTTAGCAATAACTTATATATTATATAAATCAAGACATGCATATCATATGCTACAGCTTGAGTCTTATAGAAATGAAAGATATTTAAAATGGATGAAAAAAAATAATGCATTATTACAAAAAGACTTACTTACATTTATTCCAATGATAGTTTTTTTCTTTAATTTTAAGGTGGCAATGGCAATAAATATTGTTTGGATGTTATTACTTTTAATGTTTAAAGTTCAATACATAGAAAAAAAACCACTAGTTATTACGAGCAGAGTAAAAAGGATGTATTTTACAGAAGGAATAATTTTATTAATCCTTTTGGTAGTATCTAATATAAATAGTAAATTCATATTAGTTGCAGATGCACTAGTTATATTTATATATCTTTTTATACTATTGATAAATATTATAAATTCACCGGTAGAAAAATTAATACAATTAAAATTCTATAAAAAAGCCCAAAAAAAATTAAAAGAAAATGCTAATTTAAAGATAATAGGAATTACAGGAAGTTATGGGAAAACTAGTACTAAATATATATTAGGTACCATTTTATCCCAAAAATATAATACATTAATAACCCAGGGAAGTTACAATACAACAATGGGAGTAGTAAGAACTATTAACGAACAACTAAATAGTACACACCAAATATTTGTATGCGAAATGGGAGCAAAATGTGTAGGAGATATAAAAGAAATATGCAATTTAGTAAAACCAACATATGGAATTTTGACAGCTATTGGACCACAACACTTAGAAACATTTAAAACAATTGAGAATGTTAAAAAAACTAAGCTAGAATTAATTCAAAGTTTACCACCAGACGGTTTATCTTTTGTGAATAATGAAGACGAAAATATAAGTAAAATTGAATTTAAAAATAACAATATAAAATTCGGTATTAGTGATAAGTGCGATTATTATGCAGAAAATATAGAAATGAACGAGTTTGGTTCGAATTTTGACATTAATATGAAAAATGTTAAAACAATACATGTAAAAACAAAATTATTAGGAACACACAACATAATTAATATTGTTGGTGCAGTTGCAGTATGTAATGAACTTGGACTTACTGAAGAAGAAATAATAAGAGGCATAAGGGTTTTAAAGCCTGTTACACATAGATTAGAATTAAAAAGAAATGCGAATGGTTCAATAATAATAGATGATGCATACAATTCAAATGTTAAAGGTGCACAAATGGCATTAGAAGTACTAAATAGCTTTAAGAATATGAAGAAAGTACTAATTACACCAGGAATTGTAGACTTAGGAGACAAAACGGAAATTTATAATAAACAATTTGGAAAGCAAGCAGCAAAAAACAGTGACTATATTATTTTAGTGGGAGAGAAACAGTCTAAACCTATTATGGAAGGAATAAAAGAAGAACAATACGAAGAAAAAAATGTTTTTGTGGCATCAAATTTATCAGAGGCCATTAAGAAAATGAATGAAATGATAGATGGAAATACTGTTGTACTATTTGAAAATGACTTGCCAGATAATTATTTATAATTAAAAAGAAAGGATATGGTAATATGAAATTAAAAGTTGGAATTATTTTTGGAGGAAAAACCGTAGAACACGAAATATCAATAATAACAGCAAATCAAGCAATTACTAATTTAAATAAAGAAAAGTATGAGATAGTACCAATATACATTAGCAAAAATGGAAAAATGTATACAGGAGAAAAATTGCTAGACTTAAAAGAATTTAAGAATATGGATGAACTAATAAAAAAATGCGAAGAAATAGTACTAGTAAATGATGGGCCAAAAGCTAATTTAATAAGAGTAAGCAATAAAATGTTCACTAAAAATATTATAAATTCAATAGATGTTGCATTTCCTATAATGCACGGTACAAATGGAGAAGATGGTGCAATACAAGGATTCTTAGAAATACTGGGTGTACCATATGTTGGACCAGATGTTTTAGCTTCTAGTATAGGAATGGATAAGATAATGATGAGAAGAATACTTAAGGAACAAAACATACCATCACTTGATTACATAGCTTTTTATTCATTAGATTATATAAAAAATGAGGAAGAATATTTAAATAAAATAGAGAAAGAAATTTTATATCCTGTAATTGTAAAGGCAGGAAATCTTGGATCGAGTGTAGGAATAAAAAAAGCAAAAAACAGAGCAGAGCTAATAGAAGCAATAGAATTTTCTATGGAATTTTCCGACAGAATAATGGTAGAAAAAGCAATAGAACATTTAAAAGAAGTAAATTGTTCTGTTATTGGAGATATGATAGATGCAACAGCTTCAATATGTGAAGAACCAATTGGAAGTGATGAAATTTTAAGTTACACAGATAAATATGTTGGAAACAGCAAAACAAAAGGAGGAACGAAAAGCAAGGGAATGGCTACATTACAAAGAAAAGTTCCTGCTGAAATTTCTGATGAACAAATGAAGAAAATTCAAGAAATTGCAATACAAACTTTTAAACTTTTAGGATGTAATGGCGTATCAAGAATAGATTTTATGATTGACTTAGACGAAGATGACAAAATATATGTAAATGAAATTAATACTATACCAGGAGCCTTATCATATTATCTATGGGAAGCAACTAACAAAAAATTCGAGGAAGAGCTAGATGAGTTAATAAATTTGGCTTTTAAAAGAGATAGAGAAAGAGCAAATAGAACATATTCATATGATCAAAACATTTTAGCATTAGGAAATGGAGTAAAAGGAGTAAAAAAATAGATGAAATTATATGAATGTGTGCCAGAAAAATATTTAGAACCAATTGAACGATATAATAACGACTTTGATAATTGGAATAAGATAAGTATTAAAGAATGCAAAGAAGAGCTTGTTTCACTAAAAAATGTAAATAAAATAATATTAAGCCCACAGTACTATATTAACAATATTCCAGGAGCAGAAAATGATTGTAAAGTTAGGAAAACAATAAAATACAAATTAAGTATAATAGCAAATAGTTTGCCTGATGGATTTAATTTGCTAATATGGGATGCCTATAGAACCATTAAAACACAAGATGCTTTATTTAATAGATATTACAGGGAATTCAAAAGAAGTACTAAATTAGAAGGAGATAGCTTAATCCTATATACAAAAAAATTTGTTTCTCTTGCATCAACAGACAGGCAAAAACCATCACCACATAATACTGGCGCAGCAATAGATTTGACCATATGTAATAGCTCTGGAGAACCAATTAACTTAGGTGCAGGGTTTGATGAATTTGGACAAAATTCTTACACAAGATATTATGAAGAAAAACTGGAAAGCGGTGATATACTTAGTCCGGAAGAAACAGAGATTCTCTTAAATAGAAGAGTGTTATGTAACATATTTAAAGAAGAGGGATTTGCAAATTATCCATATGAAATATGGCACAAAAGTTTTGGAGACCAGATGGCAAGCAAGATACTGGGACAAGCATATGCTGTATATGGAGGACTTGAAACAAAATAGTGCAAATTCTAAAAAGAGGGGTGCAGTAATGAAATTAGAAGAGATACAAGAATATGTAGAAAAACATTTATCAGAAAAAAGATATTATCATTCAAAATGCGTAATGGAAAGATGTAAAGAAATTGCAGAAAAATTTGGTGTTGATGCAGAAATAGCGCAAAAAGTTGGAATTGCACATGATATAGCAAAAGAATTGCCAGAAGATGAGAAGTTAGAATATTGCAAAAAAAATAATATAGAAGTTGATGAAATAGAAAAAGCTAACCCAACATTGCTACACGCAAAAATTGGAGCAGATATAGCAAAAAAACATTTTGAATTTGATGATAGTATGGCAAGAGCTATCAGAGCTCATACTACAGGACTTCCTAATATGGATATGTTAGCAAAAGTATTATTTATATCAGATAGGACAAGCAAAGAAAGAAATTTGCCAGATATAGATTATATAAATGAATTACTAGAAAAAGGAATAGATGAAGCGATGCTTTATATATTAGACGAGAAAATAAAATTACAACTAAAAAAGAAAAATATTATGCATATAGATACAATAATAACAAGAAATTATTTATTAGGAGAAAAATAATGAGATTTATACACATTGCAGATACACATTTCGATACTCCATTTACTTTTTTAGGTGAAAATGAAAACCTTGGAGATATACGAAGACTAGAACAAAGACAAGCATTTAAACAAGTAATTGAATATATAAAAAAGGAAGAAATTCCATACTTATTTATTGCAGGAGATTTATACGATCAAAAATACATAAAAAAAACAACAATAGAATATATAAATAATTTATTTAAAACCATACCAAATACAAAAATTTTTATTTCACCAGGAAACCACGATCCATTTTTAAAAAATTCGTACTACAACAATTTTGAATGGAACAATAATGTTTATATTTTTAATTCTGAAATTGGACTTTATGAATTTGAAGATGTAGATATTTATGGATTTGGATTTAATGATTTTTATTGTAATAATTTTAATACTAAAGAAATTACAATAAAAAATAAAAATAAAATAAATATCTTAATTGTTCACGGAGATATTGATGCAAGTAAAACCGCGGATGTGCAATATAACCCAGTAAGCAAAAATGAACTAGAAACTTTGGGCTTTGACTATATTGCTATGGGGCATATTCATAAAAGACAAATTATAGATAATAATATTGTTTACCCAGGATCAACAGTTTCTTTAGGGTTCGATGAACAAGGTAAGCACGGAATGATAGTAGCAGAGGTAAACAAAGCAGATGTAAAAATTAACTTTATAAAATTAGATAATAGAATTTTTGAAGAAAGAAAAATAGATGTAACCAACTTAAATACAGTAGAAGAATTGATTGAATTGCTTAATGGACTTAATATAGAAGAAAATATAATGATTAAAATAATTCTAGAAGGAACAAGGCAATTTGAAATAGAAGAAAATAAAATATTAAAATTATTAAATAATAAAAATATATTAAAAATAAAAAATAATACAAAAATAAAATATAATTTAGAAGAATTATCACAGCAAAATAATTTAAAGGGTATTTTTGTGAAAGAAATGTTACAACTATTAGAAGAAAACAAAGAAGATAAAGAAACAATAGAAAAAGCAATAGAAATTGGGCTAAATAATATGACATAATAAAAATTGACTATTGAATTGAGGGAGGCATAATTTGAATATAGATTTATTAAAAATAAATGGATTTGGAAAAATAAAAAATAAGGAAATAAATTTAAATAAAAATATAAATATTATTTATGGAAAAAACGAACAAGGAAAAACAACTATGCTTAAATTTATATCATCAATGTTTTATGGTGCATCCAAAAATAAAAATGGAAAAGATATTTCCGATTTTGATAGATATAAGCCTTGGGAAGGAGAAGAATATTCGGGTAAGATAATTTATACATTAGATGATAAAAAACAATTTGAAGTGTTTAGAGAATTTGGCAAAAAAAATCCTAAAATATATAATGAAAATTATGAAGATATTTCTAAAAATTTTAATATTGATAAAAATAAAGGCAATGAATTTTTCTTTGAACAAACAGGTGTAGATGAAAATATTTTTAATTCATCAACATTTATAGAACAAAAAGAAATTATTTTAGATTCTACAGACAGAAGAAATGTTGTGCAAAAAATATCTAATTTAATAAGTACTGGAGAAAATAATACATCATATAAAAAAACTATTGATAAATTAAATAAAAAATATATAGAAGAAATAGGAACAGAAAGAACAGTTGGCAGACCATTAAATATTGTAAAAAATAAAATAGAAAATATTACGAAAAAAATAAATGAAATAAAAAATAATGAAGAAAATAAAAATCAAATAAATTATCAAAAAAATAATATAAATAACGAAATAATAAATATAGAAAATAAAAATAATTTATTAAATGAAATAAAAAAAATAAAAGAAAAAAATAATATAATAGAAGAACAAATAAATATTAAAAATAATTTAATAGAAGAAAATAAAAATAAAATAAATAATATAGAAAAAAATAATATTAATAATAAAAAAGAAAATAAAATAAAAAATAAAAAATTAATAATATTATTATTTGTTTTATTTATTTTATTATTTTTAAATTTAATTATTAAAATTAATTATAAAATAAAAATAATTATTTCTGCATTAATTTTAATAGGGTTAATATTTAATTTAATTTTAATTATTAAAAATAAAAATAAAATAAATAATCAAAAAATAAATAATGAAAAAAATATAATAAATAAAATAATAAAAGAATTAGAACAAGATATTAATAATTTATTAAATAAAATAAATACAGAAAATAAAAATGCAGAAAAAATATTATTACAAAAATATAAAAATAATATTAATGAAAAATTAATTTTGGAATTAACAAATAAAAATTTAGAGGAAATAGAAAAAGAAATAAAAACTGAAAATGAAAAATATAATAATTTAAAATTCCAAAAATACCAAATTGAATTACAAGAAAAAAATATTACTGAACAAATAGAAGAAAAAATAAATTTAGAAGAACAATTAGAAAATTTAAAAAATCAAGAACAAGAAATTTTAAAATTAGGACAAGCAATTCTTCTCGCAAAAGAAATACTAGAAAAAGCATATAATAAAATGAAAAATAATATTACACCTAAATTTACTGAAAACCTATTAAAAAATGCCAAAGGAGTTATAGGAGAAAAATATAAAAACATTATTTTTAATGAAGAAGAAGGCTTAACTATAGAACTTGAAAATGGAAGTTATAAAAATGCTATGCTTTTAAGTACAGGAACAATAGACCAATTATATTTAGCATTAAGACTTGCTGTGCTACAAGAAATTTCAAAAGAAAGTATGCCAATAATATTAGATGAAACATTTGCATATTTTGATGATGAAAGACTAGAAAATATATTAAAATATTTAGACGAAAATTTTAAAGAAAATCAAATAATTATTTTTACGTGTAGCACAAGAGAAAAAGAAATACTAAAGAAAAATAATATTGAATATAAATATTTAGAAATATAATTAATTTATGAATAACTATAAGGGATTATTTAAATAAATTGAGAGAATTAATAAATTTTTTAACAAATATTTTTCATAAAAATATACTTGCATTATTTTAAATACTGAGTTAAAATATATCTATATTATTTTAAGAAAGAAGTGATGTCTAAATGAAGGTTTATGATAAAGAAATATACAACAAACAAGAAAGCATTAGAACAACAGTTGTAATGATTCTAGTTTTTTTAATTGGTTTTGTTGCGGGATATTTAGCAAATTCATTTAGTACATCAAACCAAGTTATAAATGAAAATAAAACGAAAATAGTAGAAAACAAATAATTTCTACTATTTAAACTCAGGTACATATTCTTCTTCGTGTTCACCTAATTCTTGAAAATATCCATTATGAATATCTAGTTTTTCTAGATATTTTTTTATTTCATTAAATTCTTCTGAATTTAATTTCCTATTAAGGCTAGGAATTTCTTTCGCCTTGTATGTTGGAAAATATTGCGCCATCAAACTAACATATACATCTTTGGGCATATTTTCTTTTATCCATAAAAGTACTTTTTTAGAATTATCTATATAACCAGGTAAAACTAAATGCCTAATAATTATTCCTCTTTTTATTAATCCTCCTTTATCAAATTGGGGCAATCCAACTTGAAAATACATTTCTAAAATTGCCTTGCTAGCATTTTCAAAGTAATTATTTATTCCAGAAAGTTTTTTTGCTATATTATCATCAAAATATTTTAAATCTGGCAAATAAACATCTATATATCCATTTAAAAGTCTAATTGTTTCTACATTTTCATAACCATTTGAATTATATATTATTGGCAGGTTTAGCCCTTTGTTTTTAGCAATTTTTATTGCTTCAATTATTTGAGGAACATACATTGTGGGAGTTACCAGATTAATATTTTCTGCTCCATTTTCTTGCTCTTCTATGAAAATATTAGCAAGTTCTTCTATTGAAATTTCATATCCTGCTCCCAACTGACTTATTTTGTAGTTCTGGCAGAAAATACAGTGCAAATTACAATTAGAAAAAAACACTGTTCCAGAACCATTTTTTCCACTTATACAAGGCTCTTCAAAATGATGTAGCGATGCCATATTTATTTTTACATTAGCAGTACCTTTGCAGTTCCCAACTTGTCCGTTTATTTCTATTAACTTTGCACATATGTGGGCATATTGTGCAACAAGATAAATTTAGCTCCATTTCTTAATCCTTTTTTAAATAAATAGTTTTAGAATCGTATGCAAGTTCTATATTTTTAACTTGTAATAAATTTAAAATTTCAAAATTTAAGTTTTCTTTAAATGCTAAAAAATCATTATAATCTATAATATCTGTATAACAACTAATTTCGACATTAATTCCATTATCGGAAACGGTATCAAAAAGCACACGTATATTTTCTTTTAAGATATGTTCGGTATTATTTAGTAATATAACTAATGCTTTCTTAAAATCTGAAACTTTTTCTAGTGGAGTAGAAAGCTCTAATACTAAGCTAGAAGTATACCTTCTTGAAATTCTTTTGGTATGGTTTTTTATTTCTTTTTCTGAAATTTGGCTGTTTGGGATTATAATTAATTCTCCATCTATACTTCTAATTCTAGTTGTTCTAAGTGTAATATCTTCAATAGTTCCTTCAAAATTATCTAATTCAATATAATCGCCTATACCAAAAGGCTTATCTAAAAATATGCAAATTCCCCCAAATAAACTTTTAGCTAAGTCTTGCGCAGCAAGTGCAATTACTACACTTGATATTCCAAGACCTGTAACTAGCCCTCCCAGGTCATATCCTAATTCACTTACAATTATAAAACCAGAAACAATATAAATTAGTATTTTAAGCGCTCTACTAGCAATATTAACTAACCCATTATTTCCATTAAAGTGTAGACTTCTCTTTAGTTTTTTAAAGCTATCAGAATTGGGACTGACAAAGTTTGAAAATCCATTTGTTATTATTAAAATTGTACAAATTCTAAATGCTTTTTCTATTACTAGCTTTATATTATCAGGAATATAAAAAAGCTTAGTTGAAAAATAAATTCCAAGTAACAATATAAAAGTTTTTATGGGTTTATAAAAAGCATTTTCTTTAATTTTATTTTTATCTTTTTCTTTAAAATTGAACATCTTAATTAAAATATATGCAAATAATGGTCCAAGAATTTTACAAAATATAATTATTCCCAGAACAATTAATACATCAGATATCCAAACTATATTACTATAAAAAAAATCCATATAAACCTCTTTTCTTTTTGGTGATTTTACTTAATAAAATAATGAAACATATATTGCTGTTATTATTATAATTTAGAGTTATATGATTGTCAAGAATTGGCAATTTGTAGTGTTACAATTGATGTGAAACAAAAAATATAGAAAAAAAGTGATTCAAGTA